>Ga0182743_1004305_pt1 | contig 10861 bp, 10 predicted proteins | sample eDN3rd30CKraftOP_FD_128522 | JGI IMG/M metagenome (GOLD analysis project Ga0182743, IMG submission 128522) | Enriched Organic Plus compost microbial communities from Emeryville, California, USA - eDNA 3rd pass 30_C Kraft OP (version 2) (version 2) ... | reverse complement strand
GCATGAAAACCATGCTGTTTCACCGCACCTCCCGCCGCATGAGCTTGACCGAGAGCGGGCTGGCTGCGCTGGAGCGCGCCACCCGCATTCTCGAGGAAGGCGAGGCCATCGAAGCCGACCTGGCCGAACAGGCCACCGCCCTGCGCGGCCTGGTCCGCGTCACCGCCCCGATGTCCTTCGGGCTCTCACATCTGGCACCCGTCCTGCCTCCATTCATGCAGGCCCACCCCGATGTGAGTCTGGACATCGAATTCAGCGACGAACAAAAGGACCTCGTTGCGAACCGGTTCGACGTCGCCGTGCGCATTTCTGCTCTGTCCGATTCCAGCCTACTGGCCAAACGCCTGTGCAACGTGCGCATCCTGCTGGTGGGCTCGCCCGGCTATTTCGAGCGTCATGGCCGGCCGCAGCACCCGAGCGAACTCGTTGACCACCGCGCCCTGCAATATGCCTATTCGCGCAACGGCCCGAGCTGGCGATTCCGGCATGAGCGAGACGGCGAATTCAGCCAAACCATGCACACACCCTTGCGCGTCAACAACGCCGAAGCCCTGACGCATGCGCTGACAGCCGGCCTCGGCCTGGCGCTACAGCCGGAATTCCTGGTCTGGCAGGATATTGAGGCAGGCCGGCTGGAGACCGTGATGGATGAATGGGAGGTCGAACCTATTGCGTTGCATCTCCTGACTCCGCCTGGGCGCAAGCGCCCTGCCCGTGTGCAGGCTTTCATCGATTATCTGGCGCAATGCTACGCCAGTCAGCCGTGGGCTCGACGGGACGGAGAAGCCTGAGCGCGTTCCTCCATGGGTGGGCAACTCCTCCGATCTTTCGATTGTCAAGACTCCAATGCTTTTATCACGGCGCGAGGATTACGTTCAATCACGTTCAGCAATACCAGCGCGGGGCCACGAGGCACTCTGTCACCGCGCTCCCAGTGCCGCAGCGTTGCTGTCGAAAAACCAAACCACCCAGCAAACTGTTCCTGAGTCATGCCCACCTTGGCCCTGACTGCTTTCACGTCAACAGGGCGAGGTCGGTGCACCCTGACACCAATCTCGCCACCACGAGCGTCATCAATGGCCTCTTGCAAGCCCTGCTTGATGATGTCGAATGCCTTGCTCATGACTTTCGTCCTTTCCAGATTTTTACCAATAGGCCAACTATATCCGCCAGTTCATTACGTTCGGCCTTACTGAGGTTGAGCTTGTCACCCTTGGCAAACAAGGTTAGTAGATAGAGCGGCATGGAGCTATTGTAAAAATAGTAGATGACACGAACCCCGCCCCTCTTGCCTTGCCCGCCTCTGCCCCAGCGCAATTTGCGTACACCGCCCGTTCCTTCTATTAAGTCGCCCGCTTTAGGATGCTCGGCCAGATATGTGATCAGAGCAACATATTCATCATGGCAGAGCAGCTTGTCGACAAGTCGAACGAACGAAGGCACCTCCACCACACAATTCAAATCGTGATTATAATCCATTGGATTAGTTCCGTACAGCGTGTATAGATCGTGCCTCCACTATCGATCTAAGGACACGCTATCGGAAGATGCAGTGAACGTTTATGTCCATACGCAATTGCCGCATGGTGAATAGACCGTCACGCCTATTGCACCTGCAGATTCGACTCCTTGACCAGGTCGCCCCACTTTTTGGCTTCCGCCTGCAGAAACCCTGATGCCTGCGTTGGACTGTTCGCCACCAGGTCTACCCCGTCACGCGCCAGCAGCTCTTTCATCGCCGGCGTATTCAGCGCCGTGCGCGACGCTGCGTTCAGCTTGTCGATGACCGCTGGCGGTGTTCCCGCCGGGGCCACCAGCACGAACCAATTGCGGGCCTCGAAGCCTGGCAGGGTTTCCGCCACGGTCGGTACATCCGGCAAAATGCTCATCCGTTTTGCGCCCGTGGTGGCCAGCAGCCGCAGCTTTCCCGAACGTACATGTACCAATGAAGACGCGGGATTATCGATCATCAGATCCACCTCGCCGCTGATCAGGTCGACAAAGGCAGCGCCGGCCCCTTTGTACGGAATCTTCGTGAAATCCACGCCGCCTTGCTTGGCCAGCATTGCCGTGGCCAGCGCCTGAATTCCGGTGCTCGCGGACAAGGCGAAATTGATCTTGTCTGACTGCTTGGCCTGAGCCAGCACGTCCTGCAGAGACTCGGCCTTGAACTTGTTGCTGGCCACCAGCACTTGCGGCGCGGCCGCCATGATCATCACCGGACTGAAATCCTTGATCGGGTCATACGGAACCTGCGGATAGAACGCGGGCGTCGTACCAAAAGCCGCCGAGCTCAACAACAAGGTATAGCCATCGGCCGCAGATCGGGCAACATCGATGGCGCCGATCTGGCCGGTATTGCTGGCCTTGTTTTCGACCACGATACTCTGTCCGAGAATCTCGCCCAGCTCCTTTGCGAACGGCCGTGCCAGCGTATCCACACCGCCACCGGCCGCAAAAGGAACCACGATGCGTATCGCCTTGTCGGGAAATTCCGCCTGGGCTGCGCTGCCCATCAACAACGCAGCCATCATGGCCCCGATGATTTTCTTTTTCACGCAGTGTCTCCTATTTACGAGTGGCGGCCAGGCGCATAGGCAACGCGGCATCGGCAGCCGTCTCCAATGACCAGACCGAATCAATCAAGCGATCGGCATTCACATCCACGCCGGCATAACGCACGAGGTCACGCAGTTTCTGCTCGATCGCGTCGTCCTCCAGCGGACGAGCCAACGACCCACGCGGCGCAGTGATTTCACGCAGCAACGCCGCGCCGTCGTTGAACTCAACGCGCACCTTGACCGCGTCAACCGACATCGCGGCATCATCGTTGAACGCCAGCCGTGCACCCAGCGTGCGCAGAACAGGATCCGCCACTGCCTCATCAGAAAACTCAGCGAGACCGGCGCGACCTCGTACCAATGCCACTGCCACAGCGTGCTGCGCGCACACTTGAGACTGTCGCCCGCTGGTGATACCGGGACGATCCGTCCGTTGGCGCAACAAAGGATGCCCCGTCAGTTCGATACGGGAAATACCGCGCCATCCCTCATTCTGAATACGAGGATCCGACGACAGCTCCAGGCAAGCATCGATGACCGGATTCAACACCACGCCGCAGGGATACGGCTTGTAGGCGTTATTCAACAATTCCCAGCTGCCCCCGAGCCCCTCTGTCATCGCATTCAGGCGCGGCGCGTCGCTGACGACTCTCAAGAACCCGCGCTCCCCTTCCAACGGCAACGCCGGCCCATCAAAACCATCAGCAGCCAAAAGTGCCGACAACAGCCCATTTCGCGCGGCATTTCCCACACTGACACTCTTGGCCCCGGTACCCAGCGCCTCCACCAGTCCACCCGCCTGCACGGCCGCAATACCCAACGCATGAACGTTCTGTCGCGCATCCAAGCCCAGTGTCTTCGCCGCTGCCAGCCCCGCGCCAAACACCCCGCACGTCGAGGTGATATGCCAGCCACGCGCATAGTGTTCGGGCGAGATCGAATTACCGATACGGCAGGCCACTTCGACACCCAGCACAAAAGCATGCAGCAATTCCTGCCCACTCATGGGCCGCGTCTCGGCCAAGGCGAACAACACCGGCGCAATCGGCGACGAGGGATGAATAATGGTCGGATGATGGGTATCGTCAAAATCGAACACATTCGCCGCCATCGCGTTCAACGCTGCCGCGCTCAACACATCCACACGGTCCGGGCGGCCCGCCAGGCTCGCCTGCGGTCCCGCCGAAAATCGCGCATACGTACGCACCGCAATATCCAGCGACGGCGTACGTGCCGCAGAGATCGCCACGGCAAAAAAATTCAAAATGGCGCGGTGCGCGGCATGCCGCACCTCTGCCGGTACATCCTCCCATCGCGACGCGGCGACGAAACGCGATAGTTCGATAGAGGGGGAAATCGCATCGGAAACAGCGGGTTGATTCATTGTCATTTCACTTGTTGGGGGAGCCACATGACGATCTGCGGAAAGGCATAAATCAGGCACAAAAAGAGCAGAATCATCAGCACGAACGGCAACGCGCCGCGGATGATGTCGCCGAATCGGGCCTTATCATTCATGCTGCGCAACACGAACAGCACCATGCCAACAGGCGGCGTGATCAGGCCCACCTCGATCATCAACACCAGAAACACACCGAACCAGATCGGATCCAGCCCGAGCGCCATAGCGATCGGATAGGTCACCGGCAGCGTCATCAGCATCATCGCGATCGACTCTACGAACATGCCCAGGACCAGATAAATCAACACCATCGCTCCCATCACGAGGACGGGCGAGAAATCGGCTCCCTGAATGAGATTGACGACTTCGCGCGGCAACCTCAGATAGTCGAACACCCAACTGAAGATGCCCGCCCCCACCACGATCAGCAGCAACAAGGCGGTGACCTTCGCCGAGTCATAGGCGATCTCCATCAGCGCGCGCCAATTGAGTTTGCCGCGCAACCAGCACAGCACGAACGCACTGACCGCGCCGATGGCGGCAGCCTCGGTCGGTGTGGCGATCCCCGCATACATAGAGCCCAGCACCGCGCCGATGATGGCCACGAACGGCACCATGCCGCGCGAGGCCGAGAGCTTTTCACGCATGGTGTATGCACGCGCAGGCGGAGCCGATCCCGGCACCGTCAGCGCCCATACCAGCGCACCCAGCATAAAGACGCCCATCAACAACAAGCCCGGAATCATCCCGGCGAGAAACAAGTGAGTCACCGAGGCCCCCACCGTCGTCCCATAAATAATCATCGGAATACTGGGTGGAATCAGAATGCCCAACGTAGCGCCCGCCGCTGCGACCCCATACGTCAGTCGCGGGCTATAGCCGCGCTCGATCATGTCCGGGCAGGCGACCTTTCCCAACGTCGCCGCCGTGGCGAGACTGGACCCCGACACCGCCGCAAAGATCGCCGAAGCCCCCGCAGAGGCATGCGCCAGGCCGCCCGGCGCGCGGCCGAACCAGCGCACCAACGCGTCAAACATGCCGGACGTAATCCCACTACGCAGCAACAGCCCGCCCATAAAAATAAACATGGGAACGGCCGTCAACGTAAAAGTATTCGTACTGCTCCAGGCCCGCTCGGCCAGCAGCGAAAGCTGAGGGCGCGACAACAAAAAATACACGCCCAGCAACCCCACCATCCCCAACGCCACACCGATACGTACGCCGAGAAACAGAAACACCATCATGCTGGCCACCAACAGCGCAGCCACCCATCCCAACGACTGCCCGCGCGCCAAGGCATACAAGGCGGCGCAGCCGCCGATGAGAATCAAGGACTGCACCAGCGTAGCCGTGCCGCTCCACGCCCAGATCGCAATGATGAACGCCACGGCGATCACCGCCATCCCCCAATCGATCCGGCTGCCTGCAATAAGCACAGGATTAGACCCCAGGCCGACGAGCGCGAGCACCATCACGGCCAACGCAATCGGCGCCAGCCAACGGCGCCCATGCTCCGCGGGCGGACGCAAACGATAGATATCGACCAGAATCGACAAGCAGAAAGTCAACATGCCCAGCGACACTGACAACTGCGGCATCCATTGCGGCGTCGACAACAAGCCCCAATCCCGCGTGTCATTCACATACTCGCGAAAATTAAAGCTGGCCATCTGCCATCCCAGCACCACACTGAACAGCAAAGCCAGCCATTGCCCCAGCAGTTCCAGTTGCACCCGCGCCGATGAGGACACGCGATCGATCCAGAGTTCGACTTGCACGTGCGCATTCGCCGACTGCGCCGCGGCCAGCCCAAAAAAAACCGTCGCCACCAACAGATACCCCGAGATTTCCGTGGCCCACGCGGTCGGCGAATTAAAGACGTAACGGGAAAATATCTCGTAGCACATCGACAGCGCCATCAACAGCAACGCTGCCGTCGCGAGCGCTCCAGCACAGCGGGTGATACCCACCATTGCCCGAATCAGGCTGAAGTCCGCGCTGCCACCCAATGGATAAGGCGACGCCCCTGGCGATATGACGCCCTCTGCCGGCGCCTGCATCGGCATATCAATGCTGCTCATGCTTGTCTCCTCGACGCTGTGTGCGCGATGGTGTTTTCCCTGATCGATATCGACCGCCAGAGAATTGCTATGACGATATTATAGGCATATTGTATGATCGAATGATCATAATTTCACACAGCGCACCGCGCATCACCCAGGAGGAGCACCATGAATCACCCGCCTCGCCCGCCCTCGCGGCTACGGTCCCTAGTACTCTCGGCCGCCATCGGTGTCACCCTATGGGCTGGCGCCTCACAGGCACAGACCTATGACCTGACTATGGCTGTCATCACCTCACCCGGCGACGGTTACTCCATTCTCACCGCGTCAGTTCCCGACCGCGTCGCCAAAGCCACCGGCGGCAAGGTCAAGGTCACCGTCAGCGACTCATTGGTGCCGCCCGCCCAAATGGCGACCGCTGTACGCGAAGGCCGCGTGGACATGAGCGCGGCCCTGCACACCTATCTGGCGGCCGACGAGCCGCGCATGGGCATCTTCAATCTGCCGGGGCTCATCAACGACATCAAAGAGTACAAACAGGTTTGCGACGCATTCTGGTGCGAAGACACCCGCAAAATCTGGAAAGACAAATGGAATGCCATCGTGCTCGCCGAGGGCACCTGGTGCACGCAACAACTGTTTTCCAAGGATCCCATCCACAAAATCGAGGACTTCAAGGGCAAACGCCTGCGCGTGCACAATCCCCAGACCGCCGAAGTCGTCAACGCCCTGGGCGGCAAGCCGGTCGCCATGCCCACCACTGAGATTTTCCCGGCGCTAGAGCGTGGCGTCATCGATGGCCTGTTTATCTCTATGTGCGTAGGCGGATCGCTGGAATTCTGGCGCATCGCCAAGAACGTCCAGAACTGGAGCCTCGGCCCAATCAACGGCTGGGCCATACTCGTCAACCCCGACAGCTGGGAAAAACTGCCGCCCGACGTCCAGAAACAGGTTCAAAGCGCCATGGACGGCGTGCAACACGACGCCTTCGCCCAATACGACCAGTTTGTCGCCAATGCGCGCCAGGCGATGGAAAAGAACGGCGTGACCTTCTGGGTCGCACCGGATGAAGAAAGGGCTAAACTAATGCAGCCGCAATATATAGGATCCGCGTACGATGCTTGGAACAAACGTGCCCAGCAAGTTGGATTCGATGGCCCTGCCTACCTGGACCGTGTTCGAAAGGTATTAGGCAAAACGCAATAATCGACGGGCGCACCCAACGGTATCCGGGGCGCTCGAACATGCCCTGGATACCTTTTGCATTACGCCCATGACTGCCCACGTAGAGCCACAAGACGATTTCAAGGTCCAACGCGTCGCTTCAGTACTGAGGCACAGCGTGACAGAGAACATTCGCAACGCCATCCTGGTCGGGCGGTTCCGGCCCGGTGAACGATTACCCGAGCGTGACCTGTGCGAGATGACCGGCGTGAGCCGGACCTTGGTCCGCGAGGCCTTGCGCCAGCTGGAATCCGAAGGCCTGATTCTCGTCATTCCTCACCGCGGTCCAGTCGTCGCCCGCCTCTCGCCTGAACAAGCGCGCGGCATCTACCAAGTCCGCGAAGAACTCGAAGGCCTGGCCTGTGAGCTTTTCGCCGAGCACGCCACGCAAGCGCAACTGACGGCGCTGCGCAAAGCACTCGAAGCGCTGAAACGCACCCTGCCCAAGGGTACTGCCCTCCAACAATTAGCTGCGAAAAACGCCTTTTATCAGCAATTGCTGGATGGCGCCGGCAACGAGGCGCTGACCAACAGCCTGCACCTGCTGAACTCCCGCGTCATGCTGCTGCGTTCGACCTCGATCCAGGCGCCTGGACGCTCCAAGCACAGCATCGCCGAGTTGACCGAGCTGCTGCAGGCACTAGAAGCGCGTGACGGCAAGGCCGCCCGCGCAGCGGCGCGACGTCACGTACGCAATGCCGCCGACGTCGCGATCAAAATCCTGCAGGAATCGCTACAGTCCGAGAGCGCGGACTAACCAAGCGGATTAACAGAGCCGATACCGTTCAGCGTCCACGGACGATGATCGCCCTAAAAACCGGTGGCGCCACTCAACGAGCCGCCGACTTTCCAAAGGGATCCGCATTCACCGGGGTATCCACGGTATACGGCAGGGCTTCAGGCAGCCCCGCGAGACTGCGCATCAAGGGATAAATAGCGCTGTAGTCCTGCCCGCCCCTGCCCTGCGCTCGCGCCGCGGTATACGACTGATACGCGGCACTACCCATCGGCACACACGCACGGCTGCGCGATGCCAGCTCCAAGGCCAGGCCCAGGTCTTTATGCGCGAGATCGACCTGAAAACCCGCCGACAGGTCACCCCGCAGCACCTTGTTCGGATACGTGATATTCATGTGGCCCTGGCCCGCGATAGTCCCGCGCATCACCTGCAACGCCAGTTCCACACTCAGCCCGCAGGCCTCGGCCAGCGTCAATGCCTCGGCCGTCAGGGCATTGAGTGAGATCCCCATGAAGTTGTTGATCACCTTCACCCGGGAACCGCCCCCTACCTCGCCACAATCAATGATCTGATTGCCCATGCAGAGCAATGCCTCCTCTGCCCGGGCCTTGTCGCCGGCCGCGCCACTGGCCAGAATCAGCAGCGTCCCACGCTCGGCCTCCATCGCAGAACGCCCCACCGGGGAATCCAGCATCCGCAGGCCACGCGCCGCCAACAGTGCGGCAATGCCCTCCGTCTCGTGTGGCAGGATGGTCGACATATTGATCAATAGCGATGCCTCCGAGAGCGATTGCAACGCGCCATCAGGGCCCTCCAGCGCGGCGCGAATGTGAGCCGCCGTCGGCAGCATCGTGATCACCAACCCTGCATCGGCCGCAGCCTCCCGCGCACTCGCTGCCCGCTTGCCGCCCGCCTGCACCAGCGCTTCCAGCGCCTGCGGATTCAAGTCATATCCCGTCACCGCAAATCCGTTCTTGACGAGATTACGCGCCATCGGCAAGCCCATCGCCCCCAGGCCGATGAACGCAATCGACTCATTCTTCATATTCCTGTCTCCTCGTTATGGCGTGCCGATCGTTCCTCGCCACCGGCACACATCTGACATATCAGCATCCGCGGCTGTGCTTTACGGTAATGCGCCTTCCTTTTCCATCTCGGCGATCACCTCACGCGCCGCCTTCATCGCGTCCAACGAAGCCGGCACACCGCAATAGATAGCGGCCTGCAGAATCACCTCGACGATCTCTTCCTTCGTCACGCCGTTATTGACTGCGCCACGCATATGCAGCCGCAACTCGTTCGGCCGATTCAATGCGATCAGCATCGCCAGATTGAGAAAACTACGGGTCTTGCGCTCCAGCCCGGGCCGGGTCCACACATCCCCCCAGCAGTACTCCGTCACCAGCTTCTGCAGCGGGGCACTCATGTCGTCGGCCCCATTGAGCGACTTGTCGACATAGGCGTCACCCACAACAGCTCGACGCACCTCCAGCCCCTTTTGGAACTGCTCGGATTGGAATTCGGGCCTCAATGCCATGATATTTTTTCTCCACGGATGAAATGCGGCGCCGGACCATCCTCTTGCCACCGCATGACGTATTACTATAATACAATCCTATTGTATTTGAATAAAACCGACACCTCGACCAGGAGGAGACAGACCTTGGATTACGCCCCTTTCAGCGTGTACGCGATTCGCTACGCGCGCCATTCCGGCCGGACTTCATCCGACAACTATCTAGGCCACGTGGACTTTCACGATGCAGAGTCCGACCTGGACTATTACGTCTGGGTCCTGCGCCGTGACGACGAGATCTACCTGGTCGACACCGGCTTTGGCGAAACAGCCGCGCAGCAACGTGGACGCGAGCTGTTCATGCGTCCCGCCCAAGGGCTAAAGCTCCTGGGCATAGATGCCGCTCAAGTCCGCAACATCATCCTCACCCACCTGCACTATGATCACGCGGGCACGCTGGCCGACTTCCCCAACGCCATCTTTCACGTTCAAGACGCAGAGCCCACCTATGCCACCGGGCGCTGCATGTGCCATGGCGCATTGCGCCATCCTTATGACGTCGAGGACATCGTCGAGTACGTGCGGCGGCTCTATGCAGGCCGTGTCACCTTTCATCAAGGCAGCAGCGAACTCGCCCCCGGCTTGTCCGTGCACCTGGTCGGCGGACACACGGCCGGCCTGCAAATCGTGCGCGTGTGGACCAAGCGCGGATGGGTCGTGCTGGCCTCGGACGCCACCCACCTATACGGAAACATCGGCAACAACGCCCCCTTTCCCGTCGTCTTTAACGTAGGCGACATGCTCGAGGGCTATCGCATCGTGCGCAGCCTCGCCGAATCCGAGGACCACATCATTCCCGGACACGATCCGCAGGTCATGCATCGCTATCCCGCGCCCTCGCCCGAACTAGCGGGCCAGATCGCGCGGCTCGACGTCACGCCGACCAAGAATGCCGGGGACGCCGCATGAGCTCACCGCTGAAAGGCCGCCATGCACTCGTGACAGGCGCAGAAGGCGGCCTGGGATACGCCATTGCCGATCAATTGGCATCCGCCGGCGCATCCGTCGTGATGCATTGCCTCGCAGCCAACGACCAAGCGCGCCAGGCCCGCGACACCATCGCAGACCGCCATGGCGCTCACGTCGAGCTCTTGCAAGCCGACCTGCGCGATGTAGACCAGATTGAGACCATGGCAGCCCAGGCATTGACACGGTTTCCCCGCATCGACATCCTGGTCAACAACGCCGTGATCCGGCATTTCGAGCCGGCCCACCGACTGCCTCGTGATCAGTGGGACGAGGGGCTGGCCGTCAATCTCTCCGCCCCCTTTCATCTGGCTCGCCTCACCCTGCCCG
>Ga0182743_1004303_pt1 | contig 10875 bp, 12 predicted proteins | sample eDN3rd30CKraftOP_FD_128522 | JGI IMG/M metagenome (GOLD analysis project Ga0182743, IMG submission 128522) | Enriched Organic Plus compost microbial communities from Emeryville, California, USA - eDNA 3rd pass 30_C Kraft OP (version 2) (version 2) ... | reverse complement strand
GAGCGCAAGCGCGCCGGCCACCATGAACTGGTGATCCCGCCGCGCCAGCACAGCGAGGGCGCGCCGCAGATCGCCATCGAGGCCGAGGGGCTGACCTGCCGCTTCGGCGACTTCGTCGCGGTGGACCACGTCAGCTTCCGCATCGAGCGCGGGGAAATCTTCGGCTTCCTCGGCTCCAACGGCTGCGGCAAGTCCACCACCATGAAGATGCTCACCGGCCTGCTGCCGGCCAGCGAGGGCAGCTGCGCGCTGTTCGGCCAGCCGGTGAACGCCAAGGACATGGCCACCCGCCGCCGGGTGGGCTACATGTCCCAGGCCTTCTCGCTGTACGCCGAGCTGACGGTGCTGCAGAACCTGGAACTGCACGCCAAGCTGTTCCACCTGCCGAGCGAGCAGATAGGCCCGCGGGTGGAGGAGATGCTCGCCCGCTTCGACCTCGGCAAGGTCCGCGACGAGCTGCCCGACAGCCTGCCGCTGGGCATCCGCCAGCGCCTGTCGCTGGCCGTGGCGGTAATCCACAAGCCGGAAATCCTGATCCTCGACGAGCCCACCTCGGGCGTCGACCCGGTGGCCCGCGACGGCTTCTGGCAGCTGATGGTCGAGCTGTCGCGGCGCGACGGGGTGACCATCTTCATCTCCACCCACTTCATGAACGAGGCCCAGCGCTGCGACCGCATCTCGCTGATGCACGCCGGCAAGGTGCTCGACAGCGACACCCCGCAGGGCCTGATCGACAAGCGCGGCCTGCCGACCCTGGAGGCGACCTTCATCGCCTACCTGGAGGAGGCCGCCGGCAGCGCTGCGCCACCGCCCGAGCCGCAGGCGCCGGCCAGCACCGTCGACGAACAGGCGCCGCACAAGCCGCAGCGCCAGCGTTTCAGCCCGCTGCGCCTGTTCAGCTATGCGCGGCGCGAATCCATGGAACTGCGCCGCGACCCCATCCGCCTGACCCTGGCGCTGCTGGGCACGGCGCTGCTGATGTTCATCATCGGCTACGGCATCAACATGGATGTCGAGGACCTGTCCTACGCCGTGCTCGACCGCGACCAGACCACCACCAGCCAGGCCTACGCGCTGAACATCGCCGGCTCGCGCTACTTCGTCGAGCACCCGGCGATCCGCGACCCCGACGACCTCGACCGGCGCCTGCGCAGCGGCGAGCTGAGCCTGGCGCTGGAGATCCCGCCGCACTTCGGCCGCGACCTCAAGCGCGGCGACGACCCGGCCATCGGCGTGTGGATCGACGGCGCCATGCCCACCCGCGCCAACACCGTACAGGGCTACGTGCAGGGCCTGCACAGCAGCTACCTGGCCGAGCTGGCCCGGCAGAGCGGCAACGCCGAGGCCAGCGCGGCGGCCAGCACCGAGGTGCGCTACCGCTACAACCCCGACGTGGAGAGCCTCAAGGCCATGGTCCCGGCGGTGATCCCGCTGCTGCTGATCATGATCCCGGCGATGCTCACCGCCCTGGGCGTGGTGCGCGAGAAGGAACTGGGCTCGATCACCAACCTTTACGTCACCCCGGTGACGCGCCTGGAGTTCCTGCTCGGCAAGCAGTTGCCCTACATCGGCATGGGCATGGTCAACTTCGTGCTGATGCTGGCCATGGCGGTGCTGCTGTTCCAGGTGCCGCTCAAGGGCAGCCTGCTGGCGCTGAGCCTAGGCGCGCTGCTGTACGTGATCACCAGCACCGGCCTCGGCCTGCTGCTGTCGACCTTCATGAGGAGCCAGATCGCCGCGGTGTTCGGCACCGCCATCGCCACCATGATCCCGGCCATCCAGTTCGCCGGGCTGATCCACCCGGTGTCCTCGCTTGAGGGCGCAGCGGCGCTGATCGGCAAGCTCTACCCGACCTCGCACTTCCTGATCATCAGCCGCGGCACCTTCTCCAAGGCCCTGGGCCTGAGCGACCTGTGGCTCTACTACCTGCCGCTGCTGGCGGCCATCGGCGTGCTGACGCTGCTCAGCGTGCTCCTGTTGAAGAAGCAGGAGGACTGAGCGATGAAGAAACTGGCGAACATCTTCAACCTGGGCATCAAGGAGTTCCGCAGCCTCGGCCGCGACTACGCGATGCTGATCCTGATCGCCTGGGCCTTCACCCTGGGCGTCTACAGCTCCGCCACCGGCGTGCCGGAAACCCTGCACCACGCGCCCATCGCGGTGGTCGACGAGGACCAGTCGCAGCTCTCCTCGCGCATCGTCAACGCCTTCCAGGCACCGTACTTCCACACCCCGGAAATGATCGGCCACGCGCAGATGGACCGCGGCATGGACACCGGCCTGTACACCTTCACCCTGGACATCCCGCCGGACTTCCAGCGCGACGTGCTGGCCGGCCGCCAGCCGGCGGTGCAGGTCAACGTCGACGCCACCCAGACCGCCCAGGCCTTCTCCGGCGCCGGCTACATCCAGAACATCGTCGCCACCGAGGTGCGCGAGTTCGTCAGCCGCTACCGCAGCGAGCCGGGCATGCCGGCGGAGCTGGCGGTGCGCATGGAGTTCAACCCGAACCTGACCCAGGCCTGGTTCGGCGCGGTGATGGAGGTGATCAACCAGATCACCATGCTGTCGATCATCCTCACCGGCGCGGCGCTGATCCGCGAGCGCGAGCACGGTACCGTCGAGCACCTGCTGGTGATGCCGCTGACCGCCTTCGAGATCATGCTGGCCAAGGTCTGGTCCATGGGCGTGGTGGTGTTGGCGGCGGCCGCGCTGTCGCTGCAGCTGGTGGTGCGCGGCTGGCTGGACGTGCCGATCAGCGGTTCGCTGGGGCTGTTCCTGCTGGGCGCGGCGCTGCACCTGTTCGCCACCACCTCGATGGGCATCTTCCTTGGCACCGTGGCGCGCTCGATGCCGCAGCTGGGGCTGTTGGTGATCCTCACCCTGATGCCGCTGCAGATCCTCTCCGGCGGCACCACGCCGCGCGAGAGCATGCCGGAGCTGGTGCAGAACATCATGCTGTTCGCCCCGACCACGCACTTCGTCAGCCTGGCCCAGGCCATCCTGTTCCGCGGCGCCGGGCTGGCCATCGTTTGGCCGCAGTTGCTGGCGATCATTGGTATCGGCGCGGCGTTTTTCTGCGGGGCGTTGTGGCGGTTTCGCAGGACTATTTCGCAGATGGCTTGATGTGGGGCTTGCTCGTGAATTGGGGGGCTCGGTGTGTTGGATGGACTCCGCAACCCTCTCCCCAGCCCTCTCCCTGAAGGGAGAGGGGGCTAGTCCGTGCCGAGAAAGGTGATGGTGTCAGCTGGAAACCTTCGGTGTTGCCGGCTAACTCCAGAACATCCGTGTCTGCCCAACGGTCCCCTCTCCCTTCAGGGAGAGGGTTAGGGAGAGGGCGCTCTTGGGGATGAACACCAAGCACCCCCGACAGACGCCCGTTCGCGAGCAAGAACTAGGCGTCCCCCTCGCTCCTACGAAGAGCATCCCCACCGAGCCATCATCCCCAATCCACCCGACGACCGGCCTGCGTCCTAGCGTCGCGCCAACCCAAGAATGATCTTCCACTGCTCCTCGCTCACCGGCATCACCGACAAACGGCTGCCACGCTGCACCAGGGCCAACTCCTCCAGCCCGGCGGCGGCCCTGATGGTGGCCAGCGGCAGCACTTCCCTGAACGCCTCCACGAAGCTCACGTCCCGCGCGCTCCAGGGGTTCTTCCCGGCGCTGGCCTTGGCGTCGTGGTAGGGGCTCTGCGGGTCCAGCGCCGTGGGGTCGGGGTAGGCCTCGCCCTCGATGCGGGCGATGCCGGCCACGCCCGGCTGCGGGCAACTGGAGTGGTAGAAGAAGAACAGGTCGCCGGGCTGCATGCTGCGCACGAAGTTGCGCGCCTGGTAGTTGCGCACGCCGTCCCAGCGCGCCTTGCCCAGGCGCTGCAGGTCATGGATCGACAGTTCGTCGGGTTCGGATTTCATCAGCCAGTGCGGCATGATCCTTGCTCCAGTTTCGCCGTTTTTGTGGGAAGCGACTGACTCCGACGACTGGACCAGGCATGGAATTGCGAGACGCTTTCCATTGTCGGAGAATGCCGCCGTTTTCAGCTTGGCACGCGCCGGACGGACCAAAAACCACCGCCGGCCATCGTTGACAGTTTGCCTGGAAGGGGGAGGCAATCGATGAAGCGTAAGCCCGATCTGTTGTGGGTGCTGGTGATTCTTTTCGGCCTGGGCGTTGTCACCACCGGTTACACCCAGAGCCTGTGGGATCGCCAGGGCGAAGTTCCGGTCCAGGTGACCAAACAGCCCTGATCCACCCCGCCTGGCGCCGCAGGGAACGCGGCGCCTAGGCGAGCTCGCCGTACCAGCCGGCGTCGCTGACGATGCCCTGCAGCGGCACATCCCAGCTGGCCAGGTCCAGCCTGTCCACCTTCTGGCATTCGTGCGCCAGGCCCAAAAGTGTCGGTTTGCGCCAGATTTTGCGCCTGCCCAGGTACGCCAGGGTGCGGTCGTAGAAACCCTTGCCCATCCCCAGGCGCCCACCCCGTTCGTCGAAACCCACCAGCGGCAGCAGCACCAGGTCCAATGCCCAGGGCTCGCGCTGGCGGCCGCGGTCCGGCAGCGGCTCGGCGATGCCGTAGCGGTTTTTCCGCCAGCGCTCGCCGTTGCCGACGCGCTGGAAGGTCATGTGGGTGTGCGGCCAGCGGCTGAGCACCGGCAGGTAGGTGGCCTTGCCGCGTTTCTGCGCGGCCTTGAGCAGCGGGCGCGGGTCGATCTCGCCGTCGGCGGGCAGGTATAGGGCGATGTGGCGGGCGCGGCGGAACAGCGGGTGTTGCGCCATGCGGCGCTGCAGGTCGCGGGCGGCCTGGCGTTGCTGTTGCGCGCTGAGCTTGCGGCGGGCCTGGCGCAGCAGACGGCGCAGGGCGGCGCGGGAAAGGTCTTGGGCGTGGATCATGGTAGGAGGAAAGCTCCCCGGACATGCCGCTGTCGGGTTAGCCCTTGAACCCGAAAGTTCAAGGTGGCGGTTGCAGTAGGCTTTAAGGCTTTCCGTCGTGCGGACATGCACACCAGCCCAACTGGCAACCTCCGTTGTTGCGATTATCGGCTCAGGGACATCACCGACTGGCCAACACACCAGGGAGCGTGGCCAGTATACCCCAGGGTTTTCTCCGGGGTCAGTCTTCCCGCCCGGGCTGATCGGTGGTAAGGGCGCGGTCCACGCGCTCGAGCAGTTCGCGCACGCGCTCGCGGGTGCTGCTGTGCTCGTTGTCCATGCGCTCCTGCTTGTGCAGCAGGTCGTGGGTGATGTTCAGCGCGGCCATCACGGCGACGCGGTCGGCGCCGATGACCTTCCCGCTCGAGCGGATCTCGCGCATCTTGCTGTCCAGGTAGCGCGCGGCGCTTTCCAGGTTGACGCGCTCCTCGGCGGGGCAGGTGATGCAGTATTCCTTGTCGAGAATCTGCACGTTCAGGGTGTTCGTCTGGCTCATGAGTCCTGCTCCAGGGCTTTCAGGCGCAAAATCATCGCTTCGACCTTGTGGCGCGCCAATTCGTTCTTCTCGATCAGATGAGCGCGCTCTTCGCGCCAACTTTTCTCGTTGGCCCGCAGCAGCCGGTTCTCCGCCTTGAGCTGTTCCAGGCGCTGGAGCAGGAGGTCGAATTTGGCGATCAGCGTTTGCAGGTCGGCGTCTTCCATGGGCTCTCGCTTGGGCAAGGGGATGACCGGAAACTATACAAGGTACGGCACCGCACGGGGCTGCCCGACATGCCGTCGCATGGTCTGAGCGCGCCCGGCGGTGCTAGGATAGCCACTCTCATTCTATGCATAGCGCCTGGTGGCGCCTAGCGTCGATATTCAGGTCCCGCGCATGTCCACAGTAAATTCCGCCTACACCGCTTTCGCCAACCTGCTCGCCGAGGCGGCCCTGCCGATCTCCCCGGCGGAACTGCACGGCCACCTGCTCGGGCGCGTCTGCGCCGGCGCCGGCTTCGACCAGGGCGAGTGGCTGCAGGCTGCTTCCGAACTGCTCGGCGGCGAACTCAGCGAACGCCTGCAGGCGGCCCTGGGCGGCCTGCTGGGCATGGTCCAGCAGGACCTGAGCGCCGGCGAGATGGCCGTGGTGCTGATGCTGCCCAACGACGACGCCCCGCTGGCCGAGCGCGCCCAGGCCCTGGGCCAGTGGTGCCAGGGCTTCCTCGCCGGTTTCGGCCTTGCGCTGCGCCAGGCCAGCCTGTCCGACGAGGCCGACGAAGTGCTCCAGGACATCGCCGCCATCGCCCAGGTCCAGGGCCAGCTGGAAGAGTCCGAGGACGGCGAGACGGACTACATGGAAGTCCAGGAATACCTGCGGGTCGCCCCGCTGCTGCTGTTCTCCGAATTCGGCAAGGTGCCGGCGCCGGCCGACAAACCCTCCCTGCACTGAGGTAGCTGCATGATCCGTATCGCCAAACCGGAATACGCCCGTCGGCGCAAGGCGCTGATGGCGCAGATGGAGCCCAACAGCATCGCCATCCTGCCCGCGGCGCCGATGTACATCCGCAACCGCGACGTCGAGCACGTCTACCGCCAGGACAGCGACTTCCAGTACCTCACCGGCTTCCCCGAGCCGGAAGCGGTGATGGCGCTGATCCCCGGCCGCGAGCACGGTGAATACGTACTGTTCTGCCGCGAGCGCGACCCCGAGCGTGAACTGTGGGACGGCCTGCGCGCCGGCCAGGACGGCGCGATCAAGGACTTCGGCGCCGACGACGCCTTCCCCATCGGCGACATCGACGACATCCTCCCCGGCCTGATCGAGGGCCGCGACCGCGTCTACTACGCGCTGGGCGCCAACCCCGAGTTCGACCGCCGGCTGATGGACTGGATCAACGTGATCCGCTCCAAGGCCCGCCAGGGCGCGCAGCCGCCGAACGAGTTCGTCGCCCTCGACCACCTGCTGCACGACCTGCGCCTGTACAAGAGCGCCGGCGAAGTGAAGGTGATGCGCTACGCCGCCGAGGTTTCCTGCGGCGCCCATATCCGCGCCATGCAGGCCTGCCGGCCGGGGTTGTACGAATACCACCTGGAGGCGGAGCTGGAATACGCCTTCCGCCTGGGCGGGGCGAAGATGCCGGCCTACGGCTCGATCGTCGCCGCCGGGCGCAACGCCTGCATCCTGCACTACCGGGAGAACGACGCGCAGATCAAGGACGGCGACCTGATCCTGATCGACGCCGGTTGCGAGATCGACTGCTACGCCAGCGACATCACCCGCACCTTCCCGGCCAACGGCGTGTTCAGCCCCGAGCAGAAGGCCATCTACGAGCTGGTGCTGGAGGCCAACATGGCCGCCTTCGACTACATCGCCCCCGGCCGCCACTGGAACGAAGCCCACGAGGCCACCGTGCGCGTCATCACCGCCGGCCTGGTGAAGCTCGGCCTGCTCAAGGGCGACGTCGACGAGCTGATCGCCAGCGAAGCCTACAAGGCCTTCTACATGCACCGCGCCGGCCACTGGCTGGGCATGGACGTGCACGACGTCGGCGAGTACCGCGTCGGCGGCGAATGGCGCGTGCTCGAGCCGGGCATGTCGATGACCGTCGAGCCGGGCATCTACATCGCGCCGGACAACACCGACGTGCCGAAGAAGTGGCGCGGCATCGGCGTGCGCATCGAGGACGACGTGGTGGTGACCAGGAGCGGCTGCGAAGTGCTGACCAACGGCGTGCCCAAGACCGTCGCCGCCATCGAGGCGCTGATGGCCGAAGCCAAGGCCCGGGCGGCCTGAGATGCAGCGCGCGAACCTGGCGATCATCGGCGGCGGCCTGGTCGGCGCCAGCCTGGCGCTGATCCTGCAGGCCGGCGCCCGCGAGCGCGGCTGGCGCATCGTGCTCATCGAGCCGTTCGCCCCCGGCGACGCCTACCAGCCCAGCTATGACGCCCGTTCCTCGGCGCTGTCCTTCGGCAGCCGGCAGATCTACGAACGCCTCGGCCTGTGGCAGCGCATCGCCCAGCGCGGCGAGCCGATCAGCCAGATCCACGTGTCCGACCGCGGGCGCTTCGGTTCCGCACGCCTGACTGCAATGGAGGAGGGTGTGCCGGCGCTGGGCTACGTGGTGGAGAACGCCTGGCTCGGCCAATGCCTGTGGCAGGCCCTGGACCACGAGGTGGTGAGCTGGCGCTGCCCGGCCGAAGTGCGCCGCATGCAGGCGCTGGACGACGGCTACCGGCTGACCCTGGACGACGACTCTATCCTGGACTGCGACCTCGCCGTGCTCGCCGACGGCGGCCGCTCCGGCCTGCGCGAGCAGCTGGGCATCGGCGTGCGCGAGGCGCCCTACGGGCAGACCGCGCTGATCGCCAACGTCAGCCCCAGCGAGGAACACCGCGGCCAGGCCTTCGAACGCTTCACCGAACAGGGGCCCATGGCCCTGCTGCCGCTGCCGGACAACCGCTGCGCTCTGGTCTGGACGCGCCCGCCGCGCGACGCCGAGCGCCTGCGCGAGCTGCCCGAGCGGCAGTTCCTCGACGAGCTGCAGGCGGCCTTCGGCTACCGCCTGGGCGGCTTCCGCCAGGTTGGCGCGCGCTACTGCTACCCGCTGACCCTCAGCGAGGCCGAGGAACAGGTGCGCCCGCACCTGGTGGTGCTGGGCAATGCCGCCCACAGCCTGCACCCCATCGCCGGCCAGGGCTTCAACCTGTCGCTGCGCGATGCCCAGGCCCTGGCCGACCAGTTGCTCGGCGCCGACGCCGCGCCCGGAGACTTCGCCGTGCTGCAGCGCTACCTGGAAGGCCAGCGCCTGGACCAGCAGATGACCGTCGGCTTCTCCGACCGCGTTACCCGCCTGTTCTCCAACGCCCAGCCGGTGCTGGCCACCGGGCGCAACCTGGGCCTGCTCGGCCTCGACCTGCTGCCGCCGGCCAAGCGCTGGTTCGCCCGCCAGGCCATGGGCCTGGGCGCGCGGCCGGTCTAGGGAGCGGCGATGTCCTCAGGCAAGATGGCCCGCCGCGCCCGCCTGCTGCGCTTCGGCCTCAACCTCTACCCGCCCTACCTCGGCGCCGGCGTGCGGGTGCGCCACATCGCCCCGGATTTTCGCGAGGTGCGGGTGAAGATGGTGCTGTCCTGGTTCAACCGCAACTACGTCGGCACCCAGTTCGGCGGCAGCCTGTACAGCATGACCGACCCCTTCTTCATGCTCATGCTGATGGAGAACCTGGGGCGCGACTACATCGTCTGGGACAAGGCCGCCAACATCGAATTCATCACCCCGGGCAAGGGGCCGGTGTACGCCGAGTTCCGCATCGACCAGCAACTGCTGGACGAAGTCCGGGCGCAGACCGCCGACGGCGGCAAGTACCTGCCCAAGCTGCACGCCGAGGTGCGCGACGGCGAGGGCACGCTGGTCGCGCGGGTGCAGAAGACCCTCTACATCAGGCTCAAGCCGCGCCTGCGCAAGGCCGGCTGACGACATGGAAAAAGGAATGCAGATGCACGCGGATCTGGTGATTGTCGGGGCGGGGATGGTCGGCAGCGCGCTGGCCCTGGCGTTGCAGGGCAGCGGCCTGGAAATCCTCCTGCTCGACGGCTCGCCGCTGAGCGTGAAACCCTTCGACCGCGCGGCGCGCTTCGAGCCGCGGGTCAGCGCCCTGTCCGAGGCCAGCCGGCGCATTCTCCAGCGCCTGCACGCCTGGGACGGCATAGTCGCGCGGCGTGCCGAGCCCTACCGCGAGATGCACGTGTGGGACGGCTCCGGCACCGGCCAGGTGCACTTCAGCGCGGCCAGCGTGCATGCCGAGGTGCTCGGCCACATCGTCGAGAACCGCGTGGTGCAGGACGCCCTGCTGGAGCGCCTGCACGACACCACCCTCGGCCTGCTGCCCGGCGCGCGCCTGGAGCAGCTGCGCCACTCCGGCGACGACTGGCTGCTGACCCTGGCCGACGGCCGGCAGATCCGCACGCCGCTGGTGGTCGCCGCCGACGGCGCCAACTCCGCCGTGCGCCGCCTGGCCGGCTGCGCCACCCGCGAGTGGGACTACCTGCACCACGCCATCGTCACCAGCGTGCGCTGCGAAAAACCGCACCAGGCCACCGCCTGGCAGCGCTTCACCGACGACGGCCCGCTGGCCTTCCTGCCGCTGTCCCGCGAGGGCGACAGGCACTGGTGCTCGATCGTCTGGTCGACCACCCCGGAGCAGGCTGAACGCCTGATGGCGCTGGACGACGACGGCTTCCGCGAAGCCCTCGGCCGGGCCTTCGAGCATTGTCTGGGCGGCATCGAGCAGGTCGACCCGCGCCTGTGCATTCCGCTGCGCCAGCGCCACGCCAAGCGTTATGTGGAACCGGGCTTGGCGCTGATCGGCGATGCCGCGCACACCATCCACCCGCTGGCCGGGCAGGGCGTCAACCTGGGCTTCCTCGACGCCGCGGTGCTGGCCGAGGTGCTGATGCACGCCCACGCCCGTGGCGAGCGCATCGCCGACGAGCGCGTGCTGAGCCGCTTCGAGCGCCGCCGCATGCCGCACAACCTGGCGATGATGGCGGCGATGGAAGGCTTCCAGCGCCTGTTCCAGGCCGACCCGCTGCCGGTGCGCTGGCTGCGCAACGCCGGCCTGCGTCTGGTCGACCGCCACCACGAGGCCAAGGGCCTGTTCGTCCGCCAGGCCCTGGGGCTCTCCGGCGACCTGCCGACGCTGGCGCGGGTCTGAGTATGTGTATGCCCTGTCGTGATTTTGGTGACATTGGCGGTCAACTGCTGAGCAGGGGTCTGGCACCCATTTGGGGTGGTTCGCCAGACTTGGGCAGAACAAGGTAAGTGTTGTTCTCTTTTTCCGGCAGGATGGTGCACAGCATGCCTACTTCCCCCCACTCGGGTCGAAGGCCATCATCCAGCCGATGGCGATCATCCCGATAAAGCTACCACCCCAGAACAGAGTGCTGAGCAGCATGCCGATGAGCCAGCG
>Ga0182743_1004300_pt1 | contig 10878 bp, 8 predicted proteins | sample eDN3rd30CKraftOP_FD_128522 | JGI IMG/M metagenome (GOLD analysis project Ga0182743, IMG submission 128522) | Enriched Organic Plus compost microbial communities from Emeryville, California, USA - eDNA 3rd pass 30_C Kraft OP (version 2) (version 2) ... | reverse complement strand
GCGTAGGTAAAGTTAGCCTTGAAGGTTACCAGATCACCGAACGGCTTAGCCGTTACGCTTGGCGTCGTTCTGACGAAGAATCGGTCGTAATCCGAACGGCTGCTTCCATCCACAAACGAAGCCCCCGCTTCGACCGCCTGCCGGGTAAATGTGCCGTCGGGATTGTACATCGTAGCAATCGGAAAGCCCGATACCGCCCAATACCTCCAGATGCCGGCATCACCGTTGGCAAGCAGCGGATAACCGTACTGATACGTGCTGACATCGACATTATTGTCGAACGTCAGCCAGTCGTTCAGGTGCACCTCGCCCTTGGCACGCACGTTCCATTTGTTAAAATCGTCTGGAGAGTGCTTGAATATCCCATCTTGGTGGTAATAAAGGCCAGACACAAAATATTTTGCCCTTTCATTTCCCCCCGATGCGGTGATCGAAGCCTCCGTGGCAGGCATTCTATCCCGGTGCAGGGCAGCAAACCAGTCAGTGCTGCCAAAATATTCGTATCGTCCAAGCGATTCGTTATAGACCGCATCCCCCTGAGAAGGATCGTGATTTTTCAATCGCTCCAGGTATTCCAGCGAGAAAGGAAAATTAGCGTTGACGGTGATGGGATGCGTCTTATAATCATACCAGGCATAGAACGCGTCATCGAAATTTTTGGCCCAGGTATAGCCATCTGTCACCAGATTCGGAACCACCGTACGCTGATTGACCGTTTGACTCAGCCGTATATCCAGCCGCGGTTCGCCTTTGCCCACGTCTTTGGTGGTAATCAGGACCACCCCAAACGCCGCCCGCGAACCGTAAATGGCGGCAGAGGAGGCATCCTTCAGGATGGACACGCTTTCCACATCATTCGGATTCAGCAGGTTCGGGTCTCCCTCCACGCCGTCAATCAACACCATCGCATTGCCACCTGCGCCGATGGACGTAATTCCCCGGATGTTAAAGGCAGCACTACGAGTTGGGCTACCATCAGTCATCCGCAAGTTGAGGTTGGGCAGCGTCCCTTGGAGCATACGGGTCAAGTTAGGCTGAGGCCTGTTTTCAAGCACCTCGGAGTTGATCTGAGACACCGCTCCTGTCAGGTTGATTTTCTTTTGCGTTCCGTAACCGACCACCACAACCTCCTCCAAATCGTTCTTACCGTCCAACTGAATCAAGATGTCGCGGCTGCTACCGTTCACTTGATGGGTTTTCGTCTCAAAACCCACATAAGATATCACCAGCGTCACATCCGTTTGATCCGATTCCAGGACAAACCGTCCGTTTTCATCGGTCGACACCGCTTTACCCGTGCCCTGAATGGCAACCGTAGCGTTCTGGACCGGCTGGCCATCGCCATCCACGACCCTTCCCGAAAGCGTTGTCTGTTGCGAGCTGTTAGCAGTCTGCTCTTTGTTGCTCACGGCAAAAGCCGTAGCGGCCTCCCCAAGAAATGGAAACGACAATATCGTCCCCGCCAATAAACATATTGGTACACCTACTTTCATCTGTTTAAAAAAAATTAATTGTTCCCTATGTGGCGGCAAACGTAAAGAGGCAATGTGACCGGGATGTTAAGCCTATATTTGTTTTAGGAGAACTTTTTTCACATTAGGGCAATGACGTAACGACCACATCGTCATAAACCCGCGTTTCTGTCGAAACGACCTGTCCGGATTCATCCGTCACTGGAAAAATGTACTGCGGGGTCATGATCACTTCGTAGCCATGCTTCCCTTTCGGCACCACGTCGACCACCAGATGCCCGTAATGCTTACCTCCAGAAAGGAGTTGCCGCCCACGCCAGTTTTCCAGCGCATCCACGTGAGCCACCCATTGCCGGTACGCATTGAAACGGCGCGGATCCACGTCGTCAAGCGAATACCCGAGCCCATCTCCGGCGATGCCCACATCCCAATAATGGATCCCGTCTACAAGCGAATGTTCAAGCGATTCGTTGTGCCCGCAGATGACCGCCACGACGCCGTATTTTTCGAACATCGGGTGATATGCGCGCATGGGCACCCCGGCCTGTCCGGAACTCTTTTCCGCGGTCAACGGCAAAATGTGCCCGCCGCTGGAGTACGGGATGTGATGGAACTGCACGAAGATCACCTGGCCGGCCGCCTGTGCGTCTTTCAATTGCGCCTCCGCCCATTTCCATTGCTCAGATCCGCGGCTGATGTCGGGCAGGTCATCGCCCGGATAAGTCGATGCGCTGATGTTGATGTTGGTATCGTGGTCCGTACTGTCGGGCAGTCCGTTGGATGAATCCAGCGTAATAACGGTTATCGGCCCGTACTCAACCCGGTAATAGCAGTCTTGGTAGGCTGCGTATCCATTGCCGGGCAGCGAAAAGTAAGCTTTGTACTTGGCCCTCGATTCAAACACCGCCTGCGGATCATAGCCGCCGTTGCGTGCGCCGAAATTCTCCCAGTTACCGATGGCCGGCAGGAGCAACGTCTGGCCGAGAACATCATCGAATTTGCCAGCAGCATGGAAGAAAAACTCATCCCAGGCACGCTGGTAGCCACCACCCTGCACAATATCTCCCGGCAGGACGATAAAGTCAGGCTTTTCCATCTTGATCTGTCTGAGGTTTGCCTTGAAACCTGCCGTCTCGGTGAGCAGGTAGTTATCCAAACCCTGTGGCCTGCCGGAACTTTCCGGAGCCTGTCTTCCTGTCACCCATGGGCGTTTGGTATGCCGGCCTTCCGGGTCCGTCTCACTGTCGGCAAATGCCACAAACCGGATGCGCTCCCGCTGGCCTTTCACAGGTGCAGCGGTAAACTCGTTGGTATAGCGCTCCGTACCCTGGATCACCCGGTACGCATAGGTCGTCCGCGGCTTCAGGTCCTTTAACACAACGGTGTGCTTCCAGTTGGCATTGCGGAACATGTCCGGAAAACTATCCCGTTCGGATTCCTCCAGCGCTGAGTAATTAAGCTCCGGAACAAGAACCGGCGTTGGTGAATAATATTGGGTATCTACTGCATTCGGTTCCCACACAGCCAGTTTACCCGTCACCTGCTGATCGGTAAACCAAGTAAGCCGGACTGCGCCCGCGCTGTCAGCGGGCAGCAAGTAGGGCGATACCCTGAACTGTCCATAACATGCGCCGGAAAAAGCGGCTATGAAAACCAGTGTGGTGATTGTCTTTCTGTACATGAGGCCTTCGTCTTATTTCGGGCAAAAATAACATGCTCATGTTACCTCAATATTATGTTTGCTTAATTGACCAGCATCGCGCAAGCTGCATTTTTTTGAGGGGTAATATCAATATAAAACTTAAATAATTTTTACACACAAATCATTTATAATCAACATAAATAAACTAATTTATGCATGAAATTAAAATTAAATTTCTTGCAAAAAAATCAAAATATTAGGATCTTTGTCGTAGTATTATGGCAAGAGTAAACGAATTAAAGCGGCAACTAAAACCAGGTCAGGTCTATCGTCGGGAAGACTTGGCCCCATATTCCAATGCCGTAGATCGTCATCTTGCTTTACTCGTACAGGACGGTACGCTCCACAAAATCGCGCAAGGCTTGTACTATTTTCCTAAAAAGACTGCCTTCGGCGCTTCGCCGCCGGATGACGAAACGTTAATTCGTAGCTTCCTTAAAGACAAGCGATTCTTACTGACTTCGCCAAACAGTTACAATGCGCTAGGAGTAGGTACCACACAGCTTTATAATAAACGGATCGTGTACAACCTAAAACGCCATGAACAGGTTACCCTGAATGGCAAAACTTTCTTTTTCCACAAAACACCTTATTTTCCAAAAAAGGCTACTCCAGAGTTCTTGTTGGTCGACTTGGTCAATAATCTTGGTAGCCTTGCTGAAGAGCGTGAGCAAGTATTAAAGAATATCTTGGCGAAGGCCAAGACAATGGATTTGAACAAGTTGAAGCATGCCGTTGAAGCATATGGCCACAGTAAAACGAAAAAGTTATTCCATCCCGTACTTGCGGAAATGAAAAATACCCGCTATGCCCAAGCAGCACCTGTATTAATTATGATCGCTGTCCTCAACTTGACATCTTCCGACAAGGTTTAACAAATTTTAACAGTTTCATACCTAACTCGGCACGCCATTTGAACGTCTATGGTTGTAGAATTGTCTTTTCATAATTTAGGTTTATAATTGGTTAGTTTGAAAACCCTGCGTCTCCCCGGCGCAGGGTTTTTTTATGCTAAGGAATCGTTTCAAAACCGCTGATCTGACTTAAGTTCGTAACGTCCGCTGCACCAAATATGGATGGTGTTTAGCCAATTCTGTACGGAATACATCAAGTCCATATAAAAACGAGCTGATTCGTAAACGCTCTCCGTCTTTGGTATATACGCGGATTTCATTCATTAAACTATTGAAATCAGCTGTCTTAATACCTGCCCATTCAGTGCTTTTTGACCGCCCCCAAGCATCGTAAACAGTCAGTCCAGTTTCCGTTAGCTCAACACGATGCCTATGATAATATGCTAGGCAATAAAAGCAACCATACCCTGTCAGGGGCAACAATATCGCAAGCGACACAATCGCATACCAGAAATCATCGTCCTTACCTAATCCTACAAATACAACAAGCGCAATAAGACCGAGAAACATAACTCCACATACGTATCCCAGAATGGCGAAAAAAACGCTATTTTTCAATAGCGCCACTCCAGGAGAGACCGTTATTGCATTAGTTCCCTGCTGACTTGTCCATCGGTATAAAATAGAAACTGCACTTACGATTAATAAGACAGTTATGGCAACTTGTATATTCATATTTACCTACACAATCGATTTGTAATAATAATTAGAAAATTGGCTTCATAAAAACAAATTACGCTACTTAGATCATAAATTACAAATCGCAATAAAGGTTGTATCCGGTGGTAACCGCCACATGCCTTGCCCTTGCGTATACCCATTTCTAGGTATTTCAGGAGTCAGCGTTTTTTTTGAATTTAGATGCTAAATTCATTGTTTACTTGATTGTAATTCGCAAAGCGACAAGCCAATAACAAACCCCAAATTAATTAACCATGAGTTTACCAACCATTCTACTCTGTCTCGCGTTAGCAGTGCCCGTCATTTCGTCTGCTCAACGTTTCAAGGTCGTGGACCAGCGCCTGTTTGCACCTCAGCAAAGAACAATCTTTCTACTTCAGGACACGCTTACCGACAAAAAGATTATCTTCTTCCGGACAAAGATCCAGGTTAATACCGACGGCACGCCCATGTCCTATCATCCATATGATCTTCATGGCGAAACCAAGGCCATTAATACCATCGGCAACGCCGTTGCTGTACGGAAAAAAGGATCGTCAAAAAACCTCTGTCTCGACAGAAAAACCTATAAGGAAGCGATTCGAGTGTTTGCGTCATACCGAGATTCAGGATTCGAAATCGTGCCAGAAGGGTATGAGATAACCTGGAAAAACGTATTGGCAGCAGAGCGGGTGGGCGACATCGATAAGCCGTGCATCATTAAGACCGGTCCTTACGCCGGCTATTTCGGTTCGTTGACGTCACTAACCAACGGTTTAACGGCAAATAGGGGAGAGTGCGATTGCAATAATCAAGTCAACCCCTTGGAGGTGCCCGGATTAGTGCTGCCCGGAGGGAACAACGCCTTAAGGAATTATGGAGCCAAGGTGGGCGACTTGGTCGCTGCCTATAATCCGGCCAATGACAGCCTGGTGTACGCCATCATAAATGATCAGGGACCCGCGCACAACCTAGGCGAAGGATCGGTGCTTTTAAACATGACGTTGTTGGGGATTACCGAGTTTCCCAAAAGCCGTAAGGCCACTTACAAACTAATTCCCAAAAACGACGTTGTCATTGTCATCATACCCCAATCAGTCAATTATGAGCGGGTCAGACCCTATACGGCTGCCAATGTGAGTAAACGAGTAACCGACTGGCTCGAAGCCGTCGGCATCCATAATAAAGAAGATTTCAAACAATTAGTAAGTGCCAACGGCGAATAAAGGTGTGGTTTAACAAATTTTAACGATTTCGCGCTTAAACCGGCACGCCCTTTGAAAGTCTATCATCGTAGAATTGTCTTTTCATAATTTAGGTTTATAATTGGTTAGTTTGAGAACCCGCGTCTCCCCGGCGCGGGTTTTTTTATCAAATCATTATCTTAGTGCTCAACGGACTATCTCTTGATATATGGCTTGCTGAGGGATGCCGGCCAGCACGCGGTGGCGGAGGGACCGAACGCCGTATCTGGGCAAATTATCGACACCGAGGCATTTTACGGAATCCGTTGAACCAGGTGGGCTGTTAGCTTATCCGCTTGGGCTACATTAAACCATAACGAATTCACATCGTGCTGCAGCCCCACCAGCAGATGGCCGATCGCATAAAAAGGAGCAGGCCCGGCGGTGGGCCGGCTTACGCGCATGGTGTGAAGGTCGGCAACCAAACCTCCTGCCCCATATTCTTCAATATAACCGCTTGCTAAGAGCTGCTGAAGCAGTGGAATGTCATCCATCTGCCGGATGGCGACTGCAGGTCCAGTCGCGTTGATCACAAAATCGGTGCAGTACGCCTGGCCGTCGTCCGTTTTCAGCAGAAACCCATTACCATCCCGGCGGACATCGCTGCTATTGCCGATAACGCGTAGTTGTTGCCGTTCCAGTAGGCGTTTTAACTTGAAGGCATTTTTGAGCGGGATAGCGTGCCGGTTGATATCGAATTCCGTCCCTATCCACTTAGCAAATAGTTGCTGTTGTTCCATCGGAAGAAGATTCCATATCGTGTCGGCTTCATACCGTAGCGAGTACAGAACGTCCTGAAAGACGCTGCCGCCGCTCAGTGCGTCCCGGATATCCGCGTTCAGCAGTTCCAGCGGTGCTTTACCCGTCCGTACCTCCGCTGCCCAGTTTACGCGGCGCTCGAGGTACTGTTCCACCTCGGCGCGGAATAAGCGGATGAGATCTTTAACGCGCAATGCACGTTGTTGTTTGCGGATAAACCTACGGATGGCTGAAAGCGTAAAGACGCTACGTTCGTAATGCCGCTCAACCGGAGGCTGTACCCGCGGCAGCAACCCTTCGGACGAAAAAAAACTAATCGGCCCCCGATGACCGTTTTCCACGAGGGTAATCATGGCATCAATCGCCGTTAGGCTGCTGCCCACAATACCGATGCTCGCGTATTTGTCGTGAATCGTCGATAAAATGCCTGCCGATGGCCAAGGAGAGGCCAGGTATTCCGGGTATTTGTTTAGGTGCCTAAAATTATTTGACTTGGGATTTCCTGTTGCCAGAATCACGAAATCGGCCACGTAGCTGCCGTCGCGTGTATGGAGCGTTACCTGTGCATTATCCCCGATTTCGGCTGCCAAGACCTCTGAACGTTTCTTTCTCAATGTAATGCCATGGTGTTCCGCCTCGCGCCAATACCGTTTCATCATGGCCTGCACATAGCAGCCGTACAGCATCCGGGGCGGGTAAGCGTCCGGATGGATGCTATGAAGGCCGAACCTGCTTTCAATCATTTTTCTGTGCCGGTGCGCCCATTGTACAAAATGTAGCGGCTCTTCCGGGAAAATCCCCATTAATCCAGCCCGCGTATTCAGCAAATGGCCTTCCTGACCGGTCCCATACGCCAGTCCTGGGCCAAGCTCTTCCCTTTTTTCAAATAACCAGATAGCTAGCGGAGCAGTTTTTCCGGAAATGATGTATTTGGATATTAATTGTGTAAAGCAGGCGACTCCGCTGGCTCCTACGCCCACGATGGCGATCGTTGTTCCCCTTTGATTAACCATACGGTTAAACAACCGTCTATCGACGCGATTGTTCTGCGGTTTGCCTAAAGCCTCAAGTGCTGTGACTTACCTCGCCAGGCAACGTTGACCGCCGGACTTCCCATTCACTTTTTAATTAAACGCCTGCCGGAATTCCAGAGGCGATTGATTGGTTTTTGCTTTGAATAATTTACTGAACGATTGCGAATGCTCAAACCCCAGCTCATAAGCGATTTCACTAACCGATAAACTGGTCGTTGATAATTTTTCCTTCGCCTTTTCGATCAACTTTTCGTGGATGTGTTGCTGGGTACTTTGCCCGGTTAGCACCTTTAACAGACCACTCAAGTAATTAGGCGACACATTCAATTCATCCGCCACAAATTGAACCGTCGGTGCCCCTTTTAGCATGAGATTATCGCCGTTAAAATAATCATCCAGCAAATCTTCCAGACGGTTTAGAATCTGGTGATTCGTTATTTTCCGGGTAATGAATTGCCGTTCGTAAAAACGTTCGGAGTAATTCAATAAGGTTTCGATCTGTGAAATAATGATGCGCTGGCTGAATTTATCGATATTGGCGTGATACTCCTGTTTAATGTTGGCAATTATCCCGTTGAGGGTCGCTTCCTCCTTTTCCGAAAGAAACAGCGCCTCGCTCACCGAATAATCGAAAAACTCGTACTGTTTAATCGCTTTGGCAAGAGATGTTCCCCACAGAAAATCCGGATGAATCAGCAAGATCCAGCCCGAAGGATGCGAATTTTCATCCGGGGCCGGCGATGCGTGCAGTACCTGCTTCGGTGCCAAAAAATACATCACGCCCTCATCGAAATCATATTCCTGCTGCCCATAACGCATTTTTCCCGTCAGCCCGCGCTTTACCGAAATCGAATAGTAGTCGGCAACCAAAGGCGGCATTAGGGGGTTGTTCCGTTTAGCTTGCGCCACCTGAGCATAGTCCACTATGCTAATGAGTGGATGCTCAGGGGGAGCCAGCTGGTGCAGCTTGTGAAAATCACTGACGGTTTTAACAGTTAACGGATTCATTTCACTAAGGTAAGAAAATCAAAGCGACTGTCCGCCCGAAACTTCAATGCGTTGTGCATTGATCCAATACGCATCTTCCGTACACAAGAAGGCCACTACACCGCCGATGTCGTCGGGCAAACCCACCCTGCCGAGTGCTGTATAGCCCGCAATCATCGCATTGATATCCTTATTATCACGCGTTCTTCCACCGCCAAAGTCCGTTTCGATGGCACCCGGAGCAACCACGTTAGCCCGGATTTTTCGCTCGCCCAATTCCTTCGCCAGATAGCGCGTAAAGGTTTCTACGGCCGTTTTGGCAGAAGCGTATACGGAAGAACCCGGCAACGTCATCCGGGTCAACCCTGATGAAACGTTGATAATTCCCCCACCGTTATTGATGTATGGCAATGCTTTCTGCGTCAAGAAAAACACCCCTTTATAGTGTATATCGAAGATCTCCTCCACTTGGTTTTCGGTAACCTCTGTGATGGGGGCATACAGCGCCGTTCCTGCATTGTTGATAAGAAAATCAAAATTCGGACTCCCAGTTTCTTCTTGTAGGTATCCGGTTACCTCGTTAATAAATGCATCAAACGTACTTACGTTTCTGGTGTCTAGCTGAAAGGCAAATGCGTTTTGTCCCAACGTCTCGATTTCGCTGACAACTTCGTCAGCCTTTTCTTTGTTGCTGTTGTAAGTTACCACCACGTCTATTCCTTTTTTGGCAATAGCGATGGCCATGTTCTTTCCAAGTCCGCGGCTTCCGCCCGTTATTACTGCGATTTTGCTTTTTGTGTTCATGATCTAACTGTTAAGTATGTGGCTACCATATAGCGTTATTCAATTTATTGAAACAAAGTTCAGGCAACTTCAGAAATTAGGTGTAGCCAAATCTATGATTGTTGTAGTCACTTTTGCGCTCAAATTTATATACGATCCAGTAGCACTTAGTTATTCTCTTTCGTCTCTCAATTGATATAGCTTATCTTTACATATCAAAATAACCAATTATGAAAATTAACTTGTTCCCCTTAGCCATCCTGTCGACATTCTTCGTATTTCAATCATGCGATAAAGCCGAGCATGTGGGTGATGATGTTTTCCGCATCGCCTATCTGGGACCATCCGATGGCTGCCCGGGCGGATCTTTGATCCGTTTTGCGAAAAAGGATATCGATCGGTTGTCACGGGTGATTGATATGGAATTCACCGAAGCGTACCGCAAGGATCGGGTGGCATCAGCGGTTAATCTAAAAGGAAATTATCGCGAAGGGCAAACCGTTATACTGAAGATAGGGCAATTTCCGCCGGAAGAATTACGCCCCTGCCTGGCAAATATGCGTTGGTATCTAGGTGTGTTTGTTTTAGAAGAACATTCCGATTAATACCAGCTGCTATATTCCCAATAACCTATCCACCTGTTCTACCGATTCCTTTACGGTGAGCGTATGTTCATGAAACCTCGGCGACACAAACGTGATTAACGTATGCTCACCCTTGCGGTGATAAAATGCTACATTATCAAAATTCACCCGAACGGGTTCCTCCGCTTTCATTTTTGTCAATCTAAGTATAGTCGCCATATTGTACCGTTTTGTATTCAATTCCTACGACCGTGCGGACCGCTGCCAACGAATTTCTCCGCAAGGTCGTGTACGGGGTTGCCCAGGTTTACCATCGTTCTGCAGTATGCCAATATATACATTTCCGGTGAGTATATTAGCAAGTAGCCTCACATTTATAACCGATGACCGTTACGAACAAATTAAAAACAAGGTCAGAGCGAAGATTTGCTTATGTCCGGTTTTTTTTGGTAGTTTGCTTCAACTTTCCAATTGTAAGGTAACCGATTAAGCGAGTTATAGTGAAGCATCGTGACGAATCAAAGCTGGTTTCGCGCCTCAAACAAGGCGACCCGTCGGCCTTTGAAGCCTTATTCGAAGCACACCATTGGAAAATCCACCAATATGCGCTTCGGTTGCTGCGAGACGAATCCCTCAGTGACGACATCGTACAGGACACCTTTTTGCATTTCTGGTTGCAACGTTCAGCATTGGAAGACCATCGGTCTATCGTACCCTATCTGTATGTAATCGCCCGGCG
>Ga0182743_1004298_pt1 | contig 10884 bp, 9 predicted proteins | sample eDN3rd30CKraftOP_FD_128522 | JGI IMG/M metagenome (GOLD analysis project Ga0182743, IMG submission 128522) | Enriched Organic Plus compost microbial communities from Emeryville, California, USA - eDNA 3rd pass 30_C Kraft OP (version 2) (version 2) ... | reverse complement strand
GACTTCATCCGCGGCAACAGCGTGATTCAGTTCTCCGAAGAAGCCCTGAAACGCATCGCCCCCGACGTGCAACGCATGGCGGACAAGGAAGGGCTGACGGCGCACCGACTGAGCGTGGACGTGAGAATTGCGGATTGCGGATTGCGGATTGCGGATTCGGGGGAACCAACTGCCTAGGAAAACGCTATGTCGCAGCATCGCGAGTTGTTCAAGCGGCGGACCAAAGACCTGGCGCTTCGAGTAATCAACCTTTGTGATGCATTGCCGACCAAGGCGTCGACACGAGTAATCTGCAATCAGTTGCTTCGCAGCGGCACGTCAGTAGGAGCGAACTACCGTAGCGCGTGCCGCGCTCGAAGTCCGGCAGAATTTTGTGCCAAGATGGGGATCGTTGAAGAGGAACTGGACGAATCGCTCTATTGGTTGGAGCTCTTGATAGAAACGCAGACCATCAAGAGAGAACGGTTACAACCGCTCGTCGAAGAAATGAACGAGCTATTGGCAATGACGGTCGCATCGATAACCACCGCAAGACGAAAGAAAGCGAAGTGATTGCCCTGGTGGGTTGCCAATCCGCAATCCGCAATCCGCAATCCGCAATCCGCAATCCGCAATCCTATGAAATACGTTCGTCCCGAAATCGCCGCCATGGACGGCTACGTCCCTGGTGAACAGCCGCAGGCTGGCAAGTTCATCAAGCTCAACACCAACGAGAATCCGTATCCGCCCCCCGCGGGCATTCGGAGCGCGATCGAGGAGGTGTTGCAGCGCGGTTTGCAAAAGTATCCCGATCCGATGGCTAACGCTTTTCGGATGCGGGCGGCTCAGATTCATGAGCTGCCGAGCAAGGACTGGGTGCTTTGCGGCAACGGCAGCGACGACATTTTGACGATCTGCACGCGGGCCTTTGTCGGCCAGGGAGAATTGCTGCGGCTCCCCTACCCCAGCTACATCCTCTATCGCTCGCTGGCCCAGATTCAGGGGGCTCGCTGGGAAGAGATTCGCTTCAACGACGACTGGTCGCTGCCAGCCGCCTTTGGCGAACCCGCCGAGGGATTGAAGCTCGTGTTTCTGCCGAATCCAAACAGCCCGACCGGCACGATGATCTCGCGCGAGGCGATTTTGGAACTGGCCGAGCGGCTCCCCTGTCCGCTGCTGGTCGACGAAGCGTACGCCGACTTCGCCGACTTCTCCTGCATCGACCTGCCGAAGCAGAACGAAAAAATTCTCGTCAGCCGAACGCTGAGCAAGTCGTACGGACTGGCCGGCCTGCGTTTCGGCTACTTGGTGGCTCAGCCGCAAATCATCGATCAGCTCGTGAAGGTGAAGGACTCGTACAACTGCGACTCCCTCTCGATTGCCGCCGCCACCGCAGCCATCGACGACCAGGTTTGGCTGGCCGACAATTGCGAAAAGATCATAGCGACGCGCAAGCATCTGACCGAAGGGCTCGAAAACCTCGGCTTCCAGGTGATTCCCTCGCAGGCCAACTTCGTCTGGTGCACGCACCCGGAAAAACCGGCAAAACCGATTTATGAGGCCCTTAAAGCCGAGCATATCCTCGTGCGGTATATGAATTATCCGAACTGGTGCGATGGGCTGCGGATCAGTGTCGGTACGGACGATCAAATCTCAGCCTGCCTGTCGCTGCTCTCCAACATGGTGTAGCCCAGGTTCCGAATCCGTCCTCCGCAATCTGCCATTTGCAATGTCTACTCCCGCGAGCGCTCCGCGCACTGCCAAGATCGACCGCCAAACCCGCGAAACCCAGATCAAGCTCGAACTCAACCTCGATGGCAGCGGCCAGTCGAAGCTGAACACCGGCGTCGGCTTTCTCGATCATATGCTCGAGCTGTTCGCGCGGCACGGCGCGTTCGACCTGACGGTTGAAGCCAAGGGGGACCTGCACGTCGACCAACATCACACGGTCGAAGACACGGGCATCTGCCTCGGCCAGGCGCTGCGCGAAGCGCTCGGCAACAAAGCCGGCATTCGTCGCTACGGCCACTTCACGCTGCCGATGGAAGAGACGCTCGCCACCACGGCGATCGACCTCTCGGGACGCTACTACCTGGTCTTCGACGCCAAGTTCCCGAGTCAAAAGATCGGCGACTTCGACAGCGAGTTGGTCGAGGACTTCTGGCAAGCCTTCGCCGCCAACGCCCTCTGCAACCTCCACGTCCTCATCCACTACGGCCGCAACAGCCACCACATCAGCGAAGCGATCTTCAAGTGCACCGCGCGGGCGCTGCGCATGGCCGTCGAGCACGATCCAAGAATGACCGGCATCGTGCCGAGCACTAAAGGCACGCTGATCAGCTAATCGATTTCTGATGGCAACAAAAAACGGTACTGAGTACGGAGTACTCAGTACCGCGAATTGTTTACTGCAAACTTGCCGCGCCAGCGGCTCTATTCGTTGACGTAGGTCTCGAGGAACCTCGCGAGCCGATGGAAGTCGCTGCCCGGTTGGATGTAGCGGACCACGGTGACGAGCGTTTCCGGATCGACGAGCTTTTCGAACGGCACGTAGTGCAGTTCGAGTTGGCCGACGACCGAGACCATCACGCCGTTGAGGCCTTCTTCGACCAGCGCCCGGTACGAGCCGACGCCGAGCTGGCTACCGAGCATGACGTCGAAGGCGTGCGGCTTCGCACAACGCGATTCATAGCCCAGTTGCAGGCCGGTGATCTTGCGGCTCTTGCCGCTAGCCTTCTTGTAGGCGTCGGAAACGAGCTTCGAGAACATCCGGCCCAGGTTGACCTGCGAGATCGAGATGTGGCCGTGATCGTCGCGCGGAATGCCTTCCAGGTACTTGGCCGGCAGCAATTCGGCGAGACCTTCCGCCATCACGATGACGCCGAACTCCTTGCGCTCTTCGTCGCGGGCCATCATCGTCTTGACGATGCGGTTGACGACGCGATCGACGTCCATGATTTCGCGCGTTTCGGTCTCGCCCGTCTTCGGATTGGTGATCGTCTCGGTCGTGCGGTAGCTGCCGATGATGTCTTCGACGCTGATCACCAGGCTCGCTTCGCCGGCGATCGCGGCGCCGTACGACAACCAGCCGGCGCTGCGGCCCATCGTTTCGGCCAGGAAGTAGGCCTTCGAGGCTTCGGCGTCGGCCAGCAGGTTGCGGATTTCCGAGGCGAGCGTCTCGACTGCGGTGAAGTAGCCGAACGTGAAGTCGATGCCCATGTAGTCGTTGTCGATCGTCTTCGGCAGGTGCACGACCGGGATCTTCTTCGATCCAGCCGGCAGACGATCCTGGAACATCTTGAACTTGTTGGCCGTCTTCAGCGTGTCGTCGCCGCCAATCGAGATCAGCGCGTCGACGCCGAGCGAGCAGAGGCCGTCGTACACCCGCCGCATCGGAGCCGACAGCTCCGGATCGTCGAGGTGCGCGGGGTTCGAAATCTTCTTGCCCGGGTTGGTGCGGGCGGTGCCGATGAGGATGCCCTGCGAGCTGCGGGTGCGCTTCAGGGTCTTGTGCGTGATGTTAATGTAGTCGCGATCGACTTCCAGCGGTTTTTCCGGGGTGTATTCTGCCAGCGACGAATAGCCGTGCAGAATGCCGTAGACCTCGATGCCGTTGCGGAGAAACGAGACGGCGGCGGTCGAGATGACGGCGTTCGCGCCCGGCGCCGGACCACCGGCAAACAGAATGGCGACGCGTTTAATGCTGGTGTTCTTCTTGGCGGTGCTGGCGGTGGCCATGGAAAGATTGGTCCTCAATCGTTTCGGTCACAATGCGATGCGGAAGCCCGCGGCGTTTCAGCCGGTCTGACTGGAACGGTCGGCTCGGGCGCAAAGCGTGATTGTAGAAACCGCTCCGATTTGAGCCAAGCGGTGTCCACGGTCGCTTGAAACAGGCCAGCAGACTCGCCAGATGGGGCGGAAAACCGCAATGGCGAGCATCCGTTGCGTGAGTCGCTTGCGGATTTGTAAACGTGCGGGCTGCGGTCAGCGGCCGACGCGAAACGGCTCCAGATCAAACTCCGCCGGTTCGCCGAGAATGAGCTGCCGCATAACGACGGCTGTGCCGGGAGACAGATAGATTCCGCTGCGAAAGTGCCCCGCCGCCACGAAGGCGTTCATCACGCCCGGCAGCGCTCCCAGGTACGGAAAACCATCGAACGACGCTGGCCGAAGCCCTGCCCAGCTACGCTCCAACTCCGCCTCGCGCAGCGCCGGGGTCAGATCATGGGCAAACTGGCGCAGTTCGCGCAGGCCCTCTTCGGTGTTGCTTGTATCGAAGCCCACTTCCTCTTCGGTCGAGCCGACGAGCACGCGCCCGTCGTCGCGCGGCACCAGATAGCGCGAGCCTTCGTTAATGACCCGTCGCAGCGGAGGTTCCTTGCAGCGAAACAGGAGCATCTGCCCGCGCATCGGCAACACGCCGCACGGCACGCCCAGCCGCGCGAGGAAACCGCCGGTCCAAGCGCCGGTCGTAATGCAAAACGACCCAGCCGAGATCGGCCCCGCCGACGTTTCGAGCGCGACGAATCGCTCGCCACTGCGCACAAACTGCTCGGCGAGCGCCTGGCTGCGAATTTCGACTCCCGCCAATTCACACGCCGCTCGCAGGGCCCGCATATGCCAGGGATTGCGGAGCTGAATTTCGCCCGGCATGTGATAGGCGGCGCGCAATCGCAAATCGGCGACGGCCAGGCCGGGCTCAAGCTCCGCGAGCTCCGCCGATGAAAGCCGCTCGACGACAATCTGCTCGTCTTGGGCCACGCTCGCCCATCCGGCCAGCGCCGCCGCTTCCCCCGCCGTGCGCGCCAGATAGATGCCGCCGCAGCGGCGAAAACCTGTGTCGATGCCGGTCAGCGAGCGCAGTTCTTCCGCCCATTGCGGATGCAGGTCGTAGCTCAGGCCTCGGAGCTGATCGTACGCGTCGCGGGCGGCCCGGCGATTGGCTGGCGGCAAGATGCCCGCCCCGGCCCAACTGGCGGCGCGCCCCGGCTCGCCTTGATCGATGACGGTGACGCGCTGCCCCTGGCGCGCGAGCTCCCAAGCAATGGAGAGTCCAATCACCCCGCCGCCGACAATCAAACAATCGGGATGCTCAGGCATGCTCGTTCAAACGTTCGTTGGCGGCGGACGAAATACCGCGCGATGAACCCGGTGACTCAGAACTAAGTGACTACTGCGCGGCGCTCAGCAAACGCTTGAGCAACACTTCGTTGACGCGGCCGCGAAAACGCACTTTTCCGTCAATCACTACGACCGGAACACACGTAGTAAATCTCTCGCGCAGCGCGGGATCGGCGTCGATGTCGACCTCCTGCGGCTGCAGGCCATAGCGAGTGAGAAGCTCGGCTGCATCTTCGCAGAGGTGGCAGCCGTTGCGCGTGTAAAGAATCACTTCGTGCGTCGCCACGAATCACCTTCCCTGCCAGCGCGAGAAATCGGACGGAAATATTGAAGAGCCGCAAGCCCTTGATTTACGGTAATCTAGACTAAAATTGAAACGGATATGCTTTACGGAGCCAGAGTAAGGATGTAACCTTTTTCTGGAATTTTATTCGATCCCTGTTGTCGCGTCTTCTCCGCTGCGACTTCGAGTCGCAGAAAATGCGCCGTTCTTTTCAACCTGCGTAATCAAAGTCACAGACCCCCGGCAGGAGCATTTACCGCGTCGCAACATCAGCTTGATGGACGTCAGCGCATGGGCTGAGGCGGCGGGTAACCGGACGGATGGCAAAACTAACCGTCGACACGTTCTTGGACTTTGTTCGGCGTAGCACGTTGGTCGAAGAAGACCGCCTTGCTGCTTCGCTGGACGCGCTCCGCGCCGAGCACGGCGGCAATTTGCCCGACGACGCAGACATCGTCGCCAATCACTTGGTCGCCCAGGAACTGCTCACAAGCTGGCACGTCGAAAAGCTGCTCGATCGCAAATACAAGGGGTTTTTTCTCGGCCGCTACAAGCTGCTCCGCCATATCGGCAGCGGCGGCATGAGTAGCGTTTATCTGGCCGAGCACACGCTGATGCACCGCTTACGGGCGGTGAAAGTGCTCCCCAAAGGGCGAGTGAACGATTCGTCCTACCTTGCCCGCTTCATCCGCGAAGCCCAAGCCACCGCGGCGCTGAACCATCCGAACATCGTCCGGGCGTACGACGTCGATAACGACGGCGACACCTATTATCTGGTGATGGAGTTCATTGAGGGGCGCGACCTGCAAACGGTCGTGAAGCAGGATGGCCCCCTGCCGCTCGATGTCGCCTGCAATTACATCGCCCAGGCCGCCGAAGGCCTGCATTACGCCCACACGAACAACCTGATCCACCGCGACGTGAAGCCGGCGAACCTGCTGGTCGACTCCAAAGGGGTGGTGAAGATTCTCGACCTCGGGCTGGCCCTGTTTTCGGACGACGAAAAGGCCTCCCTCACCGTCGCCCACAACGAAAATGTGCTCGGCACGGCCGACTATCTCTCACCCGAACAGGCGGTCAACAGCCACAAAATCGACCTGCGGGCCGATATCTACAGCCTCGGCTGCACGCTGTACTACTTCCTGACCGGCCGGCCTCCGTTTTCCGACGGGACGCTCGCCCAGCGCATCGCCAAGCATCAAACGGCGATGCCGGAAGACATTCGCAAAACTCGCCCCGATTGCCCCCGCGATCTGGTCGATATCTGCGAGAAAATGATGCAAAAGCGGCCCGAACGCCGCTACGCGAACATGCGTCAGGTCGCCGACGCCTTGGAAACCTGGCTGACGACGCACGGCTACAAGTTCGACCCGGTACTGGCCGAAGCCTCCGCCCTGGCCCGCAGCGCCAGCCTGGCGCCGACTCGCGGCGGGAGCGGTTCCGGGCGTACGCTGCGACGCGCGGGGAGCGGATCGGGGACAGCGCGGCCGAAGTTGCCCGGTTCGGGGAGCGGACGGCGCGTGACGCCCCCCCAACGGTCGGGCGACACGTTATCGGATCGCTCGCGGGAAGAGACGTTCAAAGGCTTTGGCGGTCGCGACACGGCCGAACACAAGGTCGTCCCCAGTGGCAGCGGAAGCGGGCGCGGCCCGCGGCTGCCGGTTGCCAAGCCAATCGGCTCAGAAAAGAAGGAATCGTCGGTTTTTGCGGCGCTCGATCTGAACACCGGTTCCAAATCGGGCTCCGGCAACAAGATTCCTAGCGTCTCGGTTGGCCCTATCTCCGGAAAAGCGTCCGGCAAACACGGTTTGTCGTCCGTCGTTGGGCGCAAGGCGTCGCCACTGGATACGCTGAAAGCGCTACCGCCGTGGATTTGGGCAGCCGTTGGCGGCGGAGTGCTGCTCGTTCTCGTGTTGGTTGTCGCGATGGTCGCGATGTCGGGTGGCAGTTCGAGCCCGCCCAGCCGCCCCAAGCGCCCGCGCAACGTGGTTCCCGACACCAGTAGCGTTCAACCGACTGGCGACTGGCTGCTCGCTCTTCGCGCTCCCACTTCGAACGAGCGCGTGTAACTCTACGCGCTCTGCGCGCGACTCTTCGCGTTCTATCGGTCGCTCCAAGCCCCTTTCGCGGGTCCGATTGTAGGGGCTGGAAATCGCTCTCCGGGCCAGGCGACGCCCAAATGGATTGCTCTGTAAGTTGTTTCTGTATAGCAACTTGGCGTTCGTGCTTGAATTTGAGGTATACCCCTTCGTACCATAGGAGTGTGCCTTGGAGAGGCCCAGGCGGGCTGGTTGGGAGGCGTTTCGGCGCATCCTGGGAACCGGCCGGCAGGCGAGCAGCGTATAGACGGTGCCCCCGCCTCGAACGCCTGAACTGTCTCGAAACGATACACCTTCGAAGCGCTCTCCTTGAATCAAACGGTTGGTTGTCATGTCTCGCCGCGCTGAACAATACCTGAGGAACCCCGCTCCGGCGAAAAACAATTTCGCCGGCCGCGCGGCCGCTTCGCGCCGGATGGTTGCGATGGGGAAGCGCGCACGGGTCTCTGGGACGATTCTTCGCGGCCCGTACATGCCGCCGGAGAAGTGGTACGAGCCGAGTGAAGTCCCCCCGGGTAAGTACAAGGTCATCCACCAACAGCCGGGCAAGGGTTACCGGCACGTCGTCACCGAGGAGGAAGTCCGCGATCGGTTGGCGCAACTCCCCGAATGGATGGTGCGTCCGCTGGAGATTGTGCAACTCAGTCGGATGACGCACAAGAAGCGTCGGGCTGCCTGCTACGGCATGCAGTGGGGGACCACGATCTACCTGTACCCGATCGAAGAGAACCTGATCGAAACGTTCTGCGCCCCGCCCAAGCCGTCTCAGAAGATCGAAGCCGCCATGTTCGGCGGACGCTGGGAACAGCACGGCGATCAGTGGAAGCTCGTCTGGTCGGAAGAATCGATCCGCGATTTCTACCTGAACAACGTGCTGATTCACGAACTTGGGCATATCCTGGACGACCGGAACACCAGCTACATGGATCGCGAACGGTATGCCGAGTGGTTTGCCCTCGAACACGGCTACAAGCCGAGCCGTCGCAAGCAGCTCGCCGAGAAGGCGGCCGCCGTGTGGCTGAAGAAGCGGCACCACAAGCCGTAAAGCGGATCGCCGTCGTTCGTTATGAGTACTTTTCACCCGGCCACGCGTTTGGAGCGTGGCCGGTGTCGTTTCGGCATGCTGCGCTAGGTTTGCTGGCTGGCGTACTTTAGAATAGGCGGCACTTAGCAGCCCATTGGCCGACGGCTTGGTTCTTAGCCACAGGCGACTCCCCGCCGCAGCCGTCGTTTTCCGCGTTCGAGGTGCTTGAATGAAGAATGTCTTGCGTTGCCTGCTGATTGCGGCGGTGATTGGCGTTTCGGCCTGGCCACTGGTGGCCGCCCCGACCGCCCAGCAGCGTGAAGAACTCGTCGCTGCCGCCAACGCGGTGAAAAAGGCCGGCGAACTCTACACGGCGGGCAAGTACAAGGAGTCGGGCGAGGCGATCAAAGACGCCCAGGCCCGCATCGAGAAGCTCGCGGAAACCGACGACAAGGCCCTGCTCGCCCAGCTCAAGACGCTCCATAACCGCCTGACCCGCGCCCACGCCCTGCTGGAGCTGGAAGGGATCAGCCTTCCCGAGCTGAAGCCGATTGAAGCGTCGGCCAAACCGGCCCCCGGGGCCAAGCCGGGGGACATGCCGGCGGCTGGCGCACCGGGCGAGGTTAGCTTTACGAAGCAAGTGGCGCCGATTCTCGTCAGCCGCTGCGGCAATTGCCACGTGCGGCAGATGCGCGGCGAGTTCTCGATGGCCAACTACAACAACCTGATCAAAGGTTCCAAGGCTGGCAAAGTTGTCTTCCCGAACGATCCCGCGGGCAGCGCGCTGATCGAGCTCATCGAGAGCAAGTCGATGCCGCCGAACGGCTCGGGCATTCCCGGCGCCGAACTGGCGACGCTCAAAAAGTGGATTCAAGAAGGCGCGAAGTTCGACGGCCCCGACGCGGGCGTTGAGTTGACGGCGCTCGCCGGCAGCGCCGCTCCGATGGCGGCGCCGATGTTGCAAGTGACCCGGGCGACCGGCAAGGAATCGACCAGCTTTGCCCGCGACGTGGCCCCGGTTCTGGCGCAGACCTGCACCGGCTGCCACGGCGACATGAACCCGCGGAACAACTTCAGCCTGACGACGTTCGAACGCCTGCTGCGCACCGGCGACAACGGCCCTGTCCTGCTTCCGGGCAAAGGGGCCGACAGCCTGCTCGTGAAGAAGCTCAAGGGAACTGGCCCCGGCGCGCGGATGCCGGCTCAGCTCGATCCGCTGCCGGACGAAGCGATCGCCAAGATCGAAAAGTGGATCGACGAAGGGGCCAAGTTCGACGGTAACGACCCGAAGGCTGCGATTTCGCTGGTCGCCGCCCTCTACAAAGCCCAGCACCAGACGCACGAAGAGCTGAAAGACGACCGCGCGAAGCTGGCCGAAGCGAATTGGCGTCTGGCGATGGCCGACAATCCCGCGGAGCGGACTGAAACCAAGGACTTGTACGTGATTGGCAATGTCGGCCCGAACGAAATCGCCGACATTGCGAACACCGGTCAGGCGATGGTCCCGCGCATCGCCGAAATTTTCAAAGCGCCCGCCGACGAGCCGCTGGTGAAGGGGCGAATGACGATCTTTGTGTTCGCTCGCGGCTACGACTACAGCGAAATCGGCATGATGGTGGAGAAACGGGAGATCCCCGCGAACTCCCGCGGCCATTTCCGCTACACGGTGATCGACGCCTACGGCGCTTTCCCGGCGCCGCGGGGAGATTACGGCGTGGAAGGGCTCCTCGCCCAGCAGATCGCCGGCTGCTACGTCGCCTCGCTGGGACAAGGATCGGTCCCGCACTGGTTTGCGGAAGGTTGCGGCCGAGCCGCCGCGGCGCGATTGGCCGACGATTCGCGTATCCGCGCCTGGAGCGACGCGATTCCGCAAGTCGTCTCGTCGATGTCGAAGCCCGACGAATTCCAGACCAACGCCATGGACGCCGACGCCAGCGCCATCGCCTCGTACAGCTTCGTCTCGTTCCTGATGAAGGACGCTGCGAAGTTCCAGAAGCTGATGGGTGAATTGCGAGCCGGTCGAAACTTCGACCAAGCCTTCACGACCGCCTACGGCGGCAGCGCGTCGCAAGTCGCCGCAGCCTGGGCCCGCAAGCCGACGATTCCCAAGCCGGTCAAGCGCGCGGCCAAGTAAACAGTTCTCGGTTTTCAGTTCTCAGTGGGCTGACACAGCGACTGTGGGCCCGCTAAAGCGGGTGTCATCGCATTTGAGGGGTTCTGTCTGGCGAACGGAGGACGTTTGCCAGGCGGAGCCACTTTTGCGTTGAACGACACGATTGACGGCAGCACTCGCACGAAAAGCGATTCGCTGCGGTCGCTTTGCAGCCGGCTTGGCTAGCGCGACTGGGCGATCGACACCAATTGATTGAGGCTGCCCG
>Ga0182743_1004296_pt1 | contig 10890 bp, 9 predicted proteins | sample eDN3rd30CKraftOP_FD_128522 | JGI IMG/M metagenome (GOLD analysis project Ga0182743, IMG submission 128522) | Enriched Organic Plus compost microbial communities from Emeryville, California, USA - eDNA 3rd pass 30_C Kraft OP (version 2) (version 2) ... | reverse complement strand
GCCGCTCGCCCCATATACGGGGCAGCGGAGACGTGGCCGAGTGGTCGAAGGCACACCCCTGCTAAGGGTGCAGACGGGAAACCGTCTCGAGGGTTCGAATCCCTTCGTCTCCGCCACTTGCCCCCGCGAAAGCGTTCTCCCGATCCGGCCGCGGCCGGATTTTCTCGTTGTATTCGAGGGTTATGCGGGAGGGGCTGAGCACTGGCCATGGCGCCAGGTGGCTTGCAAGTGGTCTCTCAGGGCCAACATTCTCCGGACCTGATGACTGCGCCGATTTGGTGAATAGCCGGCCAAGCCCTTGAAATGAAAGATTTCTGCGCTGCGCTGGGCTGTTGCCTTCGAGGCGGGTCGCGTTCGGGCGGTCGGGACCGGGATCCAAAGACAGTTCCTGTTGAAGATGAGCGCTTCGCGACCGCAGCTACACTGGCTCTCAGGCTCTGCCCTTCTGGAACACCTTCAGCGCGAGCATGTGCAAGCGATCCACGTCGTGGGGCCGGTAGATCATGAAAATGGCGTCACCGTATTGCGGGGTCACGCACCGCAATTCGACGGCTTGCCCCCTGATCAGTCGAATGCCGTTAGCGTGAGCCTGATCGTGCAGCAAGGCTTCAAGGGTGGCAGGGACCTCGATCCATGCGAGATCGGACAGCGGTAGCCGCTCCGCGATGAATGGGTACTTACCGTCTTCCAGTTCAGGTCCATCGACCATTTTGACTCCTTCCTTGTAGGGATCACCTCGCGGATTCCCCAGTTCCACTTGCCACAGTACAACCCATCACGCGTGCTCGTCGGCGATCACCTCTGCTTCACCGATTTCAGCATGCGCCGCAGCACTGCGGAGCCATCCAGCCAAGAGGTCGGCCGCCTTTTCGACCTGCTCAGGTTTTCTCAGCGCGCATGCCCAGACTGTCCCCACGCGCCATCCGTCGTCTAGAAGTGTGGTCCGAACGGAGCTGTCCCGTGCCACATTCGCGTCGAACTTCGCCTGCCAGAACTCCGGGCGCGTCGACGGGGTGGTGCTGTAGCGGCAGCCCTCGTGACGGTGCCAGAAGCAGCCATGCACGAAGATGACGGCCCGGTGCTTCGCGAGGACCAGGTCCGGCCGACCAGGGACACCCTTTCCATGCAGCCGATACCGGAAGCCGCGCGCGTGCAAGGCGCGCCTCAGCACCATTTCCGGCTTCGTGTCCTTGCCCCGTATCCCGGACATCATCCGCGAGCGGGTCTGCCTGTCGACGATATCTGCCATTTGCCTCCTGGCCTTTGCGTCCGGACCTGGTATACAGCCTGAAACCCGAATTCGAGAGGCCCCTGATTTGCCAGCCACTTTCGGCATCGTCGATCTGTTTGCCGGCCCGGGCGGGCTGGGCGAGGGATTTGCGTCCCTCGATGTCGGCGGCCACGCGCCGTTCTGGATCGGCATCTCGGTCGAGAAGGAGGCCTCGGCGCATCGTACGCTGACGTTGCGCGCCTTTCTGCGGGCGTATCAGGCGCGTCTCGGGGCGTTGCCGAAGGCCTTCATCGACTTCCACGCCGGACTGATCCCGGAGCCCGACTGGAGCGAGGTGGATGCGGCGGCGTGGCAGCATGCGACGGCGGAGGCGCAATGCCTCGAACTCGGGACGGAGCCGGCTGCCGCCGCCATCGATCATGCCATCGGTGCGCTGCGCCGGGATTTCGACGACACCATCCTGATCGGCGGCCCGCCCTGCCAGGCCTATTCGCTTGTCGGGCGCGCTCGGGCGAAGGGGAAGGTCGGATACGTCCCCGAGGAGGACGAGAGGCACTATCTCTTCCGCGAGTACATCCGCGTGCTCGACCGCCTGCGCCCCGTCGCCTTCGTCATGGAAAACGTCAAGGGCATGCTGTCCTCGACGGTCGAAAGCCGCCTCGTCTTCGAGATGCTGATGGAAGACCTCGCCTCGCTCGGCACCGGGCGGGGGCATCACTACGAGATGCGGGCGATCCGGGTGGCGGACGGCAGGGCCAGTCTGCAGGAGGCCACACAGTCTTCGGATTTCATTGTCCGCGCCGAGGAATGGGGGGTGCCGCAGCGGCGTCACCGGGTGATCATCGTCGGCATCCGCTCAGATCTGGCGGACAGGGCCACCGGGACGAGTGTACCGGTTTCCGGGGTGACACGGACTGTCGATGACGCCATCGGCATGATGCCGGACCTGCGCAGCGGCCTGAGCCGAGGTCGCGATGACCCGGCGAGCTGGCGGCGAGAGGTCGTCGAGGCCGCCCGGTTGCTGGCAGGCATCCACCGGGGCAAGGAAGACGGGCCGCTGCGCGACGCCTTTTTCGCCGTTGCGACGGGCCTGAAGGATGGACAGCTGGCACCCCGTCTATCGGCATGGCGCCCCGAGGGCTACGGCACGTCGAACGACGAACTCCTCGCCTGGCTGGAGCGCCCTGCGTTACGCGGTTTCGCCCAGCACGAGACACGCGGGCACATGCCCTCGGACCTCGGGCGCTATCTGTTCGCAGCCGTCTTCGGCGCGGTACGCGGTTACAGCCCCAAGGCCGCCGATTTCCCGCTGTCGCTCAGCCCCGACCACCGCAACTGGCACAGCGGCGTCTTCAACGACCGCTTCCGGGTCCAGCTCGCCGGCGAGCCATCGACCACGGTCACGAGCCACATATCGAAGGACGGCCACTACTTCATCCACCCCGATCCCATGCAGTGCCGCAGCCTGACCGTGCGCGAGGCGGCGCGCCTGCAGACCTTCCCGGACGACTACCTGTTCCTCGGGAACCGGACGCAGCAGTACGTGCAGGTTGGCAATGCAGTGCCGCCCTACCTCGCCCGCCAGATCGCCCAGCTTCTCTTGCGCGGCCTTTCCGGACCGCCGTCTTGCGAACCGCCAGGGACCGAAGCCTCCGAAATGGCTGCTCGCAGCCGCGAGATTTCTTCGGCCAGGACGCCCGCGTCCGAGAGCTTGCCGAGGAGATAGTCGAGAGCGTTACGTTCTCCCCGGTCAAGAGTAGCGTGGCCTTCCTGAAGGGTTTCGAGCGCGGATTGCGACTTCGGTGAAAGCCAACCGCGCTTCCCGGATTCCTGCCTCACTTTCCGGGCAGCATCCGCCATGCTCGACCCCGACATCGAGAGCTCGGCCTCAAGTACCTCAACCTGTTTGCCGTCTTCCGATCGCCTGCCAGGTGCGGCGTCGGGGCTGTCCAGGATCCCCGACGTTCCGCCTCGAGTGGGGGCGGACTGATCGGGCACGCCGAAAACCCCGTCGAGGAAACTGGCGAGATCGCCCCGCGGCAGGTCCGCAAGGGACCTGATCTCGTTGCGGACCCGGATGCGGAGGATCGCGCGACGCATGATGTCCTCCATGGCCCCCTTGCCATGATGGCGCGCAGCGCGGAGCCATGCCTCTGCTACGGCAAGGGCAAGAACGTGATCGCCCCCGATGCTCGGTCGCTCGGTAATCTGCACGAGGGCATCCTCGGTCAGCGCCTCCAGCAATCCCCAGCGCTCGGGATGCCCCGGCCCCCGGTCGAGTGCACGACCACGCATCCAGAGCCTCTGGAAGGTATTGCGCACACCCCCGGCGTAGCGCTCTGTCGAGCTGCCGAAGCGCCAGTAGGTGATGTCCGGGGCCATGACAGCGGCAACGAACGCCCAGACATCATCCCGGAGGGCCTCGCCGGTAGTGAAGAGGTCGGATCGAGCAAGCCAGGCGGCGGCATCGGCATCGAAGCCGGCATGGGACTGCCGGGCGTCTTGCTGTCCAAACCCATGTTTCCGGGCAATTGCGACGAGGTCCTGCCGCACGGATGCAAGGTACGCCGCAGGGACGGGTGCGCCGCCGGTTGCGGCAAAGCGTACCTGATCAGGAAGATCATCGGGGCGAAAGCCCGCCCAAGCGGACGGGCCATGCTCGAGAAACCTGCGAACGATGACGTCGCAGGCCGGACCGGGCAGTCTTGGAAGCAGAAACGTCATTCCGGAACTCCCGGCTCCGCGAGCGCAAGCATGGTTGAGCGGAAGACGCCGGGACGGCTTTCGAGGACAGAGCGGATGAAGGAAGCGTCCTTGCCAGGCCACGCCTTGCGTAGCCACGTTGCGGCTTGGGCGCCGAGCGACCTCGGCTCCGACGCATCCATCATCGTCTCGGCTTCGGGGTCGGCAAGAAACCGCTCGCAGATCTGACTCATGACATCGCCAAGCAGGAACTGGATCGTGACCGGGTCCTCGTCCTCGATCCGCTGAAGGGTCTCGCCGGACTTCGCATTGAGGTAAAGACGTACCGCTCCGTGGAAATCGCGCGTCCAGTCCCCCGGCGACCAGTGCAGGTGCCACGGCGCAGCACCCGCAATTCCACCACCGAGCATCTGCGCGAGGTCTACCGTCTCGATGGGGAAGCGGGGCTCCTCACCCTCGAGCCTGACCCGAATAGTCTCCGACCAGAGCCGGTCACCGGGATGGACGGGTGACAGCGCCGAGGTCTCTGCGGGGGCATTCGCCAAATGGAATTCCGTCTGCAGGTCGAGGATCATCGAAAGCCGGCGGCCCTCGATGGTCTGCTCGAACTCCCATGAGGTCTCTCCCGAACGAAGCTCCCGACGCGTGCGGGAAAGGACCTGGCGGGGTAGCCTGCCCTGACCCGTCCCTATCCTCACCGAGGCCGCCACAACGAGCTGATGGACCGGGATCCCGAGATCGGACGCTGCACGTTCGGGATCCAGGTGCAACGTCCTTCGAATTCGGATGTCGCTCGCGCTGTCCCAGTGGGGAAGGAACTCGCCCGCGGCGGACCATTCGACGCCGTCAAGGGAAATCTCCCACGCCGAGGCTTCCACGGCCGCCTCGGTCAGCGTGAGGAACGGGAATGCAACCCGACGATTCATGTTCCGACCTCCGGAATGACATCCGCATCGGCCGTCACCGCGCAATCATCCGGCACACGGACACGGATCTCGAACCGTCCTTCCCGGCCGCCAAGGTCAATGGTGTCGCCAGCGGTTTCTGCCTTTCCGTCCAGCCACCTGACGGAAAGAACTTCAGGCCTGCCGACGGTGTCGTCGACTGGTCCAAGCGTCGCGCCTTCCACTGCCACGGAGGCTGAAGCAATCAGCTTCGCGCCACTTCGCCGCGCGTCCTGCGTCACCTCCGTGAGGAAGACGGCAATACGCACGGCATCGCCAGCCTCGAGGCGCTCGAACACGGGACGACTTGCCCGCGCCCTCGAGGGTCGCCCGCCTCCTGAACCACCCGAACTGCGACGCCGCCCTGCGCCGTCGCCCCCGACGTTTTCGAGCACAGCCCCAAGGCGCCCGGCAAGGCGCGCAAGCGGTGGACCGGATCCGTCCCCCGGCCTTCGTGAGATCGGCTCCATGCCCATCTCGGAGGCGATTTCCTTCAGGCGCTTCAGCGCTATGTTGACGTAGCGCTTTTCGTTGCCTTTCGGCAGGTTGTCGGGAACCCAGTCATCATGGGCAGGCGGTTCGGAATCCGCAAAGGCCTGCTCTACCTCATCCTCGTCGCTGGCGATGAACACGCCTGCCCATTCCAGCCGCGCGTCGGGGAGCGGATTGCCCTCGAGATACTTCACGACGAGCTCAACGGGCCGCATCAGCGCAATGTGGTGCATCTGCTCGGGGACAAGCCGGACGTCCTCGTCCGCAGTCAGGTAGCGTCTCGGCGACCGCAGGCCCTTCTCGATGGCGAGCGTGCCGAGGATCTTCTGTGGCCTCTGGGACTCGATCCGCCGAACATTGTTTCCCGTGCGGGCCCGCGCCGCGGTCATTGCCTTGCACAACAGATCGAATGGGGCGAATTCCTCTGGCGCCGGAACGAGCAGTTCCCGATCCTCGACCATCACACTGCAGGCAAAGCGGTGCTTCGCCGGGGCGTCGCGCATCATCCGCGGCCAGAAATTCCAGAGCAGCGTCTCGACGATCCGGTTTCCGGTTGCCGTCAGATCGTCCTCGTCGGTCTGGAAGCCGAGGATCATGATCGTGGTCCCCGATCTGCCCGGGCCGCGTTCCGGCAGACCGAGTTGACCGGCCAGCGCCGAGGCGGTATCACCCGTTGCCGGATCGGCGATCCCGTCCGCCGGATCCCTGACGCCCCACCAGTGACGGCCTGTGAAGCGCCTCCTCATCCCGTTCTCCGGCTTTTCGAAGGAGCGGCCGACATGGCATGCCATCAGGCGCCGCCCCTCCGGACCGGCTCCGTCGGGCAGCGTGTCGACGATGATCGTGCTGCACGCGCTGGCACGATACAGGGCGACCTTGCCGAAGCCGTAGGTGCCGCCCCCCTGCTCGGTGTCCCGAGCTGTGCCGATGTTGCGAAGGAAGTCGATGAAGTTGGTCTGTTCGGTTCCTACCGGGATCCGGTCCGACCGCGTTGGGCCGCCAAGCCCCACGGTGCCGAAGTCGCAGATCTCGAGTACGACCGCACTTTCGGCCTCGAGGAGGCCTGAGATCGTGGCGGACGAACGCGGTTCCTCCGGAATCTCGGCAAGGACGATGCTCCGAAGGATGTCGCGCTGGGTGTCCGAGAGAGTCCGCAGCCTGATCAGGATCTCGGGCCCGACGCCCGGTCGCGCGGCGTCGGCAATGTTCTGGACAGATTCCCGGATGACCGTCTGCAACGGATCGAGCGTTGGTGCACCGAGCAGACGGCGGAAGTTCTCGCCGATGTTTCCGGTCGAACCGTAAGGCTCGGAATGGAGCTCGAGCGGGCTCAAGGTCATCCGGACAATTCCTGAAGGAGTGAGGCGAATTCCGCCGGCGGGCATTCTGCGTCGGTAGCATGCCCGAGATCGATCCTGTAGGTCGCATCAACAATACCTGCAGGGATCCTTCCGCCGACAAAGCTCGAAGGCACGATCCGGGGAAGACCTGGGCCGACACGATAGAGGCGTTCTGCCTCCGCCCTGAATGCGAAACGGTTCCATGCGGCGTCATGCACATCCGTGCAGCCGACGGCCGCGAGCAGCGCCCGCAGTCCCGCAGGGTCGTCGGCGCGCAGCAAGGCCCTGTCTCCGAGAGAAGCCACGGTGAGAAGGCCGCCCTCGACCGCCTCGAGGACCAGATGCGCAAGGTGCAGAGATCCGCCCGCAGGCGGTTCCAGCTGATCGATGCCGTTGATGGTGACTTCGTTGGCCCCAGAGCCGAGCGATGCCTTGACCTCCAGCGAGACGTCTCTGGCCCGGAAGTCGTGCCGGTCTCCCGCCGGTCCGCGCCAGCAGCGCCAGGCCGAAGGCGAAATGTCGAGGAGCCGGTTCAACACGACCAGCTCGGCCACGAGGCCGACAACCCGCGGTCTGTCGATCTCTCTCCCTGCTGGCGGGACGAGAAGTTCGCGGAAGTCATCGAGCGCACCAGCCACAGCCGCGACCCCGTCCTTCCGGTCGGCTAGACGGCGGACGATGTCATCCACGACCTCGCCGAACACGGCTTCGAGATCCGGCGACGTGCAGATGACATCGAGAAACCGGATCGCGCGTTGCCCATTCGTGAGAGTCGTTAAGCCGATCTTCAAGGCACTGCCCGTCTCGAGAGCACTGATCGTCTCGCCCGCCGCAAGCGGCACCAGCAGCCGCGCCTCCCCGCCGGAACCGACGGCCAGCCGGACAGGCCCCGCCTTCGTCGTTGCGCGAAGAGGCAACGAGGGGATGCCGAGACCTTCTCCGTCGATGTGCCCTGCCCGAAGGACATTCCAGCGTCCCTGCGCCGGGCTCTCCTGCTTGGGTCTAGACACCTGCTGCCTCCGTCTGCGCGGCCTCCTCCTCCTCGATCGCAGCGACTTCCTCGGCCGACAGCGGCTGCAGCTCCACCGAGACGAAGTTCCCGCCCTCCGTGACCGATCCGGGGAAGACGATCCCGATGCCGAGCACGTCATGCACGGCATCGAGCGGCACTCTCGCCTTGCTCTCGCGCTCGGGGCGCGAGTCCCGCGCGATGGGATAGAGCAGGAGAAGCGGAACCTGTCCCACCGCGTCCAACCTCGCCGCCTTGAGTTCCTCCCAGCTTCCGTTGCCTCCGACATCGCCGGCACAGTCGAAAACCACATCGCGTCTCGACATGAGCGCCTTGATGTCCGCGATCCCGCTCGTGTCCTTCAACCTTGCGCGGTTGACCGTCCTGACGGAACCGATCGTGCCGAGAGGAGCATCGGAATGGCGACCGCGGCCGGACTCGACGATACCGATGTTCCATGATGAAAGGCGCGGATCCGGCCCGTCGATGAACGGGACCAGCATGGCCGGCAGCAGGTCCGCCTGGGAGGACTCGACGGAATAGGCCTCGAGGAATCTGCGGACCGACGACCTCGGCACGTTGCGCCAGAGCTTGCGCTCCCCTGCGTCCCGATCGCGCCGGCCAAGCGCCTCGATACGGCTGACAAGTTCGCTGCCTGCTGCCCAGTTCCTTTCGAGCAGTCCAGCGTCAGTGTGAGCGAAACGGAACGTCTGGCGATGGGTTCCCCAGTAGCTGACAGCACAGCGCCTCGCGGCGCGCATCTTGTTTGCCGCAGTAATCGCCATGCCGGGAATTGCCCTGATCCGGACCGCCAGGTCCATCGGCGCGAGGTCGCGGAGCCGATACTGCTCGATGTCCTCCCTGATTTCCTGTTCGACGGAGGCAAGCGCCCTGAATCGCAGCTTGAGATCGCTCGGCATCCAGATCCGCGGAAGATCCTCGTAGCCGGGCCGGTAGCCGAACCAGCGTCCCATCTGGAGTAGCGTGTCGTACTGGTTTGCCGTTCGCAGGAAATAACTGACCATCAGGCCTTCGAGGGTCAGGCCCCGAGCGAGGATGGAGCCGCCGACCACGATGTAGGTCTTTGGCCCGCCGGAATAATCGATCCTGTCGTCGCTTGCGCCGTTCTCGACCGGGAACTCGATGCTTTGGAGCACTTCCGGCAGATACCGGAAGACATCTTCCAGTGTGACCGGCTTCGCATCAGTCAGGTCGTCCGGCAGTCGTCCCTGCTCCTCGTCCCAGACCCGACCGAGCCGGGATCCGAGGTCGGATGCCGGATCGACAAGATCCTTGCGGTGCACGTCGACCCAGCCCTCGATCAGCGCCGCAACCACCTCGTGCGCACGAACGTAGGCCGATGTGTGCACCAGCATCGTCATGTGCTGGTCCCCATGTCCACGGGCGCGCCGCGCGGCGCAGCATGCGAGGAAGTAGAGGATGGCGGCCTCGAGACTCGGCGTCATGGCAGGCTGGAAGGCGTCACGCTCCTTCCTGCTGCGCGGCTGCAGCCCCGCCTCGTCCTCATCCGGCACGTCGCGGATCATGTCGAGCCCTTCCTCGTCGGGCCGCACGTCCTCCGGGTCGACCGGCGTCTTCCCGAACAGACGCTCGGTGCCGAAGTACCGATCCGGTTTCGGCAGAGCCGTGATGAAGTCCCGTGGATAGAGATCGTCGAGCTCCTGGCCGTCGACACGGTAGGGGTTGATCAGCACATTCGCGAAGGGAGTGGCAGTGTAGCCGACATAGGTAACAGCCGGGAGAAGTCCGAGAACTTCGCGGATGCGCTGGTTGATGGCCGTCATGTCGAGCTCGCCCCGCGCCGAGTTCACGCTTGCCTGGTCGCATTCGTCGTCGATGACCAGGACCCGGAGCTGCTGCAACACAGCCGGCAATGTCTCCCTGATGGCCTTGCGCAGTTCTCCAAGGGGCGAGACGTTCTTCTTGATGACGGCCAGCTGCGCCTTGTCGGAATGGGAGAGGAAACCGCCCTGAGGCGGAGCCCGGAAATCCCTGTCCACCTCGTTCGACGTGAGCACCTGCCAGTTCAGGGGATTGCGCCGCACGAGGTCGGAATACAATCTGAGCTGGGTCTGATGGCGCAGCTTGTTCGTCAGACCGGCGAGGACGATCACTGTGTCGTAACCTGCATCGAGTGCCTTGGCGATGACGGCCGTCATGTTGGCCGTCTTGCCCGACTGGACGTGGCCGACGACCAGTCCGCGACAGGAGAACTGGCTCCTCGCCGGATCCCGCGGGTTCTCAAGAAGTGAGACCACCTCGTTCGATGCGTCATCGATGCCGCGCACGTCGTCCTCGTGCCACTTCTTCTCGTTAAGAAGGAAGGACTTCACAGCAGGCCAGTGCAGGTCCGACGGTCTCGGGCCGAAGTACCATTCCGGCCGTTTTCTGATCACCGAGTGGCTGTGGAGTATCTCGATCTGTTCGAACTCGCGGGCAACTATGGCGGCGGCTTCGTCGATCTCGCCGGACAGATTAGCTGCAAGCCCGGGGGAGAGGAGGTCGAGTTCGGCGCGAACGGCAGCAACCGCGCTTTCGAGATTGCCATGCCGTGGCAGCGCTTGGCGGATACGTTCAACCAATCCATCAACTTGAGGTCCCGGCACAACGCCCTCCCGACTGAAACGCGAGCAATCTCCAGAGAACTGGATCAAGCCCAAGTAATCACGCGATGATTTCAGGATCAAGACGAGGATTGGACGGGAAGTGTCGAGAATGTCAGAAAGACTTCTTCTGCCGCTCCCACTCCTCCGGGAACCCGTCCATCAGCCGGGCCAAGATCACGTCCGGCCCTTGCCGCCCTTCCAGAATTGTATCCACGATGTCGGGCGCGAGCAGCGTGAGCCGCAGGACGCGGGTCATGTAGGAGGGCGCGATGCCCTCTCGCTCGGCAAGTTCGGCGATGGTGACGAACTCGCCCGACTCGAGCATCCGCTTCCAGCGGAACGCGCGGGCCAGCGCCTTGACGAGGGTGCTGTCAGTCCGCTGCGATTGCGTGGCGCCCTCGGGCAACTGCATCTCCTTCTTCCCGCCACGCTTCACGACCCGGAACGGCACGTAGAGCGTCACGGTGTCCGGGATCTGCGTCCTGCTGGTCATGCGGCCGCCTCGATGCCGCCAGCCAGCATCTCGCGGGCGAGGCCGCTAAGG
>Ga0182743_1004292_pt1 | contig 10896 bp, 8 predicted proteins | sample eDN3rd30CKraftOP_FD_128522 | JGI IMG/M metagenome (GOLD analysis project Ga0182743, IMG submission 128522) | Enriched Organic Plus compost microbial communities from Emeryville, California, USA - eDNA 3rd pass 30_C Kraft OP (version 2) (version 2) ... | reverse complement strand
TGGCCGTAGACGCCTTGGAAGGGCACGTTGTTGGGCTCGACGTAGTAGTTGCCGGCAAACGCATTGGCGCCGATGACCGAGGTGGCGAGGAGGAGGGCGGAGGCGAAGGTCTTCATGATCAGGTTCCTTAAGAGGGTGGGGACAGCGTCCAGTTATCTATCAGTAGGTAGGGTTTAAGGTAAATAAAAAAGCCGTTCCGGCTTGCTGGACGCTGCGCATTACCGCTTGCGTGTGTCCATGGCCTGAATATTACCTACTCATAGATAGATAAGCAAGGGCGCTCTTCAACTTAAAGTGAAACTAAATGTATCTTCATTGCCTCCCGATTCACGGCCGCCCCGCTAGACTGCGCATATACGGCTGTGCATATATGTCTGCTGGCCGTTCCACCTACAGGCTTCCCCGCAGGAGACGGCTTTGCATGCCCCGATACCTTCAGACCTGACGGTGACACTGATCGGCGCACCCACCGATGTCGGCGCCGGCATCCGTGGCTCCTCCATGGGGCCCGAGGCGCTACGCGTAGCGGGCCTGGTCGAGATGCTGCAGCGCCACGGCCTGCGGGTGATCGACGCCGGCAACCTTCAAGGTCCGCCCAATCCGTGGCAGCCAGCCGCGGACGGTTATCGCCATTTGGACGAGGTGGTGGCCTGGAACCGCCTGGTTTACGAAGCTGTGGCGCAGGCGCTGCGCGAAGGCGGCCTGCCCGTGCTGCTGGGCGGGGACCATAGCCTGGGCATCGGCTCGATCGGCGCGGTGGCCCGCCACTGCCGCGACACGGGGCGCACGCTGCGCGTGCTGTGGCTGGACGCCCATGCCGATTTCAACACTTGCCAACTTACGCCCACCGGCAACCTGCATGGCATGCCGGTGGCATGCCTGTGCGGCAGCGGCCCGGCCGAACTCGTCGAACTGGCCGGGCCGCCGCCCGCACTGCAGCCCGGCTGGGTGCGCCAGATCGGCGTGCGCAGCGTGGACGAGGGCGAGCGCCGCCTGGTGCACCAGGCGGGCCTGGAGGTCTACGACATGCGCTATCTGGACGAGGCGGGCATGCGCGCCGTGATGGAATCCGCGCTGTCCGGCCTCGACGAGAACACGCATCTGCACGTCAGCTTCGACGTGGATTTTCTCGACCCCGAGATTGCACCGGGCGTGGGCACCACCGTGGCGGGCGGGCCGACCTACCGCGAAGCGCAGTTGTGCATGGAGATGATTGCCGACACCGGCCTGATGCGTTCGCTGGACATCGTCGAACTGAACCCCGCGCTGGACGTGCGCAACCGGACGGCCCAGGTGGCGGTGGAACTGGTGGAAAGCCTGTTCGGCAAATCCACGCTGATCCGCACCCCCGCCGCCGAGCGCGGCATGCGCGCGCGCGAGCGATAAAACCGGGACGCGGCGCAGGCCGGGCGGGCACGGCCCGTGCCGCAACCCTGCGACCACGGGCCGACTTGGTCTGCAACCCCGCAGCCGCGGATCCACGCGGTACTCGTATACAGTAAAGGCTGCCGTACGCAACAAGGAGTCCTGCCGATGCCCTTTGCCACGTTCAAGCGCGCCACCGCCACCCTGCTGTTGTCCGCCGGCGCGGGGGCCTGGCTGGCAGGCTGCGCCGGCCGCGATGCCGCTCCGTCGGTCCCGCCGCCCAAGGCGCAGGCGCGCGCCCAGGGCCCGGCCGCCACCAATGCCGCCACCAGTGCCGACTCGCTGGCGCAGACGTCGTGGGCGCTGGTGCGCTGGACGCAGGCCGACGGCACGCCCCAGGCGCTGCCTTCCACCGCCGACCGCGGCCCGGTACGCCTGACTTTCCTGGCGCACGCGCGGCAGTACCGTGTGGAGGGCTTCGCGGGCTGCAACCGCTACGTGGGCGAGTATCTGCTGCGCGACGGTGCGCTGACCATCCAGGTGCCCGCCACCACGCGCATGGCGTGCCCGCAGCCCGAGCGCGCGGCCTTCGAGACGGCGTACCTGCGGGCGCTGGAGCAGATCGAGACCTTCACGCTGGACAGCGGCGGCGCGCCGCGCCGGCTCACCTTCACGCTGCGCTCGGGCGACGTGCTCGACTTCGAGCGCCGCACCGATCCCCCCACGCCCTGACTGCCGTTTTCCGGTCGATCCTAAAATAGCGCTGCGCCGGCTCCGTCCGGCGCCTCGCATCACCGGAGATTTCGCCATGTACCGCACCATCCGCCACCTGCTGCCAAGCCTCATGCTGACGGCGGCCCTGGTGGGCTGCGCGTCGACGCCGCCGCGCGGCGTGCCGATGCAGCCTGCCGCGCAGTCCGACGTGCTGGCCCAGACGTCCTGGGAACTGGCCCGCTGGACCCGGCCGGGCGGCCCGCTGCGGCCCGTGCCGCACGGCGGCGCCGCCACGCACGAGCAACCCGTCACGCTCAGCTTCACGCGCGAGCAGGGACAGCCACACCTGTCCGGCTATGCCGGCTGCAACCGCTACGCCGGGTCCTATACCGTGGCCAACGGCCTGCTGGTCGTGCCCGCCCCGCCGGTCGCCACTCGCATGGCCTGCCCCGCTGCGCGGATGCAGCTGGAGCAGGACTATCTGGCCGGTCTGTCGTCCATCACCGCCAGCCGTCTCGACAGCGACACACAGCCGCAGCGGCTGACGCTGGTGTTGCGCTCGGGCGACGTGCTCGATTTCGGCCGCCGCGCCGATCCCGCGGTGGGCGGTACCGCGGGCGCCGCCAAGCTGGTCTACGTGGCGCCGCGCCGCGTGCCATGTGGCTGCGGCGACCAGTGCTATCAGGTGCGCGACACGCCGGCCCAGCCGTGGCAGACCTGGCCAGGCGCAATCCTGGGCTTCCATTTTCAACCGGGCATCGAGTACCGCCTGCGTGTCGTAGAGGTACGCGAGCCCGATCCGTCTGCCGGCGTGCGCTGGGTGCTGGACGCGGTCATCGAGCAGCGGGTGGTGGGCGGATGAGCGGCCGCATCATCAACGCCGCGGCGTACAAATTCGTTAGCCTGGACGATCTGCCTGCGCTGCGCGAGCGCCTGCTCGGGCAGGCACAGGCGCTGCAGCTGAAAGGCACCGTGCTGCTGGCTCCAGAGGGCATCAACCTGTTCCTGGCCGGCCCGCCCGAGGCCGTCGACGGCTATCTGCAGTGGCTGCGCACTGATGCGCGCTTCGCCGATCTGCAGGCCAAGCTCAGTGGATCGGACGAGGTGCCTTTCCAGCGCATGCGCGTGCGCATCAAGCGCGAGATCATCCGCATGAACCATCCCGCCATCCGGCCCGAGGCGGGGCGTGCGCCCAGCGTGGACGGCGCCACGTTGGCGCGCTGGCTGGCCCAGGGGCGCGACGACGCGGGGCGGCCTTTGCTGCTGCTGGACACCCGCAACGCCTTCGAGGTGGACGTGGGCACGTTCGAGTCGGCGGTGGATTGGCGGCTGGAGCGCTTCAGCCAGTTCCCGGCGGCGGCCCAGGAGCACCTGGACGAGATGCGCGACAAGACCGTGGTCAGCTTCTGCACGGGCGGCATACGCTGCGAGAAGGCCGCCCTGTATCTGGCCGAGGCCGGCGTGCCCCACGTCTACCAGCTCGAGGGCGGGATATTAAAGTACTTCGAGGAAACCGGCGGCGCCGGCTTCAAGGGTGGCTGCTTCGTGTTCGACGAGCGCGTGGCCCTGGATGCGGCGCTGGCGCCGCAGGGCTGACGCGCCGGTCGCCGCGCCACCGTTGCGGGGCGCGGCCGGGGCGGCGTCAGCGCACGCGCATGCCAGGCTGTGCGCCGGGCCAGGGCTCCAGCACGTAGATGCCCGGTTCGGCCTTCTCGTCGGCGTGGCTGGCGGCCAGTACCATGCCCTCGGACACGCCGAACTTCATCTTGCGCGGCGCCAGGTTGGCGACCATGACGGTCAGCTTGCCCGCCAGATCTTCGGGCTTGTAGGCCGACTTGATACCGGAGAACACGTTGCGGTGGCGGCCTTCGCCCACGTCCAGCGTCAGGCGCAGCAACTTGGTGGAGCCTTCCACCTCTTCGCAGGCCACGATCTTCGCGATGCGCAGGTCCACCTTGGCGAAGTCGTCGATCGAGATCGTCTCGGCCAGCGGTTCGCCGCCGGGCACCAGCGCCGGCGCCGCCTCTTCGGCCGGCGGCTCGAACAGCGCGTCCAGCAGCTTCGGGTCCACCCGCTGCATCAGGTGCTTGAAGGGCGCCACGCGCTGCGGCAGCTGCCCCGCATCGCGCCAGGCAAAGTCCGCCGAACCGCCGAACAGCTCGCGCGCCACGCGCCCGGCCAGCGCCGGCAGCACGGGCGCCAGCATCACCGACAGCGCCTTGAAGCCGGCCAGCGCGCGCGAGCAGATGTCCTGCAGCTGGGCGCGGGTGGCGCCGTCGGCGGTGGCGATGCCCTTGGCCAGCACCCACGGCTGGGCGCCGTCGAATGCCTGGTTGATGCGGTCGGCGTAGGCCATGATCTCGCGGATGGCCCGGTTGTACTCGCGCGCCTCGAACGCCGCGCGCACCGATTCCGCCTGGGCCGCGTACTCGGCCGACAGCGCGGCCGTGTCGCCCGCATAGGCCAGCGCGCCATCGAAGTGCTTGGTGATGAAGTTGGCGGCGCGGCTGGCGATGTTGACGTACTTGCCCACCAGGTCGCTGTTGACGCGCGCCACGAAATCGTCGGGATTGAAGTCCAGGTCTTCCACGCGCGCATTCAGCTTGGCTGCCATGTAGTAGCGCAGCCATTCGGCGTCCATGCCGAGCTCCAGGTAGCGCAGCGGCGAGATGCCGGTGCCGCGGCTCTTGGACATTTTCTCGCCGCTGACGGTGATGAAGCCATGCACGTTGACCTGGTCGGGCGTCTTGCGGCCGGCGAACTTCAGCATGGCCGGCCAGAACAGCGCGTGGAAGTAGATGATGTCCTTGCCGATGAAGTGCACCTGCTCGGTGCCACCCTGCGGGTCGAGCAGCGCGTCGAAGTCCAGGCCCTTCAGGGCGCAGTATGACTTCAGCGAGGCCAGGTAGCCCACCGGCGCGTCCAGCCACACGTAGAAGTACTTGCCCGGCGCGTCGGGGATCTCGATGCCGAAATACGGCGCGTCGCGCGAGATGTCCCAGTCGCCCAGCTTGGACTCGCCGCCGTCGGCGCCCAGCCATTCGCGCGTCTTGGCCAGCATCTCGGGCTGCAGGTGGGGCAGGCCGGCGGCGTTGCTGCCTGTCGTCCAGGCGCGCAGGAATTCGACGCAGCGTGGATCGGAGAGCTTGAAGAAGAAGTGTTCGGACGATTTCAGCACCGGCGTGGCGCCGGTCAGTGCCGAGTACGGCTGGATCAGGTCGGTGGGCGCATAGGCCGAGCCACACACCTCGCACGAGTCGCCGTACTGGTCCTTGGCGTGGCAGGTGGGGCATTCGCCCTTGATGTAGCGGTCGGCCAGGAACATGCCCTTGACCGGATCGTAGAACTGCTCGATGGTGCGGGTCTCGATCAGGCCCTGCGCTTTCAGCGCGCGGTAGATCTCGTGCGATAGCGCGACGTTCTCGGGCGTGTCGGTGGAGTGCCAGTGGTCGAAGCGCACGTGAAAGCCGTTCAGGTATTGCGGGCGCTCGGCGGCGTAGCGCGCCACCAGCTGCTGCGGCGTGATGCCTTCCTTTTCGGCCTTGAGCATGATCGGCGCGCCGTGCGCGTCGTCCGCGCCCACGAAATGCACCGTGTGGCCCGCCATGCGCATGGCCCGCACCCAGATGTCGGCCTGGATGTACTCCATGATGTGGCCGATGTGGAACGAGCCGTTGGCGTAGGGCAGGGCGGTGGTGACGAATAGCGTGCGTGACATTGCCGTAGGAATGGTGGGTGGGGCGGGATGGGTCGCTATTTTAGGCCGTTCCGGCCGGCCGCCCTTCGGACGGCGTCAGCGCGGGCCACCGACAAGGGGACAGGCACGCAGGCCAGCCGGCTCCGCCGTGCCCGCGCGGGCGGTCACGATGCGGAAAATCGAGGAGGTGTACGCGGGCCATATGCCCGGATGGAAACCCGCGCCGACGTTGCGGCCGGGCACGGCGGACGGCTGCCTGATCTGAGGCCGGCTGCTGGGCGGTGGGTGCGGCGCCGGAGAAGTTCAGCGGACTTCGCGCGCCTCGACGTCGATGACGTCGCCGGCCGGCTGCGTGAACGGCGCGGCACCGGGGAATGGACCCGCGCGGCGCTGGCTCCAGTAGGCACGCACGCCGAAGGGCTTGCCGCGAACTTTGGCGACCACGTACAGGATGCCCACGGCGATGGCGGTGGAAGCCATGAACACCAGGGCCATGGCCATGCCGATGAGGCCGAGCACGGCGAAGACGACGGCGCGCAGGAAACGGGAGAGGATATCGGTCATGAGAATAGGATGTAAAACACAGCGGAAGGTTCCCCGCATATCCGCTATCCTGTCGGGGTAGTGGCGGGCGGATTCCCGCGCTGCCTATGGAATCCTAGTGTGATGAGTATAACGATAGAGCAAATTCGCGCGGCGCTGCGCACTGTGCAGGATCCCAACACCGGCCTGGACCTCGGGGCGGCTGTAAAAGATCGTGACATCCGCATCGACGGGGGCGGCGTGGCCGTCCGGATCGAACTCGGCTACCCCGCCGGCCATGCCCAGGCGGCGCTGCGCGAGGCCGCGCAGCAGGCGTTGGCGGCCGCCGGCGCGGCGGGGGCGCAGGTGCAGGTCGACTGGAAGGTGGGCACGCATGCCGTGCAGCGCGGGCTGAAACCCTTGCCCGGCGTTCGCAACATCATTGCCGTGGCCTCGGGCAAGGGCGGCGTGGGCAAGAGCACCACGGCCGTCAACCTGGCCCTGGCCCTGGCGGCCGACGGGGCGCGCGTGGGCGTGCTCGATGCCGACATCTATGGCCCCAGCATCCCCACCATGCTGGGCATCTCGGGCCGCCCCGAGAGCCGCGACAACAAATCGATGGAACCCCTGCGCGGCCACGGCCTGCAGGCCAATTCCATCGGTTTCCTGATCGACGCGGACGCCGCGGCCATCTGGCGCGGTCCGATGGTCACGCAGGCGCTGGAGCAACTGCTGCGCCAGACCAACTGGGACGATCTCGACTATCTCATCGTCGACATGCCGCCCGGCACGGGCGACGTGGCCCTGACGCTGGCGCAGAAGGTGCCCGTGGTGGGGGCGGTCATCGTCACCACACCGCAGGACATCGCCCTGATGGATGCGCGCCGCGGCCTGCGCATGTTCCAGAAGGTCGAGGTGCCGGTGCTGGGCGTGGTCGAGAACATGGCGATTCACGTGTGCTCGAACTGCGGCCATGCGGAGCACATCTTCGGCGAGGGCGGCGGGCGCCGCATGGCCGAACAGTGCGGCGTGGCCTGGCTGGGCAGCCTGCCGCTGGCACTGAAGATCCGCGAGCAGGCCGATGCCGGCATGCCCACCGTGGCTTCCGATCCCGACAGCGAGGCGGCGGGCCTGTACCAGGCCATCGCGCGCCAGCTGGCGGGCAGCGTGGCGGCGTTGCCGCGTGACATGGCGGGCAAGTTGCCGTCCGTCGTCGTGCAGCAACCCTCCTGAAACATGCGGTGGGCGGTTTGCGCCTTGGCGCTGCTGGGCCTGGTGAGCCCGGCCAGCGCGGCGTCGGGCGCCACGGCCGCCACCCCGGCACCGGCCGCGCCGGAAGTGATCGTCGATCCGGGCGGCACGCCGCCCGCAGCGCTGGACGCCATCATGCAGGCCGTCCAGGCCATCACGCGGCTGGCCGATGACCGCGACGGCGGCGAGGCCAACCGGCTGCGCCGCCGCGCCCGGGAAGCCGCGCTGGCCGCGCTGGCCACCCAAGGTTATTTCAGCGCCAAGGTCACGTTGACGCCGGGAACCGACGTGGGCGGCGAGACCTGGGACCTGGCCATCGAGCCGGGGCCGCGCGCGGAAGTCGAGTCGGTCGAATTGCGCTTCACGGGCCGCATCGAGCGGCCCGAATACGCCGAACGCATTGCCACGCTGCGCAAGGACTGGGCGCTGCCCAAGGGCAAGCCATTCATCAATGCCGACTGGAACAAGGCCAAGTCCGACCTGCTGCAGGCGGTGATGGACCGCGACTTCCTGCTGGCCCGCATGACCTCGTCGGCGGCTCAGGTGGACGCCGAGCGCGCGCGGGTGCGGCTGTCGGTCGTCATCGACAGCGGGCCGCGGGTGCGCATGGGGACGTTGCGGATGGAGGGCCTGGAGCGCGTGCCGCCGCGGCTGATCCGGCGCTACGTGTCCTACCGGCCGGGCGAGGCCTACGACCAGGACCGCCTGGACGCCTGGCAGCAGGAACTGCAGTCCACCGCTTTTTTCCGCGGCGCCTTCGTGTCGATGGACGCCGCATCGCTGCGCGGACCGGCGCCCGCCGATCCGGCGCGACCCGGCGATCCCGGCGCGCAGGCGCCGGCGGGCGACCCGGCGGTGTCGGGCGGTCCCGCCACGGCCGCCGTACCCAGACCCGATTCCGACGGCGACATCACGCTGCCCGTGGAGGTGCGCGTGGTGGAGGCTCCGCCCAAGCGTGCGGCCGCCTCCATCGGCGTGGACGACGAGGTGGGCGCGCGCCTGGAGGCCACTTATCGGCAGAACGTGGTGCTAGGCCATCCCGTCACGATGGAGACAGGCTTTGGCGTCGACCGGCAGCGCCAGCGCGCCTACCTGGATTTCAACCTGCCGCCCGATGCGCGCGGCCGCAAGGATTCCATCGGCCTGCTGGCCGACCATTCCGACATCCAGGGGCTGGACGTGACGCGCTTCGCCATCGGCGCAACACGCCTGCAGGAACGCAAGGGCGCGGGCGACAGCCGCGTCGAATACGAAACCCGGTGGGGCGGCCTGCTGGCGCACGACCGCGTGCGCATCGAGGATGGCGATTCCTACGATCTGCCCACGGCCACCCTTACCGCCGAATGGCTGCGGCGCGACGTGGACAGCAAGTACGACCCGCGCGAAGGCAACCTGATCGCGGTGGGCGGTGGCGTGGGCGTGGCGCTGGATAACGGCGAGCCCTACACGCGGGTGCGGCTGCGCGGCCAGAAGTGGTGGCCCGTGGGGCGGCGCGACGTGCTGACGGTGCGCGCCGAGGTCGGCCGCATCTGGTCCGATTCGCGCACGCGCGTGCCGGACGATTTCGGCTTCCGCACGGGCGGCGCGCGCTCGATCCGCGGCTACCGCTACCAGAGCATTGGCGAGCGGCGTGATGGCGCGGTGGTCGGCGCGGCGACGCTGGCCGTGGGCAGCATCGAGTACGACCATTATTTCAACGAGCGCTGGGGCGTGGGCGCGTTCGTCGATGCGGGCGACGCCGCTGCATCGTTCGGCAGCATGGACGTGGCGCTGGGCTACGGCCTGGGCGCGCGGGTGCGCACGCCGGCAGGGCCCCTGTTCCTGGACGTGGCCTATGGCCAGCGCGAGCGCGACCTGCGCCTGCATTTCTCGCTGGGGATCGCATTTTGACGGTACTGCGCAAGCTGCTGCGCTATTGCCTGGTGTGGCTGCTGCCCGCCACCGCGATGCTGGTGGCGGTGGCGGCGGGTTTCGCGCTGTGGCTGGTGGGCACGCAGCCGGGCACGCGCCTGCTGTTGACCACCGCGGCCGAGCAGCTGGACGGCCAGGCCGAGGGCATCTCGGGCAGCGTGCTGGGCGGGCTGGACGTCGCGCGCCTGCGGCTGGCCGTCGGAGGCGCCGCCATCGATGCCGGCGCGCTGCGGCTCGAGGTGGACTGGCACGCGCTGCGCCAGCGGCGGCTGCACGTGCGCGACCTGTCGGTGGGCGAGCTGCACGTGGCGCTGACGACGCAGCCGGACGAGGTGGCCGAACCGGATGCGCCGCCCTTGACGCAGCTGGCGTTGCCGCTGGACGTGACCGTGGACCGGTTGGCGGTGGGCACCTTCGCCCTGACGCGGGACGGCCAGCCGCTGCCCGTATCGGTGGAAGGGCTGGCGGCGAGCCTCGACGGCGGCGCGCAAGGCGCGCGCCTGCGCATCGATCACGCAAGCGTGGCGCACGCACTGGGCCGGGCCGATCTGCACGGCTCGTTTGCGCTGTCGCAGCTGGCCGAGCCATGGCCCTTCGAGGCAGACCTGCAGGCCGATGTGCTTGGCGCCGGCCCGGACTCGCCGCTGTGCGTGGACGCGATGCTGGCGCGCGGTGGCCCGGCGGCCGGGACCGGGGCGGCGCAGGGGGCGGGCGTGGGCACGGGGAAGGCGGGCACCAAGGCCGGCTCGCCGGCGCGAGGCGGGAAGGCTGCAGTAGCCGAAGACAAGGCCGTTGATGGCAAGGCAGCCGGTAGCAGGCCGGCCGATGGCAAGACAGGCGATGGCAAGACAGTCGGCGAGAAGGCAACCGGGGGGAACAGCGCTGGCGGCACGCCAACCGGCGGTGCCAAGACGGCGGCGCTGGCCGCCGATCCCCCGCACACCGTTGCCGGCGCACAGGCCTGCACCGTGCGCCTGCAAGCCCAGGCCGCGGGGTCGCTCGAGCACGTCGATGCGATGCTGTCGGCCTCGGGAGGCCGGCTGACGCTGCAGGCCCGCGCGGGCTTGGCGCCGCAGCAAGCGTTTCCGCTGCGCACCGCGCAGGTCGACCTGCAGCGCGACGGCAAGCGCATGCTGGCCGCCATGCTGGACTGGCAGCCCGTGGCCGGCGAGCCTGGCCTGGATCGGCTGGCCGCCACCCTGCAGGCCGACGGCCTGGACCTGGGCGAACTGCTGGGGCCGGACCTGCCCGCGGCCCTGCTGAACGCGCGCGCGACGCTGCAGGCCGAGGTGGCCGGCCTGCACACGTTGCGCCGCGCGGCGGTGGACCTGTCGATCGGCGAGGGCAGCCGCTGGAACCGCCAGCCGTTGTCCGGCAAGCTGGCGGGCAGGCTGGAGACCGCGGCCGCAACTGCCGCCGCGGATCCCCCGTCGGCC
>Ga0182743_1004290_pt1 | contig 10899 bp, 6 predicted proteins | sample eDN3rd30CKraftOP_FD_128522 | JGI IMG/M metagenome (GOLD analysis project Ga0182743, IMG submission 128522) | Enriched Organic Plus compost microbial communities from Emeryville, California, USA - eDNA 3rd pass 30_C Kraft OP (version 2) (version 2) ... | reverse complement strand
CGGGCGCCGTGCCCTCGGCGAGTGCAGCCATCTCGGCGAGGTCCTGGCCGGAGGAGAAGGCGCGGCCCGCGCCGGTGAGCACCACGACGTGGACCGACGCGTCCGTCGCCGCGTCCGCGAGCGCGTCGGTGAGCGCCCGGTACAGGTGGATGTCGAACGCGTTCATCGTCTCCGGTCGGTCGAGCGTGACGAGCCGGACGTTGTCGGTGTCGGAGGTGCGGATCACCCCGGCATCGTCGCACAGGGGCCGCTCGGCAGATGCCGGGACCCCTGTCTCAGGGCGCGTCCAGGACGGCGCACGCGAGCGCGGCGAGCTCGACCGTGTCGGGACCTTCTGTCCGGGGCCCGCTCACCGAGGCGACCTCCGGAGCCGGCATCCCGTGTGCCGTGAGCAGCTCGGTGAGCCGCATCCGCTGCGGCAGGTGGATGGGTGCGGCGTGGACGAGGAGCTCGCTGGCGCCGTCGAGCAGCTTGGGGATCGCCGCCGACGTCGCGAGCGGGACGATCTGCACGAGGAGGATCCCGAGGTCGACCGGAGAGATCGCGCCGAGGGTCTCGACGGCGCTCCGGAAGAGGGCACGGGCTTCGTCACGGTCGCCGCGCTCCAGCGCGAGCTGGGCGAGGTCACGGGTGCACTGCGCTGCGAGCGTCCGGTCGCCGCGGGTGAGGGCACTCTCGAGGGACGCTTCCAGCTGGGCTGCGGTGTCGTGCGGATCGTCGCCCATCTCCGCGAGCAGGAAGAGCACTCGCGACTCCATCCCGCCGACCCCCGCCTGCGCGGAGAGGGCGAGGCTGTGGCGGAGGTCGACGCGGGCAGCGTCGTCGTCGCCGGAGAGGCGGGCGCCGAGCGCCGCCCAGATCGAGAGCCGCGACGCGAACGCGAGGTCTCCGTGCTCCGCGATCGCGTCGCGGATGCGTCTGATCTCGGCACACCCGCCTGCGACGTCACCCCTGGTCGCCCTCGCGATGGCCCTCACCGCATCGGCCGCGAGGCGGTACCAGTCCGAGGAGGCCTCGTCGAGCAGCGGCTCCGCGTCGCCGACGATGCGGTCGAAGCGCTCGAAGTCGCCGGCGACCGCCAGGTCGAGCGCGAGCAGCCCAGCGCCCTCGAGGTGCTCCTCGATCCGCCCGTGCTCCGCGAGGACGCGCAACGCCGCCTCCAGCTCGTCGCGGAACGCCGCCACGGCGTTGTCCCGGGTCCGCCGTCCCACCACGGAGGCGACGATCAGCCGGGCGTGGTCCAACGGCTGGAGGACCTCAGGGCCCCGGGCGAGCAGGGCGTTCGTCCAGCGCACGCCGTCACCCCAGTGGGGCCGGAGGAACCAGTACCTGTCGAGCGACGCGACCAGATCGACGACGTCGGCCACGCGGCCGCGCCGCTCCGCGTCGACCAACACGTCGATCACGTTCGGGTAGAGGGCATCGAGCACCGCGACGGCGCCCCGTTGGCCTGGGCCGATCAGCTCCGCCCGGGTTCGACGTGCGAGGGCGGTGAGCGACGACCTCGCCCAGGCGCGTGCGTCCTCCTCCTCGCCGGCGTCCAGCAGACGCTGCAGGGCGTCGCGACGGGTGGTCTCGAGCATGCGGAAGATGCGGGGCGACGCGCCGGTGGGGCAGACGAGGGATGCCGCGACGAGCCGGTCGACGAGCCGGTGGTGCGTGTCGCCGGCGACGTCGTGGCCAGCGGAGCCGTCGGCCAGCAGCCGGAGGGTGAAGCCGGCGGGGAGGACCGAGAGCCGGCGGACCCAGGCGGCCTCGTCGGGCTGGAGGATCGAGTGGGTGATGTCGAGTGAGGCACGCAGCGCTCGCTGACGGAGCGGTCGCTCCCGGTGCTCGACGTCGAGCGCGGCCACGTGGTCCTCGAGGCGCTCGGCGAGGCGATCGAGCTCGAGGACGCGCAGCTCGGAGGCCGCCAGTTCGATCGCGAGCGGCAGCCCGTCGAGCCGTCGGGCGATGTCGTCGACCGCTCGGCGGACCCGGCGGTCCTCGAGGTCGAGCTCGACGTGGTCGAGGGCGCGTTCCACGAAGAGCTGGCTCGCAGGCGCCAGCGGCGCCCCGGGGTCGAACGTGCCGTCGGGCGGCAGGGCGAGTGGCGGGACCGCCACCCGGGCCTCGCCGACGAGGTCGAGCGCGAGGCGCGAGGTGGCGAGCACGCGGAGGTGCTCACACGAGCGGAGCAGGCGGTCCACCGTCGCCGCGGCGTCGTCGACCCGCTGTTCGCAGTTGTCGAGCACGATCAGGGTCCGGAGGTCCCTCAGCATCGTGACGAGGGCGTCGATGTCGCCCACGTCGTTGGCGCGGAGGGGCAGCGAGGCGGCGACCTCGGCGGCGACCGGCCGGTTGCCGACTCGGTCGAGGTCCACGAACCACACGCCGTCGGGGAACGATCCGAGGAGCGAGAGCGCCACGTCGATGGCGAGGCGGGTCTTCCCGGTGCCGCCCGGACCGGTGAGCGTGACCAGCCGGGACCGCCCGACGGCCTCGAGCACCCGGGCCCGGTCGCCGTCGCGTCCGACGAGCCGGGTGAGGGGGTGCGGGACGTTGTGGGGGACGACGACGACGCTGCCCCGGGTGACGGGCCGGGCAGTGGGAAGCACCGACTCGTCGTGGGCGAGGATCGCAGAACGGAGCCGTTGCAGGGCGGGTTGCGGCTCGACCCCGAGCTCCTCGACGAGGAGCGTCCGCAGGTCGTCGAAGGCTGCCAGTGCGCCCTGCTGGTGACCGCCGCCGTAGAGCGCCACCATCAGCAGCTCCCAGCGCCGCTCCCGGAAGGGGTCCACATCGATCGCGTAGCGGAGCAGGGTCACCGCCCGGTCCCACTGGCCGACGTGCACCAGTGCCTGTGCCTGGACGTCGACGCCGTCGGCGCAGAGGTCGCGGACCCGCTGGACCTCAGCAGCCAACCAGGCTGCGTCGCCGAGCCCCTCCCAGGGGTCTCCCCGCCAGAGGCTGTGGGCCTCGTCGATGAGCACGAGGGCCGCTTCGGGGTTGGTGTCGACCAGTGCACGGGACTCGTCGACCAGTCGCTGGTAGCGGAAGCGGTCGACGTCGTCGGGTTCGATCGCCAAGCGGTAGCCGTCGCCGTCCCGGACGATGGTGGTCCACGGGTCGGGCGAGCTGCGTTCCGGCTCCAGCATCCGGCGCAGGCGGTTGACGGTCACGTGCAGCGTTGCCGCGCTCGCGTCCGCCTCGCCCTCGGACCAGAGCCGTTCGAGGAGGACCTCCGAGCGGACCGTTCGGGGTCCGTCGACCAGGAGCGCCGCCAGGAGCTGGCGGAGGCGGCCGGCGCGGATGGGGGTGGTCACCCCGTTCCGCCGTGCCCGCGTGGGGCCCAGCACGTCGAGCTCGAAGGCCGCCATCCCCCTCAATCTAATGAAATGGTTCAAGTCGAGCTGACGGGCTGTTAGCGCTCTGTTAGCGCGGTCCGGCAACGTCTCCATCGGGTGGCGGGACCTCCGTTCGCCGGGTGGAGGGGGAACACCCGCGGCGGTCGACTCGATGCCGGACCGGATCGCCCCCCGGTCCGGCATCGGGCCGAGGCGGCAGCAGCGCCCGTCGGGGCGGCGCCGCCTCAGCGATGGTGCGGACGGTGCGGGAGGAGCTCAGACCGAGCGGCCCTCGACCCAGGTGGAGGCGAGCTCGCTCGGCTCGAAGGGGACGCCCACGCGCTCGTAGAAGCCCGACTCGATCATCTCCTGCATCTCGGTGCCGGGGCCGCCGGTGGCCTGCGGCTCCGCCAGCGGCGCGAGCGTCGTGGTGGGTGCCGTGGCCGAGGAGGTGCCGTGGACGCCGAAGCGCGTGCCCGGCGGCAGGACGAATCCGGTGCCGTCGCAGTTGCCGGTGGGCTCGCGGAGGGGGAGGTCCCCGAGGTCGAACACGCCGGGGTCGGGACGACCCGAGCCGAGCGAGGCGCCGATGTTGTTGGCGTTGCGGTCGCGGACGGTGAGCGACCACGGCGCGTCGCCGGTGCCCGGACCCTCGGGCGGCGCCCCGAGGAACCGCCACTCGAGGAACCGCATGATGGAGGTGTGGTCGTAGGTGCGGTGGTCGACGAACCCCGGCCGTGAGTACGGCGAGGCGAGGATCGTCGGCACCCGGAAGCCGGCCTGGCCGTAGTTCTGGGCGTCGTCGGTGGAGGCCAGGGGGTCGGGGAGGACCGGCGGGCGCACGTGGTCGAAGAACCCGCCCCACTCGTCGTAGGTGAGGATGAACGCGCCCCGCTCCCAGTGGGGGGAGGAGGTGAAGGCCTCGAACACGTCACGGAGGTAGCGCTGGCCGGCGTTCGGGTCGGCGTGGGGGTGGTCGTCGGCCTGCCACCACGGGAGGTAGGGCGGGTCGAGGAACACGACGTTCGGCAGGGAGCCCCGCTGGCAGTCCTCGAAGTAGCGCTCGATCGGCGAGATGATCGGGCCCATCCGCGTGCCCCAGAACGCCAGGCTGGGAGCGTCCGCGAAGTACGACATGACCGGCACGCCGGCCCCACGGAGACGGTCCCAGATCGTGTCGAACTGGAAGCCCAGCTCCTTCAGCGGCACGTAGTTGTAGTTGTAGCCACCCGACTGCGCGCTGTGGAGGTAGCGACGGTTCGTCTGCGTCGACGTGAGGCACGAGCAGTGGTAGCGGTCGAAGGTGGTGAAGCGACGCGCCATGCGGGAGTGGAACGGGAGGTCGTCGCCCTCGTAGAAGCCGAGCGCGTAGCGGTCGTTGCCGCTGCCCTCGGCCAGGAAGCCGCCGTCGCGCTGCGCCCGCCCGGCGTTCCAGCCGTGGCCGGGGTCGTTGAACCCGCAGCCGCGCCACGGGTTCACCATCGAGTCGCTCGTGAGGTGGAACGTGTCGACCCGGTCGCCTTCGGGGTCGGGGTACTGCTGGAACGACTGCGCGTCGACCGCGAACCCCGCGCCGTAGTTGCGGCGGCCGCGCTCCAGGTAGGCCTCGTCACGGCTGAGCCAACCGAGGTAGTGGTCGAACGACCGGTTCTCCATCATCAGGATCACCACGTGGTCGATCGGCGCCTCCGACGCGGGCAGGTCGAGGATGCTGCCGGTCGGGATCGTCGGGGGGAAGTACTCGGCGCCGATGCCGCCGGTGGTGCCGCCGAGGCCGGTGCCCTGCGGTGTGCAGCCTGCGAGGACGCTCTCGCCCAGCAGTGCAGCGGAGCCCATGAGCCCCGCGGTGCGGAGGAAGCCGCGCCGATCCATCTCCAACCCCCAGGGTCCGCCTCGCCGGGCACCAGTATGGAACGTTGCCGGCCGAACGACCAGGGGCGTGCCTCCCCGACCAGCAGCGTGGCCTCCCCGGCCGGGCGCTGCTCCGAGCGGCCTCAGCGTGCTCGGCGGGGCTTCGGCGTCACTGCTCGGCGAAGGATCGGAGCGAGTGCGCCAGGCGGTCGAGCATGTCGGCCAGCTCTTCGAGCTCGGCGTCGTTCCACTCGCTGAGCGCATCGGCGAAGGCGCTCTGCCAGGCTCGCCCGATCCGCCGAGCGACGTCGTGGCCCTCGGGCGTGTTGCGCACCACCGACACCCGGCGGTCCTCGGCGTGGGTCTCGCGCTCGAGCAGCCCGGCGTCCTCCAGCCGCCGCACCTGCCGGGAGACCGTCGAGATGTCGAGGAGCATCTCCGAGGCGAGGTCGCTCAGCGACGCGCCGCCCAGCACGTCGACGCTGAACAGCGTCGCGTAGGCGCTGCGGTCGAGGTAGGCGCCGGATTCGGCCATCACCCGGCGCTGCACCTTCGGCAGGCGAGCGTGGCGGATGACGTGCGCCAGGTTGGTCTGCACCGCCGCTGCGGCGGCGAAGTGGCGGTCTGCGCGGGCGTGATCCGGGTCCGTCGACGGCTGGTCCTCGGCCGCTCCGTCCGTGGTGCTCGGCGTCGCGCCGCTGTGTCGCGCCATGGGCTCACCTTAAACATCTTCCCCGAGAAGTCTCGACAAGTGTCACACCGTTGGGTACATTCGCTTGTACCAAGCAAGTGAATTCATCAGTCGGATCCGGGGGGATCACGTCGAGTCGGCGTCCAGGACGCTGCCGGCGCCCGACCGGTGAAAGGAACGATTCCCATGAGCTTTGTCCTTCGCGGTGCGACGGTCGTCGACGGGACCGGGGCACCCGGCCGCGTCGCCGACGTGTTGGTGGAGGGCGACCGCATCGTCGCCGTCGGGCAGGTGCCGGAGACGCCGGGTGTCGAGGAGATCGACCTCACCGGCATGGTGCTGGCCCCCGGCTTCATCGATGTGCACACGCACTTCGACGCCCAGATCTTCTGGGATCCGGACCTCACCCCGTCGTCGTGGCACGGCGTGACCACCGTCGTGCAGGGGAACTGCGGCTTCGGGATCGCGCCGATGCGGCCCGAGGACCGCTTCGCGATCTCCGACACCCTCGCCCGCGTCGAGGGCATGAGCCTCGACACGCTCAACGAGGGGATCGACTGGAGCTTCGAGACCTTCCCCGAGTACATGGAGGCGATCCGGCGTGCGCCGAAGATGATCAACCTGGCCACCTTCGTCGGTCACACCCCCGTCCGCATGTACGTGATGGGGGCCGACGACTCGGCCACCCGGGAGGCGACCCCGGAGGAGATCGCCCGGATGAAGGAGCTGGTGAGCGAGGCGCTCGCTGCCGGCGCGATCGGCTTCAGCACGTCGTCCGCTCCGAGCCACGTCGGCACCAAGGCGCTGCCGGTGCCCAGCCGGCTGGCGAGCCGCGAGGAGACCGAGACCCTCATCGGGACGGTCGCCGAGGCCGGTCGCGGAGTGGTCGAGATGACCTACGGGCCGGAGTACCCCCTCGTCGAGGCCGCGCGGATCTCGAAGAAGCTGGGTGTGCGGATCTCGTGGGGCTCGCTCCTGACGGGCCTCTTCGGCAGTCGCGGCACCGCGATGCGGATGCTCGAGGAGGCCTCGGCCGTCGGCGGCGACGTCTGGCCGCAGGTCAGCACGCGCTACATCACGACCCAGTTCCAGCTGCGCGACGCGCTGCTCTTCTGGGCCACGCTCCCGGCCTTCCGAGAGGTGCTCGCCGACCCCGACGGCGATTGCGAGAAGTACTACCGCGACCCGGAGTGGCGAGCCCGTGCCCGGCAGCAGGCGTACAGCAGCGACTACGAGCCGGCGATGCACCCGATCACGAACTACAGCTTCTACGTCGAGGAGACCGTGAAGCACGGCGACCTCAAGGGCATCGACATCGAGGAGCTCGCCAAGGAGCGGGGCGTCGACATGCTCGACCTCATGTTGGACCTCAGCCTCGAGGAGAACCTCGAGACCCGCTTCGGCGTCGTGATCGACAACAACGATCCGGTCGAGCTCGGTCAGCTGCTCACCGACCGCCGCACCCTCTGGGGGGCGCACGACGCCGGGGCGCACGTCGACACGATCTCCGACTCCTGCTACACGAGCCACGTGCTCGGTCAGTTCGTCCGCGACGAGGGCCTGCTCACGATGGAGGAGGCGATCTACCGGATGACGGGCCAGCCGGCCGAGTTCTTCGGCTTCGACGACCGGGGGAGGATCGAAGAGGGCAAGGTCGCCGACCTCGTGGCCTTCGACCCCGCCACCGTGGCAGCGCTCGAGAAGGAGCGTGTGTGGGACTTCCCGGCCAACGGCGACCGCATCGTCGTGCGCAGCCGGGGCATCCAGCACGTCTGGGTCAACGGTGAGCAGATCCGCCGTGACGGCGAGCAGCTCGAGGGCGCCACGCCGGGACGGCTCGTGTCCTAGGACGTCATCGGCGCCGGGGCCGGTCCTCCAGGATCGCCCCGGCGCCGCCGGTCCATCGGAGCTCGCGTGGGACGCGATGCCGACGAACAGCGATGTGGTCCCCGCAGTGGGGTCCACGACAGGGGGAACGATGCAGCAGATCACCCGGCGCACGGTCGGACCGTTGAGGTCCGTCCAGTTCGTGCCCGGCGACGACGAGGCCGCCGTGGAGGCGTCGCTGTCCCAGGGCGCTGACGCGGTGATCCTCGACCTCGAGGAGCCGCGCATGCCGTTCACCGACGCGCAGCGCGTCGCAGCGCGGGGCTCGGTGTCGGCGTTCCTGGAGCGGATCGCCGCCGTGGAGGACCGACCGCACTACTTCGTCCGGATACAGGACACCGAGTCCGGTCAGATGCTGAGCGACCTCGAGGCCGTGGTCCGCACGAGCCTCGCAGGGGTGGTGGTCCCGAAGGTCGAGCAGCCCGGCGACGTCTACGCGGTCGACGTCATGCTCCGCTGCGTCGAGTCCGACCTCGGTGTGGAGGTGGGGTCCACCCTCATCTATCCCATCCTCGAGACCGCACAGGCGCTCCGGCTCTCGTACGAGATCGCCATGGCGTCGACGCGCGTGGCCTACCTCGGCGGCGCGGTGTCCCGCTTCGGCGACATCGTCCGGGCGATCGGCTATCGCTGGACGGCCGAGGGCGCCGAGAGCCTCTACCTGCGCTCGAAGGTGCTGATCGATGCTCGCGCCGCGGGCATCCGCTACCCGATCAGCGGGATGTGGGCAGGAGCAGCCAGCGACGTGGACGGGCTGCGCACCTGGGGGGAGCACCTCCGGGACCTCGGCTACTACGGCATGCTGCTGAGCCACCCGGATCACATCCCCGTCGTCAACGAGATCTTCTCGCCGAGCCCCGAGGAGCTCGAGCGGTGGCGCGGCCTGGTGAAGGCCGTGGAGAGCGTTGGGGCGTCACCCGAGCCGGTCAGGTTCGGGGATCCCGACGACGAGTGGCACGTCGTGCACCAGGCACACGTGCTGTCAGCCCTGCAAGGCCTCGAGTGGGCCGAAGCCCTCGGGCTGTAGGAGCAGAGCAAGCAACATGCCGCAGCTTCAGCTTGCGGCTACAACGACCAGCCGAACAGGGTCGATCCCACCAGGGGCTCGCCCGGAAACCAACCAACAGCAACAGGGGGATCGATGATCGGACATCGGAGACGACGGGGAGCACTCGCGGTGGGGCTCTCCATGTCGTTCCTCGTCGCAGCGTGCGGTGGCGACGACGTGTCGAGCGGCGGCAAGCCGACGACCACGACCGACGACTACGACACGTCCGCGGTGCTGCGGATGCCGCTGCCGACTCCACAGCTGCTCGACCCGGTCCGAGCCGTGAACCCGTGCGACGTGAACATCCTCGCCACGGTCTACGACACGCTCGTGCGCGTGGATCCCGACGGGAGCCTCGTACCGGGCATCGCCGAGAGCTGGGAGGCCCCCGACCCCAACACCTTCGTCCTCAAGCTCCGCGACGGGGTGAAGTTCTCGGACGGCTCCGCCTTGGACGCCGAGGCCGTCAAGGCCAGCATCGAGCGCGGCAAGACGCACCCGGAATCGGTGCTCGCCACGGCGCTCGAGCCCATCACGGCGATCGAGGCGACCGACCCGACCACGGTCACGCTGAAGCTGTCGGAGGCCAAGGTGGGCCTCATGCCGGCGCTGTTCCAGGGCCGTGCGGGCATGGTGCCGTCGCCCGCCGCCGTGGCGGCCGCCGGCGACGCCTTCGGCACCACCGCGGAGAGCGTCGTGGGAGCCGGGCCCTACAAGATGGTCACCTTCCAGTCGAAGGGCGACTACGAAGGCGTCGCGTGGGACGGCTACTGGGATGCGGAGCACCGACTCCTCGGTGGGGTCAAGCTCACGAACACGCAGGGTGCCACGGCCGGCTACGGGCCGTTCATCAACCGGCTCGCCCAGGGCGAGTTCGATGCGCTCTCCATGAAGGAGGCCGACATCGAGGTGGCCCGGGCCCAGCCCGACATCGAGGTGATGACGGGTCCGTCGGAGCTGATGATGCACATGATGATCAACCCGTCCAAGGCACCCTTCGACAAGCTCGAGGTGCGCCAGGCCGTGCAGCACGCGATCGACCGGAGCGCTCTCAACGAGGCGATCGCCCTCGGCCTCGGCATCCCGGCCGAGGGACCGCTGCCGCCCACCAGCTGGGCCTACTCCGACGGCGTCGAAGGCAAGTACCCCTACGACGTCGACAAGGCCAAGGAGCTCCTCGCGAAGGCCGGCCACCCCGACGGGATCAGCTTCGAAGCGGTCACGCCCGACACGTCGCTGTACGTGCAGCTGGCGACCGCGCTCCAGGACATGCTGAAGAAGGCGGGCATCGACATGAAGCTCCGCACCGTCCCCGGGCAGGAGATCAACACCGAGCTGTACGTGAAGAAGTCCACCCCGGCCGGCATCTCCGCATGGAGCCAGGCGTCCGATCCGGGCGAGTTCTTCGCAGTGAAGTACGCGACGGGTGGTCCGAACAACGCGGCGGGCACGGCGGTCGCCGGTCTCGACGAGCTGCTCGAGCAGGGCGCGTCGACGACGGATCAGGACGCCCGGGCCAAGGCGTACCGCGAGGCGCAGGAGCTCATCATGGATCAGGCGGTCGAGGTGCCGATCTACTTCGCCCCCGCCGTCACGCTGCACAGCAAGAAGGTCCAGGGGATCGCGAAGGCGTACAGCACCTGCACCAACGCCAACTTCCTGAACCCCTCCATCTCGATCACGAAGTGATCGAGGGAGACGCGCCGTGCACACGTCGCTGAGCCACCGTCGGCAGGGGACCCTCGTGGTCCCCTGCCGGCCCCGGCCGCGGTGCCGGGCGGAGGTGCGCCGGTGATCCTCCGGATGACCCTCGGCCGCCTCGTCGGCGCGGTGCCGCTCGTCCTCGTGGCCACCTTCGTGGTGTTCTCGCTCAGCCTGTTCCTGCCGGGCGACGCCGCGCTGACGCTCGCCGGCGAGGGGGCCTCGGCCGAGCGGGTGGCCGAGGTGCGCGAGGACCTGCAGCTCGACGAGCCGCTCCTCGCCCGGTACGGCGACTGGCTGGGCAACGCGGTCCGGGGCGATCTCGGGACGTCGCTGTTCTCGAAGGCACCGGTCACCGACGAGCTGTCGGAGAAGTGGCCGGTCTCGGCGGCGCT
>Ga0182743_1004287_pt1 | contig 10905 bp, 7 predicted proteins | sample eDN3rd30CKraftOP_FD_128522 | JGI IMG/M metagenome (GOLD analysis project Ga0182743, IMG submission 128522) | Enriched Organic Plus compost microbial communities from Emeryville, California, USA - eDNA 3rd pass 30_C Kraft OP (version 2) (version 2) ... | reverse complement strand
CTGGTCGGCTGCGATTTGTAGCAGAAGGAACCGGTCATAGGGCATGTCGTCGTTGAGCGCTTTGACGACCCAATCGCGATAGGCCCAGGCATGGACCCAAAACCGCTGCTCGCGCCCGTAGACATACCCTTTCGTATCGGAATAGCGGGCCACGTCGAGCCAGTGGCGCCCCCATTGCTCGCCGTAATGCTCCGAGGCGAGCAGGCGGTCGATCAACTTCTCGTAGGCTTGCGGATCGCTATCGGCGACAAATGCTTCGACCTCGGCGTGCGTCGGCGGCAGGCCGAGCAGGTCGTAATAGACGCGGCGAATCAGCGTTCGGCGGTCCGCTTTTTCCGCCGGCGAAAGGCCGGCTTCGTGCAGGCGAGCGCCGATGAAGGCGTCGATCGGGTTCGCAGGCGGCGAAGCGGCGTCGGCCGTTGGAACCGGAGGATCTTGGATTGGCTGAAAGGCCCAGTGAGTCTTGGCGGGATCGTCGGCGGGCTTCGGCGGAGTGGCCGATTTGGGCCAGGGAGCGCCGAGTTCAATCCAGCGCTCGATCGACGCGATCTGGGCGTCGGTCAACTTCCCCTTGGGGGGCATTTGCAAATCGTCGGAATGACGCACCGCCTCGACGAGCAGGCTCTTGGCGGGATTGCCAGGGACGATGGCTGCGCCGCGGTCGCCCCCCTGCACCAGCGCCTCGCGAGAATCGAGCCGCAGGCTGCCGTCTTGATGCCGCGGGCTATGGCACTTGCCGCAGACGTCGACAAAGATCGGCCGCACGTCCCGCTCGAACAGTTCCAGCCCCGCAGCCGACGGGGCCGCGCTTTCCGGCTCCGCGCCGCGGGTTGGGAGAGTGGCGGAGGCGGCTGCGAGGACGCAAAGGACCGCCGCCCATCGCCAGCTTCGAGCGTCGTTCATCGGCCGTGGGTGCTTCATTGCTATCCTGCCGCGGGCCAAAGGGATCGGGTAGGCGTTAGTGTCCGACAAGGCGAGGCATTTGTCCACCAGCTTCCGTCGTCTTGGCGGCTGAAGCTTATGGTAGTTGACGCCCGTAGCCATGTTCTGCGTGCTGCGGCCAATTTTCGCCGCCGCCGGTCTTCTGGCGCTCGTATGCGGCAGGCGGCAAACGCACCGGTTACAATTTGCCAGGTCACCCGGAGGATTTTGCCGTGCGAATGCCAATTGCCCTGTCGACGCTTGCTTTTGTTTGTGCCTCTCTCTTTGCCAGCTATTGTCCAGCGGCGGACGGATGGCGTGCTGGCGCCGCGAAAGCGGCTATCACGCCGACGCAGCCGATGTGGATGGCCGGCTACGCCTCGCGGAAGCGCCCCGCGGAAGGGAAAGCGACCGATTTGTGGGCCAAGGCGTTGGTCTTGGAGGACGCCCAGAAGAATCGGGGCGTCGTGGTGACGCTCGATCTGGTCGGAATCGATCGCGAACTGGCTCGGCCGCTGCGGCAGAAGATTGCCGACAAGCTGGGGCTCAAGCTCGGCCAGGTGATGGTTTGCACGTCGCACACCCATTCGGGGCCGGTCGTCGCCAAGAATCTGCGGCCGATGCACTACCTGGTGCTGGACGAGTCGCAGCGCAAGCAAGTGGATGAGTACGCCCAGACGCTCGAGCAAACCGTGTTGCGGGTGGTCGACGAGGCTCTGCAGCGGCTGACGCCGGCGAAGGTATCGCAGGCCAGCGGCACTTGCACGGTGGCGGTGAACCGGCGCAACAACAAAGAGCCGGAAGTCGTCGCCGATCAAGATCGCAGCACGTTGCAGGGGCCGAGCGACTACGACGTGCCGGTACTCGCCGCTCACGACGCCGACGGCAAGCTGATCGCTGTGGCGTTCGGCTATGCTTGTCACGCGACGGTGCTCGATGGCTTCGTCTGGTCGGGCGACTACCCAGCCTATGCTCAGATGGCGCTCGAAGAGCGGTATCCAGGGGCGACGGCTCTCTTCTGGGCCGGTTGCGGCGGCGATCAGAACCCACTCCCGCGCCGCAAGCAGGAATACGCCGAGAAATACGGCAAACAACTGGCCGACTCGGTTCAGCAGGCGATCCAGGCCGGAACGAAGCCGATCGAGCCCCGGCTGGAAGCCACTTACGAAGAAATCGAGCTGCCGCTTGGCCGGCTGCCGACGCGGGACGAGCTGGTGAACCAGTCTCGCGACACCAATGTTTACGTCGCCAATCGGGCGAAGCACTTGCTGCAGCAACTCGACGCGGGCAAGCCGCTCGCGCAGTCGTACCCGTATCCGATCGGCGTCTGGAAACTTGGTGACGAGATCGATTGGACGTTTCTCGGCGGCGAAGTGGTCGTCGATTACGCGCTGCGACTCAAAGCCGAGGGGCGCGATAAGCGGACGTGGGTGGCCGCCTATTCGAACGACGTGATGGCCTACATCCCGTCGCGGCGCGTCCTTGCCGAGGGTGGCTACGAAGGGGGCGGATCGATGGTCTATTACGGCCTGCCGACGATTTGGGACGAGAAGGTCGAAGCGACGATCGTCGACGCAGCCGCCCGGCTGAAGGCTCAACTCTGGAAGGCCAAGCCGTGACCGCCGCCGCCGCCGATCCGTTCGACTTGCAGCGTTTTGTCGACGCCCAGGCGAGCGACTACGCCCGGGCCTTGGCGGAGATCCGTGCGGGCCGGAAACGCTCGCACTGGATGTGGTACATCTTTCCGCAGCTCGACGGGCTCGGCACAAGTTCCATGGCCCGGCGGTACGCCATCCAGAGCCTTGCCGAAGCGGAGGCGTATTTGCGCCACCCGGTGCTGGGGCCGCGATTGATCGAGATCGCGGAAGCGGTGGTACAACACGAAGGCCTCACCGCGCACAACATCTTCGGCTCGCCCGACGACCTGAAGCTGCATTCGTGCGCGACGCTCTTTGCGCAGGCGTCGCCGCCGGGATCGGTGTTTCACCGGCTGATTGAGAAGTATTTTGCCGGGCGGCCGGATCGCAAGACGCTGGAGCTGTTGGGTAAGTGACTATTACCCGTACGACGAGCGTACGCCCATCGGCACGTTCCAACACGCATGCTCCGCGAGCCGCACCCTGTCGAGCGGCTGCCGCCGCTTAGGCCATGATCTCTTTCACGACGTGGCCTTCGACGTCGGTCAGGCGGAAGTCGCGGCCGGCGTAGCGGTAGGTCAGCCGTTCGTGGTCCAGGCCGAGTAGCGCCAGGATGGTTGCGTGTACGTCGTGGATGTGCATCTTGTCGACGGCGGCGTAGTAGCCGTAGTCGTCGGTCTGGCCGTAACGCATGCCACCCTTCACGCCGCCGCCGGCGAACCACATCGTGAAGCCTTCGGGATTGTGGTCGCGGCCGTTCTTCCCTTCGGCGACCGGAGTGCGGCCGAACTCGCCGCCCCACCACACGAGCGTGTCTTTCAGCAGGCCACGCTGTTTCAGGTCCTTCAGCAGACCGGCGATCGGCTTGTCGACTTCGCGGGCGTTCTTTTCGTGGCCGTTCTTCAGGTCGGAGTGCTGATCCCACTGCACCTTGCTATCGCTGTGCGTGACCTGAATGAAACGCACCCCTTGTTCAGAGAACCGGCGAGCGAGCAGGCACATGCGGCCGAAGTTGGCGGTCACCGGATCGTCCAAGCCGTACAGACGCTTGGTGGCTTCGGTTTCCTGCGACAGGTCTTCGACCTGCGGCATTGCCTGCTGCATCCGGAAGGCGAGCTCGAACGAGTTGATGCGGGCTTCGAGCGAGGCTTCGGGGCCGCTGAGGGCCATGTGCTCGCGATTGGCCTTGGCCAGCAGGTCGAGCTGCATACGCTGCAGGTCGCGCGGCAGGCGATCGTTGGCGATGTACCGCACTTGCGCTTTGTCGGACGGCACGCTGGCGTTGCCCAGCGGGGTGCCTTGATAGACGGCGGGCAAAAACGCGGAGCCCCAGTTGTTGATGCCGCCGTGGGCGAGCGTGGGACAAATCGTCACGAACGCCGGCAGATCGGCGTTTTCGGTTCCGAGGCCGTAGCTGACCCAGCTACCGATGCTCGGGCGCACGAAGTTGTCGCTGCCGGTGTGCAGCTTGAGCAGAGCGCCGCCGTGCGCCGGGTTGGTGCCGTGCACCGAGTGGAGCATACAAATGTCGTCGACGCATTCGGCAACGTGCGGAAACAGCTCGCTGACCGGCAGACCGCTTTCGCCGTACTGCTTGAACTTCCAGGGGCTCTTCAGCAGGTTGCCGGTTGCCGCGAACTGGACGCGCGGCTTGGCGATCGGGCACGGCTTGCCGTCATCGCGATCGAGAAGCGGTTTGGGGTCGAACGTGTCGACATGCGACGGCCCACCCTTCATGAACAGGAAGATCACGCGCTTCGCGCGAGCCGGAAAGTGCCCCGGCTTGGCGGCCAGCGGATTGGCTTCCGCCGCCGGCGAGGTTTCAGCCAGGAGCGAAGCGAGCGCGAGTGAACCAAAACCGACCGCCGCCTGCGAGAGCAACTGACGCCGTGTTACAGGATGCCCAAGCATTGCTGTTACCTCGTGTAAATGAACTCGTTGGCGGCGAGAATGGTCTGGCAATAAGCCGACCAAGCCAGTTGCGACCGCTTTGCGGCGTCCGGTTCCGTTTCCGCAAGCGTTTGTTCGGCAGCCGTCAAAAACTGCTTGCCGTCGGCCAATTCCGCATCGCTCGGCGGCCGGCCATAGGCCAGCTCGTACGCCTGGCGGATGCGCTGCTCGTCGCTCGAATTGGGAGTGACGAGACACTCGGCAAACGCGTCGCTCGCACGGGCGATCAAGTCGCTGTTGAGCATCAGCAGGGCCTGCGGCGCGACGGTCGTCGTCGCCCGATCGCCCGTGGTGACGGCTGCGTCGGGATAGTCGAGCAACTGAAACACGTCGTAGATGTTGTTGCGGACGATCGGCAGGTAAATCGATCGCCGGTTGCTGTCGTAGGTCGTCAAGTCCTTCGACGTGTGATCGAAGAAGTAGGCCCGGTTCTTGACGGTCAGCAGCGAGCCTCCCATCGTCCGGTCGAGCTTGCCGCCGACGGCCAGTAGCGCGTCGCGAATCGCTTCCGCCTCCAGGCGGCGAACTTCAAAGCGGCCCCACAAGCGATTTTCCGGGTCGGCTTTCCCCGTTTCCTCGTGCGGCTGGCTACTCTGCTGGTAGGTGCTCGAAAGCATGATCATCCGGTGCAACTGCTTGAGCGACGTTCCCTGTTCGACGAAGCGAAGGGCCAGCCAGTCGAGCAGTTCGGGATGCGTCGGCGTTTCGCCGAGCATGCCGAAGTTGTCGGGCGTGCGCACCAATCCCTTGCCGAAGTGCCAGCGCCAAACGCGGTTGACCAGCACGCGATAGGTGAGCGGATGTTCGGGGCGCGTCAGCCAGTCGGCCAGCTCCAGGCGGCCGCTTTGGCTGGTGGTGAACTTGGGGGGCTCGACCGAGACGAACACCGACGGCACTTGCCGCGGCGCGAGTTCGCCGAGCTTCAAATGGCTGCCGCGGATGTGAATCGGCACTTCCGCCACCTGAAACTCCGTCACGCCCATGGCGGAGGGCATTTCGGGGGCTGCTTTTTCCAACGCGGCGAGCTCATCACGCAGCTTTTTCAGCTCCGCCTGCTTTTCGGCCGGATAGGCGGTCTCCGGTTTCTCGGGCAACGGCTGATCGGGCTTCTCCGCCTTGAGCGCCGCGTTGGCTGCGTCGATGAACGCTTGAATGGCCCCCTTCTTCGCCGCGACCTCGGCTTCGTGCCTGGCCAGCCGCTCGGCGGCTTCCGCGTCGGGGAGCGTGTTCTCGTGCCACTTGGCGACCTTCTTGAACGACTCCATCGTGCGCGTGCTCTTGAAGATGCCCGCGAGCGCGTAGTAGTCGAAGGTGGCGATCGGGTCGAACTTGTGATCGTGGCAACGAGCACAGCCGAGCGTCAGTCCCATGAGCGACTTGCCGACGGTGTCGATCTGCTCGTCGACGATGTCCATCTCCATCTTGGCTTCGTCGGGCTCGGCGAGCACTTTGGGGCCGATCGCCAGAAAGCCGGTCGCAATCAACTGCTCGGCCCGTTGGGCGTCGTTCGAATACGGCAGCAGATCGCCGGCCAGCTGTTCGCGGACGAACTGGCTGAACGGCTTGTCGCGGTTGAGCGAGTCGACGACGTAATCGCGATACCGCCAGGCGTTGCCGTGGGCGACGTTTTCATCGAGGCCGTTCGAATCGGCGTAGCGAACCACGTCGAGCCAGTGCCGGCCCCAACGTTCGCCATAGGCTTGCGAATTGAGCAATCGCTCGACGACGTGGGCGAAGGCGTCGGGCCGCTCGTCGGCGAGGAACGCTTCCACCTCTTCGGGCGTCGGCGGCAGACCGGTCAGGTCGAAGGTCGCCCGGCGGATGAGCGTTCGCTTGTCAGCCCGCGGCGCGGGGGCGAGCCCCTGCTCTTCCAGCTTGGCGACGATGAAATGATCGAGGGCCGTTTCGGCGGCGGCCTTGTTCTTGACCTCGGGAACGGGCGGATCGACGACCGGCTGGAACGCCCAGTGTTTCGGATCGCGGAATTTTGACTGGGCGACCACTTGCGCCGGCCAGGCGGCGCCGTCGCGAATCCATTTTTCGATGTGGGCGATCTGGGCGTCGGTCAGCTTCCCTTTGGGAGGCATCGAGACGTCGGCCGACTCGCTCTGCCGCACGGCGTGCAGCAGCGGGCTTTCCTCCGGCTTGCCTGGAACGATGGCGACCCCCAGGTCACCCCCTCGCAGCGCGGCGTCCCGCGAATCGAGCCGGTAGTTCGACCACTGTTTCTCCGGGCCGTGGCATTTGAGGCAGTGCTCGGCGAACACCGGCCGAACATTCTTTTCGAAGTGCTCGATCGCTTCGGGCGAAAAGTCACCCGCTCCGGCGGAAGCCACAAAACCGAGGCAGACGGCAAAGGCTGCAACGCCAGGCAGCCGTCGTCGCAGGTTATCAGGTGTTCGGCCGTACATGATCCAATCCTTCTCACTGGCCGGGCGGTCGGAAAGCAAGTCAATCAAAGGTCAACGGACGGACTGCATTGAGGCGGGCTCCTAAAGTGGGGATTTCAGGAGTGTTTGAGGCGGGCAATCCGTGGAGAGGATTTAGTTGGTATCGTAACCGATGGCGCGCCAAATAGCAAAACTGGTTTTGCCAATGGGGGGGATCGATATGATGGGGGCTTCTGCGCCAGGGCCCGCACAGGATTAGCCATGACCATCCGAATCGCCACGATCGCCGACGTACAAGCGGCGGAGAAAGTCATTCGTCAGCACGTCTCCCCTGCCCCTCTGATTCGATCGTACGCCCTGGAGCGCGAACTGAAGCTCAACCCGGGCCGGCGCGTTTGGCTAAAGGATTACGGTTGGACTCCCGCCGGCTCGTTCAAGCTGCTCGGCGCTTTGAACTGGATGGCCAACTCGCTCGAGTGGATTGGCGACCGCCCGGTGGCCGCCCACTCGTCCGGCAATTTCGCTTCCGGCATCGCCTTCGCCGGCATGCGCTACCAGAAGCGAGTCATCGTGGTGATGCCCGACACCGCGCCGCGCGTGAAGTTCGAGCGGACTCGCTCGTTCGGCGCGGAGGTGCGGACCTACGACATCTCGCGCGACCACGAAACGGGGGAGCGCGACCGACTCACGCGCCAGATCGCCGAACAGGAGCAAGCCGTGCAGGCTTCCCCCTACGACGATCCGTTTGTGATCGCAGGGAACGGCGTCGGCGGGCTCGAAATCGCGCGCGAGCTGCAACAAGCGGGACGGACGATCTCGCACTTCTTCTGTGGCGTCAGCGGCGGCGGCCTGATGGCGGGGCACGCGCTCGCCGTTGCCGACGCCTTTCCCCAGGCCCAAATCCTCGGCGTCGAACCGGCCGAAGCGGACGACTTCCGCCGCTCGCTGGCTGCCGGATCGCGCGTTCGATTGGACAGGCCGACGAGCATCTGCGACGGCCTGTTGTCGTACGACGTCGGCGAGCACAACTGGCCGATCCTGCAAAAGCTCGTCCGACGTTCGCTGCCCATGCCCGACGCCGCCACGCAGCAGGCCATGCGGTGGCTCTACGACCAGCACGGCCTGCGGACCGAACCTTCGGGCGCGATCACCGTCGCCGCCCTGCTGAGCGGCGAAGCCGATCTTTCCGGCGACGGCGACATCGTGGCCGTCGTCAGCGGCCGCAACGTCGACGAATCGGCGTTTCGCAACTGGCTCGGCGAAGCCGCCTCGCCATAGCGGCTTCGCAGTAGCCGATTCGAAAGCGTCGCATTGCAGCCGACCGTTATTGATAGAAGAACGTCTCTTCGGCCGTCTTTCGCAGCAGCCACTCGCGATCGTCGGCTGAGAGGAAGTTGAGCTTGTCGCGCATGAGCGCAATCGACGCCGCGTAGCTGTTTTCCCCTTCAAGCTGGTACGGCGCGTCGCTGGCCCACATCAGCCGCTGCGGGCCGAACGTTTCGTACAGCCGCTTGATCATCGGCACAAGCTCGTCGTGCGGCGGCTTCTTCTTGCCGAGGGCGTAGAAGGCGGAGACCTTCACCTTCGTGTGGGGATAACGCTCGAGCGCGCACAGGCTGGCGACATCGGCGTCGCGAATCTCGCCGTCCATGCCGATGCGGGCGAAGTGGTCGATGACGACCGGCGTCTCCGGATTCGCCTCGCACATCTTGGCCACGTCGGGTAGATCGTCCGGGCCAATCAGGCAGCACATCGCCTGCCGCGTGGTGGCTGCCGTCTTCCACATCTCACGCATGCCGGGCGTCGTCAGCCAGGCTTTCGGATTCTCCTTGCGAATGAACGGCGTGATCCGAAAGCCGGTCACGCGCTGCTCGAGCAGCTCCTTCATCCGCTGGCCGGCGCCGGGCTGATGATCGTCGATCATGCCGACCACGCGAAATCGCGACGGATGCCGCCGCGCGGCGTCGATGCAGTACGAATTGTCGAACAGGTGATAGACCGAGTGTTGGATGAGCACCACGCGCGTCACCCCCTCGGGCGAAGCGACGGCCATCAACTCGTCGTCGGTGAAGCTCGCCGGCGCCAGATCCTTCTTCGTCAGCCCCGCGACCAGCGGAAAGCGGTCGGTGTCGCTCGTCCAGATGTGCGAATGGGCGTCGACCCAGCCGTCCTTCTCTTCTTTGCCGAGCGTTTGCCGCGCGGCGCAAGCGACGGCCAGTCCAACGATGCCTTTGAGGGTCGTGCGACGATCAATCATGGTGCGTAATGCCGATTTCAAAGTGGTTAGGTAGTAGTCTGAGCTGTGAGTATTCAAACAAAAAACGCCAGGAAAAACAAATTTGCGATTTTCTTGCAATCGTGTCGTTGACGAATATACTGACCCGCGCTGGGCTGTCGTTTCCCCATTATATGGCGGTCCCATAGGGAGTGTTTTTCATCCAACGTTTGCCGACGGGCGGTTGGATGGTCGGCCTGCTCTTCTCGCTACGTTCGCTGCTCTGCGGAGTCGGCGGCGAACGATCGGCCTTTCTTAGACTCGTTTGTCTGACCTCTTCCAGCCGTATTCTCAGACATCGGAGAGTCGCAAATGGTTTCCTCCTATCGAGGCGCGCGCCCTCATGCGCGCATGGGTTTCACGTTGGTCGAGTTGTTGGTTGTGATCGCCATTATTGGCGTGCTTGTGGCGCTGCTCCTGCCAGCCGTGCAAGCGGCTCGCGAATCGGCGCGGCGGTCGAAATGCTTGAACAACCTCAAGCAGATCGGGCTCGCCATGCACAATCATCACGACACCCTCAACACGCTTCCCTATGGCCAATACGGAGGTTGGGCTGCGAATTCCGACTTGCCAATGCCTCCAGCTCCAGGCAAGAGAAGCGCGATTACCTGGCCCGTTCATATTTTGCCCTATGCTGAGCAGCAACCGCTTTATGACGTGATCTACACCTGGTGTAAGGCAAACCCGGATACGGCCAGTTACTCAGCGCCCGCCAATGTAAAAGACAACAAAATCCAGATGTACATGTGCCCGTCCGATCCGAACGCGGGAAAGAACGATCAGGAAGGTTTCCACGGAAACTACCTGGCCTGCAACGGCAACACCTTGTTTTGGGACAATACGGCAACGCTGCCGAAAGCCGGAGGGATGGCAAACACGGGCGTCATTCTCGTCAACAAGGCGCTGAATCTCTCGGCAATCACCGATGGCACCAGCAATACGCTGCTTGCCAGCGAAACGCTCGTGTGGCCAGCCAACGATCGTCGCGGCCGCATCTTCAACAGCTACCAGGGGGAAACGCTCTTCAGCACGCTCCGAGCCCCCGGCTCGCTTGTCCCGGATGCGCAGTATAGCTGCGGCGCCAACTTGCCCACTCATATGCCATGCTCGGCCATTTCTAGCGGCGCCAACTCGATCAACTCTGCCCGCGCCCAACACCCGAGCGGCGTGATGGTTTTGATGTGCGACGCGTCGGCCCGGTCGGTTGCCAAGACGATCGACATCAACGTCTGGTCGGCGATGGGAACTCGCTCTGGCGCTGAGTCGCTCTCGGCGATCGACTAGGCGGCCTGTCAGGACAGCCGAACTCGCAAACTGGTTCGCCGACAGCTTCGTGCCGGGAAGCTGTCGGCGTCCTCCTAACATTTCAAATCCACGGAAGCGTTCGATGAAATACGTGCAAGTTTTGGTCTTGGGTTGCGCGCTGATGGCGCTCGTTGGTTGCTCGCCGAAGACGCATTCGGTATCGGGAACGGTCACGCTCGACGGCTCGTCGCTCCCCGACGGTTACGTCGCTTTCGTTCCCGAAGGGTCGGGAGAAGGAGGAGGCGGCGAGATCAAGAACGGCAGCTACTCCGCGAAGCTTGCGCCCGGCAAATACAAGGTCGAGATTACGGCCAGCAAGATGATGCCGCTTCCGCCCGGGCAGACCGGCATGGATGGCGCGAAGGAAGAGGTTCGCCAGTACATCCCGGACAAATACAACGTGCGGACCGAGCTGCGGGCCGACGTG
>Ga0182743_1004286_pt1 | contig 10911 bp, 9 predicted proteins | sample eDN3rd30CKraftOP_FD_128522 | JGI IMG/M metagenome (GOLD analysis project Ga0182743, IMG submission 128522) | Enriched Organic Plus compost microbial communities from Emeryville, California, USA - eDNA 3rd pass 30_C Kraft OP (version 2) (version 2) ... | reverse complement strand
GCGCGTCAGCTTCCTCGTGACTGCCGGCGCCAAAGGCCCGCAGGCCGAGCAGGTTCAAGCCCTGTAAGCGCACCTTCTGGTGCCCGAAGCCCCGCATCGCATTGCGGGGCTTTTCGTTTGTGCTCGAAAAATTCCCTCTCGCAATCGAAACTCCGCTACCTCGGCCGGGCAATCTGGTACTCGATGACCGACGCCGTCGCCTGTCTCGCCCCTGACCGGGCGCTCCGTACCTCCGCGCAGACGCTGTCCGTGGACGGTCGCTGCATCTAGCAGCGTCGCTGCCCTTCCTCTTCCTCCTCTTCCCGCCGATGTCGTTTTCATGCTGTCGCCAGCGCCGGGCCTGGGCGCTCGCGGGCGAGGCCATGTCGTTTTTGCTCATACCCATGGCGATCCTGGGCAAATGCCCGGATAACGCCCTGGAATAGGGTTGTGCCCGCGTCCTGCAGTCCGGGACGCCCGCCAGGTGGCGCCTTGCCACCGCATAACAAATTCAACAAAGGCCGACCGATGAGTATTCCAAGTGCGAAAGGCGCCAGTGGCGAACTGGTCCAGGGCTTCAAGCCGCGCCATGTGACCATGCTGTCCATTGCCGGGATCATAGGCGCGGGGTTGTTCGTCGGTTCCGGCCATGCCATCGCCGCCGCGGGGCCCGCCGCCATCCTGGCCTACGCGCTGTCCGGGCTGCTGGTGGTGCTGGTGATGCGCATGCTCGGCGAGATGGCCGTGGCCCGCCCCGACACCGGCTCCTTCTCTGCCTACGCCGACCAGGCCATCGGCCGCTGGGCCGGCTTCACCATCGGCTGGCTGTACTGGTGGTTCTGGGTGCTGGTGATCCCCATCGAGGCAATCGCCGCCGGGGTGATCTTCAACAGCTGGTTCCCGCAGGTGCAGACCTGGGTGTTCGCCCTGGTAATGACGCTGCTGCTGACCGTCACCAACCTGTTCAGCGTGGCCAAGTACGGCGAGTTCGAGTTCTGGTTCGCCATGCTCAAGGTGGGCGCCATCGTGCTGTTCATCAGCCTGGGCGCGGCGGCGCTGCTCGGCGTGCTGCCGGCGGGGCACGAGGTCAGCGGCCTGGGCAGCCTGATGCGCGAGCACGGCGGCTTCCTGCCCAACGGCTCGGGCGCCATCTTCACCGCGCTGATCACCACGCTGTTCAGCTTCATCGGCACCGAGGCGGTGACCATCGCCGCCGCCGAATCCAGCGACCCGCGGCGCAACATCGCCAAGGCCACGCGGGCGGTGATCTGGCGCATCAGCGTGTTCTACCTGCTGTCGATCCTGGTGATCATCTCCGTGGTGCCCTGGGACGACCCCATGCTAACGGCGCAGGGCTCCTACCAGCGCGCCCTGGAACTGATGAACGTGCCCCACGCCAAGCTGATGATGGACGTGGTGGTGCTGGTGGCCGTGGCCAGCTGCCTGAACTCTTCGATCTACATCGCCTCGCGGATGATCTACTCGCTGAGCCGCCGCAACGACGCGCCGGCCTTCATCCAGCGCACCTCGGCGGCGGGAGTGCCGCGGGCCGCGGTCATCGCCAGCACCCTGATCGGTATGCTCACCACCGTGCTGAACTTCATCGCCCCGGCGCGGGTGTTCGACTTCCTCCTCGCCAGCTCCGGCTCCATCGCCCTGCTGGTGTACCTGGCCATCGCCGTCTCGCAGCTGCGCATGCGCGCCAATCTGCAGCGCAGCAACCAGGAGATCGCCTGCCGCATGTGGCTGTTCCCCTGGCTGACCTGGGCGGTGATCGCCTTCATCACCTCCGTGCTGGTGGTGATGTTCATCCTGCCCGAGCACCGCGTCGAAGTGAGTTCCACCCTCGGCCTGACCGTGGCCACGGTGCTGCTGAGCTTCACCACCCGGCGCCAGGACGCCCATGCCGGCAGCCGCTTCGAACCGTTGCGTTCGGCCGGCTGAAGACAGGAGTCGCGATTGGTAGAACGGCGGCAATTCAGCGGCGCCATGCAGGGCCGCAACCTCAGGTTCCTTTCCGCGCCCCGGGCGGGCGCGCAACGCCAGGGGCGGGTGGGCTTCCTGCTGCTGGAGCATTTCTCCCTGCCGGCCTTCACCCAGGCGCTGGACACCCTGGTCACCGCCAACCTGATCCGCGCCGGGGCCTTCGCCACCAGCACCTTCAGCCTGGATGGCGAGTCGGTCACCAGCGACCTGGGTCTGGTCATCTGCCCCGGCTCGGCCCTGGCGCCCGCGCACCTGGCAGGGCTGGACCTGCTGGTGGTCTGCGGCGGCCTGCGCACCCCGCTGCGCGCCGCGCCGGAACTGACGCGCCTGCTGCAACTGGCGGCGGAGAAGGGCGTGGCCCTGGCCGGGCTGTGGAATGGCGCCTGGTTCCTCGGCCAGGCCGGCCTGCTGAACGGCTACCGCTGCGCAGTACACCCGGAGAACCGCGCCGCGCTGGCGGAGATCGCCCGGCATAGCGAAGTCACCAGCGAAAGCCACATGGTCGACCGCGACCGCCTCACCGCGGCGAGCCCGACAGGGGCCTTCAACATGGTGCTGGAGTGGATGGACGCGCTGCACGGCCGCGAACTGGTGGAAGCCGTGGCGGACATCCTCGCCTTCGAGGAATCGCGCTTCCGCCGCGCCCGGCCGGCGCTGCACGAGAAGCTCAGCGAGCCGCTGCGCGAGGCCATCAACCTGATGAGCGCCAACATTGAGGAGCCGCTCAGCCAGGAACAGCTGGCGCGCTACGTCGGCCGCTCCAGGCGGCAGATCGAGCGGCTGTTCCAGCAGCAGCTGGGCACCACGCCGGTGCGCTACTACCTGGAACTGCGCATCACCGAGAGCCGCCGCCTGCTGCAGCACTCGGACCTGCCGATGTTCGAGGTGGGCCTGGCCTGCGGCTTCGTCTCGCCCAGCCATTTCAGCAAGTGCTACACGTCCTTCTACGGGTATCCGCCGTCGAAGGAAGTGCGCCATGGGTGTGTGAAGTCGGTGAGGTAGGTTGGCTTGTGGAAATGGCGGATAATGCTGGGGCGTTATGCGCCCTACGATTTTGGAGAATATGGTGGAGGGTGTTTTCCGGGGGCCGAGATGTTTTGGATCGACTCCGTTCCCTCTCCCTAACCCTCTCCCTGAAGGGAGAGGGGACCGTTCGGAGCGGTTGGGTTTTCCTGAGTCAGCCGGCAGCTCCAGAGCTGCCGACTAAAACCGTTGTTGACATTGGCACGGACTAGCTCCCTCTCCCTTCAGGGCGGGGCGCGCAGCCGAGGGCTGGGGAGAGGGGCGGTCTCGAACCCACACACCAGAACACCCAGCGAACCCACGGCCGCCTTACGCTCCCGCCACAAAAGCACGCAAGCCAGCTTCACCCCCTCTGCACACCCCCCTTGCCCTGCTGCTCGAACCAGTCCAGCACCGTCTGGCAAGCCGGATGCGCCGCCCCGCTGTCGCGCAGCCACAGGGCGTAGACGCCGCCGGTCTTCAGCGCCTCGCCGAAGGGCACGATGAGATCGCCGCGCTGCAGGGCGTCCTGGGCCAGCATGCGGTCGGTCATGGCGATGCCCAGGCCGCGGGTGGCGGCGTCCAGGGCCAGGTCGTCGAGGTTGAACAGGATGTGCTTGAACTGGCGCGGCGCGCTGTCGGGTTGCGCGCGCAGCCATTGCGTCCACTCGTGGCGGCCGGTGGAGGCGTGGATCAGCGCGTGGCGCGCCAGTTCCTCCAGCGAACGCGGCGGCGGCTGGCCGTCGTCCAGACGCGGCGCGCAGACCGGCACCAGGTATTCGTCGAACAGCGGGGTGAGCGGGCGCTCGTCCAGGCCGCCGGGCAGGTAGAGCACGTAGGCGTCGCAGTCGCCGCCGTCGTCCACCACCTCGCCGCCGACGCTCTCGATGGACAGGCACAGGCCGGGGTTGGCCGCGTAGAACGAACTCAGCCGCGGCAGCAGCCAGCGCACCGCCAGCGAGACGAAGATGCGGATGCGGAAGGGCCGCTCCAGGGGCACCGGCGCCAGGCGCTCCTCCAGGCGCAGCAGGGCCTTGAGCATGTCCCGCGCCACGCCGTACACCTCGCGCCCGGCGTCGGTCAGGACCACCTTGCGGCTGGTGCGGTCGAACAGCGGCACCCGGTAGTACTCCTCCAGTTGCTGCACCTGCCGGCTGATGGCGCTCTGCGTCAGGTGCAGCTGGCGCGCGGCGGCGGTGAAGCTGCTGGCCTCGGCGACGTGGACCAGCGCCTGGAGGGCCTGCAGGGAGGGAACGCGAAGCAGTTTATCCATGCGTTTTCCGAATGGTTGGATGAAATATCAGCGTTGGCCTGAGCCCAGAAAGAGCCCGTAGATTCGGCATTCGACGCGCAAGCAGGGTATTCGCTGGATACCCCCTGCGCATGGATTCTGAAGGAGTGACGGGCCATGAACAATCATTGCGGCTGGATCGCCCTGGCAGGCGAGGGCACACCCCGGCCGCGTCTCGTCGGCCAGCAACGGGCCGACTGGCTGATCATCGGCGGCGGCATCACCGGCCTGTCGGCGGCCCATGCCCTGGCGCGGCGCTTTCCGCAACAGCGGGTGCTGCTGCTGGAGCGCCAGCGCGTGGCCCAGGGCGCCTCGGCGCGCAACTCGGGCTTCGTGGTCAGCCATGAGCTGCCCCATGCCGGCGAGCTGCTGGGCCAGCCCGGTTACGCCGCCTACCAGTTGGCCTCGCGCATCGGCGTGGCTGCCGGCCGCGAGGTCCGCCAGCGCATCGCCGAGCTGGGCATCGACTGCGAGCTGAGCGACGACGGCTACCACTTCGCCGCCCATGACCCCGCGCACCTGGACGCCGAACCGACCCTCGCCACCCTGGCTTCGGTGGGCGCCACGGCGCAGTACCTGGAGGGCGAAGCCCTGGCGCGGCGCCTGGGCACCGGCTTCTACGCGCGGGCCATCCACTGCGCCGGCGGCAACGGCCTGCTGCAGCCGGCGCGCTACGTGCGCGGCCTGGCGGAGAGCCTGCCGGAGCAGGTGGAGCTGTACGAGCACAGCGATGTCAGCGGGCTGCGCCGCACGGGCCAACTCTGGACGGTGCGCGCCGGGGAGGGCGAGGTGACGGCGCCGCAGGTGCTGGTCTGCGTGGGCGCCTTCCTGGCCCGCACCGGCCTGCGCGGCGGCGGCACCTTCCCCCTGGAGCTGAGCGCCAGTATCACCCGGCCGCTGCACGAGTCCTACTGGCAGGCGCTGTTCGGCGAGCGCCAGTGGGGCGTGCTGGCGCCGCTGCCGGGCGGCGCCACCCTGCGCCTGCTGCCCGGCCGCCGGCTGCTGATCCGCAACACCGTGGAATACCGCCGGCATGACCTCGACGGCCCGGCCCTGGCCCGGCGCCGGGAGCGCCACCTGGAGGGCCTGCAGAAGCGTTTCCCCGGCCTGCAGGCTGCGGACATCGCCTACAGCTGGACCGGCCACCTCAGCGGCACGCGCTCCGGCGAGCCCTATTTCGCCCGCGTGGCCGACGGCCTGCACGCCGTGGCCGGCTGCAACGGTTCGGGCGTGGCCCGCGGCACCCTGTGGGGGCGCCTGCTGGCGGAAATGGCCGCCGGCATCGACTCGCCGCTGCTGGCCGACGTGCTGGCCCAGGCGCGCCCCGGTTACCTGCCGCCGCGCCCCTTCTTCGACATCGGCGCCGCGCTGCGCATGGCCTGGGAGGTCCGCCGCGCGCAGGCCGAAGGCTGATCGATTCCTTCCCATCCATCCCCATCCAGAACAACAAACGAGGGCAGCATGAACCTACGACACTCGCACCTGGCTGGCCTGGCGCTGGCGCTGCTGACCGGCACCGCGCAGGCGGCGCCGACCGTCACCATCGCCAACTGGAGCGGCTACATCGCCGACGACACCCTGGCCAATTTCACCCGCCAGACCGGCATCCAGACCACCTATGACGTCGTCGACAGCAACGAGACCACTGAAGCCAAACTGATGACCGGCGCCAGCGGCTACGACCTGGCCAGCCCGTCCAACCACTTCCTGCCGCGGCTGATCAAGGCCGGCGCCATCCAGCCGCTGGACCGCGCCAAGCTGCCCAACTGGCACAACCTCGATCCCCAGCTGATGAAGGTCCTGGAGGCCAGCGACCCGGGCAACCGCTACGCCGTGCCCTACCTCTGGGTGACGGTGGGCATCGGCTACAACGAAGAGAAGATCCGCGCCATCTTCGGCAATACCGACGTGACCCACAGCTGGCAGCTGCTGTTCGACCCGCAGAACATCGCCAAGCTCGCCCAGTGCGGCGTGGCGGTGATCGACAACTCCACGCAGATGGTGCCCATCACCCTGCGCGTGCTCGGCCTGGACCCCGCCAGCGAGAAGCCCGCCGACTTCGCCAAGGCCGAGGCCGCGCTGCGCGCCATCAGCCCGTCGATCCGCTACTTCCACCAGTCCAAGTACGTCAGCGACCTGGCCAACGGCAACATCTGCGTGGCCGTGGGCTTCAGCGGCGACGTGCTGCAGGCCATGAGCACCGCGCAGCAGGCCGGCAACGGCGTGAAGATCGGCTTCAGCCTGCCCCGCGAGGGCACCACCATCGCCGTGGACACCGTGGTCATCCCGAAGAACGCGCCGCATCTGGACAGCGCCTACGCCTACCTGAACTACCTGCTCGAACCCAAGGTGATCGCCGACATCAGCAACGCCGTGCAGTATCCCAACGGCAACGTCGCGGCGCTGCAGTACGTGGCCCCGGCCTTGCGTGAGAGCCCCGCGGTCTACCCGCCGCAGGAAGTGCTCGACAGCCTGTTCCCGATCCGCACCCTGTCCCCGGCCGGCATGCGCCTGAACACCCGCCTGTGGACCCGCGTGAAGAGCGGCACATGAGCCGGCCCGATAGCCTTCGAGGGAGCGCCCTGGTGGTCGGCGCCGGCGTGGTCGGCTTGGCCACCGCCCTGTGCCTGCAGCGCCAGGGCTGGGCGGTGAGCCTGCTGGACCGCAACCCGCCGGGCCTGGCCACCTCGTTCGGCAACGCCTGCACCTTCGCCACCTACTCCGTGGAGCCGGTGGCCACCCCCGGCATCTGGCGCAAGGCCCCGGGCATGCTGCTGCGCCCGGACAGCCCGCTGGCGATCCGGCCGGCCTACCTGCCGCGCATCGCCCCCTGGCTGTGGCGCTTCCTCGCCGAATCGCGGCGGCACCGGGTGAAAGCCATCGGCCATGACCTGAACAGCCTGCTGCGGCCGTGCATGGCCGCCTGGCAGGTGCTGCTGGACGATGCGCAGGCCAACGACCTGGTGCGCCACGACGGCTCGCTGTACATCTTCGAAGCCCACGAGCGCCAGGCGGCGCTGGAGATGGTCGACTACCATCGGCGCTTCGAGGTGCCCATCCGCCTGGTGGAAGGCCCGGAGCTGCACGCGCTGGAGCCGGCGCTCAACGCCCGCGTCGCCTGCGCGGTGGAGTTGCCGGGGGTGAGCCGCACGCTCGACCCCTACGCCCTCAGCCGGCGCCTGTTCGAACGCTTCCTGGCCCTGGGCGGCCGCTTCCGTCGCTGCGAGCTGCTGGGCATCGAGCCGGCGGGCGAGGGTGGCGATGCCGTGCAGGCCCACCTGAGCAGCGGCGAGCGGATCGTCGCGGCGCGGGTGGCGCTGTGCACCGGCGCCTGGTCACGGCACCTCACGCAGCAACTGGGCGATGCCGTGCCGCAGGACACCGAGCGCGGCTACCACGTGCTCTTCGAGCATGCCGGCGAAGTGCTCAACCGCCCGGTCTGCTGGGCCGCCGGCGGTTTCTACATGACGCCCATGGCCCAGGGCCTGCGGGTGGCCGGCACGGTGGAATTCGCCGGGCTGGAGGCGCTGCCCGCCGAGGCTCGCTACCGCTACCTGGCCCGTGGCGCGCGGCGCTTCCTGCGCCTGCAGCACGAGCCGGTGTCGCGCTGGATGGGCTTCCGCTCCTCGCTGCCGGACAGCAAGCCGGTGCTCGGTTCTTCACGGCACCTGCCCCAGGTGTTCTACAACTTCGGCCACGGCCATATCGGCCTGACCTTGGGCGCCATCACCGGCCAACTGCTGGCCGAGCAGGCCTCGGGCCTGGCTCCGTCGGTGCCGCTGGAGCCCTTCCTGGCGCGACGTTTCGCAGGGTAGGCGCTGGCAGGTATCGCCTGGCGCGATACCTGCCAGCGGCAAACGCGCTCCGTCGCCGGCGGCGCGCGGGGTATAAAGCGCCCATGCGCTACCGTCGTCTCGATCTCAACCTGCTGGTGGCCTTGGCCGCGCTGCTCGACGAATGCAGCGTCAGCCGGGCCGCCGAACGCCTCCACCTGGGCCAGTCGGCCACCAGCGCGGCGCTGGCGCGCCTGCGCGAGCATTTCAACGACCCGCTGCTGCTGCCGGTGGGGCGGCGCCTGGTGCCCAGCGCCCTGGGCCGCCAGTTGCTGCCGAAGGTACGCGAGGCGCTGGCCCTGGCTGGCGAGGTGGTGGATGCGGCGGTGGTGTTCGACCCTTCGCGTTGCGACCGGCGCTTCACCCTGGTGGCCTCCGACTACGTGGCGGCGACCCTGTTGCCGGCGGCCAGCCGCGAGCTGTCGCGGCTGGCGCCGGGGGCCTCGCTGGTGGTGCGCGACCTGCCGCTGCCGCGTGATGGAGACGTGGTCGCCGAGGCCCTGGAGTATCGCCGCAGCGACCTGGTGATAGTGCCGCAGCGCCGGGTGAATGCCCGTTATCCGCAGATGCCGCTGCTCAGCGACGAGCTGTGCTGCATCGTCTGCGCCGGGCAAGCAGCCTTCGCCGAGGGCCTGAGCCTGGCCGACTATTGCGCCGCCGAGCATGTGTTGCGCGAGTTCGCCGACGGCCAGAACCTGGCGATGGACGCGCTGCACCTGCGCGAGCTGGGCATCGAACGGCGCGTGGCGGTGGCGGTGCAGAGCTTCGCGCTGATGGCCGAGTTCATCGTCGGCACGCCGCGGGTGGCCACGCTGTTCCGCCGCCAGGCGCAGGCCCTGGCGCGGCGCTACCCGCTGCGCGTGCTGCCGGCGCCGCTGGCCTTCCCGGCGGCGCCGCAGCTGTTGCAGTGGCACCCGCAGCAGGACCTGGACCCGGCGCTGGCCTGGCTCCGCGGACTGCTGGCGGAGCAGGCCGCGAGGCTGGATCAGGCCTGAGCGTCGCCGGTGTCGCCGTGCAGGCCCAACTCCTCGATGGCCAGCAGGGCGCAGCGCTCGTCGTTGTCGGAGGTGTCGCCGCTCACGCCGATGGCGCCGAGCAGGTTGCCGGCCGCGTCGCGCAGCAGGATGCCGCCGGGCACCGGGATCACCTCGCCGCCGGTCAGGCTGTTGATCGCATCGAAGAACGCCGGCATGGCCTGGGCGCGGCGCGCCAGTTCGCGGCCGCCGAAGCCCATGCCCAGGCAGCCGCGGGCCTTGCCGCTGGCGATCTGCGGGCGCAGGAAGCTGGCCTGCTCGTCGCGCAGCACCGCCAGCGGGTGGCCGGCGACGTCCAGCACCGCGGCGGCCAGCGGGCGCAGGCCCAGCCTTCGGGCATGGCGCAGGGTGGCGGCGGCCAGTTGCGCGGCGCGTTCGAAGTCGAGGGTGGTCATGCTCACAGGCTCCATTTGCCGAGTTGGGCGACGCGGTCGCGGGTGTAGAGGTCGGTCCATTTCAGCGAGTTGAAGTCCGACACCTGCTTGGGGTTGTACGCCGTACGCTGCAGGCGTACCGGTTCGCCGGCCTTGTACACGGCCTGCAGGCGCTGGCGGTCCTGGAGGATGCGTATGTCGTCCAGGGGCGAGCCGTCGAGCAGCAGCAGGTCGGCCTGCCTGCCCGCTTCCAGCGTGCCCAGCGTCTCGCCGCGCGGCATCAGCCGGGCGCCGACGTTGGTGGCGGCGTACAGCGCTTCGGCCGGGCTGAAGCCCAGGCGGGTGACCAGCAGCTCCAGCTCGCGGGCATGCCATTCGCCGTAGGGGGTGACGGCGAAGCCGCTGTCGCTGCCGCAGGCGAAGGGGATGCCGGCGGCCTTGGCGCGCTTGAGCACCGGGGTGCCCAGCTCCAGGGTGCGTGCGCAGTAGCCGGCGTAGCCGGTGGCGATGGCCGGGTCATGGGGCTGGCAGAAGTCCACGGTGTTCTGCGGGAAGGTCATGGTCGGGGCCAGCACGCTGCCGGCCTCCAGCAGCGCCTCGATGCAGGCGTCGTCCATGTAGAAGGCATGGAATATCAGGTCCACCCCGGCCCTGGCGGCGTACATCACCGCCTCGCGGCCGTAGGCGTGGGTGGCCACCCGGCAGCCCAGGCGGTGGGCTTCCTCGACCATCTCGCGGGTCTCGTCGGCGGTGAAGGCGGCGATGATCTCGCCGTTGGGCCGGCGGTGGGTGCCGTCCATGGCGATCTTGATCAGGTCGACGCCGTCCTTGGCCTGCTTGCGGATCTCGGCGATGGCCTCGGTGCGGCTGGTGACCAGGGCGGCGGTGAAGTATTCCGGCGCGCCGACGCGGCTGGGAAACCAGTCGTTGAGGCTCTGCCGGTTGGTGATCACGCGGCTGCTGGCGGCGATGCGCGGGCCCTCGAACAGCCCGGCGTTGACCGTGTTGCGCACGGCGATGCTGAGCTGGCCGCTGTCGCCGGGGCAGACCATGGAGGTGACGCCGGCGGCGAGCACGTGCTGGGCGAAGAACAGCCCGCGCAGGGCGCGGAATTCGTCGCTGGTCCAGATATCGATGTCTTCCTCGCTCTGGGCGTTGCCGAAGGCCAGGTGGGTGTGCACGTCCACCAGCCCGGGCATGACGAAGGCGGCGCGTTCCTCGCGGTCGCCCGGCTGTGGCCGCGGGGCCTGGGCGGTCGGGCCGACATGGCGGATCAGGCCGTTGTCGATGATCAGCGTCTGGGCGTGGCGGGCCTCCAGGCCGGTGCCGTCGAACAGGGTGGAGCAGTGCAGGTGCAGGGCGCCCATGGGCGTTTCTCCTCGGCTTCTTGTTGTGCCGGCAGGCTAGGGCGG
>Ga0182743_1004285_pt1 | contig 10914 bp, 10 predicted proteins | sample eDN3rd30CKraftOP_FD_128522 | JGI IMG/M metagenome (GOLD analysis project Ga0182743, IMG submission 128522) | Enriched Organic Plus compost microbial communities from Emeryville, California, USA - eDNA 3rd pass 30_C Kraft OP (version 2) (version 2) ... | reverse complement strand
CGTAACCCTCGGTGCGCACCTCCCCCGCGACATGGACGAGCCCGGTGGTCACGAGGGTCTCGACCGCGACACGGCTGGCCGGATCGACCGTCAGCAGGGCGTCGAGGATCGAGTCGGAGATCTGATCGCAGATCTTGTCGGGGTGCCCCTCGGTGACGGACTCGGACGTGAAGAGGCGCTTCTCACTCATGGTGCTCCAGTTCGGCGGGACACCCGCCAGTATGCCCGCAGCCCCGGACACGAAGTGCCGGGGCCGCGGGACAGCGAGGACGTGGGATCACTCGGCCTGACGCAGGCGGAGCTTGTCCTCGTTGATCTCGTGCAGCGCGATCGTCAGCGGCTTGTCCTCGATGGTCGAGTCGACGAGCGGCCCGACGTTGTCGAACAGGTTGCCCTCGTGCAGATCGGAGTAGTAGTCGTTGATCTGACGCGCGCGCTTGGCGGCGTAGATGACCAGCTGGTACTTCGAGTCGACCTTCTCGAGGAGGTTGTCGATGGGGGGCTCGATGATGCCCTGATTGTTCCCTGCCATGGCGGAACCTCCTGGTTCGGGATCTCGGTGGAAGACGTCGGCCAGGCGCGCCGGGTCACGGCGCGCACAGGTCAGACGTCGATTCTATCAGTGCAACGCGGCGTCAGCGGGCGAGCGCGACGATCTGTCGCGCCGCCTCGGCCACCTCGTCGTTGACGACGCGGTAGTCGAACTCGTTCTGCGCGGCGAGCTCGCGGCGCGCGGTCTTCAGCCGGCGGGCGCGCTCCTCCGCATCCTCGGTGCCGCGCCCGACGAGTCGCTGTACCAGCTCGTCCCAGCTCGGCGGGAGCAGGAACACGAGCGTGGCGTCGTCGGCGGCGCGGCGCACCTGGCGCGCGCCCTGGAGGTCGATCTCCAACAGCACCGTCCGGCCCTCGGCGAGGGCGCGCTCGATGGGCGCCTTCGGCGTGCCGTACCGGTGCGCGTTGTGCACCGTGGCGTATTCGAGCAGTTCGCCGCGCTCGATCATCGCGTCGAAGGTCGCGTCGTCGACGAAGTAGTAGTGCTCGCCGTCGACCTCCCCCGGGCGCGGCGCACGCGTGGTCGCAGACACCGACAGCAGGATCTCCGGGTGGTGCTCCTTGATGTGGGCCGCGACCGTGCCCTTGCCCACCGCGGTCGGGCCCGCCAGCACCAGCAGGCGGCTTCGGGCCGGACGGGGCGTGGGCTCCGGCGAACGCTCGTCGAGCCACGCCATGAGCGCGGAGCGCTGGCGCACGCCGAGTCCGCCCAGCCGCTTGACCGGCGAGATGCCGAGCTGGGCGAGGATGCGGTCGCGCTTGCTCTCACCGATCGCCGGGAGCGCGGTGAGGAAATCGGGCACGCGGAGCGTGCCGGCAGGCGAGGCGGGGTCCGCCGTGGCGCGGCGGACGACCTCCTGACCGGACACCACGCGCGTGGTGAGGTCCCGCTTCAGGCTCGCGCGTGCGCGACGCGCCTCCACGGCTTTGCGGGAGGCCGCAGCGCGGTCGACCTCCGGGGGGTGCTGTGCATCAACCATGCTGTGCCTCCGAGTACAGCGAACGTCGTTCCGTGATCCGGTCGGCAAGTGCCTCGGGTGCCGGACCAGCGGAGAGGATGCTGCGGCTCTCGTTGGCGACGACGTTGGCGGCGTCGTCACCGAAGAGTCGCACGAGATCGGCCGGCGCTGCCCCCTGCGCGCCGAAACCGGGTGCGAGGATCGGGGCGGCCGGCACGAGGCGTGCCGGCAGTCCGAGATCCGCGCGATCGACCGTGGCACCGATCACGAAGCCGGCGGACGCGAGGTCCGCATCCGGCTCGTGGGTCCGGGTCCAGGTCGAGACGGCCGCGACGACCTCGCCGGCCACGCTCCCCGCGTGGCCCTCCCCCGGGTGCGGGACCGCGCGCTGGAGCACGCGACCCTCCGGGTTGCTGGTCGCGGCCAGGACGAACACGCCCTTGCCGTGGCGGAGTGCGTACGCGAGCGTCGCCTCGAGCGCACCGGCGCCGAGGTACGGGCTCACGGTCACCGCGTCGGCCTCCAGCGGCGCACCCGGCGTGAGCCAGGCGGACGCGTAGCCGTCCATGGTGGTGCCGATGTCGCCGCGCTTCGCGTCGGCGATCACCAACAGCCCGGCGGCGCGGGCGGCCGCCTGGATCTCCTCGAGTGCGGCGAAGCCCGCGGAGCCGAAGCGCTCGAAGAAGGCCACCTGCGGTTTCACGACACCGACCCGGCCGGCGGCCGCGTCGACGACGCGCAGGCCGAACTCGCGCGTCCCCTCTGCGCTCACCGGCAGCCCCCAGGCCTCGAGCAGGTGCTCGTGGGGGTCGATGCCGACGCAGAGCGGGCCGTACGCGGCCTGGGCCGCGCGCAGCGCTGCGCCGAAGCTCACGCCAGGCCTGCCCGGTCCGCCGCGTACTCCTGCAGGCTCCGCACGCGGAATCCCTCGCGCAGCACCGGCAGGGCGCTCACGGCGGCGCCGAGCACGGCCATGGTCGTGAACAGGGCCTTGTCGCCGGCGACCGCGGCCGCACGGATCTCGTAGCCGTCGGCACGCGCGGAACCACCCGAGGGGGTGTTCACGACGATGTCGATCTCGCCCGCGTTGATGAGGTCCACGATGTTGCGCTCGCCCGAAGTCTGCGTCGCCGAGTACTTCTGCACGACGTCGACCCGGATGCCGTTGCGGGCGAGGATCTCGGCCGTGCCCTCGGTCGCGACCAGGCGGAACCCGAGCTCGGACAGGCGGTGGGCCGGCAGGATGACGGCGCGCTTGTCGGTGTCGGCGACCGAGATGAACACGGTGCCGGAGGTCGGCAGCCCGCCGTATGCGGCGGCCTGGCTCTTCGCGAACGCGGTCGGGAAGTCGCGGTCGATGCCCATGACCTCACCGGTGGAGCGCATCTCCGGGCCGAGCACGGAGTCCACCGTCGCACCGTCGGCGGTGCGGAACCGCTTGAACGGCAGCACGGCCTCCTTGACGGCGATCGGCGCGTCCAGCGGCACGCGGGAGCCGTCCTGGGCGGGCAGCATCCCCTCGGCCTTCAACTCGGCGATGGTGGCGCCGGCCATGATGCGCGACGCGGCCTTGGCCAGCGGGATGCCGAGGGCCTTGGACACGAACGGCACGGTGCGGCTCGCACGCGGGTTGGCCTCGATGACGTAGAGCACCCCGGCGCTGACGGCGAACTGCACGTTCAGCAGGCCCCGGACGCCGACGCCCTTCGCGATCGCGCCGGTCGCCTCGCGCACCCGGTCGATCTCGGAGCGGCCGAGCGACATGGGCGGCAGGGTGCAGCTGGAGTCGCCGGAGTGGATGCCGGCCTCCTCCAGGTGCTCCATGACGCCGCCGATGTACAGCTCGGTGCCGTCGTACAGCGCGTCGACGTCGATCTCCACGGCGTCGTCGAGGAAGCGGTCGACCAGCAACGGCTTGCCCTCGCCGATGATCGCCTGGTCGGCGATGCGCACGAAGTAGTCGCGCAGCGCGTCGGAGGAGTAGACGATCTCCATGCCGCGGCCGCCGAGCACGAAGCTCGGGCGCACGAGCACGGGGTAACCGATCTCCTCGGCCACCGCGACGGCGCCCTCGACGTCGATCGCGGTGCCGTTGCGCGGGGCGACCAGACCGGCGTCGTCGAGCAGGCGCGAGAACAGCTCGCGCTCCTCGGCCAGGTCGATCGCGGCGGGGCTGGTGCCGAGGATGCGGTAGCCGGCCTCCTCGATGCCCTTGGCCAGGCCGAGCGGGGTCTGACCGCCGAGCTGGCAGATGACGCCGAGGATCTGCCCGGACCGCGACTCGGCGTAGAGCACTTCGAGGACGTCCTCGAGGGTCAGCGGCTCGAAGTACAGCCGGTCGCTGGTGTCGTAGTCGGTGGAGACCGTCTCCGGGTTGCAGTTGACCATGACGGTCTCGTAGCCGGCGTCCGACAGCGCGAACGAGGCGTGCACACAGGAGTAGTCGAACTCGACGCCCTGGCCGATGCGGTTCGGTCCGGAGCCGATGATGACCACCTTGGTGCGCTCGGAGGGCGCGACCTCGGTCTCCTGGTCGTAGGAGGAGTAGTGGTACGGCGTGAGCGCGGGGAACTCGCCGGCGCAGGTGTCGACCGTCTTGTACACCGGACGCACGTCGAGGGCGTGGCGGATCCCGCGGATCTCCGTCTCGGTGGTGCCCCGGAGCTCGGCGATCTGGGCGTCGCTGAACCCGTGCTCCTTCGCGACCCGGAGGGTGGCCGCATCCAGCTCGGGTGCGGTGCGCACGAACTCGGCGACCTCGTTGATGAGGACGATCTGATCCAGGAACCAGGGGTCGATCTTCGTCGCCTCGAACGCCTGCTCGACCGTGGCGCCCTTGCGAAGCGCCTGCTGCAGCACGACGATGCGGCCGTCGGTCGGGACTTTGGCGATCTCGAGCAGTTCCTCGACGGATCGGGGCTCCTCGCCCCAGTGGAAGCTGGAGCCGCGCTTTTCGAGCGAGCGCAGCGCCTTCTGCAGGGCGGTCGCGTAGTTGCGGCCGATCGCCATGGCCTCGCCGACCGACTTCATGGTGGTGGTGAGGGTCGCGTCGGCGGCCGGGAACTTCTCGAAGTTGAACCGCGGCACCTTCACGACGATGTAGTCGAGCGTCGGCTCGAAGCTCGCCGGGGTGACCTTGGTGATGTCGTTCGGGATCTCGTCGAGACGGTAGCCGATGGCGAGCTTCGCCGCGATCTTCGCGATCGGGAACCCGGTGGCCTTCGACGCGAGCGCGGACGAACGCGAGACGCGGGGGTTCATCTCGATGACGATGATGCGGCCGTTCTCGGGGTTCACCGCGAACTGGATGTTGCAGCCGCCGGTGTCGACGCCCACCGCCCGGATGATGTCGATGCCGATGTCGCGGAGCTTCTGGTACTCGCGGTCGGTGAGGGTGAGGGCCGGGGCGACCGTGATCGAGTCGCCGGTGTGCACGCCGACCGGGTCGACGTTCTCGATGGAGCAGACGACGACCGTGTTGTCGGCCGTGTCGCGCATGAGCTCGAGCTCGTACTCCTTCCAGCCGAGGATCGACTCCTCCAGGAGCACCTCGTGCGTGGGCGAGTCGTGCAGGCCCGCACCCGCGATGCGGCGCAGGTCGGCCTCGTCGTAGGCGAAGCCGGAACCCAGGCCGCCCATGGTGAACGAGGGGCGCACCACGAGCGGATAGCCGAGCTCCTCGGCCGCCGCCAGGCACTCGTCCATCGTGTGGGCGATGCGGGATGCGGCGACGTCGGCGCCGGCGGCGATCACCAGATCCTTGAAGATCTGGCGGTCCTCGCCCTTCTGGATCGCCTCGACCTTGGCCCCGATGAGCTCCACGCCGTACTTCTCGAGGATGCCCTGCTCGTGGAGTGCCATGGCCGCGTTCAGCGCGGTCTGTCCACCGAGGGTGGGCAGGATGGCGTCGGGCTTCTCCTTGGCGATGATCGTCTCGATGACCTCGGGGGTGATCGGCTCGATGTAGGTCGCGTCGGCGAAGTCGGGGTCGGTCATGATCGTGGCCGGGTTCGAGTTGACCAGGATGACGCGGACGCCCTCGGCGCGCAGCACGCGACACGCCTGGGTGCCCGAGTAGTCGAACTCGCAGGCCTGACCGATGACGATCGGGCCGGACCCGATCACCAGGACGGAGTTGATGTCTTCGCGCTTCGGCATTACTTCGAGTCCTTCTTGCTGATGTGGGCCACGACGAGGTCGCGGAAGCGGTCGAACAGGTAGTTGGCGTCGTGGGGTCCGGCCGCCGCCTCCGGGTGGTACTGCACCGAGAAGGCGGGGATGTCGAGGGCGCGCAGGCCCTCCACCACGTTGTCGTTCAGACCGACGTGGCTGACCTCGACCTTGCCGTAGCCGTTGGGGCTGTCGAACGAGCCCTCGACGGGTGCGTCGACCGCGAACCCGTGGTTGTGGGCGGTGATCTCCACGCGCCCGGTCTGCTTGTCGAGCACCGGCTGGTTGATGCCGCGGTGTCCGAAACTGAGCTTGTAGGTGCCGAGGCCCAGGGCCCGGCCGAAGAGCTGGTTGCCGAAGCAGATGCCGAAGTAGGGCAGCCCGGCGTCGAGCACCTCGCGGAGCACCTCCACCTGGCGGTCGGATGCGGCGGGGTCGCCCGGACCGTTCGAGTAGAAGACGGCGACCGGCGAGGCCGCGGCGATGTCGGCGAAGGTCGCCGACTGCGGGAGCACGTGCACCTCGAAGCCGCGGGCGGCGAGGTTGTCGATCGTGGTCTGCTTCACGCCCAGGTCGAGGACGGCGAGGTTGCCGATCTTCTCCCCCTGCGCGGGTGTGACCTCGGGGACGCTCACCGAGACCTCGGCGGAGAGGTTCCGCCCGGCCATCTGCGGCGCCTCGCGGACGATGCGCAGCTGCTCCTGCGCATCCAGGCCCGCGGCCTCGCCCGAGAAGACACCCCCGCGCATGGAGCCGGCCGAGCGGAGGAGGCGGGTCACGGCGCGGGTGTCGATGCCGCTGATGCCGACGATGCCGTCGGCCTCCAGCGCCTCGTCGAGGGACTGCTCCGAGCGCCAGTTGGACACGACGCGCGAGGGGTCGCGGACGACGTAGCCGGCGACCCAGATGCGGCGGGACTCGGTGTCCTCGCCGTTCATACCGGTGTTGCCGATGTGCGGCGCGGTCTGCAGCACGATCTGTCCGGCGTACGAGGGGTCGGTGAGCGTCTCCTGGTAGCCGGTCATGCCGGTCGCGAAGACGACCTCGCCGAGCGTGGTGCCTCGGGCGCCGTAGGCGCGGCCGGCGAACCGGCTGCCGTCCTCGAGCACGAGCACGGCGGGGTCTGTGGTGAAGCGGGTCATGCGTTGGTTCCTGTCGGGGATGCGGACGGCACCAGCGGCTCGATCGCGGCGGCGAGAGCGCGGGCGGAGGCGTCCTGGGGGCGGAAGTAGGAGTCGACGACCGTGTCCTCGGCGATGCGCCAGGACAGGCGGGTGAGCCCGTCGCGCTCGACGACGCGGTCGATGGTCACGGTGGCCTGGTCGACGCCGGTCAGGTGGGAGGCGGCGATGAAGACGCGCTCCTCACCCTGCAGGTCGAGGGCGACACCGGCGTCGGTCACGGTCACGGTGACACGGGCGCGGAAGCCCATGCCTTTGATCGCGAGCCGTTCCAGCGCGACGCCGTGCGCGGTCGTGGCGACGTACAGCCCGGGGAAGACGGCGAGCACCTTCGCGCCGGTCGGGATGTCGCCGAAGGGTGCGACGAGCGCGGCGTCGCGCCGGGTTCGTCGCCACCATCCCCATGCCATGAGGCCGACGAGCAGTGCGGCCAGGGCGAGCATGAGGACGAGTGCGCCTTCGCGCGTCATCGTGCGACCTCTTCCGTGGGGGCGAGGACGCCGTCACGGAGCGTGGCGGTGCCGGCGTGGAAGGTCCACGCGACCCGGCCGGGCAGTTCCCGGCCGAGGTAGGGCGAGTTGACGCTGCGTCCACGCAGGTCCTCGGTCGTGAACACGCCGCCGGCGGCGGGGTCGTGCAGGGTGAGGTGCGCGGGCTCGCCGGCGGCGATGGGCCGGCCGTGTCCCTCGAGCCGGCCGATACGGGCCGGGGTCCGGCTCATCACCCGGGCGACGTCGGCCCAGTCGAGCAGGCCGGTCTCGACCATGGCCTGCTGCACCACGCGCAGCGCGCTCTCCAGGCCCACCATGCCGTTCGCGGCGGCCGCCCACTCGCACGCCTTGGCTTCGGCCGGGTGCGGCGCGTGGTCCGTGGCGACGATGTCGATCGTGCCGTCGGCGAGGCCCTCGCGGACCGCGAGCACGTCCTCCTCGCGGCGCAGCGGCGGGTTCACCTTGAAACGGGCGTCGTACCCGCGGGCGAGTTCCTCGGTGAGCAGCAGGTGGTGCGGGGTGACCTCGGCGGTCACGTCGATACCGCGCTTCTTCGCCCAGCGGATGATGTCGACCGATCCGGCGGTGGACAGGTGGCACACGTGCAGGCGGGAACCGACGTGCTCGGCGAGGAGCACGTCGCGGGCGATGATCGACTCCTCCGCCATCGCCGGCCAGCCGGTGAGGCCGAGCTCGGCCGACACGGTGCCCTCGTTCATCTGGGCACCCTCGGTGAGGCGGGGGTCCTGGGCGTGCTGGGCGACGACGCCGTCGAACGCCTTCACGTATTCGAGCGCGCGGCGCATGATGAGCGGATCCCAGACGCAGGAGCCGTCGTCGCTGAACACGCGCACCTTGGCACGGGAGCGGGCCATGGCGCCGAGCTCGGCGAGCCGCTCGCCCTTCTGCCCGACCGTGACCGCGCCGATCGGCTGCACCGTGACGTAGCCGGCGGCCTCGCCGAGGGCGAGTTCCTGCTCGACGACGCCCGCGGTGTCGGCGACCGGGGAGGTGTTCGGCATGGCGAACAGCGCCGTGAACCCGCCGGAGGCGCCGGCCCGGGAGCCGCTGAGCACGGTCTCGCTGGCCTCGTAGCCGGGTTCGCGCAGGTGCGTGTGCAGGTCGACCAGGCCGGGGAGTGCGATGAGCCCGTCGGCGTCGATCACCGTCGCGCCCGCGGCGCTGAGGCCGGTGCCGGTCTCGGCGATCACACCGTCGCGGAGCAGGATGTCCGTCGCATCCCCACCCTCCGGCCGTGCCCCGCGGATGAGGAAGGTCTCGCCCGTCATGCGTTCTCCTTCTCGTCGCCGCGTCCGCCGGCCAGGAGCAGGTACAAGACCGCCATCCGAACCGAGACGCCGTTTGTCACCTGCTCAAGCACCGTCGACCGGGGCGAGTCCGCCGCATCGGCCGAGATCTCCAGTCCTCTGTTCATCGGACCGGGGTGCATGACAATGCTATCGGCAGGCAGGGCCGCCAGCCGCCCGGCGTCCAGTCCCCACGCGCGCGTGTACTCGCGCTCGGTCGGGAAGTACGCCGCGTTCATCCGCTCGAGCTGGATGCGGAGCATCATGAGCGCATCGGGACCGGCCGCGATCGCGGCGTCGAGGTCGTACTCGACGGTCACCGGCCACGCCGACACGTCCTGCGGGATGAGGGTGGGTGGGCCCACCAGGGTCACGTGCGCCCCGAGCGTGTGCAGCAGCCACACGTTCGAGCGGGCGACGCGCGAGTGGAGGATGTCGCCGACGATCGCGACCCGCAGGCCGGCGAGATCGCGGCCGCGGCTGTCGGCGCCGAAGCAGCGCTTGCGGATCGTGAACGCGTCCAGGAGCGCCTGCGTCGGGTGCGCGTGCGTGCCGTCGCCGGCGTTGACGACGCCCGCGCTGATCCAGCCGCTCGTGGCGAGTGTGCGTGGCGCGCCGGAGGCCTGGTGGCGGACGACGACCGCATCCGCCCCCATCGCCTGCAGCGTCTGCGCGGTGTCCTGCAGGGACTCGCCCTTGGAGACCGAGGAACCCTTCGCGGAGAAGTTGATGACGTCCGCGGACAGGCGCTTCGCGGCGGCCTCGAACGAGATGCGGGTACGGGTGGAGTCCTCGAAGAAGAGGTTCACCACGGTCTTGCCGCGCAGGGTCGGGAGCTTCTTCACCTCACGCTGCTGCGTGTCGGCCATGTCCTCGGCGACGTCCAGGATGCGGACGGCCTCGTCGCGGCTGAGGTCCTTCGTGTCGAGCAGGTGGCGCATGTCAGTGCCCCTCGATCGTCACGGACTCTTCCGAGTCGATCTCGGCGAGGCGCACGTTGACGCGCTCGTCGCGGGCGCTGGGGAGGTTCTTGCCGACGAAGTCGGGACGGATCGGCAGCTCGCGGTGCCCGCGGTCGACGAGGGTCGCGAGGCGCACGATCGCGGGACGGCCGATGTCGCCGATGGCGTCGAGGGCGGCACGGATGCTGCGGCCACTGAAGAGCACGTCGTCGACGAGGACGACGGTCTTGCCGTCGATGCCGCCGTCGGGGATCTCGGTCGGCTGCGGCGTGCGCGTGGGGTGCTGGGCCAGGTCGTCGCGGTACATCGTGACGTCGAGCGCGCCGACCGGAACGGTCTCGCCGCCGAACTCGGCCAGCAGTGCGCCGATGCGCCGGGCGAGGGTGACGCCGCGGGTGGGGATGCCGAGGAGCACCAGGTTGTGGGGGCCCTTGTTGGACTCGAGGATCTCGTGTGCGATCCGAGTCAGGGCACGGGCGATGTCGGCCTCATGCAGCACGGTGCGCGTGCTCATCCGCCGCTCCCTTCTCCGCCTCTCCGGACGGGGTTAAAGGTTGCTTGTGGTCCCTCAACCCTACCGCTCCCGGGGCGCTCCCCCGCATCCGCCCCGCCGCCCGGGGCTCGGCCGCCCTGGGACCGCGAGACTGCATCTGCGCCACGAGACTGCATCCAATGTCAGCGGTCTCGTGGCGCAGATGCAGTTTCGGCGTCTTGTGCCGCTCGGATTCGACCGAGGGTCTTGACACCTCGCGTCGCTAGGCCTAGCGTTCCTAGGTATGAACAGCGAAGCGCTGAAAGGGCACCTCGACCTCCTGGTCCTCGCGATCGTCTCCGGAGGCCCGGTGCACGGGTACGGGGTCATCGAGCAGCTCCGTGACCGCAGCGACGGCTCGTTCGACCTCGCGGAGGGCACGGTCTACCCCGTGCTGCACCGACTGGAGCGGGCGGGACTGCTCATGCACGAGTGGTCCGACGCATCCGGCCGCCGCAGGAAGCTGTACCGGCTGACCGAGGCGGGAACGGCCCGCCTCAGCGCGCAGCGCGCCGACTGGCGCGAGTTCGTGTCGGCCGTCGAATCCATCCTGAGGAGATCACCATGGCCGCAGACGGCCTGATCGACCAGTACCTGACGTCATTCGCCACCCGGGTCGCCGGTCGACGCGACCGCTCCGACCTCGTCGACGAGGTCGCCGACCACCTGTACTCCGCGTGCGAGCGGCTCGAGGCGCTGGGTGTCGATCGCCGGACCGCCGAGCAGCGGGCGCTCGCCCGGTTCGGCGAGCCGCGGCTGG
>Ga0182743_1004284_pt1 | contig 10915 bp, 13 predicted proteins | sample eDN3rd30CKraftOP_FD_128522 | JGI IMG/M metagenome (GOLD analysis project Ga0182743, IMG submission 128522) | Enriched Organic Plus compost microbial communities from Emeryville, California, USA - eDNA 3rd pass 30_C Kraft OP (version 2) (version 2) ... | reverse complement strand
GGCAGAGGGACTCGAACCCACGACCCTCGGTTTTGGAGACCGATGCTCTACCAACTGAGCTATACCCCTTCAGGCGACGAACCCTCTACTGGGAAAGCCGGACTCGCGCAAGGGGTTTGGCGGACCAACCGCGATTTGCACAGGTTCTGACGATGCCGGGAGAGGTTGGAGCGGGTGAAGGGAATCGAACCCTCGTATTCAGCTTGGAAGGCTGCTGCTCTACCATTGAGCTACACCCGCCCGCATGACTGAGCCGTATAATGGCTAAGCGCCTCGCCGCGCAAGATTGAATTGCTCCCCTTCCCCATGATGCGCACACCCCCACCCGCGCGTAGAGGCTACTCCGTGTAACCGGGTAACCTGGCGGAAACCCGGTTTCGGCAAGGTCACCAAGTATAGTTGAAGTATTCATACTAGTATGGAAGACAACGAACGAACATTAACGCGATTTAATGTTGCGTAATATTGAAGTTGCTCTGGGCGACCATATCTCTTGGGTGTTCTACAGAGAAAGGAACCAAGAAAATGTTCAAGCGTACCGCAATTGCCTTCGCCTCGATCGCCCTCCTCGCCGCCCCGGCCATGGCTTCCTCGAGCCTGACGACCGACTCCTTCAACAAGGATCACGTCATTTCGAGCCTCCAGGAACGTGGTGTGAACGTCCAGGACGCAGAACGTTGGGGCACCTTCATCCGCGCCTTCGTCAAGCAGGCCGACGGTACCGTGAAGTCCGAGCTGTTCCAGCCCAACACCCTGGCCCCGGTCACCAACCTCGCCGATGTTGGCTAACCGCCGCCTCGCCCCCCTGGCGCCCGGTCTCGGGCGCTCCACCAGGCTCAAGAGCGCGACCGATACTCCTATCGGCCGCGCTAGTTGTTTGTAGGTCTTCTGCGCAACCATCCGCCCAGTCCCACGTTCGGTGGGTGCATCATGGCTGCTGCCATGAGCTTGAAGATGGAGAACCTGCAATGAAGATCAGGACATTCGTGACGATTGCCGCCTTCGCTTCCACGTTGGCCATCCCCGGAATCGCTTCCGCCCAGGAAGACCACATGATTGGCGGCAAGGCAGTGCCAGCCGACCAGGTGGCCGACGTCCAGGCCAAATGCGATGAACTTCGCAAGGACAACTCGATGGCTGCCGCCACTCCTGCCGATGACGCGGCCATGTGGACTGCCGACGGCAAGATCGACGTGACCAAGCTGACGGTCGCCGCCTGCGACGAAGGCAAGTTCGCTGCCCCCGCGATGTAATCGTGCTCTGGGTGGGACGCGTCCTGCGCCTCACCCACGCCGCTGGCGCCGCTCCCGCGCCACGCCCATTCCCCCCGCGCAACCTCCCCGCTCCATCCGCGTTCATTGATGACTTTCAATGAGCGAGGCACCCATCATGGGAATTATCTGGACGATCATCATCGGCCTTGTGGCCGGCATCATCGCCAAATTCATCGTACCCGGCCCCAATGAACCACAAGGTTTCGTGATGACCGCCATCCTGGGCATCGTCGGCGCGTTCGTCGCCACCTTCCTGGGCCAGGCACTCGGCTGGTACGCGCCGGGCGAAGGCGCCGGCTTCATCGGTGCCATTGTCGGTGCGGTCATCGTGCTCCTCATCTGGGGCGCCCTCGCCCGCCGCCGGGCCTAGCCAACGAAATCGAAAAGGGAGAACCACAATGGCTGAAAAGCGTGGAATGCCGTCCATGCTGGCGCTGCTCGGACTTCTGGCAGTCGCCGGCTACCAGAACCGCGACAAGATCGCCCAGGCCCTGCAAGGCATGCAAGGCAACGCACCGGCAAACCCGGCTCCGGGCAACGCCCCTGCGAGCCCGGCTCCGGGCAACGCTCCGGCCCAGGGGCAGCCGACACAGGCGGGCGGTGGCCTCCTGGACGAGTTGGGCGGGCTCTTCGGCGGAGGCGCCGCGGCCGGCGGAGCCGGAACGCTCACGGGCGGCCTCAACGACCTCCTCGACAGCTTCAAGAATGCCGGCCACAAGGAAGTCGCCGATTCCTGGGTCACCCCGGGCGTCCCGACGCAGGGTCTCTCGCCCAACCAGGTGGAGACGGCCATCGGCAAGGACAACCTCGACGAACTCTCGCGCCGCACGGGCCTGAGCTACGACGAACTCGTCAAGCGCCTGTCGAGCACGATCCCGGAAACCGTCGACCGCATGACCCCCAACGGCAATTTCCCCCAGACCGAGGACGAAGCGCGCCAGCTCCTGACAAAGGCCTAGAAGCCCTTTCGACAGCAGGAACGTTCTATCCTGCCGTCGCTGGTTCGTCCCAACATCCCCTCATGCTCGAAAACGAAGTCGACAGCAGGGGCCCAGGCATCGCCACCGCCTTCCGGCAGCCGGGGGCGGCACATCTCTCGGTCCGCGCGCTCGAGCGTTCATCGCTCACGGTCACCGAGATCAGGGTCAACCGGAATGGGTTCGGCTGGACCGATCCCATTCCCCACGCCGACGCCGCCATGCTTGCGGTGCAGCTCCGCGCCATCCCGTTCCACGAGGCCATGGGCGAGGGCAAGATTGTACCCGTCTACGACATCCTGCCAAACGACACCCTCTTTTACGACATGCGCAACGATCCGCGCGCCAATGTCCCCACCAAGTCCCACTCGCTGCATTTCGTCTTCCCCCGAAGCACGCTCGAGGAAATAGCCGGTGCGGTCGAGGCGCGTCGCGCGGCCGGATCCTTCCCGGCAACGGGCGCCAAAGTCCGCGACAGACACCTCGCGCGCCTGGCCCGTGCCGTCCTGCCGGCGCTGCGGGCTCCTGACGCAGCCAATGGCCTTTTCGTCAGTCACCTCGGCTTCGCCCTCGGAATCTACGCCTGCTGGCGATATGCTGGCCTCGTTCCGCGCGAACAACCGGAGGGACGCTTGTGCAGCCTGCGGACCAGACTCGCCACTGAATACGTTGCGGGCAACCTCAACGGCGGCGTCGAGCTCGGCGAGCTCGCAGCCCTCTGCGGCATGCCGCTGCGCCGCTTCGCCCGCGCCTTTCGCGAGACAACCGGCATGGCGCCCTATCAATGGCTGATGATGCGGCGGCTCGATCTGGCCAAATCCGAGCTCCGGCGAAAGGGTGCCGTGGCTGACCTGGCCATCCAATGCGGATTCTCCAGCGAAGCGCATTTCACGACGACCTTCACCCGCGCTACCGGCCTTACGCCCTCCCAATGGCGCGAAATGTTGTCCTAGCCCGTGGTGGAGCCATGGCGACCGAGATCGACAACCTCCAGACCGCCTACCCGCGAAACAGCGGTTTCGAAAAATGGTTTCGCATGCCCGATGCAGCCCAGCTTTCGGTCAAGGGTATCAACAAATCGAGCCTGGCGGTCACCGAAATCCGCTACGACAGGCCCGACTACGGCATGACCGACCCAGTTATCCGGCAGGATGGTTTCACGATCGGCCTGCAATTGAGGCCCTACGACTTTCATGAGCTCTGGTACGACGGCAAGGCGATCCCGGTGCATGGGGTGCGCCCCGGCGATACGCTGCTTTTCGATTTGCGCACCGTCCAGGCGGCCCGGCTGACCGTACCCTTTCACTCGCTGCAGTTCTTTCTATCGCGCGGCCTGCTCAATGAACTGGCAGACGACCTGGGCAGTCCACGCATCGATGAAATCCATTGCCGCAAGGCCACCCCGGTCACCGATCCGGTGATCGCGCGCCTTGGAACCGCGGTACGCCCGGCGCTCATGGCGCCCGATCAGGCCAACGACCTTTTCGCCAGCCACCTGATGCTGGCCTTGTCGATCTACGTCTGCGCCACTTATGGCGATCTCAGGACGCCACGCGACCTGCCCGGCGGCCTGAGCGCCTGGCAGGAGCGCGCTGCCAAGGAGTTGATCGAAGCCCATATCGACGGCAGCCTTGCACTGGCACGGGTAGCGGCGGTCTGTGGTCTCTCGACGAGTCATTTCGCCCACGCGTTCAAGGCCTCCATAGGCGTCGCTCCGCACCGCTGGCTCCTCCAGCGCCGTGTCGAACGCGCCAAAGCCCTCCTGGCGGGCCGGGAATCCCTCACCGACATCGCCCTTGCCTGCGGCTTTGCCGACCAGAGCCACCTCACCCGCGTTTTCCGCCGCGCCACCGGATTCTCCCCCGGCGCCTGGCGCCGGCAACTGCACTAGCGGCAGCACGTTCGTCCAACACCTCCAGCACGTTCGTTCAATCGGCGACCCCGGCACCTGCGCTTTCATGGTCATGTCGCCGGGCAGACGAAGCCTTCCGCTCTCGCCCCGGCCATCAACCGGAGAAACGAACATGATCAATCTCTCGCCTTTGCTCGTTGGAGCTGCCCTCTCCATCATGGCCATCGCCGCCGCTCCCGCCGCTGCGGCGCAGCCGCCCAAGACGGTCGTGCTCGTCCACGGCGCCTTCGCCGACGGGTCGAGCTGGAGCCGCGTCATCCCCCTGCTCGAGGCCAAGGGCCTGCGCGTGGTCGCGGTGCAGAACCCGCTCAGCTCGCTCGCAGCCGATGCCGACGCGACCAAGCGCGCCATCGACATGGCGCCTGGCCCTGTCATCCTGGTCGGCCATTCCTGGGGTGGCGTCGTCATCACGCAAGCCGGGGTGAACGACAAGGTCAAGGCGCTCGTCTACGTCGCGGCGTTCGCCCTACCCAAGGGCATGTCGGTGAACAGCGCCAGCGCCGGCGCACCGCCTCTGCCCTGGCTCAAGGAACTCCAACCAGACAGCGCCGGCTATGTGCGCCTGTCTGACGACGCTGTCGGCAAGTTCTTCGCACAGGACCTCAGCCCCGAGGAAATCGCCGTCGTCGCGGCTACCCAGGGCCCCACCTTCGGCGGCGCCTTCGACGACAAGCTTTCCGAGGCCGCCTACGAAACCAAACCCAGCTGGTTCGTTGTGGCCAAGCGGGACGGCATGATCCCCCCGCCGGTCGAAGAGGCCATGGCCGCCGCCATCAAGGCCAAGGTGACCGAGATCGACGGGAGCCATGTCGTTATGCTGTCCCAGCCACAGGCCGTTGCCGACGTCATCATCGCCGCTGCCGATTCCGTCAAATGACAGTCGCAGGCCGGCGTGTATCCGCACGCCGGCCGGAAGGAGCCCAAAATGGACAAGACGATCATGGATATCCCCGCCTCTATGCTGGCCGCCCGCGTCGCGCAATACGGCCCCGTGGACGCCATTTCCCTTGACCGCATCCCCGTGCCGGAACCCGGCCCCGGAGAAGTCCTGATAAAGGTTTCGGCCGCTGGCGTCGGTCCCTGGGATGCTTGGATAAGGGCAGGCAAGAGCGCCCTGCCCCAACCCTTGCCGCTGACGCTTGGCGCCGATCTGTCGGGGGAGGTCGTTCGGGTCGGCGAGGGAGGCATATCCCCGGCGGCCGGAGACTTGGTGTTCGGAGTGACCAATCCACGCTTCGTGGGCGCACAGGCCGAGTACGCCATCTGCCAAAGCCGATCGGTTCAACGCAAACCCGCAGGGCTTGGCCACATCGAGGCGGCAGCGATACCCGTTGTTGCCGTCACGGCCTGGAGCATGGTCTTTGACTACGGCGCGATCCAACTCGGCCAGCGCGTCCTCGTACATGGCGCGGCCGGCAATGTGGGAGCCTATGCGGTCCAGATGGCCAAGGCCGCCGGGGCCCAAGTCGTCGCAACCTGCTTTTCTGCCGATGTGGCGCGCGTGGAAGCTCTCGGTGCCGATGAAGTCATCGACGTATCGGTCGAGCCGTTCGCGGGTCGCGTCAAATATGCCGATGTCGTGCTCGACACGGTCGGCGGCGTGACCCAGACGGCCTCCTTCGACATCCTCGTTCCCGGTGGGCGGCTTGTCAGTTCCGTCTCCCCGCCCGACCAGGTTCTGGCAGCCGAGCACAGGGTCAAGGCCGATTTCTTTCTCGTCGATGTGACGGCCGAACGGCTCGCGCATGTCGCCGGCCTTGTGGAAACGCGAAAACTCCACGTCGCGATCGGCGAGATCCTGCCACTGCGCTCGGTTAGGCGTGCCCATGAAATGCTGGCCGGCGCTCCGCATCGGCCAGGCAAGATCGTACTCGAAGTCGGAACTGAAACGACGGATTGAAGCTACGGTACGTCACCGCGATCCATCACCAGTCGTTCAACGATTTTCAGGAAGGGCGGGTTGGTGGAGGGGACTGGATTCGAACCAGTGTACGCTAAGCGGTCAGATTTACAGTCTGATGGATTTAACCACTCTCCCACCCCTCCACAGCCAGCTATGCGCTGTGAACGCCGTAAGTGATCAGGACGGTGGGCTGTCCGAACCACGGGGCGGTTTATGCTGATCGGGTCCGCGCCTGTCAACACCCATTCTTCCGTTTCTACCAATCCGCACACAGCCATGGCGCGCTCGCCCTTGCTGGCCGGGGCCAAAGGCGGTAGGCAGCACCATGAGCATCAACAAGTTTCCGCCCAAGCCCCGCCACGACCCCAATGACGGGCCCGTCTATCTTTATGGCCTGCACACCGTGCGGGCGGCGCTGGACAACCCGCGCCGCAGCAAGCGCCAGCTTCTGGCAACGCCCAACGGCTTGATGCGCCTCAAGGAAAGCGGCGAGATCGGCAGGGTCTCCGTCAAGGAGACCACGCCCAAGGAACTCGACCGGCTGCTGGGCGGGGAAGCGGTACACCAGGGCGTCGCGCTCGAGGTCGACCCGGTCAACCGTTTCGGGCTGGACGACATCGATCCGCTGACCCTGGTCGTGGTGCTCGACCAGGTGACCGATCCCCACAATGTCGGGGCGATCCTGCGCACGGCCTGTGCCTTCGGCGCCGATGCAGTGATCACGACCGCCCGCTACGCCCCGCGCGAGACTGGCGTCATGGCCAAATCCGCCTCGGGCGCGCTCGATCTCGTGCCGCTGATCGAAGTCCGCAATCTGGGTGACGCGCTCGAAAAGCTCAAGCAGCGCGGGCTCTTGGTGCTCGGCTTTGATTCGGAAGCCGAAGCGCCGCTCAAGCCGCGCACCGACAATCGCCCGATGGCCATCGTGGTGGGATCTGAGGGCAAGGGGCTGCGCGAAAAGACGCGTGGGCTCTGCGACGAGATGGTGCGCCTCGAAATGCCTGGGCCGATCAAGTCGCTCAACGTTTCCAACGCCACCGCCATCGCGCTGTTCGCAGCAACGGCCGGGCGCTAGACCCCGCTCATTGGGTGCTGGCCGTCACCAGGTCTTCGCCGAACGGCCCCGGATCGCGCGACACCAGTTGCACGACCTTGTAGCCTCTGTCGGCAAGCGCCTGCAGGAACTCGGGCAATAACGCAGCGGTCACCGGGTGGATGTCGTGGAAGAGGATGATGCCGCTGCCGCGCTTGTCGAGACGCGCCAGCGTCCGGTCGATGACCTCCTGCGGCGAGGACTTGAGGTAGTCCTGCGAATCCACCTGCACGCCGAGGACGATCAGGTTCTGCTCGCCCAGGCTCGCGCGCACTAGGCCGGTTTCGGCCAGGTAGGGAAAGCGGAAGAACGGTGAAAGCGCCCCGCCCGAGCCCTTGAGGGCCCGCGCCACAGCCGCCTCGCCCTTGTAGACATCGGCCATCGCCTCCTCCTGGGAGGCCTTGGCGAGGTTGAGATGCCCATAGGTGTGGCTGCCGATCGAATGCCCATGATCGGCGACGCTCCGCGCCACCGCGGGATAGCTGTCGGCCATCTTGCCGACCATCAGGAACGTCGCCTTGACGTTGAAGGCGTCCAGCGTGCCCAGGATCGACTCCGTGCTGCCTTTGCGCGGTCCGTCGTCGAAGGTGAGGATCACCTCCCCCGGACGGAGCTGGATTTCGGCCGCCGAGGATACCACCAGCCTGCGCCCGGCGAGCGTCCCGCGCGGCACATGCCGCGGCGTCACTTCGGGCAAGGCCACGTAACTCCGTGCCATCGCCGGGGTGGCGGTAACAGGCGCAGCCAGTTCGGTTTCCTTGGGCGGGCGCGCGCAGCCTGCCATCGCAAGGGCAACGAGCGGAACAAGGACGGCAAAACGCAGGCTCGACACAGGAGAAACACCTAAGGCATGAGACTGCCTGGAGTGTTACCCAGCATGGTTAATAAACGGTGCCACGCGGCCTACCGACATTGATTCGGCTACGCTTTTTGCGCGGCTTCACAACCGGCGCCGTTAACCCTGGGCCTGCCGCGCCGCGCGCTGAGCAACCCTGTCCAGCGCCACGAGAAACGCCGATCGGTCCTTGGCGGAAAAGCCGGGATTGTAGCCCTTGATCTCCCCGGTCTCGCGCAGGTGCTGCTTGAGGTCGCGCATGGCCAGCGCCATGCCCATCGACTGCGGCGTGTATTCGCGCCCGGTCGGCCCGAGCACGTGGGCGCCGGCGGTCACCGCCCGGCTTGCCAGCGGCACATCGGCGGTGATGACGAGATCGTTGGGCTGGCAATGCTCGATGATCCAGTCATCGGCTACGTCGGCCCCCTGCGGCACCACGACGGTGCGCACCATGGGATCGCGCGAGGGCCGGATGCCGCCATTGGAGACGAACACCACCACCAGCCCGTAGCGCTCCCCTACCCGCTTGACCTCTTCCTTGACCGGCGAGGCATCGGCATCGACGTAGATGGTTGGCAGTTCCGTCATCTCACGAGCCCAGATTGACCACGAGATTGACCGTCGCGGCGATGATCAGGGTATTGAAGAAGAACGAGAAGATGCCGTGCAACGCGACCAGCCTTTGCATGTGGACCGAAGTGATCGCCACGTCGGCGACCTGTGCCGTCATGCCGATCACGAAGGAAAAGTAAAGGAAGCTGGTGCCGCCCGGCTCCTTTCCGGTGGGGAAATCCAGCCCGCCGACCACCGCGCTCCCGTCATCGCCTTCGTTGCGCACCTCGGGCGCGGCGTAATACTCGTAGGCATAGTGATGGGCCGCCATGGCGTGGATCATGAACCAGCCGAGGATCACCGCCAGCACGGCGCCGGCCATCCGGAGCGGCTCGATCGGCCCGCCCGAGTTGATCAGCTGGAACAGCGAAAACACCGCCGCGACGACGACCACGAGCGTGGCGCCGAATATCAGCGTCACGGGTGCATCCGCCTCGGCCGCATGCAGTTTGAGGAATTTCGCCGACATGCCGGGGAAGGCTCGCAGCGTCATCGCCAGGTAGACGATGAAGAACGCGATGCTGCCCACCGTGATCGCCTGGGCAGAGACGAAAATGACCGACAGCGCGAAGGCCGCTAGGCCGACGACAACCGCCAGGTAGAACGACCGGTAGCGCTTGTGGCGCTTATGGGACCTGCTCTCGCTCATGGCCGCTCCTCGTGCCGCCCTCGAACGATAGCGCCTTATCGCACAACAAGAAACCGAAGCGGCGGTCCCCGGCCGCGCCTCAGGCCTTGAGCGCCCCCGGGCCCGGGATCGCCCCGGCCGGCACCTTGCCCATGATGATCATGCCGAGCACTTCGTCCTTGGTGACGTCCGCCGTATTGGCCGTCCCCACCACCTTGCCGTTCTTCATCACGCAGATGCGGTCGGCCAGGTCGAAGACGTCATGGATGTCGTGACTGATGAGAAAGATCCCGATGCCCTCGGACTTGAGCTGTTTGATGAGGTCGCCGACCTGTGCTGTCTCCTGGGGCCCAAGCGCCGCCGTCGGCTCGTCCATGATCAGGATGCGGGCATTGAAGAGGATGGCGCGCGCAATCGCCACCGATTGCCGCTGCCCGCCCGAAAGCGCCTTCACCGGCTCCTTGAAGCGGCGGAAATTGGGGTTGAGGCGGCCCATGACCTCGCGCGCCTTGGCCTCCATCGCCACGTCATCGAGCGTGCCGACGGCCGTGGTCAATTCGCGCCCGAGGAAGAGGTTGGCTGCCGCATCGACGTTATCGGCCACCGCCAGGGTCTGGTAGATCGTCTCGATGCCATAGCCCTTGGCGTCGCGCGGATTGTTGATCGTGGCTTCCTTGCCGTCGATCCGGATGATGCCGCTGTCACGCTTGTAGGCGCCCGAGAGGATCTTGATCAGGGTCGACTTGCCGGCGCCGTTGTGACCGAGCAGCCCGACCACTTCCCCCGGATAAAGCTCGAGCGAGGCATTCTCCACCGCGTGCAGGCCGCCGAAGGAGATGTTGATGTCCTCCAGTTCGACGAGCGGCGTCTTCTTGTCCAGCATAACCGGTACCCCTAGTTGGACTTGCGGCGGTAGAGCGTGTCCAGCCACACCGCGAGAACGAGGACGATGCCCACCACGATCGATTGCAGCGGGCTGTCGATGCCCAACAGCACCATGCCCGACTGCAGCGACTGCATGACCAGCGCGCCGATCATGGCGCCCACGATGGTGCCCACCCCGCCGGCCAGCGAGGTGCCGCCGATGACGGCGGCAGCGATCACGTAGAGTTCGTCGAACGTCCCCAGCGCGTTGGTCGCGGCGTTGAGGCGCGCCGAGGAAATGGCGGCGCCTATGGCGCAGAGCGCCCCCATGAGGATGAAAATCTTGACCGTGACCCAGCGGGTATTGATGCCTGCCAGCTCCGCCGCCTCGGGATTGCCGCCCATGGCGAAGACGTAACGCCCGAAGCGGGTGCGCGTGGCGATGAACGTCATCACGATGCCCACGCCCAGCGCGATCAGCACCGGAATGGCGATGCCGTGGGAAATGAAGAGCCCGCCCTCGGGCACGGTCAGGTTATTGGCGGCAGCGTAGTTCGCCGCAATGCGCGAGGGCCAGGGATAGGCATTGGCGACCGCAACGGCGGCCAGCGCCACGCCGCACCCGAGCACGCCCAGCACGACCTCGGCCCAGATCGGACGTTGCGGGAAATTGAAGCGATGGCGCTGCCTTCGGCCCACATAGAGGCTGATGACGATGCCCACGCAGATGATGATGCCCACGATCCAGCTCGCCCAGAAGCCGATGGAACCGGCAGGCCCGCCGCCCATGAGCTGGAAGGTCTGGTCGAGCGGCGCG
>Ga0182743_1004283_pt1 | contig 10917 bp, 7 predicted proteins | sample eDN3rd30CKraftOP_FD_128522 | JGI IMG/M metagenome (GOLD analysis project Ga0182743, IMG submission 128522) | Enriched Organic Plus compost microbial communities from Emeryville, California, USA - eDNA 3rd pass 30_C Kraft OP (version 2) (version 2) ... | reverse complement strand
TCCACCGACGAGGCCATCGAGCTGTCGCAATACGCCAGGGACGCGGGCGCGCAGGCCGGCCTGTCGGTGGTGCCTTACTACAACAAGCCCACCCAGGAAGGCCTGTACCGGCATTTCAAGGCGGTGGCCGAGGCGGTCGACCTGCCTTCCATCGTGTACAACGTGCCGGGCCGCACGGTGGCCGACCTGGCCAACGACACTGTCCTGCGCCTGGCGCAGGTGCCCGGCATCGTCGGCATCAAGGACGCCACCGGCGACATCGGCCGCGGCGCCTGGCTGCTGCATCACAAGCCCGAGCATTTCCAGGTGTTCAGCGGCGACGACCCCACCGCCGCGGCCCTCATCCTGATGGGCGGCAGGGGCAATATCTCGGTAACGGCCAATGTGGCGCCCAGGCTCATGCATGAGCTCTGTATGGCGGCGCTGGCGGGCGACGTCGCTCTCGTGCGCCAGCTGAACGGACGCCTGTCTCAATTGAACAAATTGCTCTTTGTTGAATCCAACCCGATTCCAGTCAAGTGGGCGATGGCCGAAATGGGCCTGTCCGAGCTGGGCTATCGTTTACCTTTAACTCCCCTGAACGAGCAGTATCACGCCGTGGTGCGCAACTCGTTAAAAGACCTGGGCCTGATCTGAACATGATGAAAATGCGTATGAACAAACGCTATGCCGGCTTGACGATAGGCGCCGGCCTGCTGTTGCTGGCGGGCTGCTCGCAGTTCAACCAACTGATGGGCCGCGAAGAATCGGTCGACTACCGCAGCACGGTGCCCAGTTCGGGCAACCCGCTCAGCATCCCGCCCGACCTTACCCAGGCCGGCGGCGACGCCCATTACCGCGCGCCCGAAGGCACCACCACCTTCAGCCAGTACGCCCAGAACCAGCAGCAGAGCCAGGGCTCCGGCGCCACCCAGACCGTGCTGCCCGCCAGCGACCAGGTCCGCGTCATGCGCGACGGCAACATCCGCTGGCTGGTGGTGGACCAGGCCCCTGAAAACGTCTACCAGCGCATCATCGACTTCTGGGGCGAACAGGGCTTCACCATCCATTCGCAGGACCCGCGCGCCGGCCTCATCGAGACTGACTGGGCCGAAAACCGCGCCAAGGTGCCCGAAGGCTGGATCAAAAGCGCCCTGGGCAGCATCCTGGATTCCGTCTTCGACAGCGGCGAGCGCGAACGCTTCCGCACGCGCCTAGAGCGCGTCGACGGCAAGACCGAGGTCTACATCAGCCACGACCAGATGGTCGAGACCGGCACCGCCGACAACACCGGCTTCAAGTGGGTCGAGGGCAAGGAAGATCCGGGCCTGAACGCCGCCATGCTGGCCCGCCTGATGGTCTTCCTGGGCACCGACGTCGATCGCGCCCGCAACCTGGTCACCGAGGCCGAGAAAGCCCCCGGCCAGCCCACCGTCGAAACGGCGACGCAGGGCGGCCAGGCCACGCTGACGCTGAATGAGACCTTCGACCGCGCATGGCGCCGCGTCGGGGTGGCCATCGACGGGGCCGGCTTCTCGGTGGACGACCGCGACCGCTCCGCGGGCGACTACTACGTCCGCTACCTGGATACCGACACCGGCGAAAAAATCGAACAGCCCAACTTCTTCAGCCGCCTGTTCGGCGGCAAGGGCACGTCCGAGCCCAAGGTCTACCGCGTGCACGTGGCCGAGCAGGGCGCCGCCTCGGTGGTCAGCGTGCTGGACCAGGCGGGGCAGCCCGACAGCTCCGAGACCGCCAAGCGCATCATCGGCGTGCTGGGCAGCCATATGCAGTAGGCGGCAGCCCCGCCGTGCGCCTCAACCCCCGCCGCCAGCCTGGCGCCGGGGGTTTTTATTTCAGGATGACGCCAGCCCGGCAATCCGACGATGCTCACCGGCCGGGCAGCCTGTGATCAGGCTGCCATGCTATGCTTTGAAAAACTTCGGGTTCCCATCATAGTTCTCGAAGCATCCGCTCTGCGGCGACCTGTCCCTACCCATCTGCCGCGTCTTGGGCGTTACCGCGCCTTCCCATTACGTTTCCACGAAAAGCCCCATGCCCAATGGACATGGCGCCTTGTCGTGGCTGACGGCGTCTGATTCCCCCGGCAGGTATCAACGGTGAAGGACTTTGGTTTCGCGTTATGCCAACATTGCATTCTGGCCCCCAGGGCAAATCTTTACCCCGTGCGCTTCCAATCTTGGCCGTTACGGCCGGAACGGGGATAGCAAATATCTACTACAACCAGCCGTTGCTTGAGAGTATTGGCCGTTCCTTTCCAAACGAGGCTTCATGGACAGGCATGGTGTCTGCCGCGACGCAGATCGGCTTTGCGGTGGGGATGCTGCTGCTCGCTCCGCTAGGCGACAAGCTGGATCGACGCCAGTTGATCATGTGGCAGGCAGTGGGGGTGTGCGCCGCCTTGCTCCTGGCGGCCATGGCTCCGACCTTGGCGGCTTTGATCGGCGCCAGTTTTCTGTTGGGTATCTTTTCCACATTGGCCCAACAGGCAGGGCCTTTTGCCGCCGAAGTCGCACATCCGTCGCGCCGGGGACAGGCCGTGGGTGTAGTGATGAGCGGATTGCTGGTGGGTATTCTGCTCGCGCGCACAGTATCGGGTTTCACCGGTCAGTACCTGGGCTGGCGCATGGCGTTTGGGGTTGCGACCGCAGCGATGGCCATGTTGATGATCGCGGTTCGTTGCGCCTTACCCGCAAGCCGGCCAGCCTCTGCGTTGCCTTATGGCAGGCTGCTGGCTTCGCTTTGGCGGCTTGCCGTGGAATTGCGCGGCTTGAGGCAGGCCTCCCTGATCGGAGCGAGCCTGTTCGCGGCATTCAGCCTGTTCTGGTCTACGCTTGCTTTGCTCCTTGCCAACGCGCCTTTTCATCTCGGCCCCCAAGACGCGGGTTTGTTTGGCATCATCGGACTGGTTGGGGCGCTTGTCGCACCGTGGGCCGGCAAGTTGGCGGATCGACGCGGGCCGCATGCGGCGATATGGCTGGCCATTTTCCTCATGACAGCTGCATTTCTGATTCTGCTGATCTGCGCCTCGAGCTTGGTTGGACTGGCCATTGGGGTGGCCATTCTTGACGCCGGCCTTCAGGCGATGCAGACACCAAACCAATCGCATGTATTCGCGTTAAAGCCAGAAGCGCGCAGCCGGCTCAATACCGTCTACATGGTGTGCTACTTCAGTGGCGGTGCTATCGGGTCGGCCGTTGGCGCGATCATATGGCCGCGATTCCATTGGCTTGGAGTGTGCCTGGCCGGGATGGCATTCCTGGCTTTCGCCGCGGCCATCCAGGCCCGCTCCGGGATGGCGGGCAGATAAGTGCATGGAACTTCGGCGCTTGCACTGTTTCCGCGCCATCGCCGAAGCACCCCGGTCCATGTCATTCCGCCAGCGGCGAGGCGTGGTAGCTCTTGAACTGCCACTGGCCGTGGATTTTCTGTGCCGTGACGGAAATGCAGGCGGGGCGGCGCGGGCCGCCCGCTTCGATGAAGACGACCATGGCGTGCCCGGACGCGATGTCGGGCGTCAGCGCGATGGCCTCTATGCGTTGTATGTCGACGCGGGCGCCGGGCGGTACCTGCCGATAGTAGTCGCGCACGGCCTCCCGGCCCGACAGCAGCCGGGGCGCCAGGCCCTGGAACAGGATGTCGGGGGCGAACAGCGCGGCCAGGGCGTCCGCGTCATGGTTGTCGAAGGCCGCCTGCCAGAGTTCCAGCAGCGAACGCAGGACGTCGGCGCCGCCGTTGCCTGCCAGGGGCTGGCCGCCGGCGGGGGCGCAGTCGGACGCCTTGGCGGCGTCGGGGGGCGTGTCATTCGGCATGTTCGATGGCCTCCAGGTAGTCGAGCCGCGCGCCGAACCAGCCAAGGCGGGGGGCCAGCGCGGCGACCTCGCCGACGACCAGCAAGGACGGTGCCTGGAAGGCATGCCGGCGGGCCAGGCCGGGCAGGTCGCACAGCGGACCCGACAGCACGCGCTGGCCGGCCCGGGTGCCGTTCTCGATGAGTGCGAAAGGCGTATCGGGGTCGCGCCCATGCCGGATCAGCCGCTCTGCCAGCCATTCTATCTGGCTTACGCCCATGTAGAAAGCCAGAGTCTGTTTTTCTTTGGCCAGCGAAGGCCAGTCCAGGGCGTCGTCCTGTTTGCTGGCATGGGCGGTAATGAAGCGCAAGGACTGCGCGTGATGTCGATGCGTCAGGGGCAGGCCGGCGTAGGCGGCGCAGGCGATGGCTGCGGTCAGCCCCGGCACGACTTCGTAGGGCACGCGGTGCCGGGCGAGATATTCCAGTTCTTCTCCGCCGCGGCCGAAGATGAAGGCGTCGCCGCCCTTCAGGCGTACCACATGGCGGCCCGCCCGCGCATGCTGGCGCATCAGGCTGTGGATGCGGGACTGGGTGGCGTGATGGTCTTCGCCTGGCGTCTTGCCCACGAATACGCGCTCGGCGTCGCGCCGCGCCATGTCCAGGATATCGTCGCTGACCAGGCGGTCGTACAGGATGACGTCGGCCTCGTTCAGCGCGCGCAGCGCCTTCAGCGTCAGCAGGCCTGGGTCGCCCGGCCCCGCGCCCACCAGCGTCACCCTGCCTTGCGGGGGCGGTTCGGGCGCCAGCAGGGCCTGGTCCAGCGCCTCCTGCGCCTGTGCGGGCTGTTGACGCCGCAGCGCCGCGGCGACGGGCCCGTCCAGCAGCCAGTCGTAGAAGGCGCGCCGGGCGGGCAGGCCGGGCCGCTGGCGGCGGATGGCCGCGCGGTTTTTCTCCGCCAGCCGGGCCAGCGCGCCCAGTGAGTGGTCCAGCAGTGTCTCCAGGCGCTCGCGCAGCCGCCGGGCCAGCACCGGCGCGCTGCCCGAGGACGAAATGGCGATCACCAGCGGCGAGCGGTCCACGATGGCGGGCACCTGGAAAGAGGACAGCGCCGGATCGTCGACCACATTGATGAAGAGGCGCGCCTGGTCCGCCAGCGCGGCGATGCGCCGGTTCAGTTCGGGGTCATCGGTGGCCGCGACCACCAGCCACATGCCGTCCAGCCAGCCGGGCTGGAAGCCGCCTTCCAGCGTGGCGATGCTTTTTTCCTGCGCCATGCCGCGCAGCCCGGGCGCTAGTTGCGGGGCGCCCACCGTGACCAGGGCGCCGGAGGCGGCCAGGCTGCGGGCCTTGCGCTCCGCCACAGCGCCGCCGCCCACCACCAGCACGGCGCGGCCTTTCAAGTCTGCAAAGATGGGAAATAGAGTCATGGAATCGTGGCGCGCCAGGCAGTTTGTGCGCATGCCCCGGGGCATGCGCGATGGAATCAGGCCGCGTGGTCCAGCACGATGGGAATCAGGCGTTGGGAAGGTGCCGGCACGACGCCCGTGCGCACCAGGAAGTCGCCGAATTTCTCGGCCGGCTCGCGTCGTGCGGCGTAGCTTTCGAACAGCGTGTCCAGCGCGGCCAGGATGTCGGGTTCGGCGATGTTCTCGCGGTACAGGGTGTTCAGGCGCTGGCCGATGAAGTCCGCGGCCAGGCGCAGGTCGTAGCGCCCGGGCGCCCGGCCCACCAGGGCGATCTCGCCCAGATAGGGCCGCGAACAGCCGTTGGGACAGCCCGACAGCCGAAGCAGAATGGGTTCCTGCGCCAGGCCGTGCTTTTCCAGCAACTGCTCCAGCTTGGGCAGCAGCATGGGCGCGTAGCGTTCGCTTTCGGCCATGGCCAGGCCGCAGGTCGGCAGGGCGACGCAGGCGATGCTGTGGCGGCGTATGCCGCTTTGCCGCTGATAGCCGTCCAGGCCGTATTCACGCACCAGCCTGTCGATGCGCGCCTTGTCGCGCGCGGCGACGTCGGAGATGACCAGGTTCTGGTTGCAGGTAAGCCGGAACACGCCTTTGTGCACGCGGGCTATTTCGCGCATGCCGGTCAGCAGGCGCAGCCCGTTCTCGTCCCACAGCCTGCCGGCCTCGACGTACAGGCCCAGATGCCAGCGGCCGTCCTCGCCCTTGATCCAGCCATAGTGGTCGCCGTTGTGGCCGAAGCAGTATTCGCGCACCGGCTGCAGGGCGATGCCCGTGCGCTGCTCCAGCTGCGCGGTGAACCAATCCAGGCCGCGGTGGTCCAGCGTGTACTTGAGGCGGGCGTGCTGGCGCTCGGCGCGGTTGCCGTAGTCGCGCTGCAGGGTGACGACGCCTTCGGCCACCGCGATGACCTGTTCGGGCGTGACGAAGCCGATCAGGCTGCCCAGCCGCGGGTAGGTGGTGTCGTCGCCGTGGGTGGCGCCCATGCCTCCGCCGATGGCGACATTGAAGCCCTGCAGCTCGCCGTCCTGGATGATGGCGATCAGGCCCAGGTCCTGCGCAAAGACGTCCGCGTCATTGACGGGCGGGACGACCACGCCCATCTTGAACTTGCGCGGCAGGTAGGCCAGGCCGTACAGCGGTTCTTCCCCTTCGGGACTGGAGGTGATTTTCTCGCCGTCCAGCCAGATTTCGTGATAGGCGCCGGTGCGCGGCAGGAAATGGTCGGACAGCTTCTGCGCCCATTCGTGCACCAGCCGGTGCTGGCTGGACAGCTGCGGGTTGACCGTGCCCACCACCTGGCGGTTGACGTCGCCGCAGGCCGCCAGGGTGGTGGCCATGGCGTCGTGGATGGCCCGCATGGTGGTCTTGAGGTTGCGCTTGACCACGCCATGCCACTGGAAGGTCTGGCGCGTGGTGATGCGCAGGCCGCGCGTGGCCCAGGTGGTGGCGATGCGGTCGAAGGCCAGCCACTGGCCCGGGGTGACGACGCCGCCCGGCAGGCGCGCGCGGATCATGAAGGAATAGGCCGGCTCCAGCTTGCGCTTGCGCCGTTCGTCCCGCAGGTCGCGGTCGTCCTGCTGGTAGCTGCCGTGGAATTTCAGCAGCTTGTTGTCGTCATCGCTGATGGCGCCGGTGACGGGGTCGTGCAGGCCTTCTTCGATGGTGCCGCGCAGGTAGCGGCCGTCCAGCTTGATTTTTTCGAGGTGCGAAATCGGGGTGTCCATGAGATTCCTGTTCAATACACGTCGCGGGCGTAGCGCCCTTGCGAGGCCAGGTCTTCCAGCCATTGCCTGGCCTGCTCTTCGTCGAGCCCGCCTTCGCCCTGCGCGATCCGCAGCAGTGTCCGGTGCACGTCTTTGGCCATGCGGGTGGCGTCGCCGCACACGTATACATGGGCGCCGGACTGGATCCAGTCGTACAGGTCGGCGGCGCGTTCCAGCAGCTTGTCCTGGACGTAGACCTTGCCGTCCTGGTCGCGCGAGAAAGCCAGGTCCAGGCGGTGCAGCTGGCCGTCCTGCAGGGCGCGCTGCCATTCGGTCTGGTAAAGAAAGTCGGTGGCGAAATGCGGGTTGCCGAAGAACAGCCAGTTGCGGCCCGTGGCCCCGCTGGCGCCGCGTTCCTGCACGAAGGCGCGGAAAGGCGCGACGCCGGTGCCCGGGCCTATCATGATGATGTCGCGCGAGGGGTCGGCCGGCAGGCGAAAGCGCGTGTTCTCTTCGACGAAGACGCGCAGCGTGTCGCCTTCGTTCAGGCGGCTCAGGAAATGGGAGGCCGCGCCCCAGCGGGCCTGGCCCTCGTATTCATAGGCGACGTTGGCCACAGTGAGATGCACTTCGTGGTCCACCACGGACTGGCTGGAGGCGATGGAGTACAGGCGCGGCGTCAGCGGACGCAGCGCCTTGACGAAGGCCTCGGCCGTCCAGGGGGCGGGGTGGCGCGCGAGCACGTCGATGAGCTGATGGGTCTGAAGCAGCTGCCGGAAGCCTTCCTGCTGTTCGGGCTGCAGCAGGGACTGCAGTTGCGCGTCGCCCGCCAGTTCGGCGTGAGCCGCCAGAAAAGGCTTGGTCAGCTGGGTCAGTTCACGGTGCCGGCCCAGCCATTCACGCAGCGGGCGCGTGGCATTGCCCGCCTGCACGATTTCGCCGCCGTCCAGCCCCAAGGTGTCCAGCACCTGGGCCACCAGGGCGTCGTCCTGCACCGGCCAGACCCCGAGCGCGTCGCCCGGCTTGTAGCTGAGCGGGCTGCCTTCTAGGGAGATTTCCAGGTGGCGGATGTCTTTGGCGCTGCCATCCGCGGTAATGGGCTGGTTCAGCAGCAGCTCGGCCGCGTAGGGCTGCTCGCGCGATACTTTGGACGCCTTGGGATGCAGGGGCGTCACGCTTGCCGTGGGCGGCGCTTCGTCCTGGCTGAAGGCCTGGCGGGCGTTTTCCAGAGCCTGCTCGCTCCAGGGGGAGGCCACGGTTTCGATGTCCAGGTCGGCCGTGCCCAGCGGCTGCAGACGCTGGGCGCCCAGGTCGGCCAGACGGGTGTCCAGGGCCTGGGCGATGCCGCAGAACGAGGGGTAGCTGGAATCGCCCAGGCCCAGCACGGCGTACTTCAGCGAGGGCAGCTTGGGCGCGCGGCGGCTGGCCAGGAATTCGACGAAGCCGATGGCATCGTCGGGCGGTTCGCCGTCGCCCTGGGTGCTGATGACGATGTAAAGCAGCTGTTCGTCCTTCAGTTCGCGCGCGGCATAGCGGTCGGCGCGCACCAGACGGGTGGCCAGGCCCGCGGCCCGGGCGCGCTCGGACAGCGACTCGGCCACGCGCTTGGCATTGCCGGTCTGACTGCCGTACAGGACTGTCAATTGCCTGACGGCATTTGCGCAGGGCGCCGCGGCCACCAGCACGGGCTGGGATTCGCCCGGCCTTTGCTGGGCAAGCCCGGCGAAATAGCCTGACAGCCAGCTTAGCGCCTGGGTGTCCAGGCCGTGGGCCAGCTGTCCCAGCAGGGCTTGCTTGGACTCGGGAAGGGGTGAAAGGGCCAACATCGCGCACTCGTCTAACAGGACCAATGTTCATTCTATGTATGGCGCCTGGCTAAACGAACGACAAGATTCTTATTTCCTTATGCGGAATTTGCTTATGCTCGCGCGGACATCGCTTCAGCGGGAGCCGGCCTCCTATTGAGGACGGCAGGCTCTAGTCCCGCGGGCGGTAGTGCAGCCAGCCCTCGGCCAGCCAGCCGTCCAGCATGTGGCGCTGGGCCAACGCGGGCGGGCGCATGCCGCCGCATTCCAGCCGGCGCTCGTCGGCCAGCCTGCGCAGCGCCGCGCCGGCAGGCTGGGGCGCCAGTTCGCCGTTGATGTACAGGGCCTTGCCCCGGTACATCAGGCGCGTGCAGCGGTCCAGCGCCAATGCGCCGCGGCCGGGCCAGGCGTCGGCCAGGCAGGGCGCCTGTGCGCCGGGTTCGAACCAGGCCGCCGGCGAAGGCTCGGTCAGCCATAGCCCCAGGAAGCGCGCCGCCAGCGCCTTGTCGAAACGCACTTTGCGCACGGCGGCCAGGGCCGCGTCCAGCAGCGAGTCCGGCAGTTGCGCGGGGTGGCCGGCGGCGGCCACGCCCCGGTCCGTGAAGGTGGCGTCCAGCACGGGCCCCGGCAGGGGCGAGGCGCCGTACAGCCCGCCGGATTCTCCTATGCGGGCCATCAGTTGGTCGCCGGCGGCATCCAGCATGCCGCGGGCCAGCGCCGCCATCGTGGGCGCGCGAAAGCCGATGGAAATCGTCATGCAGCCGTCGCCCAGGGCAATGCCGTCATGGGCGATGTGGGGAGGCAGATACAGCATGTCGCCGGGTTCCAGCACGTAATCGTGTTCCGGCGCGAAACGGCGCAGAATCTTCAGCGGCAGCCCTTCCCGCAGGGCAAGATCTCGCTGCGCGCTGATGCGCCAGCGCCTGCGGCCGTGGGCCTGCAGCAGAAAGACGTCGTAGCTGTCGAAGTGCGGCCCCACGCCGCCGCCGTCCGAGGCGATGCTGATCATGGCGTCGTCCAGCCGCGCATCCGAAATGAAGCGGAAGCGGTGCAGCAGCTCGGCCGTGGCGTCGTCATGCGCATCCACGCTTTGCGCCAGCACCGTCCAGCCCGGCCGGCGCGCCGCCGGCAGGCGCGGGAAGGGCCCCGTCTTCATGTGCCAGCCCTGTCCGTCGCGCCAGACCAGGCGCGATTCGACTTCCTCTCGGCGCACCAGCCGGCGGATGTCGTCAACGGACAAGGAGGGGCGAAAGCCCGGAATGGCCTGGCGCACCAGCAGCGGCTTACGCTGCCAGTGGCGGCGCATGAAGTCGCCGGGCGTCAGGCCGCCCAGCAGCGCCAGGGGACGGTCTATGTTCATAAGTGCTCCGAGCGCAGACGGTACAGCGCGTCCAGCGCTTCGCGCGGGCTGAGCTGGTCGGGGTCTATGGCCGCCAGCGCGGCCTTCAGGGCCTGGGCCTGCCGCGCAGCCTCGCTTTCCGTCCGGCCTTTCAGGAACTGCCTTCCATCCGGGAGCGGCTCGCCGTGCCGGTCCTGCGGTTGCTCCTGGGGTTGCTCTCGTTCATGGCCCTGTTCGTCCGCGGCCCGCCCGGCGGCCTCGACGAACAAGTCCAGCTGCGGCGTGGGCGCACCCTGGGCTTCCAGGCGGGACAGTTCGCGGCTGGCGTGGCGGATGACCGAGGGCGGTATGCCGGCGCGCTGCGCCACCTGTATGCCGTAGCTGCGGCTGGCCGGACCGGGCCTGACCTCGTGCAGGAAAACGATGCCCGAGGCGGAGTCCGCCGCCGCCAGGTGCACATTGGCCGCGCCCGGCGCCTCGGCCGGCAGGCGAGTGATCTCGAAGTAATGGGTGGCGAACAGGGTCAGCGCCTGGTTGTGCGCCAGCAGACGGTGGGCGATGGACCAGGCCAGGGCCAGGCCGTCGTAGGTGGAGGTGCCGCGTCCGATCTCGTCCATCAGCACCAGGCTTTGCGGCGTGCTGGCGGACAGGATGGCCGCCGCCTCGGTCATTTCCATCATGAAGGTCGAGCGCCCGCCCGCCAGGTCGTCCGCCGCGCCGATGCGGGTGAAGATGCGGTCCAACTGCCCGACGCGCGCGCTTTGCGCCGGCACGAAACTGCCCGCGCGGGCCAGCAGGGCGATGAGCGCGATCT
>Ga0182743_1004281_pt1 | contig 10919 bp, 6 predicted proteins | sample eDN3rd30CKraftOP_FD_128522 | JGI IMG/M metagenome (GOLD analysis project Ga0182743, IMG submission 128522) | Enriched Organic Plus compost microbial communities from Emeryville, California, USA - eDNA 3rd pass 30_C Kraft OP (version 2) (version 2) ... | reverse complement strand
CAGACCAACGGCGTCCGCCGCGGGCCGCAGAATTTCACGCGCGAGAACATCAGCCGCCAATTGCGGCAGTACGAAGCCTACGGCGTGACGACGGTCGTCTCGCTGGGGACGAATCTGCCGCTCATCTACAGGCTGCGCGACGAGTGGCGGGCGCAAGGCAAATGGCCGGGCGCCGATTTTCTCGTCGCCGATCGCGGCATCGGCGCCGTCGGCGGAGCGCCGGGCAACATGCAGCTCAACGGCGTCGATCAAATCGATCGGCCGCAGAACGCGCACGAGGCTCGCGAAGCGGTTCGATCAGCCAAAGCGCGCGGAACCGATTGCATCAAGCTGTGGGTCGATTCGCGCGGCATGTCGCCGACCGTGACCAAGGAGGTGTATACCGCGGTGATCGACGAGGCGCACCGCAGCGGCCTCAAAGCGTTCGCTCACATTTTTACGCTCGACGACGCGAAGGGGCTGGTTGACGCCGGCGTCGACGTGATCGCCCACGGCGTGCGCGATCAGCCGGTCGATCAGGCGTTCATCGACGCGATGAAAGCGAAGTCGGTGTGGTACGTCCCCACGATTGCGCTGGATGAAGCGTTCTACATCTACGCCGATCGTCCGGCGTGGATCGAGTCGCCGCTGTTTCGCAATTCGGCGCAGGCGGACTTGCTCAAGCAGATCGAAGACCCCGCGTGGCGAGAAAAAACGCTCGCCGAGCCGTCGGTAAAAGCGGCCCGCGAGTCGGTGCGGATGAACCAACGCAACGTCGCCGTGCTCCACAAGGTGGGAGTGAAAGTCGGCTTCGGTACCGATTCGGGCGCGTTTCCGCTTCGGATTCCCGGCTTCGCCGAGCATCGGGAATTGGAGCTGCTTACCGAAGCCGGTCTGTCGCCAGGCGAAGTCCTGTCGATTGCCACCGCCCAGTCGGCGGAGCTGCTGGGACTCAAGGATCGCGGCGTTCTGCAAGCCGGCAAGCGGGCCGATTTGATCGTGCTCGACGGCGATCCGACCGACGACATTCGGCAGCTTCACCGTATTCACGCCGTCTGGCGCGGCGGCGAGCGCGTCGGCGGGCCAATTACTGACTTTACCCCTTAGCGCCAGCCGCTTAAGTTCTCTTGGTCCGCCTAGCTTTGAAGCGAACAATCGTCGATCATTGAGGCGGCGCGCGGACGCCAGACGAACGCAGGCCAGATCGTTTTCGCCGGCTTGTTGTTTGAATTTCGGTGGAGTTTAGAATCTCCACGCGGGCGAATCGTTGTTTTTGTCAGAACACCCCAGGAATTCACCATGAAGAAACTAACCCTGTTCTTCCTGTCACTGCTGACGGCGGGCGTCGCGTCCGCCGCCGAGCCGGCGACGTTCGTCACCGGGCTGGTTAATCCCGAATCGGTCTGCTACGGCCCGAACGGTTTGCTCTACGTGAGCGAAATCGGCGATCCGGCGAAGGACGGCGACGGCAAAATCAGCGTCATCAAGGACGGCAAAGCCGAGACCTACTGCGACGGGCTCGACAACCCGAAGGGGATCGTGCACTGGAAGGATTCGCTGTTCGTGACCGACGGCACGAAGATCTGGGAGATCACCGGCCCCGGCCAGAAGAAGGTTTGGATCAAGCCGGAAGATTTTCCCGCTCCGCCCGTCTTTCTGAATGACCTGGCCGTCGACAAAGGGGGCGGCATCTTCCTGGTTTCCGACTCGGGCGACCGCCAAGGAAAGTTGGGGGCCGTCTATCGCATCGACCATCGGCTGCACAAGGTCGAGGCGGTGCTGAACAACGAAATCTTGCCGGCGCTGAACTTCCCGAACGGCGTGGAGTTCGACGGCGGGCAGTTCGCCATCGTCGCCGACATGGGCGCCGGGTTCCTCTATCGCCTGAACCTCGAGTCGAAGAAGGCAGAGAAAATCGCGGAAGGCTTGGACGGCGCCGACGGCCTGGTTTGGGATCCGTGGGGCCGGTTGTTCATCACTTCGTGGCGCACCGGCAAGGTGTTCGGCATTCCGCGCCCGGGCCAGAAGCCGATCCTGATGGCCGAAGGCTTGCAGGCGGCCGCCGATCTGACGATCGACAAGGACGGCCAGACGCTCATCATTCCCGACATGAAGGCGGGGACGCTGGTGAAGCTGTCGACGACCATTCCCGGCTGGGAAGTCGACACCACGCCGCTCGGCGTGAAGACCGAGCCGGCCTTCCCCGGTCTCGAGTGGACCGGCTGGGATAGCGGCGAGGACAGCGGCAAGCCGAATCCGTTCCGCGCCATCCTGCTGACCCACGCCGGCGACGGCTCGGGGCGCATCTTCGTGCCGCAGCAGCAAGGCATCGTTCACGTCTTCAAGCCGGGCGACAAGAAGACCAAGATCTTCCTCGATATCTCGAAGAAGGTCCGCTACCTCGACAAGCAGAACGAAGAAGGCTTCCTGGGACTCGCGTTCCACCCGAAGTTCAAGGAGAACGGCCAGTTCTTCGTCTTCTACACCGACGTGAACGCCAAAATGGCGAACGTCGTCTCGCGCTTCAACGTGAAGAAGGACGATCCGACCGTCGCCGATCCCGACTCGGAAGTCGAAATCCTCCGCTTCGAAAAGCCGTTCTGGAACCACGACGGCGGCACGATTGCGTTCGGTAAGGACGGCTACCTCTACATCGCCCACGGCGACGGCGGTAGCGGCGGCGATCCGATGGAAAACGGCCAGAACAAGGGCGTTTGGCTCGGCAAGGTGCTCCGCATCGACATCGACAAGCCGGGCGCGAATGGCAAGCCCTACTCGATTCCGGCGGACAACCCGTTCGTGAACACGCCGGGCGCGGCGCCCGAGGTGTGGTGCTACGGCATCCGCAACATCTGGCGGATGGCGTTCGACCGCGAGACGGGCGAACTGTGGGCTGCCGACGTCGGCCAGAACCTGTTCGAAGAAATCGACATTCTCACCAAGGGGGGCAACTACGGCTGGAGCCAGCGCGAAGGCCTCCACCCATTCGGCCGCAAGGGCGTGAGCGAGAACAAGGACATGATCGACCCGCTCTGGGAGTATCACCACTCGCTGGGCGTGTCGATTACCGGCGGCAACGTCTATCGCGGCAAGGCGATCCCCGAGCTGCAAGGCTACTACCTCTACGCCGATTACGTCTCGAACAAGTGCTGGGCGCTGAAGTACGACAAGCAGCTTGGCCGCGTGGTCGCCAATCGGCCGATCGACAGCAAGTGCCTCGCGCCGATGTCGTTCGGCGAGGATGAAGCGGGCGAGACCTACATCATGGGCGCCTCGCCGACCGGCCAGGGGATCTACAAGTTCGTGAAGTAGCCCTGCCCCGGCCAGCCTGAACAACCTCGGCCGCGAACGCTCGTTCGTGGCCGAGGCCAGTTTGGAACCCGCGCAAAGTTAAGTCCCAGGATCGCTCGCAAGGCGACCCTGGGACTTTTTTCGTGCGCTAGTTTCTTCGTTTGCCGCAGCCGGCTACCGGTTCGAGATCGGCTCGCCGAAATCGTCGGCTTCTTGCCCCGCCACGTTGTGGCTGCCGAAGACCTGCACGATGACCTGGCCGAGGTAGGGCAAAACCTTCACGACCCCTTCGCCGACTTCCAGGCGGCCTTCGAGGCCGGCTTCGCTGGGGAGAACGTTGACGTTGACGATCGTCTTGGCTTGCTCGTTGTCGAGCTTTCGCACCAGTTGATCGAGCGCCGGGTCGTTAGGTCCGAAGTCGTTAACGACGTTTTTTGCGGCGAGTTTGACAATCGGCCGAACGTCGATGCGCATCCGGAACGGCGCGGCCTTAAAGGCCGGTTTGGCCGCCGAGCGGTCGATTGCCGCCTTGAGATGCTTGAGACCGTCGTAGCCAAACGCCGTATAGCAGTAGTTGTTGGCGATTCCGAGGAAAATCGACGGATCGTCCCCCAATAGTTCGGTGTTGTGCTGCGCGTCGGCGGGAGGAATGAGCTTGATGATTCGCACAGGGCCGTGCCGGGCGAAGTCCCATTCGATGGTCAGCTTCGACAACGCTGGATCGGTGGCTTTGTGCTTGTCGTAGAAGGCGCGGAAATCTGCTTCCAGTTGCTTCAGCCCGGCGAGATGGACGCCGCCCAACGAGGTGACTTTGCCATCCTCGTTGATGAGGTAGGACATGCCCCAGTCCACGTTTCCGTCGGCGTGGGCAGCCTTGAAAATTCGCTGCCTGAGCGGCAAACTCTCGCGAGCGGCCGCCTCCTCCTGGGGACCAACGTCGCTGGCCACGGAATTTTTAAGCAATTGATCCATGAACGCGTCCCAGGCTGCAATTTCCTGGGGGCCAAGTTTGGCCGCGCGGTGCACGACAAGGGCCGATCCAGGGACGAGAACGCCCGAGTGAGGCGTGGTCAGGCTGCGCACCGAAGCGAGCGATTTCTCCAACTCGCTCCCGGCGATCGGTTCGACGACGAACGCCAGCGAAACATTGGCGTGCTGGGCGTCGACGGTCAGGCCGAGATCGATCGTTTTGGCGCCTTCGGCGTAGCGCAGAAGTCCCTCTTCGGCTGAGCGAAGCCATTGCTCGGGCACATCGCTTGCGCCGCCGGCCTGTTGCGCGATGCCCTCCTTGAGCTGTGCGATGAACGCCTGGCGATCGACGGCGGAGAGGTTCTCGGCGATGATTCGCACGCCCAGATCGTACTTCTTCTCAAGGCCGCCGAGCAGCGCGACCGGGTCTTTCGGCAATCCCGACGCCAGGTGCTCGGCCTGGGCGGCGTAGAACGCCCAGCCGTTCTCCTCTTTGAAATAGACGCTGATGGCGGCCGCGCCGGAGTCGGGCGGGGTCACTTTGAGGATGCCGCCGGGCAGCTCTTCCGCCTTGCCGATCTGGGGTTCGAGAATCGAAAGCTGCGTCTGGAGCGATTTGACCGGGATGAAGCCGATCGGCTTGAAATCCCCGCCACTAAGCGTAGCGTAGGCGCCCCACGGACGCGCGCGGTCGATGCCGCCGAGGATGGGACCGGCGAGCTGGCGGATCATCCGGCCCTGATCCTCCGCGCCGATGAGTTTGGAGATGTAATCGACATCGCCAAGCAGGCTGTCGACCGGCGCCACGGAAACAACGAGCACCGGTTTGATGGCCGTCTCCTGGGCGACGAGTGGAGGGCAAACCAGTGCCAATAACAAAGAACAGGCAATCAGCGGGGAGCGCATCGCGGAAACCCTAAGGAGGAGTAGAAAAAATGGGTCTGGCTGCTTCTCGTTCCGGAGCGCAAAACCAAGTTCGCAAGAGGGCAGCAGCCTGGCGATGAGACGGGGCTACTGCCGGTGCGACGCGCTATCATAGTGAGGCTTTTAGCGCCACTCAAATCTCGCAGAAAAAATATTGGGAAGTCGGTCATAAGTATGGGAGCTGAATCGTTTCAGTTCCGAACGATCTGAAATCGCGGTGGTCTGGGCAAGCCAGGCGGCTGCTGGCGCAGGGCGGAGCGTTTGCCGATAGAAAAAGAGTCAGCGCCAGTTGTTCAGGAGCCGCCGATGTCTGTGAACTCTGTCTCCAGCCCTGCTGTTGCCACCTCGTTTGCAGCCAACGGCTGGCCCGCGAACCGACCCGAGCAAGGGATGTCGTTCCTCGACATTCTGGCCGCCACGCAGGACGATTCCGCGGAGACGGGGGCGGACGAGGATTCGGCCAAGGCGACAATCGACTTCTCGAACGCCACCCGCCAGGAGCTGTTCGACTGGATGAACGAGCGGATTCGTAGCGGCAAGATGACGCTCGACGAAAGCGCGGCGTTTCTTGCCATGACGGTCCAGTTCGACCTGCAGACGCTCAAGCCGGTCGACATGGCGACCGACACCACGCGGGTCAACTTCCTGGAAAAGGCCCAAACGGGCATCGAGTGGGCGCGCTACAACCTCGACGAGGCGGACGAAGCGCGGTGGCGGACGACGCTCGCCACGATGGAGAAGCTGCAAGCCGCCGCTCAGGGAATCGAATAGCGCGCGGCGCGATTGCTACGCCACCGACTTCGTTTCCTATTGCTGGTTCCACGTCGTATTGGGCTTATCCCACACGATGCGGGCGACGTAGACGCTGTTGTCCGCGCCGTATTTGTTGTCGGTCGGAATGACGACGTTCGGCCCCCAAGTCTGCATCCACTCGGCCACCGTCACCCACGTCTCGCGCTCGCTCACTTGCGTGACGCCGAAATTCCCGAGTCGAGCGCCGCGCTCGGGGACGAGAATCCTTTCGGTGCTGCGACGGACGCGGAGCGTTTGGGGATCGACCTCGGCGATGAAGAGGGGCGCGCGGTGGCGAAAGACGTGGTCGTTCTCCGCCCCTTTGCGCGTGTAGACCAAAAACAGCGCGTCGCTGTGCGTGACCCAGTGCTGCTGCGTGTTGTAGTTGCCCAGCTCGGCGCCGTCGTCCCAAAGCCATTTCCGGGGCTCGTCGAACCGCAGGCCATCGTCGCTGGTCGCCACGTAGCCGGCTGAGTCGTTGCGGAGCGTCAGGTAGTAGCGGTCGCGGAACCGCGTGAGGGACGGCTCGTAGAGGCCGCGGCCGCTGTCGATCGTCAGCTCATTCCCCTGCTCCGCGAAGGTGAGCTTTTGGCTGTCGAACTGGCAGCGGAGCACGGTCGTGCGATAGGTCTTTTGCGTTTTGTTTTTGAAGTAGATCGGCAGCAGGATGTCGCCATTGGGCAGATCGACCCGCTGGACCGACCCGGCGCCGGCGCTTTGAAACTTGTCGCGGTCCGGCATTTCGAGCGTCGTCCAGGGTGACCATGCGCGCTCGTCGGCGTTGTAGATCGAGTAGGACGTCTCGCGATCGCGGTTTTCGATGATGCGATTGTTGCGGTAGCGGGCGGTCTGACCGATGCCGAGCAGCTTGCCGCTCTTCGCGTGCCACTTGGGGGTGAAATCGCACGTCACCACCACGACGCCCCCCGGCTCATCGCGCCGGCCGAGCGTCGCGCCGTGTTCGATTGGGCCGGTCCAGGTCTTCCCTAGATCGTCGGAACGCATTTCGTTGAGCGCAAAGAAAATGTCGCTGCCAGCGAGCAGCAGCTTTTGCATCGTAAGCACGACGGTCGGCGAGTCGCCGGGGATCGCGCCCGCGCGCGGGTGAACCCAGCAGGTTTGGCCGTCATAGCCGCGGTGGATCGCGTCGAGCTGAATCTGAAAGCCGACCGACGGCTCGGCTGCGCGCAGCGGGCCGGCGAAGGCGGCGGACAAGATCGCGAGGGAGATGGCGAAACGAGTCATGCGGTCGCCCTCAATCGAGCGGGTTTTGGTCGTGCGCGAGCGAACCTGTCGCGAGCAGCCTTACTTCGTCGGCTGGGGCTGGCTGGTGCGGCCGAACACGCGATCGGCAAAGTCCCAGTAGTGGTTCCAGTCTTCGACGATCAGATTGTGCTTGCCGGGGCGGATGTGGTAGTGGGCGCGGTCGCCGTGGATGGCGTCGCCGATGGCCGGCATTTCGGTCGTTCCAAGCCCCTTGTGCCCGAGGAGGGCGTAAACCGGCGCGGCGTGGACGACGCTGAGGAACTCGCCGCGCGGATCGGCCCAGCGATCTTCGCTCGCGCTGCCGACGGCGACCGCCCGCGGCGCGATGAGCGCGATCAACTCGTGCTGGTCGATCGGCAGTTCGTCCTCGCGATCGGAGTAGTCCTTGAAGTTTGCGCAGAACCAGTGCGGAAACGACGTCACGATGCGCTTCACCTGCTCGCGGCCGTCGAAACGGCGCCTGCTGAGGGCTGCGCCCCCGCAGCCGGAGTCGTTGGAGACGGCCAGCGCGAAACGCTCGTCCTCGGCTGCCGCCCAGAGGGCTGTTTTGCCGCCGCGCGAATGGCCGATGACGGCGACCTGGTCGGGATTGATCTCCGGAACGGTGCGGAGGTAATCGAGGACGCGGCTGGCGCCCCAGGCCCAAGCGGCGATGGTGCCCCAGGAGTCCGCGTGGCGAGCCCCTTGATCGATCATGCCGTGGATGCCGTCCTTGAACTCGTCGTGCTTGTCGGGATCGACGTCGGAATTCAAAAACGCAGCCATCGCGTAGCCGCGGGCAATTCCTTCCTCGACCGGCCAGAACGGGCTCTTGGTCTGGCGCGTGGCGTCGATGTTTTCGGGGCCGCGGTTGCAGATCAGCAGAAACGCCGGCGCGGGCTGCTGGCGCTCGTTGGGGGTGAAGAGATTGACGCGAATCGGCAGCGTCTTGCCGTCGCGCGTGATGCGCACTTCGACCTGCCGCAGCGTCGCGCGGCCGCCGAGCGCCTGTGGGTCTTCGTGGACGACGTGAAACGTCTGCTCATACTTTGTCGCCGGCACGCGGCCGTAGACGTGCTTGCGAAACAGCTCGAGCACTTCGCCGCGACGCTTGTCCTTCCACTGCTCGGCGGTGGCGACGGTCGTGCCGTCGTTCGCCTTTAGCGGATCGGGCAATTCGTAGGCTGGCATCGCCGGATCGGCGGGATACGGCTCGCCGGCTGCGGCAGCCGAAGCAAGGATTGCGAGCAGGCAGCAGGCGAGCGTCGATTTTAGGGCGATAGTCATGCGCGTGAGTTTCACAATTTCAAGAAGCGACGAATCAAACGGACACAGGCGCTGGCGGACGAACGGATTGCGGCCCGCGCCTACCACTTCGCGCCGACCGGCTTCGCTCCGGCGTTCTTCAGCTCGACGCTGTAGAGCGACGTGCGGGCCGTGATGAAGAGCGTCTTGAAGTCGGGGCCGCCGAAGCAGACGTTGGCCGGCCCTTCGGGCACTTCGATGCGTTCCAGCAGCTTGCCATCGGGGGAGTAGACCACCACGGCGTTGCCGTGCGTCGTGTAGAGGTTCCCCTTCACGTCGAGCGCCATGCCGTCGCTCGACTGCGGGATCACAAACAGCTTCTTGCCGAGCGCGCGGTCCTTGCTCACTTCGTAGCAGTGGATGCCGGCTGGCAGTTTGTGGAACGACGCGTCGGGATGCTTGGGATGGCCGCCGGTGTCGGCGACGTACAGACGCGTTTCGTCGGGCGAGAAGTTGATGCCGTTGGGCATCGGCAGGTCTTTGATGACCGGCTCGACCTTGCCCGAGGCCGGATCGACGCGGAAGACCCAGTGACCGGGGATTTCATGCTCGCCGGTCAGGCCCCAGGCGGGATCGGTGAACCAGAGCGTGCCGTCGGAGCGAACGGCGACGTCGTTCGGGGAGTTGAAACGCTTGCCGTCCCACTTGTCGGCGACGACGGTGATCTTGCCGTCCTTCTCGGTGCGGACGAGATTGCGCCCCGCGTGCTGACAGGTGATCAGGCGGCCTTCCAGGTCGAGGATGTTGCCGTTGGCTTGCTCGCTTTCGCGATAGACCGACAGGCCATCGCCCGGCTTCCACTGCATGAGCTTGCTATTGGGAATGTCGGAGAAGACCAGCTTGTTTTCGGCGGGAAGCCAGGCTGGGCCTTCGGTGAACTTCATGTCGCCGGCCAGCTTTTGGACCTTGGCGCCGTCGGCGACGAGCGACGAAGCGCCCTCCTCGGCGACGGCCGGGCTCAGGCCGGCAGCCAGAAGGGCGACGAGAAACAAGCGAGAGAGGGATTGGCTCATGGTGACGCTAAGACCGTTGAAGTGAGAGAGGCGTGATTCGGCAGCTCGTCGCTCGCGAAGCCGCACCGGCCACACGAGACGCGATCGCGTAAGTAAAATTGCGCTGCGTTACGGGCGCTTTGGTTTTGGTTTGCTACACGAAAACGGGTTTGCTGGAAAGCATTGAGCGGCGGGGAGGAGCCTCGCCGGCTACTTTCCCAGCGCCGTGCTTAGTTTAGTCGCTCGGGAGACAACAATGAATCTGCCACTCAGCCGACGCACCTTGCTCAAGTCCGCCGCCCTGGGCGTCGCCGCTTTATCGACTTCCGGAGCGCTCCGACGCTCGCGCGCCGCCGAGCGGCCGAAGTTTAACGACGCGATCGACGCCGCGTGGCAGGCGGGGCTCGAATCGCTCAAGCCGAGCAGCGCGGAGCTGGATCGCGGCCTGGCGCTGCATGCCGAGTCGCTGGTGTTCGACTGCTACGGCTTTTCGCCGCGGTGCGCGATCGACGGCGAGGCGGTGGCGGCGGCTGCGGCGGCCGGCGCTTCGGATAATGAACTGGCGGACATGCGCGAGGAAATGGGCATGATCCGCTGCGTCGTCGATCCGCGGGAGCGGGCGGAGTTCGAAATTGCCTGGCGGGCGGCCGGCGTGACCTGCATTTTTCAAAACGCGGGGGAAGAAGGGCAATCGCCCCTGCGGCTGCTCAAGCGGCTGGGGCGGTTCACCTATATCACCGATCACCTGCGCGATTTCGTCTCGAAGGCTGCAACGCCCGACGACATCGAAGCCGCCAAACGCGCGGGGCGTCGCTGTCTCTACTTCACGGGGAACGGCGTGCCGCTGGCGGCCCAGTTCGAGTCGGTGCCGGAAGAGCTGCAGTATGTGCGGCTGTTCTATCAGCTTGGCATCCGAATGATGCACGTCACCTACAACCGCCGCAACTTGCTCGGCGACGGCTGTGCGGAGCCGGCCAACGGCGGGCTGAGCGACTTTGGCCGGGCGGCGATCGCCGAGATGAACCGCGTGGGCATTATCGTCGACGTCGCCCACAGCGGCTGGCGGACAAGCCTCGAAGCGGCGCAGGCTTCGAGCAAGCCGATCGTCGCCAGCCATACGGCCTGTGACGCGGTGAACCACCACATCCGGGCAAAGCCCACGGAAGTGATCAAGGCGATCGTCGACGGCGGCGGCCTGGTCGGCATCTGCTGCATTGCCGACTTCCTCGGCGGCAAGGGGGACCTGCAGGCGATGCTGGACCACATCGACTACGTCGCCAAACGGTTCGGAACCGAGCATGTGGGCATTGGGACCGACATCGGCTATACGTCGGCCAATGCCGCCGCCGAAAACCGCAAGGCTGGCGGCAGCCGAGGCCCGCGGCGGACGCGGTATGAAGCGCTCTGGCCCGACGGAGCGCT
>Ga0182743_1004280_pt1 | contig 10921 bp, 11 predicted proteins | sample eDN3rd30CKraftOP_FD_128522 | JGI IMG/M metagenome (GOLD analysis project Ga0182743, IMG submission 128522) | Enriched Organic Plus compost microbial communities from Emeryville, California, USA - eDNA 3rd pass 30_C Kraft OP (version 2) (version 2) ... | reverse complement strand
AGGAGCGTGCCGAACATCTTGCGGTTGGTGACGATGCCGCCCACCGAGATGCCGCCGAAATTGACGCCGTGATAGGCGCGTTCGCGCCCGATGAGACGGGTGCGCGCGCCCTCGCCCTTCACGCGCTGATAGGCCAGCGCCACCTTGAGCGCGGTTTCCACCGATTCCGAGCCCGAATTGGTGAAGAGCACATGGTTGAGCCCTTCGGGCGCGATGTCGACCAGCCGGTTGGCCAGCTCGAACGCCTTGGGGTGCCCCATCTGGAAGGCGGGCGCGTAGTCGAGCTCGGCCGCCTGGCTCTGGATGGCCTCGGTGATTTTGGGCCGGCAATGGCCGGCATTGACGCACCACAGGCCCGCCGTCCCGTCCAGCACCTGCCGCCCGTCGGCGGTGGTGTAGTACATGTCCTTGGCCGCAACGAACATGCGCGGCGCCTTCTTGAACTGGCGGTTGGCCGTGAACGGCATCCAGAAGGCGGAAAGATCGTTAGGTACGGTGCGATTGGACACGATTGCTCCCTTGGGACCGGTCAAGATTAAATACTGATTTTCTTAGTCAAGTTTAATTGCCACTTGACCGATCGGCGTGGTAATTGGAATTTTGACCAGTTGGAAAAATGTTAGCATCCCCATGCCGCCGATCAAGGTCAAAAATGCTGGCAAGTCCGTGCCTGCCAGACGCAAGAGCGCCGCGCCCGCCAAGGCGCAGACGCGCATCCAGCGCGAGAAGCAGGACGTGATCCTGGAGGCGGCGCTGGACGTGTTTTCGTTGCACGGTTTCCGCGGCGCCACCATCGACCAGATTGCCGAACAGGCGGGCATGAGCAAGCCGAACCTGCTCTACTATTTTCCCCGCAAGGAAGAAATCCACAAGCGCCTGATGAAGACCATGCTCGACACATGGCTCCAGCCGCTGCGCGAATTCGACGCGGAGGGCGACCCCATCCCCGAGATCCGCTCCTACATCCGGCGCAAGCTCGAGATGGCGCGCGATTTCCCCCGCGAATCGCGCCTCTTCGCCAACGAGATGCTGCAGGGCGCCCCGCGCCTCATCGATATCCTGGAAGGCGAGCTCAAGGACCTCGTCGACGAAAAGGCCGCCGTGCTCCTCGCCTGGATGGACGAGGGCAAGATCGCCCGGACCGACCCCTATCACCTGATCTTCTCGATCTGGGCCACCACCCAGCACTATGCCGATTTCGACGTGCAGGTCCGCGCGGTCCTGGGCAAGGAACGGGGCGGCGAAGGCCGCTTCGAAGACGCCGCACGTTTCCTCGAAAACCTCTTCATGAACGGCATCGTCCCCAAAAAGCAGACGGTCGGCTAGGGCCGGACCACCCTCACTCCTGCCCTGGCGCCAGCTTTCGGGCTCGGTCGAGACAGCAGGTCTCTCTCCCCCTTGTGGCGAGGGAACAAGGATGGGGGTGAGCAGCGAACTCGGTGTCGGCCTTGCTCACCACCCGGCGCCCCGGCGGGCGCCATTGCTACAATTGCTCCGATCCCGGCGACGGCCCTTTCAGGATTGGCTGGCATGATTGGCTTCATGGGAGCACGTCGCCTATGAGCCTCGCCGTCCTTGTCGATGCCGAGAACATGCCGGCCAGCCGTTTCGAGTTCATCCGCAACCGCGTCGATGAACTCGGTCGGCCCGCCATCTTTCGCCTCTTTGCCGACTTCACCAATCCGTCCCATGCCGCCTGGCTCGACATCGCCAAACGCCAGGGCCTGGAAACGGTATTCCAGCCGTCGTCGGGCACCGGCAAGAATTCGGCCGATATCGCCATGGTCATCCATGCCATGGATATTCTTCATTCCGGCCGTTTTACGCGGCTCTGTCTGGTGTCCACCGACCGGGATTTCGTGTTCCTCGCTCAGCGCCTTCGCGCCGCCGGCCTTGCCGTCTATGGCATAGGCAGGCAAAGCGACAACGGCCTGGCTGCGTCCTGCACGGCGTTCTATCCGGTGCCTTCGAAGGTGCCGCCGGTCGCGCCGCCACCGGCGCCGCCAGATCCGGCACCCCCGGAATTGCCGGCGCTGATCGCGCGTATCGCAGCTGAACGCGGCACCAATGGCTGGGTGCCGGCCTCGCTGGCGGCGAGTGCCCTCAAGGAAATGGCGCCCCATCTGGCCGACCGGTATCTGGGCAAGGGCAGGTTCCTCAAGAACCTGCGTGCCATGGGGCTGGTGACCGAGCGCAAGGCGCAGGCCGGCCTCGAAATACGCCCCCGCGCCGGAAACAGGCCCGTGGCCCGCCCCGCCTAGCTCAGCGCTTGTCTGGAGTGAGCGCCAGCACCACCAGCCCTGCCACGATCACCAGCGCCCCGGCGGCGACTGAAAGGCTTGCCCAGCCGTGGCCGAGCAGGCCCTCGTAGAAGATGACGAAGACCGGGGTGAGATAGCCATAGGCCAGCACCTTCGAGGCCGGCAGGCGCAGCGAGGCGTATTGCAGGCAGAAGAAGCTCACCGCCGTCGGGAAGATCGCCAGGTAGGCCAGCACCCACCAGACGACGGCAGGCAGCGCCAGCCAGTCGGTGGCGAAGATTTCGCGCAGGCCGAAAAGCGCGATGCATACCGTCGCCGCCGCCAGCGTCCAGAAACTCGAGACCAGGGCGCTTTCGCCGCGATTGAACCGACGTACCAGGGGCGCATAGAGCGCGTAGCAGAAGCAGCCCACAAGGTAGACCAGTTCGCCCTGCCCGATGTCGAAGGCGGCGATGGCGCTCACTTCGCCCCGGAAGATCACCCAGATCGAGCCGAGCCCGGCCAGCACCAGGCTGATCAGCACCAATGCGCCGACGCGCTGGCCCAGCAGAAAGAACCCCAATCCTGCCGTCATCAGGGGAATGAGTGTGAACACCGCGCTCGTCGCCACCGGCGCCGTCATGGTGAGCGCGATGAACATCGAGACGAAATAGACCGCGTTGAGCGCGCCCAGCACCAGCATGCGCCAGGGCGCCGGCGGCAGCTTCGGGCTTTCGCGCACGAGGCCGAAGGCCACCACGCCCATCACGATCGTGGCCATGAGGAACCGCAGGGCATTGAGCGGCACCGGCGCGATATAGGGCACTGCGAGCGCCCCGGTGGTGAAGGCCCCCGCGATCATGGCCGAAAAGGCCAGCATGGCCAGATGCGCGGCAAGCTTGTCGCGCCCGGCATGGCGGTTGGAAACGGTAGTGGTCTCGGTCAAGGCGGCCTCCCTGGGTCGCCCTGACTAGCCTATGGGCGCAAGCTCGAAAACCCTCAAAACCCGCTGGCGGCCGCGATCAGCAATCCGCCGATCAGCATGACGTTGGAGAGGAAGGAGTTGACCTTCTGTCCCCGCTCGGGTCCGGGCGGCAGGGTCCAGAAATTGTGGAACAGCGCCGTCGCCAGCGCCACGAAGACGACGAGCGCGGCCGCCGCCAGCGGCACCCATATGCCCGCCGCCAAAAGGCCCCCGCCCGCCACCAGCAGCACGATGCCCACGATCAGCGCCACGTCCGGCATGGGCAGCTTGCCGGCCATCAGGCCGCGCAGCACGGCGAAGCCCATCGCGTTGCGGATGCCGGCGACGAACATGCCGCCGCCGAGCAGCAGGCGGCCGATGAACAACAGGGTCGAAGGCAGATCGGTGGGCATCAGGCTCTCCTTTGGCGATTCCCGGAACTTTTCTATGCTGTTACGACGCACGGGCCAGCCGGTTTTCGACAGCGCGGGAGCATTTTCCCCTATTGGGCCGCAAGCGGCTCGATCGGATGCTGGGTCCGAAAGCCCACGGCCACCCGGTTCCACACGTTGATGAGGCCGATGGCGACGGTGAGCTTGGTCAGCTCTTCTTCCGAAAAGAACGCCCGCGCCGCCTCGTAGGCCGCGTCCGGCGCCCGGGTGTCGGCCAGGAGCGTCAGCGCCTCCGTCCACTCCAGCAGCGCGCGCTCGCGCGCCTCAAAGAGCGGCGATTCCTGCCAGACCGGCAGCATGTTGATCCACTGCTGGGACAGGCCGTCGCCCAGGGCGTGCCGGATGTGCATGTCCACGCAATAGGCGCAGCCGTTGATCTGGGAGGCGCGGATCTTGATCAGGTGGATGAGGCGTGGCTCGAGGCCGGAATCGCGCACCACATAGCGGTCGAGCGCCACGACGGCCTGGTAGGCGTCCGGCGCGGCCTTGCGGAAATCGAGACGGGCTTGCATGGGTCAGGTCCTTTCGGTCTGGGCGCGTTCGTGAAGGTCGAGGAACGCGCAATTGCGCTGGTTGATGGCCTGGTTGAGCGCAGTGGCCGGGTCGCCACGGAGTTCGGCGATGGTGATGGTGGCCAGTTCGGCCCGATAGGCGCGCTCGGCCCGCAGCATGGCGCTGGCCACTCCGCAGGGCAGGCGGTGGAATTCCGCCGGCAGCGGATTGGGCCCGCGCTGGCGGATTTCGGCGCAGCGGAACGCCGGAGCGCGCCCCTCGACGGCGAGGACGATATCGAGCAGTGAAATGTCTTCGGGGCGGCGCGCCAGCCGGTAGCCGCCGCGCGGCCCGGGAATCGAGGCCAGGAGGCCGGCGCCGGCCATCGCCTGCAGATGCTTGAGCAGGTAGCTCGTCTTGACCCCGTGGAACGCCGCCAGCGCCGCCGCCGGCAGGGCGCCGTCCGGCTGGAGATTGGACAGCATCAGCGCGCAGTGGATCGCCTGCTCCACCCCATCGCCGATCTTCATGGTTCTGCTCGCTTAATCATGGATAAATGATATCCATGATTCGGCCGAAAACACAATACGGGCGCCACCAGGGCGCCCGCATCGTTATCCGGCCAGGAGGAAAGGGAGCCGGAAAGGAGCTCTAATTACTCGGCCGGTTCGACCGTTTCCTTGCGCATGGGATTGTTCGGATGCGTCGTCCAGTTGGCGTATTTCTCGGTGACGATCCGGCCGGTGCGCTCGTCGATCGAGCCGGGCTCGAGCGCCACCATGGTGATGCAGTCTTCCACCGGGCAGACATTGACGCACAGGTTGCAACCCACGCATTCGTTGTCCATCACCTCGAAATGCCGCTTGCCGTCCTTCTCCTTGGAGATGGCCTGGTGCGACGTGTCCTCGCAGGCGATGTGGCAGCGCCCGCACTTGATGCACAGGTCCTGGTCGATATGGGCCTTGGTGATGTAGTTGAGGTTGAGGAACTGCCAGTCCGTGACGTTGCGCACGGCGCGGCCCGAAAAGTCCTCGATGGTCGCGTGGCCCTTCTCGTCCATCCAGTTGGCGAGGCCCGAAATCATCTCTTCCACGATCTTGAAGCCATAGGTCATGGCCGCGGTGCACACCTGCACGTTCCCCGCGCCCAGCGCCAGGAACTCGGCGGCGTCGCGCCAGGTGGTGACCCCGCCGATGCCCGAGATGGGCAGGCCATGGGTTTCCGGATCGCGCGCGATTTCCGACACCATCGAGAGCGCGATGGGTTTCACCGCCGGCCCGCAATAGCCGCCATGGGTGCCGCGCCCGTCGATCGAGGGCTCGGGCGAGAACGTGTCGAGATTGACCGAGGTGATCGAATTGATGGTGTTGATGAGCGAGACCGCGTCCGTCCCGCCGTTCTTGGCGGCGCGCGCGGGTTTCCGCACGTCGGTGATATTGGGCGTGAGCTTGGTGATCACCGGCATGCGCGAATACTGCTTGCACCAGCGCACGACCATTTCGACATATTCGGGCACCTGGCCGACCGCCGCACCCATGCCGCGTTCGCTCATGCCGTGCGGGCAGCCGAAATTGAGCTCGATCCCGTCCGCCTCGGTCTCTTCCACCAGCGGCAGGATGGCCTTCCAGGCGTCCTCCTCGCACGGCACCATGATCGAGACGACCAGCGCCCGGTCGGGCCAGTTCTTCTTGACCATCTTGATTTCCTGCAGGTTGCGCTGCAGGTCGCGGTCGGTGATGAGCTCGATGTTGTTGAGGCCCAGCAGGCGCCTGTCGGCGCCCCAGATGGCGCCGTAGCGCGGGCCGTTGACATTGACGACCGGCGGGCCTTCCTCGCCCAGCGTCTTCCAGACCACCCCGCCCCAGCCTGCCTTGAAGGCGCGCTCGACGTTATAGGCTTTGTCGGTCGGCGGGGCCGAAGCCAGCCAGAACGGGTTGGGCGACTTGATGCCGACGAAATTGCTTCTCAGATCTGCCATTTCACCCTCCCTCAGGCGCTCAGCGCACGGTGGATAGATTCGGCGGCGTCGCGGCCTTCCGCCACCGCGGTCACCGTCAGGTCGTCCCCGCCCGTGGCGCAGTCGCCACCGGCCCAGACCTTGGTCATGGACGTATGCCCCTCGCCATCGACCGCGATCTTGCCGCCTTCGAGCGCCAGCCCTTCCGAGCCGATCTCGAGCGTCTGGCCGATGGCCTTGAATACCTGGTCGCAGGCGAGCGTGGTGGTGCGCCCGGTCAGCACGAGCTTGTCGTCCTTGAGCTCGGTATATTCGAGCTCGATGCCGCAGACCTTGCCGTTCTCGGTGAGCACGCGCCTGGGCGAGAGCCAGTGGCGAATGGTGACGCCCTTGGCGGCCGCCAGGTCCTGCTCGAACTCGGAGGCATTCATCTGTTCCTTGCCGCGCCGGTAGACCATCGTCACTTCCTCGGCGCCCAGCAGCTTGGACTGGACGGCCGCGTCCACGGCGGTCATGCCGCCGCCGATGACCACGACGCGTCGCCCGATGGGGAGGCTCGAAAGGTCAGAGGCCTGGCGCAGCTCGGCGATGAAATCAACCGCGGCGCGCACGCCATCGGCGGTTTCGCCCTCGGCGCGCAGGGCGTTGACCCCGCCCAGGCCCATGCCCAGGAACACCGCGTCGTAATCCCCGCTCAGGTTCTCGAGCGTGAAGTCGCGCCCGAGCGCCTTGCCGTTCTCGATGGTGATGCCGCCGATGGCGGTCACGTAATCCACCTCGTCCTGGGCGAAGCCGTTGGTGGTCTTGTAGGAGGCGATGCCGTATTCGTTGAGCCCGCCCGCCTTGGGCTTGGCGTCGAAAATGGTGACGGCGTGCCCGTGGAGCGCCAGGCGATGGGCCGCAGCGAGCCCCGCGGGGCCGGCGCCGACCACTGCGACGCGCTTGCCGGTCTCGGCCGCCCGGGCGAAGAACTGCACGTCCTCCTCCATGGCGATATCGGTGGCGTAGCGCTGCAGCATGCCGATCTTGACTGGCTTGCCTTCGGCCTCCTCGCGCACGCAGGCCTCTTCGCAAAGCTGCTCGGTGGGGCAGACGCGGGCGCACATGCCGCCCAGGATGTTCTGCTCGAAAATGGTCTCGGCCGCGCCCAGGGGATTATCCGTCGCGATCTGCCGGATGAACATGGGGATGTCGATCGAGGTCGGACAGGCGTTCTGGCACGGCGCGTCGTAGCAGAAATAGCACCGGTCGGCCTCCACGAACGCCTCGTGGCGATCGAGTGGCGGATGAAGATCGGAAAAGTTGGTCTTGTATTGGCCGGGCTCCAGACGCCCCGGCACAATGCCCTCTACGAGAACACCTTGTGCCATCGTAATTCCCTTGCTGCAGTTCTCCCGATAGAGACGCTAGCGCAGTCCGAATTTTTTATCAATTGGTCAAATTCTGGGTCGAGGGCCCGGCAGGCCGGGGCTTTGCGCGCCTCACGCGGGCGTGATCGTCCGAGAGGCGTTTTTTCTGCACCGGTTTCGATTTGCCGTCTCCAAAGCAAAAGCGTCCTCGCGGGAGTCCTGGCAAACCCCTCGACTGCAAAAGTGAATCCGGCTTTAGGAGAAAATTAACCACGCTCTGAAGTCGACGAGTCTAGTGGTGCGATCGTGCAACAGTTCCTTAAGAACTCACGATTGTGGCAGGTATCGCGACAATTGTGGCGATCGAGCCCTCATTGCAGCCACGAGTCTAAAGCAAGCGGAGGGTCTCTACCAACTACTGCGAGACTCCAGCTTGACTCGGAAGACCATCGTCACCTCCCTCGTCCTACTCGGCGCGATGACCTGTTTTACTGCGCCGGCCTTCGCCGCAGCCCAATGCGGCGTTGCCTCCTGGTATGGACCCGGCTTCCACGGCAAGAAGGCCGCCTCCGGCGAGCGCTTCAACCAGAATGCCCTGACTGCCGCCCACAAGTCCCTGCCCTTCGGTACCGAACTCAAGGTTACCGACCAGCGTACGGGCAAGTCCGTCCAGGTGCGCATCAACGATCGCGGTCCCTATGTGAAGGGACGCATCATCGATCTGTCCAAAGCCGCTGCCACACAACTCGGGATTCGCAACCGCGGCTCGAGCAAGGTCTGCATCGAGCAGATCTGATCGGCTTTCGAGCGTTCGATGAAAAACCGCCCGCTGGTCCCCCAGCGGGCGGTTTTGCTTTTGGGACTATTTTTCGAAGGTGACCGCCTCGGTGCCTGCGCCAAGGCTTTCGAGGGTTTCGCGCAGGTCCTTGACCATCGGATCCGGCCCGCAGACGTAGAAGCGCCCGGAAAAATCCCCCACGTGCCGCTTGAGGAAATCGGCGTCGATCCGCTCGTTGAGGAGGCCGGGCACCTTCTCCTCGGTAAGGGTAAAGAGCGTTTCGAGCCCTGCCATGGCCTCGAACTCCTGGCGCAGGATGATGTCGCGTTCGGTCCTGTTGGAAAAGATCAGGCGGTTGCCCGCGAGCTTGCCGTCGGCATGGAGCCGGCGAAGGATGGCGATGAACGGGGTCACGCCCGCGCCGCCCGCGATGAACGTCCCCGGCCCCTTGTAGGTGATGGTGCCCCAGACGTCGCGCAGCAGCAGCCGGTCTCCCGGCACCAGTTCGGAAAGCCGGTCGGTGACGCCCGGATGGTCGTGATAGCTCTTGATGGTAAATTCGAGATAGGGCCATTCGGCCAGCGAGGTGAAGGTGAACGGCCGCTTCCTGTCGCGCCATCCTTCCGCGTCGATGGAGACTTCCGTGGCCTGCCCGGGCTGGAAGACGAAGCCCTCCGGCTTCTCCAGCCGGTAATGGCGGACATTGTGGGTCACGTCCTCGATGCCGAGGATTTCTACACTCTTTGTCATCATTGCCTCGTGGTTCTCTGGAACCTAAGACAATTCAAACACCTGAATGGTTCCCGCCGCCAGAGGCCGGGTGGCGCCGTTTCGAGCGAACCGGGCACCATCGCGCGCCGCCACCACCGCACTTCCCCGGCCTTCGTCGCTGCGAAGCCAAAAGGATCAGTCGCGCCGCCCGAAGGTCAGGTAGAACGACCTGAGCCGTCCTTCGCGTCGCGCCTTCTGCTCGTAGCGGGTCGGCTCCCAGCCAGGATAGGGTTCGTGCCAGCTGCCGGGAGCGCCCGGCTCGAACACGAAGCCCGGCGCTCGCAGGATGTGCGCCAGCGTCCAGTCGGCGTAATCCTCGATATCGGTGGCGAAGTTGAATTTTCCGCCCGGCCTGATGGTGCGCGCCAGCTCGGCCAGCGTCAGCGGGGAGACGAAGCGCCGCTTGTGGTGGCGCGTCTTGGGCCAGGGGTCGGGGTAGAGCAGGTAGACCTCGTCGAGCGAGGCGTCCGGCAGCTTCTGCAGCAGCTTGAGCGCATCGTCGGTGAAGAGGCGCACATTGCCGATCTCCTCTTCGTCGATCGCCTGCAGCAGCTTAGCGATGCCGCCGGTAAACACCTCGCAGCCGATATAGGCGTCTTCGGGGTGGGTGCGCGCCTGCCGCGCCAGGTGTTCACCCCCGCCATATCCGATCTCAAGCGTCAGTTTTTTGGGATTCTCGAACAGCGCCCTCGGGTCCAGAACGCCTTCCGGCAGCGAAATGGCGAGCTCCGGCAGCAATTCGCGGAAAAGCACGTCGTGCCCGCGATGCAGGCGCTTGCCCGAGCGGCGTCCGAAGAAGGCGCGCGGCTCGCCGGCGGCGTTGAGGGGGTTCTGTCTTGGGGTCACGTCACAATTCTAAAAGCAGTTCGGCCGTCACCGCCCACTACGGGCAATGACGGCCGAATGTAAAGGGAAAGCGTGTTTCCGTTTAGCGTACGGCGGCCTTGAGCTTGGGCACCAGGTCCACCCGCTCCCAGGAGAAGCTGCCGTCGCGACCGGCCTTGCGCCCGAAATGGCCATAGGCGGCGGTCTTGGCGTAGATCGGCTTGTTGAGGTCGAGATGGGTCCGGATGCCGCGCGGCGTCAGGTTCACGATATCGCCCTCGAGGAAGATCTTTTCGAGCGTCGCTTCCTCGACCTTGCCGGTGCCGTGCAGGTCCACATAGACCGAGAGCGGCTTGGCCACGCCGATGGCGTAGGAGAGCTGGATCGTGGCGCGATCGGCCAAGCCCGCCGCCACCACGTTCTTGGCGAGGTAGCGCGCCGCATAGGCGGCCGAACGGTCGACCTTGGTGGGATCCTTGCCCGAGAAGGCGCCGCCGCCATGCGGGGCCGCGCCGCCATAGGTATCCACGATGATCTTGCGGCCGGTCAGGCCCGCATCGCCATCGGGCCCGCCCACCACGAACTTGCCGGTCGGGTTGACGTGCCAGACGGTTGCGTCGCTGATCCAGCCTTCGGGCAGGGCCGAGCGGATATAGGGCTCGACGATCTTGCGCACGTCGGCCGAGGACAGCTTGGCATCCAGGTGCTGGGTCGAGAGCACGATCTGGGTGACCCCGACCGGCTTGCCGTCCTCGTACTTGACCGTGACCTGGCTCTTGGCATCGGGGCCGAGCTTGACCGCTTCGCCATCGCCATTCTTGCGGGCCGTGGCCAGGGTCTCCAGGATCTTGTGGGCGTAGTAGATCGGGGCAGGGAGGAGTTCGGGCGTTTCGCGGGTGGCGTAGCCGAACATGATGCCCTGGTCGCCCGCGCCTTCGTCCTTGTTGCCCGCCGCATCGACGCCCACAGCGATATCGGCCGACTGGCCGTGCAGCAGCACGTCGATCTTGGCGGTCTTCCAGTGGAAGCCGGACTGCTCGTAGCCGATGGCCTTGATGGCCTTGCGGGCGACGGAGCGGAATTTGGAGGGGTT
>Ga0182743_1004278_pt1 | contig 10924 bp, 7 predicted proteins | sample eDN3rd30CKraftOP_FD_128522 | JGI IMG/M metagenome (GOLD analysis project Ga0182743, IMG submission 128522) | Enriched Organic Plus compost microbial communities from Emeryville, California, USA - eDNA 3rd pass 30_C Kraft OP (version 2) (version 2) ... | reverse complement strand
TGGGCGAACATACCGACGAGGTGCTCGAGCACCTGGGTATCGGGCCGCAGCAGCGCGCCGACTGGCGCGCGCGCGGCATCATCTGACAGGAGGCGCCATGACCCTGCCCACGCCGGCCAAGGGCCGCAAGTTGTACATCCAGGAAGTGGCCCCGCGCGACGGCTTCCAGAACGAAAGCCAGTTCATCGAGACCGACGACAAGATCGCCTTTATCGATGCGCTGTCCAAAAGCGGCTTCGCCAAGATCGAGGTCACGTCCTTCACCTCGCCCAAGGCCATCCCGGCGCTGCGCGACGCCGAGGTCGTCATGCATCGCATCCGGCGCCAGCCCGGCGTGGTCTACACCGCGCTGGTGCCCAACGTGCGCGGCGCGCAGCGCGCGCTGGAGTGCGGGCTGGACGAAGTCAACCTGGTGATGTCGGTCAGCGAGACCCACAACCAGGCCAACCTGCGCATGACGCGCGATCAGTCGTATGCCCAGCTGGCCGAGGTGGTCTCGGTGGTGCGCGGCGGCGGCGTCGCCGTCAACGTGTCGCTGTCGACCGTGTTCGGCTGCCCCATGGAGGGCGACATCGCCGCCGCCGAGGTCTTCCGCCTGATGGAAGGCTTCGCCGGCATGGGCGTGGACGGCATCACGCTGTGCGACACCACCGGCATGGCCTTCCCGACCCAGGTGGCCGCGATCGCCGACGAGGCGCGCCGGCGCTTCGCCGGGCTGGAGTTGACGCTGCACTTTCACAACACGCGCGGCATGGCGCTGGCCAACACCATGGCGGCGCTTGAGGCGGGCATCGACCGCTTCGACGCCTCGCTGGGCGGGCTGGGCGGCTGCCCGTATGCGCCCGGCGCCAGCGGCAACGTGTGCACCGAGGAACTGGTGCACATGCTGGAGCTGATGGGCTATGACACCGGCGTGGACCTGCAGCGCCTGCTGGCGATCTCCGCCACGCTGTCGCCGCTTATCGGCCACGACGTGCCCAGCCAGATCCTGAAGGCGGGGCCGCGTTCGCGGCTGCATCCCGCCCCGCAGCAGGTTTAAGCGTTCTGCTCCGGGCGCCCGGCGGGGCGTCCGGGCTGTGCATCGCCGCCCTGGCGAGGTTATAAGGAAAGCCCCAGCAGCATTCCTCTCCTCTACCGCCAGGGAGTGCCCCATGCCTACCCGCCGCCACGTCGTCGCCGGCCTGTGCCTGTCCGCCGTGGGACTGGCCACCGCGCCCGTCCCGCGTATCGCCCGCGCCGCCGCCGCATCCATGCAGGCGCGCGCCATCCCCTCCACCGGCCAGGCCATCCCCGTGATCGGCATGGGTACCGCCGACAGCTTCGACGTCGGCGCCGACGAGGCCGCGCGCGCGCCGCTGCGCGAGGTGATGCGCCGCTTCTTCGCCGGCGGCGCCACCGTGATCGACACTGCGCCCAGCTACGGGCAGTCCGAGACCGTCATCGGCGATCTGCTGGCCGAGTTGCAACTGCGCGAGCGCGCCTTCCTGTGCACCAAGATCGGCGCCAGCGGCCGCGACCGCGGCCAGGCACAGTTCCAGGAATCGCTGCGCCGGCTGCGCACCGACAAGGTCGAGCTGCTGCAGGTGCACAACCTGGTCGACTGGAAGACGCAGCTTGCGCTGGTCAACGAGCTGAAGGCGCAGGGCAAGACCCGTTATTCCGGGCTGACGCACTACACGGAAAGCGGCCAGGACGAATTGGCCGACGCCGTGCGGGCCACCAGGCCCGACTTCCTGCAGATCAACTATTCGGTGATCTCCACCGGGGCGGAGAAGCGGCTGTTTCCGATGGCGCAGGACCTGGGCGTGGCGGTGATGATCAACCGCGCCTTCGACGACGGGCGGCTGTTTCGCCGGGTAGCCGGCAAGCCGTTGCCCGCCTGGGCGGCCGAGGTGGGCATCACGTCGTGGGCCCAGGCTTTCCTGCGCTTTGCCCTCAGCCATCCCGCGGTCACGGTAGTCATTCCCGCCACCAGCCGGCCCGACCGCCAGAGCGACAACCTGCTGGCGGGCAGGGGGCCCGCGCTGACCGCAGCGCAGCGCAAGTCCCTGCAGGCGCTGCTTGCCTGAGGGCGCCGCGATGAGCGCCCGCCTGTCCCGCGCGCTGGCCCGCCTGTTCAACCTGCGGCCCGGCGAAGCGCCCGCCGTGGCCGGCGGGCTGGGCATGTTCTTCCTGCTGTTCACCGCGTATTTCATGCTGCGGCCCGTGCGCGAAACCATGGGCGTGGCGGGCGGCGTGAACAACCTGCAATGGCTCTTCACCGGCACGTTCGTGGCCACCCTGGCCGCGCTGCCGCTATTCGGCTGGGTGGCCTCGAAGGCGCCGCGCCGTCGCATCGTGCCGTGGACCTATGGCTTCTTCGTGCTGAACCTGCTGGCCTTTGCGGCGGGGCTGCAGCTGTATCCCGACAGCGTGTGGGCCGGCCGGGCGTTCTACATCTGGTTGTCGGTGTTCAACCTGATGGCCATCTCGCTGGCTTGGAGCGTGCTGGCCGACCTGTTCGCGGGCGACGAGGCGCGCCGCCTGTTCGCGCTGATAGCGGGCGGCGCCAGCCTGGGCGGCCTGGCGGGGCCCGTGCTGGGCGCGTTGTTGGTGGCGCCGCTGGGCCATGGCGGCCTGCTGGTGCTGGCTGCCGTCATGCTTGGCGGCAGCGCGGCGCTGGCCGTGGCCCTGCACCGCTGGCGCGATCGCCATCCGCCCGCCGAGCCGGCCATGCCCGCGGCAGGCGTCGATCCGGCGCAGCGGCGCCGGCCGTTGGGAGGCAACTCGTTCGCCGGTGTGGGCGAGGTGCTGCGCTCGCCGTACCTGCTGGGCATTGCGCTGTTCGTGGTGCTGCTGGCCAGCGTCAGCACCTTCCTGTACTTCGAGCAGGCGCGGCTGGTGGCCGAGCACTTTCCCGACCGCACGCGGCAGACCCAGGTGTTCGGCCTGATCGACGCGGCGGTGCAGACGCTGGCCATCCTGACGCAGTTGTTCCTTACCGGCCGCCTCGCCCAGCGGCTGGGCGTGGGCGTGCTGCTGACGGCGGTGCCGCTGCTGTTGGCGGCCGGGTTCCTGTGGCTGGCGTTCTCGCCCGTGTTCGCGGTGTTCGTCGTGGTGATGGTGGCGCGCCGCGCGGGCGAGTACGCGCTGGTGCGGCCGGGCCGCGAAATGCTCTATACCGTGGTGCCGGCCGAACAGAAGTACAAGGCCAAGAACTTCAACGATACGGTGGTGTACCGCGGCGGCGATGCGCTAAGCGGCTGGGTGAAGCGCGGCGTGGACCTGATGGCGGACCAGCCTGCGCTGGCGCTGTGCATCGGCGCGGGCATCGCCCTGGCCTGGGCCGCCACCGGGGCATGGCTGGCGCGCTGGCACCGGCGGCTGGAGGCAGGCCGGGCGCCGGCGGCGGGCGATGCCAGGATGGCGCCTACGCCGCCTGCCGCGCCGCGTGCACCTGGCGGCTGACCAGGTCGGCATACACGCCGCCCTGGCGCAGCAGGGCTTCGTGGCCGCCCGCTTCCACGATGCGGCCACCGGCCACCACCGCGATCGTATCGGCTTGCCGGATGGTCGACAGCCGGTGCGCGATGATCAGCGTGGTGCGGTTGCGCATCAGTTCGGCCAGCGCCTGGTGCACCTGGGCTTCGCTGATGGCGTCCAGGTGCGAGGTGGCCTCGTCCAGGATCAGGATGGGGGCATCGCGCAGGAAGGCGCGCGCGATGGCGATACGCTGCCGCTGCCCGCCCGACAGGGTCACGCCGCGCTCGCCCACATGCGTGGCCAGGCCATCGGGCAGGCTTGCCACGAACTCGCCCAGCGCGGCGCGTTGCACCGCCTGGGCCAGCTCGGCGGCACTGGCTTCGGGCCGCGCCAGGCGGATGTTGTCTTCCAGCGTGCCATTGAGCAGCCACGTGTCCTGCGCCACCAGCGCGATGCGGCGGTATAGCGCGTCCAGCGCCAGCTGGGGCAGGGCGATGCCGCCGATGCGCACCGCCCCGCGCTGCGGATCCCAGAAGCGCAGCAGCAGGCTGGCCAGCGTGCTCTTGCCCGCGCCGGAAGGGCCCACCAGGGCCAGCGTGGCACCGGCGGGCAGCGCCAGCGAGACGTCCCGCAGCGCGGGCTGCACGCGGCCGGGATAGGTGAAGGTCACGTCGTCGAACGCCAGCGCCAGGCCGCCCGCGGCCAGCGGCGGCGCCTGCGGGCCGTCGGCGATGCGCACCGGCTCGTCGTGGATGGCGCGCAGCCGCCGCGTGGCGGCCACCGTATCGGCCAGCTGCCGGCTGACCTGCGCGATCTCGGACACCGGCAGGAAGGCCGACACCGACAGCAGCATCAGCAGCGGCAGCAGCGCGGCCTGCAGCTGGCCCTGCGCCACCCAGGCTGCGCCCGCGGCCGCCACCGCCAGTCCGCCCAGGCCGGTGGCCGCCTCCAGCAGCGCGCTTTGGCGCGACAGGTCGGCCAGCAGGGCCAGTCGGGCGCGCTGGTAGTCGCGCACCGTGGCCAGGAAGGCCTGGCGCCGGCGGCCGGTGGCCGAGAAGGCGACCAGGTCCGACAGGCCCTGGATGGTCTCGGCCAGGTTGGCAGCCAGCAGCGACAGGCCGTGCCGCGCGCGGCTGCCCTGCGCATCGACACGGGCGCGGCTGCGCCACGGTGATGCACCCGCCCAGGCCAGGAAGGGCAGCAGCGCCAGCGCCAGCGGCCACGCGGTGGCGGCAAGCGCCAGCATGACCGCGGCCGGCACCAGCACCGCGACGAACGCCGGTGCGACCGTGTGGGCGAAGAAGTACTCCACCGTCTCCACGTCCTGCGTGGCCAGGCCGGTCAGTTCGCCCGAACGCCGCTGCAGCAGATAGGCCGGAGCCAACCGCTCCAGTTTGTCGTACAGCGCGATGCGCATCTCGGCCAGCAGCTCGTAGGCCACCGCATGCGCCAGCCATGACTCCAGCCAGTGCAGCCCGGCAGCGGCAACCGCCGCGACGAACAGCCAGACGAGCAGGCCCTGGTAGGGCGCACCGGCCTTCAACTGCGCGATGACGAGCGCGCTGAGCACCGACACGCCGATGAAGGCCGCGACCCGGCCCACGCCGCTGGCCACCGTGGCGGCGAAGCGGCCGCGCCAGGGGCGGATGATGGCCGACAGCGTGCCGAGCACCGCACGCAGGCCGGGCTCGGCCGCGGTGGCGCCACCGTCGGGTGGCACCGTCTCTTTGATGGGACTGCGCGCTTCGTCGTGCGGGCCGTATTGCGTGCCCGGCCCGGTGTCCGTCGCCCCACAGGCGGCCAGGTCCGTGTCCGACAAGGTGCCGCCCTGGGCCTGGTCGCCCATCAGCCGGCGGTACAGTGTGTCCCCGGCGATCAGCTCGGCGTGCGTGCCGCTCTCGGCGATGCGGCCGCCGTCGACCACCAGGATGCGGTCGGCATTGACCACGCTGGACAGGCGATGCGCCAGCACCAGCGTCGTGCGGCCGCGGCTGGCGCGGTCCAGCGCCTGCTGGATGGCGGCCTCGTTGCCGGCGTCCACCGAGGACAGGGCTTCATCCAGGATCAGCACCGGCGTGTCGCGCAGCAGCGCGCGGGCAATCGCCACGCGCTGGCGCTGGCCGCCCGACAGCTGCGCGCCGCGCTCGCCCAGCACGGTCTGATAACCCTGCGGCAGGGCCATGATGAAATCGTGCGCGTTGGCGGCCACGGCGGCGGCGCGCAGCTGGTCCGGCGTGGCGTCGGGCCGCGCCAGCAGCAGGTTATCCTCGACCGTGCCGTGAAACAGCATGCTGTCCTGTGCCACCAGCGAGACCTGCGCGCGCACGTCGTGCGGATCCAGCGTGCGCAGGTCGCGGCCGTTCAGCTCGATGGCGCCGTGCTGGGGGTCGTGCAGGCGCAGCAGCAGCCGCACCAGCGTGGACTTGCCCGAGCCGCTGGGACCCACGATGCCGACCCGTTCGCCGCGCCGCACCGTGAAGGTCATGCCGGCGTGCGCGGGGCGGCGATGGCCGGGATAAGCGAAGGCAACGTCGCGGAAGGCCAGCGCGGGTACATCGTTTTCGTGGGCGGATTCCGCCGTGGCCATTGCCGCGGACCGGAGCTCGCCTGCCGCCGCTGCCCGTGGGGCCGTGCTTTCGGCCTGCAGCAGCGCATGGATGCTGGCCGCGGCCGACTGGCCCATCAGCCCGCCGTGCAGCACCGAGCGCAGGTCGCGCAGCGGGCGGAAGATCTCGGTGCCGGCCATCAGCACCACCAGCAGCGCGGCCAGGGTCATCTCGCCCTGCGCCACGCGCCAGGCACCCAGCGCCAGCGCGGCGGCCGCGCCCAGCGTGATACCCAGGTCCGTGACGAAGCGCGCCGACACCTCGCGCCCCAGCACGCGGAACGTGTTGTCGGACAGCGCGCGGGCGCGCCGCGCCAATCGTTCGCCCCAGGCACGGCTTTGGCCGAAGGCCTTCAGCGTGGGCAGGCCCTGCATGGCGTCGAGGAATTCCTCGCCGAAGGCCTTGAAAGCCTGGGCGCGCTGGCGCGAGGCGTCGCGGTGGCTGGCGTGCGCGGCCAGCGGCAGGACCAGCGTGGCCAGCGCGGCGGCCAGCAGCACCAGGGCCACGGGCCAGTCCCACCAGGCGATGAAGCCGAAGATGATGATGGGCGCGCAGGCCGCCACGAACAGCTGCGGCAGGTAGCGGCCGAAGAACGACTGGAGCTGTTCCACCCCGTCGACCACCGCCAACATCACGCCGCCGGTGCGCTGCCCGCCGAACCAGGCCGGGCCCAGTTCGACGATCTTGTCGTACAGCCGGGCCCGCAACCGCGTCTGGATGCGTGCCGCGTTGCGGTTGGCCTGCACGTTCAGCGCGTGCTCCAGCACGCCGCGCAGCACGATGGCGACTGCGGCGCCGGCCAGCGGCCACCACAGGCCCGGGCCGCCGGTGCCGGCGAACAGCCGTCCCAGGAACATGCCCAGCAGCGCGAAGCGGGCGATGCCTGCTGCCAGCGCCAGCAGGCCCAGCGCGGCGCAGGCCAGCATGCGCAGCCGTACGCCGCGCGTCATGGCCCAGAGTCTTGCGTCGAAGTACATTGTGGCGGTCCCTTGTGCAGGGTCCGGCGCCACGCCCGCATGGCGGGGCGTCCGGGCCGGACTGTCCGTAGTTTCCGCGAGAAACCGCCGAGCCGGCAAATGCCGACTCGGGCCGGGTCAGCCCATGTCGTCTTCGATGTAGGCGCGGATTACGTCGGCGTAGCTGCCGTCGGCGGTGAATCCGAGCGCCTTGGCGCGCGTGGCGGCGAAGGCGCCGGGCCACGACTCGACGATGGACCGGATCCGCTCGTCCGGCTTCCACTGAACGCGGTCCGCCACGGCGTCGCCGGCCACTTCGCGCAGCGCGTCGACCATGCCCTGCACCGTGACCGTGAGCCCGGGCAGGCTGACGGTGCGCGGCAGGCCCAGCGTCTGCGCATCCAGCTCGTGGCCGTGGATGAGGTTGGCGATGGCGTGGCGCGGCGACATCAGCCACATGCGCGTGCCGGGGGCGACCGGGGCTACGGCCGGCTCGCCGTTCAGGGGTTCGCGCACGATGCCGCTGGCGAAGCTGGAGGCCGCCGCGTTGGGCTTGCCCGGTCTCACGCTGATGGTGGGCATGCGCAGCGTGCGGCCGTCCAGGAAGCCCTTGCGGCTGTAGTCCGACACCATCAGCTCACCTGCCGCCTTCTGCGCGCCGTAGGAGCTCATGGGCATGGTGGCGATGTCGTCGGGCAGCACCTCGGGCAGCTTGCCGCCGAACACGGCCACCGAACTGGTGAACACGAAGCGCGGCGTATGGCCCAGCTCGCGGCATCGTTCCAGCAGGCTGCGCGTGGCGTCAAGGTTGATGCGCATGCCCAGGTCGAAGTCGGCTTCGGCCGCGCCGCTGACCACGGCCGCCAGGTGGAAGATCGAGCCGACCTCGGCGTCGACCACGCGGCACAGCAGCGCCGGGTCGGCGATATCGCCGGTGATGATCTCCAGGCGCGGATCGTCCAGGTCGGTGGGCGCCACCACGTCCAGCAGCACCAGCCGGTCAATCTTCTGCGGCTTGCCGCCGGGGCCCGTCAGTTCGCCGCGCGCCAGCAGTTGCCGGGCCAGTCGCTTGCCGAGGAAGCCGGCGCCGCCGGTGATGAGTACCTTGTACATGGATCGCCTCAGGAGTGTGAACGGTAGTCGCGCAGCCAGCCCAGGCCTTCGGACGTGCCCGCGCGCGGACGGTATTCGCAGCCCACCCAGCCGGCGTAGCCGAGCTGTTCCAGGGTGCGGAAGAGGAAGGGGTAGTTCAGTTCCTCGCCATCGGGCTCGTTGCGGCCGGGCACGCTGGCGATCTGCACGTGGCCGATGCGGTCGAACATGGCGCGCAGTTTCATGGTGACGTCGCCTTCCATGATCTGGCAGTGGTAACAGTCGAACTGCACCTTCAGGTTGGGCGCGTCCACGGCGTCCAGCACGGCCAGGGCATCCTTCTGGTAGCTGAGCAGGTAGCCCGGCATGTCGCGCTGGTTGATCGGCTCGAGCACGATGGTGATGCCCTGCGCCGCGGCTTCGCGCGCGGCCCAGGCCACGTTCTCGGTGTACAGCGCGAATCGTTCGGACCGGTCCGCGCCGGCAGGCAGCAGCCCGGCCATCACATGCACGCGCTGGTTGCCCAGCACGCCGGCGTAGTCCAGCGCACGGCGGATGCTGTCGCGAAACTCGTCCTGGCGGCCGGGCAGCGAGGAGGTGCCGCGCTCGCCGCCGGCCCAGTCGCCGGCTGGCGCGTTGAACAGCGCCTGCTCGATGCCGTGGTCGTCCAGGCGCTGGCGGATGTCGTGCGCGGGGAAGTCGAAGGGCGACAGGTACTCCACGCCCTCGAAGCCGTCGCGCGCGGCGGCGCCGATGCGGTCGAGGAACGGCAGGTCCTGGTACAAAAAGCTGAGATTGGCGGCGAATTTCAGTGGCATGGGGGCCTCGGCGGTCGGCGCGCTACCAGCGCGCGTGGAAGGTGCGGCGCAATTCGTCGATCGCGTCGTCGGGCAGGGGGGCAACCTGGCGCTGCATCAGCAGCCACAACTTGGCGGTCTCTTCCAGTTCTTCCAGGGCGAAGGCGGCGTTGGACACGGAGTCGTGCCAGACCACCGGGCCCAGCCGCTCCAGCAGCACGCCGCGCACGTGAGACGCCAGCGCGGCCACCTGCTGCGCCACCTCGGGGTCGCCCGGGCGGCGGTAGGGGATCAGCGGCACGTGGCCCACCTTCATCACGTAGTAGGGCGTGATGGGCGGCACGACGTCTCCGGGCTTCCACACGCCGGCCATCGTCAGCGCCACCAGGCTGGTGGAGTGGGTGTGCACCACCGCGTTGGCTTCGGCGTTGTTGGCGTAGATGCCGCGGTGCAGGGCCAGTGTCTTGGAGGCGCGTGCGCCCGACACCTGCTGGCCGTCGGCGCCCACCTTGGCGAGCTGGGCCGGATCCAGCATGCCCAGGCAGGCGTCCGTGGGCGTGATGAGCCAGCCGTCGGGCAGGCGGGCGCTGATGTTGCCCGACGAGCCTACGGTGTAGCCGCGGTTGAACAGCGCCGCGCCGATGCGGCAGATTTCTTCGCGCAGGCGGCTCTCGGCCGCGGCGTCGGGGGAAATGATGTCTGCCATGGCCTCAACCCTCCAGGGCACGCAGGGCCTTCTCGAAGAAGTCCACGGTGCCGAAGTTGCCGGATTTCAGGGCCATGGCCAGGCGCGGCTCGCCATGGCCGTCGATGGCCAGCGTGGCGGGCACGCCGGGATCGATCTGCGGCCCGATGCGCAGGGCGCGCACGTCCAGCGCCTGCACTACCGCGCCGGAGGTCTCGCCGCCCGCCACGACGAAGTGCGTCACGCCCTGCGCGTGCAGGCCGCGCGCCACCTCGGCCAGGGCCTGTTCGACCAGGTGGCCGGCGCGCTCGGTCCCCAGCTCGGCCTGCACCGCCTTCACGTCCTCGGGGGCGGCCGTGGCGTACACCAGCACGGGTTCGCCGCGATGCCGTTCGGCGAAGGCCAGGGCCTGCTCCACCACGTTCTCGCCGCGCGCCAGCGCCAGCGGATCCACGCGGAAGGCGGGGCGCGAGGCTTTCCAGTGCGCCACCTGGCCATTGGTGGCCTGCGAGGCGCTGCCCGCCAGGACGGCGCCGCGGCCGGCCACGCCGGCCAGCCGGGCCGAGGCATTGCTGCCGGCCAGCGCGCCCTGCCGCACGAAGTTGCCCGGCAGGCCCAGTGCGATGCCCGAGCCGCCCGTGACCAGCGGCAGGTCGGCGCAGGCCTCGCCCAGCGTGTAGAGGTCGTCGTTGGAGATAGCGTCGGCGATCGCCAGCGTGGCGCCCTCGGCGCGCAGCGCCTGGATGCGCGCGCGGATCGACGCTGCGCCGCTCTTGATGGTGTTCACGTCGATCAGGCCGACCTTGCCCTGGCTCTGGCGCTGCAGCACACGCACCAGGTTGGGATCGCGCATCGGCGTCAGCGGATGGTTCTGCATGCCCGATTCGCTGAGCAGCACGTCGTTGACGAACAGGTGCCCGCGGTACACCGTACGGCCGTTCTCGGGGAATGCCGGGCAGGCGATGGTGAAGCCGCCGTCCAGGGCCTGCAGCAGCGCCTCGGCCACGGGGCCGATGTTGCCGCGGTCGGTCGAGTCGAAGGTGGAGCAGTACTTGAAGAAGAACTGCCGGCACCCCTGGGCGCGCAGCCACTGCAGCGCCTGGAGCGATTGGGCGATGGCGTCCTGCGGCGCGATGGTGCGCGATTTCAGGGCCACCACGATGGCGTCCACGTCGCGCACGGGCGCCTCGGGCACGCCGATGGTCTGGATGGTGCGCATGCCTTCGCGCACCAGCATGTTCGCCAGGTCGGTGGCGCCGGTGAAGTCGTCGGCGATGCAGCCGAGCAGAGGTTGGGATGCGGTCATGTCGGGGGATGGCGAAAGAC
>Ga0182743_1004277_pt1 | contig 10926 bp, 10 predicted proteins | sample eDN3rd30CKraftOP_FD_128522 | JGI IMG/M metagenome (GOLD analysis project Ga0182743, IMG submission 128522) | Enriched Organic Plus compost microbial communities from Emeryville, California, USA - eDNA 3rd pass 30_C Kraft OP (version 2) (version 2) ... | reverse complement strand
GGTGGACACCACCGAGCGGCTCAGCGTGCCGCTGAACTCGCGGAAATCCAGCTTGCGGTAGACGAAGCGGCCGATCAGCACGGCATAGACCACCGCCACCACCGAGGCCTCGGTGGGGGTGAAGATGCCGCCGTAGATGCCGCCCAGGATGATGACCGGCATCAGCAGCGCCAGCCACGCGCGCTTGAACGACGGCCACAGCGGCAGCCGGCCGTCGCCATCCTGTTTGCCCAGGTTGTGGCGGCGGGCGTACACCCACACATACAGCATCAGCGCCAGGCCGATCAGGACGCCGGGCAGCACGCCGGCGATGAACAGTTCGCCCGTGGACGTGTCGGTGGATACGGCGAACAGGATCATCGGAATGGAAGGGGGAATGATCACCCCCAGTTCGGCGGCGCTGGCCTGCAGCGCCGCGGCAAAGGGCACGGGATAGCCATGCCGCGCCATGGCCGGGATCAGGATGGCGCCGACCGCGAAGGTGGTCGCCACGCTGGAGCCCGCCACGGCGGCGAAGATCATGCAGGTCAGCACGCAGGTGCAGGCCAAGCCGCCCTGCACGCCGCCCACCACGCTCTTGGCGAAGTCGACCATGCGCTCGGAGATGCCGCCGGCCTCCATCAGGTTGCCGGCCAGGATGAAGAAGGGGATGGCAACCAGCGGGTACTTGTCCAGCGCGGCGAAGATCTGCTGGGCCATCACCAGCCACGGCAGGCCGGCCACCGAGATCCCGGTGAGGGCGGCCAGGCCGATGGCTACGGCCACCGGCACCGACAGGCCGAAGAAGATCAGCATCGAAAGCAACATCAACTGCGACATGATTCACCGTCGGGCGAGATGGCCGGCCGCACGGGCCGGCCGGTGCGGCCGACAGGCCGCGGGAAGAGACCAGGGATCAGCCCTGTGCGTCGTTGCGCACCGGCACCGGCTCGTCGGGGCCGGCGGCCCAGCGTGCCAGCACGGCGATCACGGCCAGCGTGGCCCCGACCGGGATGGCCAGGTAGATCCACGAGATGGAGATGTCCAGGCTGGGCATCGTCTGGAAGCGCACGCGCCAGGTCATCTGGCCGCCGATCCAGGCGATGGCGGCCAGGAACAGCACGCACACCACCGCGATCAGGCGCTCCAGCCAGCGCCGGGGGCCCCCGGGCAGGCTGTTGCGCAGTAGCTCGACGCTGATCATGGCGCCACGTCGGAACGCGAGCGCCACGCCCAGCAGCACCGTCCAGATCAGCAGCGCGCGCGTCAGTACCTCGCTCCAGTCGGCAGGAGACTGCAGCACGAAGCGCGCGATCACCTGGTAGAAGGCGGCCGCCGCGGCCGCCACCAGCAGCAGCTGGGCCATGGCGGACACCAGCTTGAACAGGCCGCGTTCGGCCGCGCTCAGCACTCGCATGGAAGCTTCCCCGTCCAGGCCTATTGCATCGCGCGGATGGCGTCGATCAGCTTCTTGTCGAACTTCTTGTAGTACTCGGGGTAGGCCGGCTCGACGCTGGCCGCGAAGGCGGCGCGGTCGACCTCGGTGACTTGCATGCCTTCTTTCTTCAGCTGCTCGACCCCGCTCTTCTCGATGCCGTCGACGTAGTCGCGCATCGCCTGCGCTGCCGCCTTGCCAGCCTGGTCGAAGGCCGCCTTCTGCTCGGCCGACAGGCCGTCGTACACGCTGCCCGACATCAGCACCAGCGCCGGACCGTACACGTGGCCGGTCAGCGACAGGTATTTCTGCAGTTGCGACAGCTTGGCCGAGGTGATGACCGACAGCGGGTTTTCCTGGCCGTCGATGGTGCCCTGCTGCAGGGCGGTGGCCACTTCGGGCCAGGCCATGGGGGTGGGCAGGATGCCGATCTGGCGGAATGCCGTGATGTGGATCGGGTTCTCGGTGGTGCGGATCTTCAGGCCCTTGGCGTCGGCCGGGGTCTTCACCGGGCGCACGTTGTTGGTCAGGTGGCGAAAGCCCTGTTCGCCCCAGGCCAGCGCCACGATGCCGCGCGAGGGGAACTTGGCCAACATGTCCTGGCCGATCTTGCTGTCGAGCACCTTGCGGGCGTGCGGCAGGTCGCGCAGCAGGAAGGGGATGTCGAATACGCCGGTCTCGGGAACAAAATTGAGGGTGGCACCGGTCGAAACGATCGCCAGGTCGATCGTGCCGATCTGCAGCCCTTCGATCACCTCGCGCTCGCCGCCCAGCGCACTGTTGGCGAACTGCTGCACCTTGTACTTGCCGGCAGAGGACGCCTCGATCGACTTGGCGAAGGCATCTGCCCCGGCGCCATAGTGCGACGAGGTCGACAGTGCGTAGGCCATCTTCAGGGTATTCTGTGCGGCGGCGGGCAGGGTGGCCGCGGCGGTGCAGGCGGCCAGCAGGGCGGCCGCAAGCCAGGACTTGCGCATGAGTCTTCTCCAGCGAGTACTTTACTTATTGATAGGGTACGGCGGGCCGGTCGCGGAGACCGCCCTGCCGCATGATAGCGGAATCGTCCGCCGATCCTTCCATTGGTTACGATTGCGAGATGATGGATTTCCCTGACGGCGGGCCGCGCGCCCGCGCCGAACGTCTCGTATGGCTGCGCCTGGGCGTGCGCATGATGCTGCGCGACTGGCGCGCCGGCGAACTGCGGCTGCTGGTGCTGGCGCTGGTGGTGGCGGTGGCCGCCGTGGCCAGCGTGGGCTTCCTGGCCGACCGGGTCTCCCGGGCGCTGGAGCGCGACGCCAGCCAGATGCTGGGCGCCGACCTGGTGCTCGAGGCCGACGAGCCCGTGCCGGCCGCCTTCCTCGACCAGGCCCGGCAGCGCGGCCTCGAGGTGTCCTCGGCCATGCAATTCCCCTCCATGGCCAGCGCGCCCGGCGGGGCCCAGCTGGTGTCCCTGAAGGCCGTCGAGCCGGGCTATCCCCTGCGCGGCAGCCTGCGCGTGGCCGCCGAGCCCTACGGCCCCGATGCCGTCACGCGCGACGTGCCCGAGCCCGGTACGGTCTGGGTCGATCCCCAACTGCTCTCGCTGCTGGGCGCCAAGGTCGGCGACAGCATCGGCCTGGGCGACGCGCACCTGCGCGTGGCACGGGTGCTTACCTACGAGCCCGATCGCGGCATGCAGTTCGTCAACGTCGCGCCGCGCGTCATGATGCGCATGTCCGACCTGCCGGCCACCGGCCTGGTCACCACGGGCAGCCGGCTGGACTACTTCCTGCTGGTGGCCGGTGTGCCGGACGGCATGGCCGGCTATGCGGCGTGGCTGAACGACAACCTGCGGCGCGGCCAGAAGGTCGCCACGGTGGAGTCCGGCCGCCCGGAAGTGCGCCGCACGATGGATCGGGCCCAGCGCTTTTTGTCGCTGGTGGCCCTGCTGGCGGTATTGATCTCGGCGGTGGCAGTGGCGCTGGCCGCCGGCCGCTTCATGCTGCGGCATCGTGACGGCATCGCCGTCATGCGCTGCCTGGGCGCGCGCCAGCCGCTGGTGGCCCGCATGCTGGCGGCCGAATTCGCCCTGGTCGGCCTGCTGGCCTCGGGGCTGGGCTGCCTGCTGGGCTACGCCGTGCACGAGGGCCTGGTGGCCGCGCTGGCCGGGCTGATCGACACGGCGCTGCCCGCGCCCTCGGTGGTGCCGGCGTTGCAGGGGCTGCTGACGGGCCTGCTGATGCTGCTGGGCTTCGCGTTGCCTACGCTGGGCCAGCTGCGCCACGTGCCGCCGGCGCGGGTGCTGCGCCGCGACGCCGACGGCTTGCGGCTGCGCAGCGTGGGCGGGTATGCGCTGGGCGCTGCCGGCCTGGCCCTGCTGATCTGGTGGTTCGCCGGCGATGCGCGGCTGGGGGCCGTGGTGGCCGGCGGCTTCCTGGGCGCCTTCCTGGTGTTCGCGCTGGCGGCCTGGGCCTGCGTGCAGGCGCTGGGCCGGGTGCGCGGCGCGGTGCAGGGCCTGCCGGCGCTGCGTTTCGCGCTGGCGGGCGTGGTGCGCCGGCGCGCGGCCACCATCACGCAGGTCTGCGCACTGTCGGTGGGCCTGATGGCGCTGCTGCTGCTGACCCTCACGCGCACCGACCTCATCGCCGGCTGGCAGCGCACGCTGCCCGACGACGCGCCCAACCGTTTCCTCATCAACGTGCAGCCCGACCAGCGCCGGGCGGTGCTCGACCGGTTGGCCGGCGACGGCCTGGGCCAGGTCCGGCTGTGGCCCATGGTGCGTGGGCGCCTCATCGCCGTCAACGGCAGGCCGGTGGGGCCGGCCGACTACGACGAGCCGCGCGCCAAGCGCCTGGTCGACCGCGAATTCAATCTGTCATATAGCGACCGGCCGCCCGAGTCCAACCGCATCGAACAGGGGCACTGGCTGTCGCCGGGCAGCAGGGACGAGGTCTCGATGGAGACCGGCATCGCCCAGACGCTGGGCCTGAAGCTGGGCGACAAGCTCAGCTTCGACGTCACCGGCCAGACGGTCGACGTCACCGTCACCAGCCTGCGCCGGGTCGACTGGGACTCCATGCAGGTCAACTTCTTCGCCATCCTGTCGCCGCCGGCGCTGGCCGACGCGCCGCAGAGCTGGATCACGTCGTTCCACCTGCCGCCCGACAAGGCACCCATGCTGCGCGATCTGGTGGCACAGTTCCCCAATCTCACCGTGTTCGACGTGGGCGCCATCCTGCAGCAGCTGCAGACGGTGCTCGACGAGGTGGGCCGCGCGGTGCAGCTGCTGTTCCTGTTCACGCTGGCCGCCGGTGTGCTGGTGCTGGCCGCCGCCCTGACGGCCACGCGCGACGAACGCGTGCGCGAGGCCGCGGTGCTGCGCGCGCTGGGCGCCACCCGCCGGCAGCTGGCGCGGGCCCAGCGCCTGGAACTGCTGTCGGTGGGCGCGCTGGCCGGCCTGCTGGCCGCAGCCGGCGCCACGGCCGTGGGCTGGGCCCTGTCCACCTACGTGTTCCAATTCGCCATGACCTACAGCCTGTGGCCGTGGCTGGCGGGTCCCGCCGCCGGCATGGCCGGCGCCTGGGCCGGCGGCGCCCTGGCCCTGCGCGGCGTGCTGCGCACCCCGCCCCTGGTTACCCTGCGAGAAGCCTGATGACTGCAACCACCCGGGTCGAGCCCGTCTTCGAACCCCTGGACACCACCAAGACCATCTATGAACAACTGGGCGGCGAACCCGGTGTGCACGCGCTGGTCGAGCGCTTCTACGACCTGATGGATCTCGAGCCCGACTTCCAGGCCCTGCGCGCCGCGCACGGCCCCAGCCTTGACCAGGCGCGCCAGAAGCTATTCTGGTTCCTGTGCGGCTACTTCGGCGGGCCCAACCACTACATCGAGCGCTTCGGCCATCCCCGGCTGCGCGCCCGCCACCTGCCGTTCTCCATCGGGGAAATCGAGCGCGACCAGTGGGTGGCGTGCATGGGCCGCGCCATGCAGGACCAGGGCGTGCCCGCGCCATTGCTCGATCGCATCCTGCATGCGTTCTACGGCACCGCCGACTGGATGCGCAACCGTGCCGGCTAGGCACGCCGCCCCCGCCGTCCGGCGCCTGGCCTGGCAGGCCACGCCCGCCGGCGCCATGCTGTGGGACGCCACCCGCCTGGGCGAGGTGGGCCGGCCGCAGTGGCTGGACCCCACCGCCTATGGCGCGCAGGCTCGCCCGGTGCAGGCCGGTGGCCGCCAGGCTGCCTGGCTGATCGACGGCGACGGCTGGCAGGGCGTGCTGCGCGGTTACCGGCGCGGCGGCCTGGTGGCGCGCGTCAGCCGCGACCGCTACGTATGGCAGGGCGAAGACGCGACCCGCAGCTTCCGCGAATTCCGCCTGCTGGCCAGCCTGCACGGCCAGGGCCTGCGCGTGCCGGCGCCCCTGGCCGCGTGCTATTGGCGCAGCGGCCTGCTGTATCGGGCCGCCATCCTGGTCGAGCGCATTCCCGAGGTGCGCACGCTGGCCCAGGCGCCCGAGGCGTCGGCCAACGAGGTGGGCGCGGCCATCGCCGCCATGCACCGGGCCGGCGTCTGGCATGCCGACCTCAACGCCTACAACATCCTGCTGGATGCCGCCGGACGCGCCTGGCTGATCGACTTCGACCGGGGCACCGAGGGCGGCCTGGCAGAGCGGGCCCGCCTGGGAAACCTGCAGCGTCTGCGCCGGTCGCTGCACAAGGTGGCCGGCGCGGCCGACGGCGAGCGGCGCTGGCGTGACATCGACGCAGCCTACCGGCGCGCCTGGTCAGACGGGGCCTGAGGTCGGAGGGGCCATCCGAAGCCAATTGGGGGTAGACCGCCTGCATCCCCCAGGTAAAAGGCTTTATCATTTTGCCTTTTGGTTTTTTCATAACGCGTTTTGGCAAGGGGTACGCGATGAAATTCTCGGCGGGAGCGCGCCTGGCGCTGGGGGCGGCGCTGGTCGCGGCGGCGGGCCTGGCCCACGCGCAGGACAAGGTCGTCAACGTCTACAACTGGGCGGAATACACCGCTCCCGACACGATTCCGGGCTTCGAGAAAAGCACCGGCATTCGCGTGCGCTACGACGTATACGACAACAACGATACGCTGCAGGCCAAGCTGCTTACGGGCAAGTCGGGCTACGACGTGGTCGTGCCGTCCACGCACTACGCATCGCGCCAGATCGAGGGCGGGCTGTTCCAGAAGCTGGACAAGTCCAAGATCCCCAACTGGAAATACCTGGATCCCGACCTGATGGCCCTGGTGGCCACCATCGACCCGGGCAACCAGTACGCCATCCCGTGGGGCTACGGCACCAACGGCCTGGGCTACAACGTCACCAAGGCCAGGCAGGCCCTGGGCGCCGATGCCGACCTCGGCAGCTGGGACATGCTCTTCAATCCCGAGAACGCGGCCAAGCTGAAGGACTGCGGCATCTCCATGCTGGACGAGGCCGCGCAGGTGTTCCCGGCCGTGCTGCACTATCTCGGCAAGGATCCCAACAGCTCCAAGCCCGACGACTACAAGGCCGCGCTCGAAGTCCTGAAGAAAATTCGCCCCTACATCCGCCAGTTCAGTTCGTCCGGCTACATCGACGAACTCGCGGTGGGTGACCTGTGCATGGTGTACGGCTTCTCGGGCGACGTGATGATTTCCCGCCGCCGCGCGCAAGAGGCCAAGCAGCCCTACGAGATCAATTACTTCATCCCCAAGGGCGGCGCGCCCGCGTGGTTCGACGTCATGGTGATCCCGAAAGACGCCCCGCACCCCGATGAGGCGCACGCCTTCATCAACTACATCGAGACCCCGCAGGTGCACGCGGCCATCACCAATACCATGTTCTATCCCAACGCCAACAAAGAGGCGCGCAAGTTCGTCGAGAAGGACGTGGCCGACAACCCCATGATCTACCCGCCCGCGGACGTTTCCAAGACGCTGTTCGTCATCAAGGCCCAGCCGCTGCCGGTGCAGCGCCTGCAGACGCGCATGTGGAACGAGTTGAAGTCCGGACGATAGCCATCATGACAGACAGCCGTTCCCCGGCGCCTCACAACGTCGACCCGGACGAGTTCGTCAAGCTCGTCGACGTGGTCAAGATCTTCGGCGACGTGGTCGCCGTGCGGTCCGTCAACCTGTCGGTGCGGCGCAACGAGCTGTTCGCGCTGCTGGGCAGCTCGGGCTGCGGCAAGTCGACGCTGCTGCGCATGCTGGCTGGTTTCGAGGACGCCACCTCGGGCCGCATCCTGCTCGACGGCGAGGACATCACCGCCGTGCCGCCGTACCGGCGGCCGGTCAACATGATGTTCCAGTCGTACGCGCTGTTTCCCCACATGACGGTCGAGGCCAACGTGGCCTTCGGCCTGAAGCAGGAGGGCGTGGACCGCGCCGAAATCCACGACCGCGTGTTCGAGGCGCTCGACCTGGTTCAGATGGCCGGCTACGTGCGCCGCAAACCGCATCAACTGTCGGGCGGCCAGCAGCAGCGCGTGGCGCTGGCGCGCAGCCTGGTCAAGCGTCCCAAGCTGCTGCTGCTCGACGAGCCCATGTCGGCGCTCGACAAGCAGATCCGCCAGAAGACGCAGATCGAGCTGGTCAAGATCCTGGAGCAGGTGGGCGTCACCTGCATCATGGTCACCCACGACCAGGAAGAGGCCATGACCATGGCCAGCCGCCTGGCCGTCATGACCGAAGGGCAGATCGTCCAGTGCGGCACGCCGCAAGACGTCTACAACTTCCCCAGCTCGCGTTTCGTGGCGGGCTTCATCGGCAGCACCAACCTGTTCACGGGCACCATCGTGGTCGATGAACCGGACCACGTCGCCATCGAAAGCGAGGCGCTCACCCGGCCGCTGTACGTCAGCCATGGCGTCAGCGAACCGCTGGGCATGGAGGTCCACGTGTCGATCCGGCCCGAACGCGTGGAAGTCTCGCGCGCCCGGCCGACGGGCGACTACAACTGGGCGCACGGCATGGTCAGCCACATGGCGTGGATGGGCGGCTACGCGCTCTACCAGATCCGCCTCGATTCGGGCCAGACGCTGGAAGCCAGCGTGCCCAGCCTGCAGCTCGCCCGCATGGATGCGCCCGGCATCGACGAAGAGGTCTTCGTCAGCTGGACCGCCGACAGCGCTACGGTGCTCGCGACATGAAGCCGCCGTCGCTGCGCCGCTGGGTGCCGTCGAGCCGGGCGCTGGCGGTGGCCCCGCCGTTCCTGTGGCTGGGGCTGTTCCTGCTGCTGCCGTTCCTGCTGGTGCTGAAGATCAGCTTCGCCGAGCTGCAGTTCGGCATCCCGCCGTACACGCCGCTGGCGCAATTCCAGGAAGAGGCCGTCCAGCTCAGCCTGCACCTGCGCGGCTACATCCTGTTGTTCACCGACAGCCTGTACGCGGCCACCTATCTCAATTCGGTGAAGATGGCCGGCGTCACCACGCTGTGGTGCATCCTCATCGGCTATCCCATCGCGTACTACATCGCGCGCTCGTCGCCCGCGGTGCGCAACCTGTTGCTGCTGGGCGTGATCCTGCCGTTCTGGACATCGCTGCTGCTGCGCGTCTACGCGTGGGTGGGCATCCTGCGCAACGACGGCCTGCTGAACAAGGCGCTGATGGGGCTGGGCCTGATTTCCTCGCCGCTCGAAATCTACCGCACGGACCTGGCCGTCTACATCGGCATGATCTACGCCTACCTGCCGTTCTTCATCCTGCCGCTGTACGCCAACCTGGTGAAGATGGATCTGCGCCTGCTCGAGGCCGCCTACGACCTGGGTGCGCGGCCATGGCAGGCGTTCTGGCGGATCACCGTGCCGCTGTCCGCGCCGGGCGTGGTCGCCGGTGCCATGCTGGTCTTCATTCCCTGCGTGGGCGAGTACGTCATTCCGGAGATGCTGGGCGGCGCCAACACGCTGATGATGGGCCGCGTCATGTGGAACGAGTTCTTCAACAACACCGACTGGCCGATGGCCTCGGCCGTCACCTGCGTGATGGTGCTGCTGCTGCTCGTGCCGCTGGCGCTGTTCCAGTACAACCAGGTGCGGGCGCAGCAACCCGGAGGCCGGCGATGAAGGGCCCGAATAAGACGCTGCGCGCGCTGGCGCTGGGCCTGGGCTACGCGTTCCTTTACCTGCCCATCCTCAGCCTGATGGTGTTCTCGTTCAACGACTCGGCCGTGCTTACGTCCTGGAGCGGCTTCTCGCTGCGCTGGTACGGCGAGCTGCTGCGCGACGACGCGCTGCTGTCGGCCGCCTGGCTGTCGCTGCGCATCGCGCTGCTGACCGCCACTGCGGCGGCCGCCATCGGCACGTGGGCCGGCTACGTGCTGGCGCGCATGGGGCGCTTCCGCGGCTTTGCGCTGTACGTCGGCATGCTCAGCGCCCCGCTGGTCATCCCCGAGGTGGTGCTGGGCATCTCGCTGTTGCTGATGTTCGTCGAGCTGCGTGGCGCCGTGGGCTGGCCCGCCGAGAACGGCATGTTCACCATCTGGGTCGGCCACGTCACGCTGTGCATGGCCTTCGTGGCGGTGATCATCCAGTCGCGCGTGCGCGACCTGGACCGCTCGCTGGAAGAGGCCGCACTGGATCTCGGCGCCACGCCGCTCAAGGTGTTCTTCAGCGTCACGCTGCCGCTCATCGCGCCGGCCGTCGTCTCGGCCTGGCTCCTGGCCTTCACCCTGTCGCTGGATGACGTGGTGATCGCCTCGTTCCTGTCCGGGCCGGGTTCCACGACCCTGCCCATGGAAGTCTTCTCGCGCGTGCGCCTGGGCCTCAAGCCCGAGGTCAATGCCCTCGCCACGCTGTTCATCCTGGCCGTCGGCACCTGCGTGATCGTGGCCAATCGCCTGCAATGGCGCAAGGAAGCCCGCAAATGACCCAAGCCACCCTGTACGGACTGGCCAAGTGCAGTACCTGCATCAAGGCGCGCGACTGGCTCGACGCCCGCGGCGTCAAGCACGACTTCATCGACTACCGCGACAACCCGGTCCCGGCCGCCACGCTCGAGCAATGGGCCGGCAAGGTCGGCGGCTGGGAGAAGCTGGTCAACCGCACCTCCATGACGTGGCGCGCGCTGCCTGACGAACGCAAGGCCGCCACGACCGACGCGCAATGGACGAAGCTCATCGCCGAGTACCCGGCGCTGGTGCGCCGGCCCGTCACGGTCACACCCGACGGCGAGGTCACCGTCGGCTTTTCCGAGAAGCGCTACGGCGAGCGCTTCGCCTGAGGGCCGCCGCATGGCGAGCCGCGCGCTCCCCGATGCCTTCTTCGACCGCGATGCGCGCCAGGTGGCGCGCGAGCTGATCGGCACCGTCATCCGCCGCCGCCTCGACGGCCTGTGGCTGTCGGCCCGCATCATCGAGACCGAAGCCTACTACCTGAACGAGAAGGGCAGCCACGCCTCGCTGGGCTACACGCACAAGCGGCGTGCGCTCTTCATGGACGGGGGCACCATCTACATGTATTACGCGCGCGGCGGCGATTCGCTGAACTTCAGCGCGGGCGGCCCCGGCAACGCCGTGCTGATCAAATCGGGCCACCC
>Ga0182743_1004276_pt1 | contig 10930 bp, 11 predicted proteins | sample eDN3rd30CKraftOP_FD_128522 | JGI IMG/M metagenome (GOLD analysis project Ga0182743, IMG submission 128522) | Enriched Organic Plus compost microbial communities from Emeryville, California, USA - eDNA 3rd pass 30_C Kraft OP (version 2) (version 2) ... | reverse complement strand
TCGGCAATGCGTCTCGGAGATTGGGCCGCCCTCATCCTTCGAGACAGGCGCTTCGCGCCCTCCTCAGGATGGGTCGGAACGAACGCCAGTCAGCCCAACACCAGCGCGGCAAGCACAAGGGACAGCGCCCCGACCAGCAGCCCCAGCACGAATGCGGCGCCGGTGCGCCAGGCCGTTGACCTCGGCACGACGGCGCGCGGTGGCCCGCTCTCCGATAGCGCGCGCTGGCGTTCTATCAGGCGAGCGGCGATGTAGCGCGTGATCGCCTTGGCGGTCTCGCCGATATCGTTGGATTCCGAGAGGACCTTGCGGCCATAACGGGTGTCCTGCACGAAGCGATAGACACGCTTGTCGCGGCCCATGATCACATAGGCGGTGATGTCGATCCAAAGCCGCGGCACGTCGCCATGGCTGATCCCGCGATCGAAAATATCCACATCCGCGGGGATTTCGGCGAACACCTTGTCGAGCGCTTCGTTCAGGAGTTCGAGACGCGCGGCTTCGGCATCGCGCATCTCCAGCACGATTCCCGATCGTTCCGCCGCCTCGATCCGAACCTGGCGCAGCGCCTCTTTCAGCGGCGAAACCGGCTGCGGCGGCTGCGTCTCACGCTTTTTGCGTCCCCACATGAGCGGACCGTAGCGCCGTTAGCGGTGCTCCGAAAGCCCGGCTTGCGCCAGCCATGCGAGGCCATCTTCCGTTCGCGCGCGCGGATGGTATTCCGCCGCCACCCAACCGGCATAACCGAGGCGATCGAGCGCCCGGAAGATCGCGGGATAGCTTACCTCCCCCTCGTCCGGCTCATGTCGCGAGGGAACCGCCGCGATCTGCACATGACCGATCAGCGGAAGATGGGCCTCGAAGCGCCGGATCAGGTCGCCGCCCATGATCTGCGCGTGATAGAAATCGAACTGAATGCGGATGTTGGATTTGCCCGTTTTCACGATGATGTCGGCCGCGTGCTCCACGCGGTTGAGAAAATAATTCGGGCGGTCGCGATTGTTGATCGGCTCGATCAACAGCGTGATGCCTTTCTCGGCCGCCCGATCCGCGGCGCGCATCAGATTGGCGATATAGGTGCGCTCCGCCGCCGGCCGCTCGTTCACCGGCACGAAGCCGGCGAGCACATGGATCGCGCGGCCACCGACCGCGGTGATGTAGTCCAGCGCCTGTGCAAAGAGCGCGTCGAAGTCTCGCTCGCGGTTCGGGACCGCGGCCAGTCCGAACTGCCCCTCGCCGCCCCGCTCGGTGTTGATCCCCAGCATTGCAAGACCATGCCGTTCGATCTGGTCCCGGAGGGCGGTGGCGGGAGTCGTATAGGGAAACTGGCCTTCGACGGCGCGAAAGCCGAAGGCCGCGGCCGCGGCGGGGCGCTCGATCAGCGGACGCTCGGAGAACAGATACGCGATATTGGCGGCAAAACGGGGCATTGGGCCTCGCAGGCGGAGGGAATCGGAGCCCCTTGTACCAAAGCTTCTCCCGGCTTCGCTGTGCACAATCCGTGATGACAGCGCCGGATTTGCCCGTCTTTGGCGATGCAGTGGGCAGCGGACGCGCCTCGAAAATTGTCCCTTCTCCACATGGAGGCCAGACCGAAAAACACAACAAATCAAAGCCTTGATGGTTGTGGGCTAATGCCCACATTGAACCCCACAGGGCGAGTGGGACGTTTTGTGGTTGACTGCCTGTATACAAGGCGGTTCGATACCACAAAACAACAAGCTGTCTCAAAGGGTCGAGGAACAAGGCGAGGGCCGTGCGATGAACGCACAAGAGCTGCTGCAGGAAATCTCCGATTATTGCCGCCAGGCGGGGCTCGCTGAGTCCACGTTCGGACGGCGGGCCGTGAATGACGGCAAGCTCACGAGCCGGCTGCGCAACGGCGGGCGCATTACCACCGAGACGCTCGATCGCATTCGAACCTTCATGACCATTCACAATGGAAGAGAAAGCGCGCGTCCAATGATCATCGAGCGTGGTGGCCGTCCGTCGGCTGTCGATCCCGTGGCGGCAACGCCGGCGCCTGCCAATGCCAATGACGACGGCAATCGCGAATTTCGGTTCTTCGACAACCGGCAGAAATATCTGCTGTTCGTGAATACCTGCAGCGAGAAATGGGTCGTCGCCAACAAGGTCGCGCAGGAGCTCGGCAACATCCATCCGCGTCCGCCGGCAGTGCGCCTGTTCGACGCCGGCCTCGGTGATGGCACCGTTCTCACCCGCGTGATGCGCGCGATGCATCATCGCTACCCGAACATGCCGTTTTACATTTCCGGCAAGGAGATCAGCCTCGAGGACATCCGGCTCACCCTGGAGAAGATGCCGGACCGGCTTTACGAGCATCCGTCCACGGTCCTCGTCCTGACCAACATGTATTATTCGGAGGCGCCGTGGCTGACGGTGAAATCCCCCGCCGCGGCCAACAGCCTGGTCTGGAACGAAGTCGCACTGACCGGCACGACCTCGCACGATTTCGAGGAGCAGATCACCGGCTTGCAGGACTTCCTGTCCGAAAACTGGAAGGCCGGCGTCAGTCCGAAGACCGGAAATCCGATCTACGAGCGTCCGGTGGTGCTGGTGATCTACCGGCAGGATCACAAATTCCTGCTCGACCCGATCATCCCGCGGCGCGGCGCGGCCAATGCCGATTTCGATCTGATAATCGCGTCGCAGCCTTATCGCGCCCGCGCTACCGCGGAGTTCAAGGCGCAGAAGGTCATCGCTCCGCTTGCCCGCGCGCTCGGGCCGGGCGGCCGCCTGATCGCGATCCATTCCTACGGCAACGATCCGGCGTCCGAGATCGTGCAGAGCGTATGGCCCGGCGATAATCCTTTCCAGACCGATCGTCATGCGATCCTGCGCGAAGTGAAAAAGGCGCTCGGACCCGCGGCGCGCGATCTGAACTTCAACACCTACGCCGATAACCGCGCGATCTTCCGCTACGACATGCACACGCTGCCGAGCGAAGTGACGGGATCGATCGGCACATCGACGGTTCTCGCGGCCTGGAATGCTGCGATCTACGTGTCGCAGGTCGAGGACGAGCGCCTCAACGAGGTCGTCAAGGATTCTCGCTATCTCGACGCCACGCGCGAAGTGCTGCGCAAGCATAACGGTCTTTGGTTCAACGACGAATCCTACGTCATCTCGCGAAGAAGAGAATAAGCATGGCCCTCCCGCTTCGGAAACCTTCGCGTTTGGAGTCCGATACCGTTGACGACATCTGCACGTTCCTCGCCGATTTCTCGCTTGAGGTGACGCGCCCGAAGCTTGCCGATCTGCAGGCGATCCGCGACAGCGCCGGCCCGGGTATCCGGGTCTATGTCAGCGCGATCCCGACGCGGCCTTCGGCCGAACTGGTCGAGCAATCGGCGATGACGCGTCAATGCGGTCTCGAACCCGTGCCGCATATCGCCGTGCGCAACTACCAGAGCCGCGACGAGCTGACGGGCCTGATCGCGCGGCTGGCGAACGAAGCCGGCGTGAAGCAGGTGCTGGTGATTTCCGGCGACCGCGGCGACGCGGCGGGTCCGTTCACGTCGTCGCTGGAGATCATCGAAAGCGGCGTCCTGCAGCAGCATGGCATCACCCATGTCAGCATCGCCGGCCACCCGGACGGCCATCCGGTGGTGTCCGACGACGTGATGCAGCGGGCGCTTCTGGCCAAGCTTGAGGCGGCCGAACAGAGCGGCCTCGTCGCGGACATCGTGACGCAATTCGGCTTCGACGCGGCCGGCATCACGCGCTGGGTCATGAAGATCCGCGATCTCGGCATCGAGGCGCCGGTCCGCATCGGTCTCGCCGGCCCGACCAATCTGACGACGCTTTTGAAATACGCGCAGCGCTGCGGCGTCAAGGCATCGGTCGGCGGCATCACCAAGCATGCCGGTCTGGTGAAGAACCTGTTCGGTGTCAGCGCGCCTGACGCGATTGTGCGAACGCTTGCCGGCGAGAACGCGACCGGCGCCCTCGGCAGCGTCGCCGTGCATTTCTTCTCGTTCGGCGGTGTCGCCGCGACCTCCAAATGGGCCGCTCATGCAGCACAGGGGCGGATCGCGCTCGAAGGCGACGGCTTCTCGGTGCAGCCGTAGCTTTTCGTTTCGCCGCGCAAGTTGTGCCTGCACAAACAAAAAAGCCCCGGCCTCGGCCGGGGCTTTTCGTTTGACCGAAAGAAGCGCGGTCAGTTGAGTTCGCGCCAGATGCCGAGCGATTCCTGCATCGGGCGATCGGAGATCGAGAACAGCACGCTCTGATCGTCGGCCTTGTGCGAATATTGCTTCCAGGACGGGATCACGAACACGTCGCGCGGGCCCCATTCGAACACTTCGCCGTCGATGGTGGTCTGACCCTTGCCCTCGAGGCACGCGAAGATGGTGCCGTCGGTCGAGCGATAGGGCTGGCCCTTGAACCCCTTCGGCAACAGCGACAGATGGGCCCCCATGGTCGGGGTCGACCAGCCGCCGTTGAACGGATTGGCGTAGCGCAGCCGGAAGCCGTGATACGGGTTGATGTCGTCGGTCTTCGCCATGCGGTCGAGGATCGGACGCACCCGCTCATAGGCATAGTTGATGATCGGCGATTCCTTCTTGGTGTTCGTGCCGTCCGGCAGCACGCCCGAGCCGTAGCGCCACAGGGAATCGTTGTCGGTGTATTTGGTATTCTGCACCGCGGAATCGAGATGCTCGGCGAAGGCGGTCTCGAAGAAGTTGATGGTGGGAACGTCGAGCACGTCGAGCCAGATCATCGGCTTCTTCGACTCGTTGCCGTGGTCGTGCGCGGTCCAGCTCGGCGTCAGCACGAAATCGCCGTACTTCATCAGCGTCTTCTCGCCATCGACCTGGGTATAGGCGCCGTCGCCATCGAGGATCAGCCGGATCGCGCCCGCGGTGTGACGGTGCGCGCCGGCAATCTCGCCCGGCAGGATCAGCTGCAGACCGGCATAGAGCGAAGGCGTGATGCGCGACTGGCCGCGCAAAGCCGGATTCTCCAGCACCAGCACGCGGCGCTCGGCCTCTTCCGCGGTGAGCAGGCCCCCGGCCTCTTCCACCATAGGCCTCACTTCGTCGAAGTGCCAGATCGCGGGCGCGGCGATCGACTTCGGGCTCTTGGCGACGAGATCCTTGAGCACCTCCCAGAGCGGCGCCATGTCGCGCTGGGAAATCTTCTCGTAGAAAGCCGCCCGCTTGGGGTCCTTGCTGCCTTCGTAGATCTTGGCCTTCTTGTCGGTGACGGCGGTGGCGGTCGCCATGAATTCCTCCTGAGACACCTTTCTGGATGGTTGCTCTAACAATAGTCCCAAAACGGCCCTGATCCTAGGGGCAGCACCCCGCGGCATATCTGCCATACGGGGTTTTCACCGGATGGGTAATTCCGGGCCGGCCGCGCGATCAGGTGTTGATCGAGCCGCCGTCCACGGCGATGGTCTGACCCGTCACGAAGTCGCTGTCCGCCGAGGCGAGGAATACGAGAGCCCCCAGGAGGTCCTGCGGCAGCTGGTCCCTCTTGAACGCGCGGCTTCCGACCACGCGGGCTTTGAGCGCCTCGTCATGGGTCCCGCTGGCCACCAGGGTTTCGCTCATCACGAGGCCCGGCGCGAGCGTGTTGACGCAAATGCCGTGTTCGCCGAGTTCGCGCGACAGCGTGCGGGTGAAGGTCGCGATCGCCCCCTTGGACGCCGTATAGTGCAGCATGCCCGGCAGCCCCTTATAGACCGTGCCGGAGCCGATATTGATGATCTTGCCGTACCGCTTGGCCATCATGTGCGGGACCGCATGTTTCACGGTCAGAAAAGAGCCGCGGACGTTGACCGCAAACACCTTGTCCCAGAGGTCGACGTCGATGTCCTGCACCTTGGTGTGCTGAAGCGGCGCAAAAAGCGCGGCATTGTTCACCAGGATGTCGATCTTGCCGAACCGCTCCACGGCCCGGTCCATCAGCGCCTTGACCTGATCCTCGCGGCTGACATCGCAGGTCACGCTCATCGTGGCGTTGGCCCCGTATTTTCCGGCGATCTCGGCGGCGGCCTCCTCGCCTCCCGAAATGTCGGCGATCACCACCCCGGCGCCCTCGGCGGCGAGCGCCTCCGAATAATGACGCCCGATCCCCTTGGCGCCGCCGGTCACGATGGCGGTGCGTCCTGAAAGTCTTCCCAGCTCGGTTCTTGCCATGTCTGTCCCAGTCTTTAGAAAGTGCGGCGACTGTATGACTGTCCAAGGAACGAAGCGCAACATGACCCCGGAAACCGAAGACCGCCTTGCCATCCGCGACCTGATCGAGGACTGGGCCGTTTTACGTGACGCAAGGCTCTGGGACGCATTCAGGAAGGTCTGGCACGACGACGGGGTCATGCAGGCCACGTGGTTTCAGGGTACGGCCGACGAATTCATCAAGGTGAGCCAGGAAGGCTACGACAAGGGCGTCCGGATCCTGCATTTCCTCGGCGGGATGAATATCGAGATCAATGCCAACCGGGCCATCGCCCAGACCAAGATGACGATCTCGCAGCGCGGCCCTGTGGACGGCGTCCTTTGCGACGTCGTGTGCACCGGACGCTTCTATGACTTCTTCGAAAAGCGCTTCAGCCGTTGGGGCCTCGTCCTGCGCCAGCCGATCTACGAAAAGGACCGCTGCGACCCTGTCGACCCGACGGCGACCTTGAAGCTCGATCAGGACATCCTGAAGCTGTACCCGGAAGGCTACCGCCACCTGGCCTATCTGCAGCACAAGATCGGCTACAAGGTGAAGCGCGACATGCCCGGCCTCGATGGCCCAGAACTCGAGGCGCTCTACGCCAAGGGCAAGGCATGGCTCGAGGGTCACTCGCTCTGACTACAAGCCGGCCGCCCGGCCGGTGACCGGTACTGCGTCTTTCGGATCTCACCGCCTGGATCGCAAGGAAACCAGCATCATGACTTCGGCCTTGTTTTCTCCGATTACGCTGCGTGGACTGACGTTGCCCAACCGCGTCGTGGTTTCACCGATGTGTCAGTATGCCTCGGAGGATGGCTCCGCCACCGACTGGCATCTGCAGCATCTCGGCAGCTTCTCGCTTGGCGCTGCCGGCCTCGTCATCACCGAGATGACGATGGTCAGCCGGGTGGGCCGCATCTCGCAGAAATGCGCCGGTCTCTATTCGGACGAGAACGAGAAGGCGCTCAAGCGCGTCATCGATTTCTGCAAGACCTTCGGGGTCGCCAAACAAGGCGTCCAGATCGGTCACGCCGGGCGAAAAGGCTCGACCCAGCCGCCGGCGCAGGGCGGCAAGCCGCTGAAGCCGGAGGAAGGCGCCTGGGAGACCCTGGGCCCCTCCCCGATCCCGTTTGGCGAAGGCTGGCCGCTGCCGCGCGAGATGAACAAGACCGACCTCAAGCAGGTGCTCGACGAATTTGTCTCAGCCGTGCAGCGCGCCGATCGCGTCGGCTATGACCTCGTCGAAATCCACGGCGGCCACGGCTATCTCCTCAACCAGTTCCTGTCGCCGCTCGCCAACCAGCGCAGCGACGAATATGGCGGCTCGGTTGAAAAGCGCATGCGCTATCCGCTCGAAGTCTTTGCCGCATGCCGTGAGGTCTGGCCGAAGGACAAGCCGATGGGCATTCGCGTTTCAGCGGTGGACTGGGTCGATGGCGGCACGACCGTCGAGGACACGGTCGCCTTCGCCAAGGAGCTGAAGAAACTCGGCTGCGATTTCGTCGACGTGTCGAGCGGCAATGTCGATCTGCGCCAGAAGGTGCCGTTCGCGCCTGCCTTCAACGCGCCGTTCGCGGAACGGGTCCGTCGCGAGGCAGACATCCCCACGATGGTGGTCGGCCTGATCACCAAGGCGCGCGAAGCCGAGGAGATCGTCGCATCAGGCAAGGCCGACATGATCGTCATCGGCCGGGCTGCGATGTGGGACCCGCGCTGGGCCTGGCATGCCGCCGAGGAACTCGGGGCGGAGACGCCTTACGCTCCGAAAACCATGCCGTCGCACCCCAAGATGCGGCCGCAGGTGTTTCCCAATCGCGCGGCAACGCCGGCTTAAGGCAAATCGTCGGCCGGGCCGCGTCGAGACGCGCGGCCCCGCAGCCGTTACAGCCGGACGCGCCGGACGAACTTCCCGAAATCAGCGAGCTGTTGCGTCACCAGTGCGATGGACGCCGCATCCTTGAGTTCGCCTGACGCCTCGTCGAACTTGTCCTTGGCGAAGGCGATCTGCACCTCCGGCTTGACGAAGACCAGCGCGTCGATGGCTGCGAGCGTCTGGCGCAGGTGATACTGCATGCGTGACGCCCCGAGCGGTCCCGTGGATGCCGACTGGATCGCCACCGGCTTGTCCTTGAACGGCTGGTCCTTGGTCTTGGAGACCCAGTCGAGTGCATTCTTGAGTGCGCCCGGAATGGTCCAGCCATATTCCGGCGAGACGATGATGACGCCGTCGGCCGCGCGCACCGCATCGGCCAGCGTCATCACCTCATCCGGGACCGCGAGGTCCTGGTTGAAATGCGGAAAGCCAGCATAGCCCGGCGCTGCCGTAATCATCATGTCGGCAGGCGCGAGCTGCGGCAGAAGCCGCACAAGGCTCGCATTGTAGGAGCGCTTGCGCAGGCTGCCGCAGATCGTAACGATGTTGAGGCTGTTCGCCATGGGAACGGTCAAGCCTTGTCGCCGACGCGCGCGATGAATTTCCCGAAGGCTTCGAGCTGCTGCTTGACGACGTTGCGCGTGGCCTCGTCCTTCAGCTCGCCGGTCTTCTCGTCGAACTTGTTCTGCGCTTGCGCGATCAGCACTTCCGGCGTGTTGAATACGAACGCGTTGAGGAACACCATCGACTGGCGCATGTGATACTGCATGCGCGCCCCCCCGAGGATGCCCATCGAGCAGGATTGCAGGCAGATCGGCTTGTTGGCGAACGGCTGATCCTTCATCCGCGACACCCAGTCGATCGCGTTCTTCAGCCCGCCGGGGATCGTCCAATTGTATTCCGGCGAGACGATGATGACACCATCAGCGGCCCGGATCGCGTCGGAAAGCGCGGTCGCCGCAGGCGGAAAGCCCTCGGCCTGGAGATCGCTGTTGTAAAGCGGCATCTCGATGGACGGCGACGCCTTGATCGTCATCCCGGCCGGTGCGAGCCCCGGCAGCGCGTTCGCCAGCATGCGGTTGAAAGAACCTTTGCGAAGCGAACCGCAAATCGTGATCACATTCGACATTTCGGATACCTCTTGACACTCGATGTGAGGGGCGTGACGGGAGCCTTTCCGGCGGGCGGCTCGCTAGATAGCGGGCAAAGATCGAAAAGTCACCCGCATGAAAAGAAAAGGCCGGCGCCCGCGGCGCCAGCCTTTTCCCCCTCTGGACGGGCGGAACAGTTCAGCGCTGCTCGATACCCGCCTTTTTCATCAGGTCGCTCCACTTGGCGATTTCGGAAGACACATGCTTGGTCAGTTCCTCGTTGGTCGAGGTCTTGACCACGATGCCGGTCTTCGCGATCGCCTGCTTCACCTCGTCCTTGGCGAGCACCTCGTGAACGGCCTTGGTCAGCTTGTCCACGATCGGCTTCGGCGTCCCCGCCGGCAGGGCGAAGCCATACCAGCTCGTGACGTCGTAACCGGGGACGCCAGCCTCGGAGAGCGTGGGCAGATTCGGATAGGCTTCGTTGCGCTCGCGCGATGTCACCGCCAGCGGCTTGACGTTCCCGGCTGCGATCTGGCTGCGCAACGCAGGCAGCAATTCGAAGGTCAACTGCACATCGTTCTGCATCAAGGCGGTGACGACATCCGGCGTGGTCTTGTACGGGATATGCTTGATGTCGGTGTCCGACATCACGCGAAACAATTCACCGGCGAAATGCTGCGTGGTGCCGACGCCGCCGGCGGCGCCGTAATTGTACTTGCCCGGATTGGCCTTGGCTTCGGCGAGAAGGGCCTTCACGTCGTTCACCGGGAATTTCGGCGAGGCGACCAGCAGCAGCGGCACGGTGCCGATCTGCGTGACCATCTCGAAATCCTTGACCGAGTCATAGGGCAGCTTCTTGTAGAGCGCGCCGGCGACCGCATGCGCGTTGCTGAGCACGAGCACGGTGTAGCCGTCCTTGGGCGCTTTCGCGACCTGATCGGCGCCGATCGTCGAGCCAGCACCCGGCTTGTTCTCGACCACGAAACTCTGCCCGAGCTTTTCCTGCAATTGCTGGGCGATGATGCGGCTGACGATGTCGGTGCCGCCGCCGGCTCCGTAAGGGACGAGGAATTTCACCGTGCGCGTCGGCCATTCCTGAGCAGACGCTGGCGCGGCAATGGCGGTTGCAACACCGAGGCCGAGGGCTGCCGTCACGAGCCACGATTTGAAATTCATCCTCTCCTCCCGGTTGGTTTTTCGGCGAACGCGTGTCGAGGCGACGCGGCCCGCGGGCCCGGACAAAACCGGGCGGCTTGACGGAAGTTCACGACCATGAACTAATTCAAGAAATGAAACCGAAGTCGAACTCGGCTGTCAAGTCGGCTGACCGCGCCCTCGACATTCTCGAGTATGTTGCGGATGCGACAGAACCGCCCACCTTCTCGCGGTTATTGTCCGATCTTGGCGTCCCGCGCAGTTCTCTGTTTCACCTTCTCAACAATCTCCTGACGCGCGGCTATCTCGAACAGGAGAGCGCCGGCGGCCGCTATCGCCTCGGCCAGCGCGTCGAGCATCTGGCCGCGCGGCTGAAGGGGCCGACGCTTGCGACGCTGGTGCTGCCGCATCTTCGCTCGCTCAGCGACGTCCTGAACGAAACATCCGGTTTCAACATCTGGACCGGAGACAGCGTCGAGGCGATCGCGACCGCGATGGGACACCAGGCGCTGGCCTTCACGATGAAAGTCGGCGAACGCGCCCCGCTCTATGCGGTGTCGTCGGGGAAAATCGTGCTCTCGCGCATGAGCAACGCCGAGCTTGAGGCCTATCTCGACCG
>Ga0182743_1004275_pt1 | contig 10931 bp, 7 predicted proteins | sample eDN3rd30CKraftOP_FD_128522 | JGI IMG/M metagenome (GOLD analysis project Ga0182743, IMG submission 128522) | Enriched Organic Plus compost microbial communities from Emeryville, California, USA - eDNA 3rd pass 30_C Kraft OP (version 2) (version 2) ... | reverse complement strand
TGTGCGCGATTTTGAGTTTCCGGCGGGCGAATTTTCGCATGTGATTCACGCCGCCACCGAGGCGAGCGCCCAGCTCAACGAGCAATCGCCGCGACTGATGTACGACGTAATCGTCGATGGCACGCAGCGGGTGCTCGACTTTGCCCGCGCGTGCAACGCTCAGAAGTTGCTGCTCGCCAGTTCCGGCGCGGTGTACGGCCCGCAGCCGCCCGGCGTGACGCACGTCAGCGAAGAATTCACGGGCGGACCGAATCCGCTATCCCCTTCGGCCGCTTACGGCGAAGGAAAGCGCGTCGCCGAAATGCTCTGCGCCATGGCCAGCCGGCAACACGGCTTGGAAGTGCGCATCGCGCGCTGCTTTGCGTTCGTGGGCCCCTATTTGCCGCTCGACATTCATTTTGCCGTCGGCAACTTCCTGCGTGACGCGTTGAAAAATCAGCCGATTCGCGTTGGCGGCGACGGCCGGCCGATGCGGTCGTATCTGTACGCAGCCGATCTGGCGATCTGGCTTTGGACCATTTTGTTCCACGGCCAGAACTGCCGCCCGTACAACGTCGGCAGCGATCAGGCCTACTCGATTCGCGAAATCGCCGAAGCCGTGGCGAAGCTACCCGAGTCGCCGCTGCCCGTGGAGATCGCCAAACCGTCGCCGTCTTCGGCTCCCGCGTCCTACTACGTGCCGTCGATCGAGCGAGCCCGTACCGAACTGGGGCTGGAAGTCGAAGTCGACTTCGCCGCGGCGATCGCTCGCACCTATCAGTGGCACAAGAACCAAATACCCAATTAGATCACCGCTTGACCCAACTGACCGGAGTTTACCTCGCATGCGCGTCGCCGATTACATCGCCCAACAAACGGCCCAGCACGGTGTCCGTCATGTGTTTCTCGTGACCGGCGGCGGCGCCATGCACCTGAACGACGCCTTCGGCCGCTGCACCGATTTGCAGTATGTCTGCTGCCACCACGAGCAAGCCTCGGCGATGGCTGCCGAAGCCTACGCTCGCGTGTCGGGCCAGCTGCCGGTGGTGAACGTGACGACCGGTCCGGGCGGCATCAACGCGCTCAACGGCGTGTTCGGCGCTTGGGTCGACTCGATTCCCATGATGGTCATCTCCGGTCAGGTTCGCCGCGAGACGACGATGTTCAAGAACGGCCTGATCGGCAAAATCCGTCAGCTCGGCGATCAGGAAGCCGACATTATCGGCATGGTGAAAGGGATCACCAAGTACGCGGTGACGATCGACGAGCCGACCTCGATTCGTTACCACCTCGAACGGGCCTTCCACCTGGCGCGATACGGCCGGCCCGGTCCGTGCTGGATTGACGTGCCGGTTGACGTGCAAGGCGCGCAGATCGATCCCGATTCGCTCGTCGGCTACGATCCGGCTGAAGATGCGATTCGCTGGGAAACGCCCGACCTGTCGGCGGCCTGCGACGAAGTGCTCGCCCGTCTGCGAGCGGCGAAGCGGCCGATCGTCTATGCCGGCGGCGGTCTGCGTGTGGGCGGCTGCTACAACGAATTTCTCTCGCTCATCGACCGGCTCGGCGTGCCGGTGGTGACGGCTTGGAACTCGAACGACTTGCTCTGGAACGAGCATCCGCTGTTTGTCGGTCGCCCGGGCATCATCGGCGACCGTCCCGGCAACTTCGCCGTGCAAAACAGCGACTGCTTGCTGATGCTCGGCACCCGGCTGAACATTCGCCAGGTCAGCTACAACTGGGAGTACTTTGCTCGCGGCGCGTACAAGATGGCCGTCGACATCGACGCCGAAGAAATGCGCAAGCCGACCTGCAAGATCGACCTGCCCGTGCACGCCGATCTGCGCGACTTCCTCCCGATGCTGCAAGCCAAGGTCGAGAAGGCGCCACTCAACAAAGACTCGGAGTGGCTCGACTGGTGTAAGGAGCGCCAGCGCAAGTATCCGGTCGTCCTGCCGGAATATTGGCAGGAAACCGAAGCCGTGAATCCGTACTGCTTCATGGATTCGCTCTTCAAGCAGCTCGACGACAACGAAATCATCGCCACCGGCGACGGAACCGCGTGCGTGGCTGCCTTCCAAGCCGCCTACATTCGCCCCGGTCAGCGGTTGTTCCACAATTCGGGTTGCGCCTCGATGGGCTACGACCTGCCGGCCGCGATCGGCTGTGCGTTTTCGCGTCCTGGACAGCGCATCGTGTGCATCGCCGGCGACGGCAGCATCATGATGAACCTGCAGGAGCTGGAAACGATCGTCGGTCACAAGCTACCGATCAAGATCTTCGTGCTCAACAATCGTGGCTATCACTCGATCCGCCAGACGCAGCGCGGCTTCTTCCCCGACAACGTCGTCGGCTGCGGCACCGAATCGGGCCTGACGTTCCCGAGCTTCGAGAAGCTGGCGACCGCCTTCGGCTTGCAGTACGTCAACTGCCCGAAGCATGAAAACCTGGAATCGACCATTCGCGCGACGCTCGACGCCGAAGGGCCGGCGATTTGCGAAGTAATGCTCGACCTGAAGCAAGGCTTTGCCCCGCGGGCCAGCTCGCGCCGGCTGCCGAATGGCCAGATCGTCACCGCTCCGCTCGAGGATATGTCTCCCTTCCTCAGCCGCGAGGAGCTTGCGGCCAACATGCTCATTCCTCTCGTCGAGGAGCAATCGCCAGCCATTCCCGCGCCTCACATGCCGGTGAAGACCACTCCGGCAGCCAAGCCGGAGTTGGCGAGCGCCCGCTAAGCGAAACCACCACACACAAGCCATTTCCTCATGACTTCCTCGGCTACCACTCGAACTGCACTCGTCACCGGCGGCGCCCGCGGCATTGGCGCGGCGATCGTCGCCGAGCTTCAAAGCCGCGGCGTGCGCGTGCTCGCCCCGCCGCGCCAGGAGCTCGATCTGGCCGATCCGGCGTCGGTCGAAGCCTACCTGGCTCGCCAGCGAGAAACGGGCGAGACGGTGGACATTTTGATCAATAATGCGGGGATCAACTTCATCAATCCGATCGAGAAGATCTCGCAGGAGCTTTGGCTGCAGACGTTCCAGGTGAACCTGCACTCGCCGTTTCGCCTGGTCCAAGCATTCGCGCCGGCGATGAAGGCCCAGAATTGGGGCCGAATCATCAACATTAGCTCGGTTTTCAGCACGGTAACGAAAGAACACCGGGCGGTTTATTCGACCGTGAAGTCGGGCCTGAACGGACTGACGCGAACGCTGGCCGTCGAGCTGGGTCCGAACAACGTGCTGGTGAACGCGGTCGGTCCGGGATACGTCGAAACGGAACTGACGCGGCAGAACAACTCGCCGGAAGCTCTGGAGCGAATCGTCGCCAACATTCCGCTACGGCGAATGGCCCAGCCGAGCGAAATCGCCAGGTTCGTCGCGTTCCTGTGCAGCGACGACAACACCTACATCACCGGCCAACTGCTCCTGATCGATGGCGGGTTCACCTGCCTCTGAGCCATGTTGAACATCCAAAGCAAAAGCCACCCGTACCGCGTGATCGAGTCGCCGAGCCCGCGCGCCGCGATCGAAACGCTCGAAAACCGCGATACGGCGTTCTACCTCGTCGATCGCAAGGTGGCCCAGCTTTACGAAGGCGAGTTCGCCGGCCTTATTCCGCCGGAGCGTTGCTACCAAATCGAAGCTTCGGAACACGCGAAATCGTACGAACAACTGGCGCCGATCTTCTGCTGGCTACTCGAATCGAAGTGTCGCCGCACTTCAAACCTGGTGGTCATCGGCGGCGGAGTGCTGCAGGACATCGGGTGCTTTATCGCGTCGGTGCTGATGCGCGGCGTCCGCTGGACGCTCATTCCAACTACTTTGCTGGCGCAGTGCGATAGCTGCATCGGCAGCAAAAGTTCGCTGAATATCAATCGGTTCAAAAATCAGCTTGGGACGTTCTACGCCCCGCACGAAGTGCGGCTGGCGTTCGATTTTCTCAAGACGCTGACGACTGAAGAGCTGCGCAGCGGCCTGGGTGAAGCGATCAAGCTGCACCTGATCGAGGGGCAGGAAGCGGCCGATCGGCTGCGCGCGACGATGGCCAATACCGCGCCGCAGGATCTGCCGCTGCCGACGATCATTTGGGATTCGCTGCGGATCAAAAAGCGATTCATCGAAGAGGATGAGTTCGATCTGGGCGTCCGCAACCTGCTGAACTATGGCCACACCTTCGCTCACGCGTTCGAATCGGCCACGCAATATGCGATTCCGCACGGAATCGCCGTGATCATGGGCATTGCGTGCGCGACCTATTTTTCCGAGCAGCTCAAGCTGGCGCCGCCGGGATCGTTTGACGACATTCGCGCGTGGACCAGGCCGTTTTACGCCGATTATCTGGCTCCGCTGATGCAGGTGGACGTCGCCACCATCCTGAGCGGAATGAAACAAGACAAAAAGAACCAAGGCGATCAAGTGATGTTTGTACTTACGCGGGGTCCCGGTATGATGTCGAAACTTGGACTGGAAGCCCAAGCAGTACCAGCGTTGCTGACTAGCTGCCTTGAAGCGTTGTAAACAGATCGTAATTCGAATGGAGTCGAATCGATGATCGCGGGTGACATCTTTGAAGATCTGTTCGTGCTCGAAATGACGAACAATCACCTCGGCCGCCTTGAACGGGGGCTCGAGATTGTTCGGCAACACGCTCGGGTCGTCCGCGCGAACAAGATTCGTGCAGCCATTAAGCTCCAGTTCCGGGACGTCGACAGCTTCATCCACAGCGAGTTCAAGGGTCGCACCGACATTCGCTACATTCGGCGCATCACCGAAACGCAGATGTCGAAGGACGACTATGCGAAGCTGGTCGACGCCATTCGCGCCGCCGGCTGCATCCCGATGGCGACGCCGTTCGACGAGAAGTCGGTCGACTGGTGCGTCGACTTCGACATGCCGATCATCAAGGTCGCCAGCGCCGACGCCACCGACTGGCAACTGCTCGAAAAAATCGCCAAGACCCGCAAGCCGGTGATCGTTTCGGTCGGCGGCACGTCGACTCGCGATATCGACGCGATGGTGTCGTTCTTCGAAGAACGCAACATTCCGCTGGCAATCAATCATTGCGTCGCCGTCTATCCGCACAGCGCCGCTGAGTGCCAACTGAACCAGATCGATTTCCTCCGCGATCGTTTCCCGGGACACGTCATCGGTTTCTCGAGCCACGAGAACACGGACTGGGTCCACTCGATGACCATCTCGTACGCCAAGGGCGCCCGGACGTTCGAGCGGCACATCGACATCGACACCGATGGCGTGCAGATTGCCGAATACTCGTCGCTGCCGCACGAAATGGACATCTGGTTCAAGGCGTTCCGCACCGCCCAGGAATACTGCGGCGCCCCCGGCCATCGCCGCGTGAAGCCGCAGCAGAAGGAAACCGACTTCCTCGACAACTACATCCGCGGCGCCTACGCGAAGCGCGATCTGCCGGCTGGCCACGTGCTAACCGACGAGGACGTTCATCTCGCCATTCCGCTGCGGAAGGGACAAATCTCCTGCCGCGAATTCGTGCAGGGGGAAATCCTGACCACTCCTTGCAAGCAGGGCGAGCCGATCCGCATCGACATGATCGAGAGCAGCTACTCCAATAATCCGGAGCTGCGCAAGGCCATCTACAACCGCGGCTACGACGACGGCGTCGAGTGCCCGCCGGCTGCCGCTCCGCTTCGCCGCGTTGCCTAGCACTTCAAAACGCCCTGGGCGCAAGTCGCTCGCACAAGCCGATGCTCGACGAGCATCGGCAGGTCAGGAGAGAGGTGATGATAGCCGGCCAAGGCGCCTCAATCGCGCGAACGTTGCAGTCAGCAGCCGCGCAGGCGCGCTCGGGGCCGGTCGCCGGATACGTCATCTACACCTGCTCCTACACGCCGAATTCGGCAGGCATCGGTTGCCTCTATCGGCTGTGCGACGAACTGAATCGCCTCGGCTATCCGTCGTACATGACAGGTGGCCTCGAAACGGCGCCCCACCTGAACGCTCCGCTCGTCACGACGGAAGCAGCCAGGCAGCTTTGCTCGTCCGGCTATATCGCCATCTACCCGGAAACGATTCCCGGCAACCCGCTGGAAGCCCGCTGCGTCGTGCGGTGGGTGCTCAATCGTCCCGGTCTGCTCGGCGGCGACGAAGTCTACGACGATTCCGAGCTGGTCTATTACTACTCGGAAGCGTTTCTCCCCTACGTTCAGAATCGCATCGCCGGCAAGCTCTACATGCCGACGATCGACGAGCAAATTTTCTACTGCGACGACAACGATCTGTCACGCCGCAGCCTCGAATGCTTCTACATCGGCAAGTCGCAGTGGCAGGACGGCTTGATCGACCGCGATCGCGTCTTTGAAATCACGCGAGAAACGCCGGCCAAACGCGAACTCGGCAAGTTGTTCCGCGCGTCGCGCGTGCTTTATTGCTTCGACAATAGCACGATCCTCATTTATGAGGCGCTCCTCTGCGGCTGCCCGGTCGTGGTCATTCCCGACGGCACCCAGTCGAAGGCGGATTACGCGCAACTGGAGCTTGGCATCGACGGGATTGCCTGGGGGCTCGAAGAGGCGAGCGACAAGCCGGTCGATGTCGAGGGGCTCCGCGCTCGCTACCGCAAGGTGGAAGAACAATTCGAGCAGCAACTTGTGGCGATGATCGAGCATTCGCAGCAAACGGCCGTCCAGCGGAGCGCAATCACGCTCGTGAGGCCGCCCGCGCCGAGCCTTGGCAAGCGAATTTGGACTCGCTGCAGAACTACCTGGGCCGCCACGCGCAATGCCGGCAAAACGGTCGAACGCACCATTCGCCGGGGCCGCAAACGCCTCATGCGGCGGCTGCTCGGCGATCGAACCGGCAAGCCCTTGCCCTGGGAAGAAGCGGAACACTTCTTCTGCGAAGAAACTGATCTTTCCAAGCGCAGCCTGGAATGCTTCTATCTGGGGCAGGCGGAAGGTTTCGACGGCTCGCTCGAGCGAGACCGCGTGTTTGAGATCACGCCGGATATGTCCGGCGCACAACTTGGCAAGCTGCTCCGCGCAAGCCGCGTCCTGTACACGACCGAGCGAGAGACGCTGCTCATCCGCAGGGCCCAAAGTTGTGGCTGTCAGGTTGAACTGTTGCGGGGAAATAGCCCGATGCGCGCGCGACGGCGAAAAACGTTGCAGCGTGCGGAAGCACGATAAACACCGTTCCCATGGACTGATTGGCGTCTCCCCCTGAAGTTTCGCTCGCAACCGGTTTTCACAAAGTCCCACCACCATGGCACACACCAAGACGCTCACCATTCTGATCCCCGTCTACAATGGTGAAAAAGACATTCGTGGGCTATTGGAATGTTTCGCCGCCTACAGCAACGGGCCGGGGGGCGAAGAGTTTCTGCGGGACTGCGAACTCCTGGTCGTCAACAACCGGTCCGAGGACGGAACGCTCGAAACGGTCGAGTCGTTCCAAGACCGGATCGCGAATCTGCGCATCGTAACGCCTGATACGCACATGCCGTCGGCCGAAGAGAACGTGTTCCGATCGTTCTCGCTCGCGCAAGGCGAGTTCACTTGGGTGCTTGGTTGCGACGACATCGTTCGCTTCGAGGCGTTTCCGGAAGTCTTGCAGGTCGCTCGCGAAGGGCGCTACGACCTGGCCGTGTTCAATTTCATGTCGTGCGACGGCAATGGTCGCATCGGCTCGGTCTGCAATTTCCGGATGAAAGAGCGCGTGTATGAAGGAGACGTGCTCAGCCTGACCCAGCGAGTCGGCTATTGGTGGCTGATCGCCGGTTTTTCCGGCCAGATTGTCCGGACGTCGCGGGTCGCCAACTACAATCACGCGGCGCTCGTCCGACTGACGTCCCCCATCTATTCCCACGTCACCGCCTACATCGAATGCCTCGCAGGGCGTCCGGCGGCAATCGTGAACGTTCAGAACGTCATCTATCGCATCGTCGACAACGACGTTCCGCACTGGAAGCGCGCCGCCGCCCGGGTGGGCGTGTTCGACGAGTACTTCTGGACGCTCGGCTACGTGCGTCAGATCGCGTATCTCGAACGCAAGGGAATTGTCGGCCGGGATTACCTGGTGCGAATGATCGAGACCAACCGCGAGTTCCTGTTCCGTCCGACGCGCGTCATCTTCGAAAAGCTGCTCAATCAACTGAGCATCATGAACTCGAAGTGCGAACCGCGCAACCGGATGTCGCGCGAGGAATTCGAGGAACTTGTGACGTACTTCGAAGACCGGGATCTCCTGTCGCGCCCGTACATGGCGTCGGTGCGCAAAATCTTCGACGCGATCGAAAAGGGTCAGCAGGTTCGCCAGGCGGAGTTCGATACGGCGCAGTGGCAATTGAATTGCTATCTGTCGTCGTACCTGCTGGCGCCGAACTTTGCCGCCGTGGAGGCGGACTACGAGATTTACCAACTCGGCGGCCGATTCTATGCGGTCCACCGGCTGTTTCAGGGAGCGCTCATCGAGCGAATTCGTTATCTCGACGATGTCGAATTCGCTCCGATCGTTCTCGAAGCCGCCAGCCGAGAGGAAATGTCGAAACGGATTCGAGAAGACGGCATTGGAATGAACATCGACGGGCTCTGCCCCTCGGCGATGGCCTACTGCTCGCGCCCGCGAGAAACGGGCGCGCTCGCCTGGCATCCCACGATCCCGCCGCGATCCATGAGTGATTCGGAATTCGGCAAGACGCTGAGCCCCACACAAGCCGCGCTCCACGGCGCTCAAGCGGAGCTTCGCAACGCCTATCGGCGTTCGAACCCGTTTCTTACCCGCGTCGCCGCCTGGGTAACCGCGCAGCACATCAAGATTACGCGTTGGCTGTTGAAGCGTCGCGGAACCGTCCCCAGCCATTGCTAATTTGCCCGACGGCGGTCCTCCGTTTATCTCTGGTTCAGGACCATTCGCCCCGTCGCGCCCACGAAGCTGCTGCGCCGCCTAAAGCGAGTCGCAGCATGGACTATTTACGACACCTTTCGATTACTAGCAGCCGCATGCTAGCAATGCCAGCACGCTCGTGGACTCGGTGCTAAACAGGACCTCGGGAAGCGGTATCACTGGCCAACTGCGAGCATCGGTGACGATAACGGACTAGGCGTAGCAATCGTCCGTTCGTCCCCCAACGACCGAAGCCGTGCTCAAGAATTGCGTCTTTATCCATGTCCCGCGCACCGGCGGTTCGTCGATCTGGCATAGCCTGGTCGCGCTCGCCGGCCGTAACCGCGGCATTTGCGATATTTACCACCAGACGCGCGCGACGTTCGGCTCTCCAATTCGCGGTGGGGAGATCGTTGACGCGGTGCGGCAGAAGGTCGGCGACCTGCCCTGCCTGTTCCATCACCACACGTCCGAGCCGATCTGCGATCACTTCGCGCCGGAAGAGTCGGTCTTCGCCACGGTGCTGCGCGATCCGGTCGACCGCTTTGCGTCCGAGGTGATCCACAGCCGCAACTTTCTGCGGACTTGCGGCGATCCGAAATTTGTCGCCTTTCATGAGCGGCACTGGGGCCGGCAGTACGTTCACGCCCTGCTGAGCGACGATCTGACGCCGCGGGAATTGCTCAATGCCGCAATGGCATCGACCTTCCTCCACAACTACTACACCAAGTATTTTTCGAACCTGCTCGGTTTTCGAGCTGCGATCGCTGATACGGAAACCATCACCTCGGGCGAGTACCTGTCGCGGCTGGCCGAGGCGATTCGTTCCCGGATCGCGGTGATCACGCGGTTTGAGGATTTGCAAACCGCCTACTCGAAAATCGTGGTCGCCTTCGCACTCGGCAGCGGCGACGAACGACTGGAACGAACCATCAACGCTTCCGCCGTGAAGCGTGAGGAGATCAAAGCGGAACGCGCACATTATCGTCGCCTGTTTCGCGCCGACTACGCCTTGATGGAGATGCTTTGCCCGAGCGAAGCCTCGCCCGAAGCTACCACGGAATCAATCCCCAGTGGCGTTGCGGCGTGAGTTACAAGGCCGCAGTAACGACCGCCGTACACCGATCGAGACGAGACCTGCATGATGTCCGAAAAACTGCTGACCATCCTGATCCCTGTCTACAACGGCGAGAAGTTCATCGGCAGTCTTCTCGACACGTTCGAAGCGTATTCGCTTTCGGCGGACGGGGCGGCATTTCTCGAATCGTGTGAGATTCTGGTCATCAACAATCGCTCCGAGGACGCGACGCTCGAAATCGCCCGGTCATTCGAAGGCCGGCTGCGGAATCTGCGCGTCATTACGCCCAAGGACCACGTTCCCAGCGCCGAGGAAAACGTCTTTCGCTCGTTCCACCTGGCCAAGGGGGAATACACCTGGGTGCTCGGCGTCGACGACATCGTACGCTTCGAGGCGTTTCCCGATGTGCTCGAAGTCGCCCGCGACGGGAAGTACGACATCGCGATTTTCAACTTCATGCAGAGCGATCAGAACGGCCGGTTCGAAACCGCCTGCAACTTCTTCATGCAGAACCGGCAATACGAAGCCGATCTGGTCAGCCTGACGCAGCGAGTCGGTTTCTGGTGGCTGATCGCCGGCTTCTCGGGACAGATCGTGCGGACGCGGCGCGTCGTGCATTACGATCACAACGCGCTGGTCGAGAAGACGTCGCCGATTTACTCGCACGTAACCGCCTATCTGGAGTGTCTCGCAGGCCGCCCGGCGGCGATCCTGAACATCCAGAACGTGATCTATCGCCTGAGCGACAACGACATCGACCACTGGCGCCGGGCTGCGATGCGCCTGGGCGTGTTCGACGAGTATTTCTGGACGCTCGGCTATGTGCGGCAGATCGCCTACCTCGAGCGCAAGGGAATCGTGCCGCGCGATTACCTCACTCGGATGCTCGAGACGAATCGTAACAGCGTCTTCCGTCCGACGGCTGTGATCTACGACAAGCTGCTCAGCCAATTGATCACGATGGCCGGCGAGCACGAGCCGCGCAATCGTATGAGCCGGGCCCAGTTCGAAGAACT
>Ga0182743_1004274_pt1 | contig 10932 bp, 10 predicted proteins | sample eDN3rd30CKraftOP_FD_128522 | JGI IMG/M metagenome (GOLD analysis project Ga0182743, IMG submission 128522) | Enriched Organic Plus compost microbial communities from Emeryville, California, USA - eDNA 3rd pass 30_C Kraft OP (version 2) (version 2) ... | reverse complement strand
CGACCTGGCGCTCTACAACCAGATCTACCCCGAATACTTCGCCCAGCCGGCCCCCACCCGCAGCACCATCGTGGGCGTGCTGGGCACGAAGCTCAAGTTCGAACTGGATTGCTTTGCCTATGCCAGGGCCACGCGGCAGGAGGCGGTGCGGTAGGCGGGGCGGGCTGGGGGTGCGCTGAGGACTCAGTGTCTGCGGCTACCCCTCATCCGGCCCTTCGGGCCACCTTCTCCCCGAGGGGGCGAAGGTTCGCGGTGGCACGATCGCGCCGGTATCCCCCCCTCGCCCCGTCGGGGAGAGGTCGCCGTGCAGCGGCGGGTGAGGGGGAGCCACGGGCTTTGTTCTTGCGGCTCGCCTTTGCTGCTCCGTCGGGGTGGCCGGTCTGTGCCGTCGCCGCCAGCTCCTGATCACAGCGGGATGCCCCGCCCTCCACCCTCAGAAGAACGTCAGCACGCCATCGATGACGTTGTAGGCGTCGTCCACCACCGGCAGGAACCGCCATTTGTCGAAGGCGGTACAGGGGTGGGAGATGCCGGAGGCGATCATGTCGCCGACGCGCCAGTCGGTGGTGGGACCGAGGCGGACATAGGCGTGCTGGTCGTTGGTGGAGAAGACCTCGGCCTCGCCCACGTCGAGGAAGCCGGTGCCGGGACGGTAGAGCTTGAAAGGCCTGGGCAGACCGGCATCGTAGGGCACGTCGCGCTTGCCCATGGTGAGGAAGGCGAGGCCCGGCTCGGGCACGGACTGCACATAGGACCAGGCTTCCAGCGCCGGCTTGAGCTCGCTCTTCCAGTGCCGCCGCGGGTCGGCGTTGGCGGCGTCCTGGGCTGCCTTGTAGGAACCGGAATCGTTGGTGACGTAGCACCCCGAGCGCAGCAGGACACGGACAGGGATGTCGAGCGCCAGTGTCGAGAACTTGTCGGCGATGATGTCGAAATAGGACGAGCCGCCCCCGCTGAGCACGAACTCGTCGAGACCGGCATAGTGCGCCCTGGGCAAGGCGCGCACGATGTCGAGGATGGTGTCGGCAAGGTCGGCGACCGGCTCTGTGCTCCTGTCGAGGCCTGGCGCCACGCCCTCGAAGGTGGCGACGCCGGCGAAGCGGAACTTGCCGGGATCGGCGGTGGCGATGGCCGCCGAGAGCGCCATTGCCTCGGCGGGGTTGCGCACGCCGGTGCGGCCACCCTTGACGCCGATCTCGATCAGCAGGCGGATCGGGTGATCGAGCCGGATTTCTGCGAGGTGCCGCGCCATGGTTTCCAGCTGCGCAACCGAATCCACGAAGCACAGGAAATCGAAGTCCGGATCGGCATTGATCTCGCGGGCGATGGCAAGGACGTTGGCGCGTCCGACCAGCTGGTTGGCGAGGATGATGCGCGGCACGCCATAGGCCCGCATCACCTGCACCTGGCTGGCGGTGGCGGCTGTGATGCCCCAGCCGCCATTGGCCAGTTGTTCGGCGAAGATCTGCGGCGCCATCGTCGTCTTGCCGTGGGGAGCGAGGGACAGATGGTTGGTCGACAGATACTGACCGAACAGCGCCGCATTGTGATTGAGCGCCGAGCGCCTGATCACCATCAGCGGCAGCGGCAGGTCCTCCCGCAGGACGTTCCAGCCCTGGCGGGCGATGTCGGAAAGGGCGAAGGGCTTGGTGCCCCCCGGAATGCCCTTGGTGCGATCGTCGAGGATCATCTGGCGGATGGACTCGATGTTCACCGGATGTCCTCGAAGGCTGCCATCAGGTCGTCCGCATATTGGGCGAGGGCGACGACGTCCGCGCCGACACTGAGGAAGTTATATCCCATGTCGGCATAGTCCTTGATCTGCGCCTTGCCGCAGACGGTGGCGGCGATCTTGCCGTGCCTGCGGGCAACCTCGGCGACGCGCTGGCGCGCGGCCTTGACCTCGGGCGCCTGCAACTCGCCCGGCATGCCGAGCGCCACCGAAAAGTCACCGGGGCCGAAGAACAGGCAATCAACGCCGTCGAGTTCGGCTATGGCCTCCAGGTGGTCGAGGGCCTCCGGGTCCTCGATCTGGTGGCAGACGAAGCGTTCGGTGTTGGCGGTCTTGAGGTAATCGAGGAACGAGACGCGGGTGAACTGCGCGTCATTGTTGCCGCCATCGACAGCGCGGCGGCCGAGGGGCGCGAACTTAGTCATGTCGCGCACGCGCCGGGCGTCATCGATGTTGAGCACATGCGGCACGATCAGGCCGGTGGCATCGGCCTCGAGCGGGCGCGCATAGTCGCTGTAGCTGCCGCGCGGCACGCGGACCAGCGTGTCGACATCGTAGAGCTTGGCGGCGCGGATCTGGTTCTCGATCTGCTCGTGGGTGGCGCTGGTGTGCTCCATGCACAGCCAGAGCGCATCCGGCTGCGCGGCGGCGAAGATCTCCGCGATCTTGGCGTCCGCTATGTTGAGCTTGAGCATGCGGGCGACGCGGCCCTCGCGCACGGCGCGCAGGACCCGGCTGGGGCGCATGCGGAAGGCGGAGGCGGGGGCGGCGGAATATTGCTGCTTGTCGGTCACGATCTGTGCTCGCGAAAAGGGTTACTTGGCGGTGTAGCCGCCATCGACCGGGATATTCGCCCCGGTGATGTAGGCGGAGGCATCGGAGGCCAGGAAGACGATGGCGCCCTTGAGGTCGGTATCGTTGGCCATGCGGCCGAGCTGGGTGCGGGCGCTGTAGGCCTTGACGAACGGTTCCGGGTGGCCGCTGAGGAACCCGCCCGGCGAGAGGCAGTTCACGCGCACATTGTCGGCGCCCAATATGCTCGCCGCCCAGCGGGTGAAGTTGAGCATGCCGCCCTTTTCGTAGAAGTAGATCGGGGAGGGATCGACGTTCATCTCGGTGCCGGCGTAGTTCGCCATCTCGACCCCGACCATGCCCATCATCGAGCCGATATTGATCACCGAACCGGTCTTGTGCTGCCGCATGGTCTGGCCGAAAAGGTATGTGATCTTGAAAAGCGCAGAGGCGTTGACCCGCAGGCTCCTGTCGTATTCGGCAAGGTCGTGGCCCCAGCCGGACGTGGCCGAACGCGTCACCGCATTGTTGACGAGCACGTCGCAGCGGCCGTTCTCCTCGATGATCTCCCGGTGCAGGGCCTCGATCGAGGCGTCCTCGGAAAGATCGAGCGACTTGGCGATCACCTGGTTGCCGCGGGCGCGCTCCTCCTCGGCCACCGCCTCCAGCTTGGAGCGGTCGCGGGCGGCGATATAGGTCCTGGCGCCTGCCTCGGCGAGCGCGGCCACGATCTGCCGTCCATAGAGCCCGGCGCCGCCGGTGACGAGGGCGGTTTTGCCCTTGAGCGAAAATGCATCCATGACCGTCATGCGGCCGACTCCAGTTCGGTGAGGAGGATTTTGCGGCCGCCCTGCCGGCGGCTTTCGATGCCGGCGATGACCAGCTGCATCAGCTCGCGCGTCTCGGCCCAGGGCACGGGCGCCTGGCCGGTGCGAAGATAGGAGATGAAGGATTCGAGCTGCGTTTTGAACGAGTAGTAATTGTCGAAGAACTTGATCTGCGCGCTGGCCCTGGTCCCGGCCAGCGTCATCAGCCCGAAGCCGCCATAGAGGTCCGAGATCACGGTGAGCACCACGTCGGTGCCCGATTTGTGGCGGACATGAACGATGTTCGAACCGCCTTCGCCGATGTTCTGAACGGATTGGAAGCCCGGCCCCAGGATCGGGTACATGGCCTCCAGCGCATGGATGCCGTAGGCCTCCCAGCTCTTGGCCATGGTGACGGTGAGCAGGCGCAGGTCGCCGAATTCGTAGGTCGAGCCGTGATAGGGCTGGAATTCCTTGCAATAGCGCATGGCCGACGACGAGATGATCGGCTTGCCCTCGGCGATCCAGTGGTCGAAGGTGGCGAGGTCCTCGCGGCCGATGCAGAGGGGCTTGTCCACGAAGATCGGGATGCCGGCCTCCACGAACGGGCGGCAGCGCTCGACATGCTCCTCGCCCTTGTCGGTAGCCACGAAGACGGCGTCGACATGGCCGATGACGTCCTCGGGGCGCGCGACGACATTCTCGATGCCCGCCACCTGCGCCACCATCGGCGCTTCCTCGGGCTTGTCGGTCCACACATGGGTGACTTCAGCGCCGGGAATGCCGAGCGTCGAGACCGGCTGCTTGCCGATATAGTCGCGGATGGCCGGGTAGGGGCAGCGCGACAGGGCGTCGGCGTCGTAGCGCCCGTTGATGATGATGCTCCAGGAATAGGGATGGCCATTGCCCTCCACCATTCCCAGCATGGCAAGGCGCAGCGACTTGTCGCCGAAGGGTTTGAGGCTCATCGCGGTCACCATGCCGTCCAGCCGCCATCGACAGGCAGGACCTGGCCGGTGACGTAGCTGGCGGCTTCAGAGAGAAGGAACATCGTGGGCCCCGCGGTCTCCGCCTGCCGGCCGATGCGGCCGAGCATGGTGGAGGCGGCGAGGGTCTCGGCGAAGGCCGGCGCGTCGGCGACGGTCTTATCGTGCGGGAAGGGGCCGGGGGCTACAGCGTTGACGCGGATGCCGCGCGGGCCGAAATGGCCGGCCATGTAGCGCACCATCTGCACGAGGCCGGCCTTGCCCGCGCCGTACTCGATGGGGTTGGGCGCCATCGGATGCGGGTAATTGGCCGGCTTGGGCGCCACGAGGCCGTACATCGAGGCGAACATCACAATGGCCCCGCCATCGGGCATATGCCGCGCCGCTTCCCGCGCGAGGATGAAGGAGCCGGTGAGGTTGAGCCTGTTGGTGCGGTCGAAATCGGCGGCCGTCAGGTCGTCGAACCGCTTGCCGGTAGCCGAACGTGGCGTTGACGACGCCCCAGAGCGGACCGCGCTCGGCGCAGGCCTGCACGCAGCGCAGGATGGAGATCTCGTCTCCGATGTCGATCGGATGGCTCCAGACATCGGCGCCGGTCGCGGAGGAGATTTCCGCCACCGCCTGCTCCATGCGCTGGGCGTTGATGTCGGCTATGCAGACCCGCGCGCCTGAACGCGCCGCCAGCTCGCAGATCGGCGTGCCGAGATAGCCGGCGCCGCCAGCCACCAGAATGGTCTTGTCGCTGAAATCGAACATGGGTCTACCTCGGGATCGCAACGATGCGCCTTTCGAGCCAGGATTGCTTGGCCGCCAGCGCGATGAGAAGGTTGAGCCGCGCGTCTTCGAGCGTGGCGAGATCGCACGGCTTGCCCTCGAGCGCGTCGAGCAGGGCATTGGCCTGCATGGCGAACCGTTCCTGGTGCGCCTCGACCGGCACCAGTCCGGCCATGAAATCGCGCTCCTCGGACCACTTTCCGCTGTCGTCGTCGGTGAACCTGAGCACCGAATGATCGATCAGGAGGTTGCCGTCGGTGCCGATGAACTCGAAGGTCGCCGCGTTGCGCTTCTGGAACTGGTTGATGGTGACGTTGGCCATCGCGCCGCTCTCGAAGCGGATGGTGACCAGGCAGGTGTCTTCCGTGTCGGTGCCTTCGAGCACCATGCGGTCGTACATGCAGGTCACGTCGGTCGGCCGCCCCATCAGCCAGATCAGGAGGTCGAAGAGGTGGCTCGCCGCATCCAGGATGGCGCCGCCGCCCATCTCCGGGCGGGCATAATAGGTGCGCTGGAAGTCCGGACGGTATTTCGGGAATTCCTGCGAGGTATTGAGATAGGCGAGCTTGAGCGCGCCGATCTTACCGCCAGCGATCTGGTCGTGAAGCGTGCGGAACTCGTTGGCGACGCGGCGGATATAGCCGACCCGGGCAAACAGGCCCTTTTCTTCGACCAGCGAGCAGACCTCGTCCACGCCCTCCATGGTCACCGATAGCGGCTTCTCCACGAGGAACGGCAGGTCGGCCTCGGCGCAAACCCGCATGATGGCCACATGCGTATGCGCGGGCGAGCAGATCACTGCCAGATCGAAGCTCGACAGGTCCGCGTCATCGAGGCGTTCGTAGGATTCGGTGATGCCGAACTCGTCGATGACGCCCTGCCGGCGGCCTGCATCCGGCTCGATGATGGCGAGCGCCGCGCGTCCCGTCTTGAGGAATCCCTTGATGTGTCGACGGCCGATCCCTCCCGAGCCGACGATCAGAACCCTGCGCATGCACTTCCCTCGCAATCCACGCCGTGCAGCCCAAGGTGGTTTACCGATTGCTGCTTGACTCGGCAAAAGAACATGTTGTTATGTTAATGATATAGCTTGCGCTGTCAACGACGCTTGGACAACGCTTGGTTCAATCAGGGGGTTACTGAATAACGCTTGCAAAACAATGCCTTGAGAAACAATTGCGGCGATTGTCGGCGCAATCCATCCGAGGACATTCTGGCGCGGCGCGCTCTGCTTGTCGACCGATTTGAACAGTTTGGTCGACCATAAATCTAAAACTAGACACCAAACTGAATCTGTGGTTGCGTGAAAGGCGTGGGGAAACATCATGAGGGCTATCGGTGACGACAGTTCTGACCGCGTCAGATATCGCAAAGGCATTGGCCGCCGACGTTCACGAGGGGGAGTTGAGGGCAGGGGACATGTTCCAGTCGGAACGTGAGCTCTGCATGCGGTTCGGCGTGGGGCGAACCGTGGTTCGCGAAGCCATGACCATTCTGCAGGGCATGAAGCTGGTCGACCATTCCAAGGGCAAGCGCCCGCGGGTGGTTTCGCCCACCCTTACCCAGGTCATGGATTCCGCCAGCGAGGCGGCGCAGTTCTTCTTCCTCGATAATGAAGGCAAAGCGCACCTGGAGCAGGCCCGCCTGTTCCTGGAAACCAGCATGGTTCGCTATGCGGTGGTGCACGCCACCAACGCGCAGATCGCCAAGATGGTGAGTGCCATAGAGGAGGCGGATGCGGTGCTGGCCGACGGTGAGGCCTTCCGCGACGCGGATTCGCGCTTCCATCGCGCCCTGACCGAAGTGCCCGGCAATCCGATCTTCGTGGCTCTGCACGACACGTTCGTCGAGCGCCTGATGAAGAACCGTCCGGTCAAGGATGACGTGGAGTCGCACAACCGGCGCTCCAACAACGAACACAAGGAGGTCGTGTCGGCGATCCTGAGCAAGGACAGCGACAAGGCCGTCGAAGTCATGACCCGTCACCTGACGCGCAACTACGGCGTCTATTTCCAGCAGGCGCTGGGTCGGGTCGGCGCACTCAAGGCGAACTGAGACAGAAAGGGGCAGGGCAGCAAGCACAAGGAGGGCCACATGGGCGGCGCGCAGGGAAGCGGCCGTCGCTCCGCCGGTGCCGAGGGGCAGGACGCGGGGTCGCCCGATCAAGACACGTCAAACAGACTACAAAGGGATAGGGAATGAAGAAGAAGATTCTCGCGGCGGCAGCCGCAATCCTGTTGCAGACCGCATCCATCATGCCGGTTCTTGCGCAGGCAACCAACAGCAACCCGCTGTCCGACGTACGCGTGCGTCAGGCCATCGCCTACGCCATCGACATGGACACGATCGTCGACACGCTGCTCGAGGGCAAGGCCATTGCCGCCGTCGGCCTGCTGCCGAACGGCCCCTACAAGCCGAACGATCTGAACCCCTACAAGTACGATCCGGAAAAGGCCAAGGAGCTTCTCAAGGAAGCCGGCTGGGATTCCAACCGTGAACTCGACCTCGTCTACTACTACAAGGACCAGGTCACCGCTGACATGATGGCCGCTTTCCAGGCGTACCTCGCCGATGTCGGCATCAAGATGAACTATCGCCTGCTCGAAGGCGACGTGCCGGCCCAGCTGAGCACCGTGCCCAAGGACCCCGTGAACGGCCCGTCGGCCGTCAAGTGGGACCTAGCCTATGGCGCGCTCGCCGCCCTGGCGCTCCAGGAATACTACAACCGCTACGAGACCGGTAAGTCGGCCTACCTCCCGGGCACCCCGGAGATGGACAAGCTGATCGTCGACATCAATGCGAGCGCCGATCCGGCCGTGCAGATGCCGGCGTTCCACGCCATCGAGAAGTTCGAGAACGAACGCGTCGATCTCGTGCCGCTCTACTACCAGCAGCTCTTCATCTACCAGAGCGACCGCGTGGACCGGAATGGCGGCGCCTACGGCAACGAGCAGTACAGCTACGACTGGGGCATCACCAACTGGACGGTGAAGCCCGACGCCGAAGGCAAGAAGACGCTCTACACCAATACCGGCCCGGCCCAGTTCTTCGAGCAGCCCTGGCTGAACCTTGGCAAGTTCATCCATAACAAGATCGTCTTCGACAAGCTGATCTCCGCCGACGGCAACCTGACCCCGAAGGCCGGCCAGCTCGCCGAGACCTACAACGTGAGCGAGGACGGCAAGACCGTCTCCTTCACGCTGCGCGACGGCATCACCTGGCATGACGGCGAGCCGATCACGGTCAACGACGTGGCCTGGAGCATCGAGACTGCGGTAAAGATCCCCAACATCCACCCGGTGGTGTCGGCGACGTTCCTGGCCATCGAGGGCGCCAAGGACTTCGTCGACGGCAAGGCCCAGCACATCTCGGGCATAAAGGCCGACGGCAAGACCATCACGCTCAGCTTCGCCAAGGCCGACCCGAACGTGCTGCTGACCTTCAGCCAGTTCGCGCCGCTCCCGGCCAAGTACTTCGAAGGCGTCGACCCGCTGCAGATCCAGCAGTCGCAGTTCTGGCAGAAGCCGATCGGCTCCGGCCCGTTCAAGGTAGAGGAAGTCAAGATGAACGACTTCGTGACCTTCGTTCCCTACGACAAGTATTACGGCGGCGTCGCCCAGATCGACCAGATCGTGGCTCTCCCGAGCGACGACAACGATCCGAACCTGGTCAAGAACGCCTCCGCCCACCGCCTCGACTTCGGCTACACCAAGAATACCGGTGACGTGGCCGCCCTCGAAGGCATGGACTTCATGAAGGTAACGCCTGCGGACATCCCCTATACCCGCATGCTCTGGATCAACCAGTACCCGAAGGAATAGCCGGCTCCTGACCCCGGCCGGTGCCGCGGTAACTCCCGCCGCGGCACCTTCTTCCAAGAGGCGAGGCTTCCATATTGCTCAGCTACATCCTACGGCGCGTGCTGCTGCTCATACCGATGGCCCTGGTGATCAGTTTCCTGGTCTATCTCGGCCTCGAGATCACTCCCGGCGACCCGGTTTCCTACATGATCCCTCCGGACATGTACGGAAGCATGGACCCCGAGCGGCTCCAGGCGCTGCGTGAATCACTGGGACTAGGCCAACCATTTATCGTGCGCTACGGCATCTGGCTGTGGGGCGTGCTGCACGGCAATTTCGGTTACTCGATGTCGGGTGGCGTTCCGATCTCCACCATCGTCGCCGACCGCCTTCCGGCAACGCTCGAGCTCTCAGGCATCGCCCTCGTGCTCTCCACAATCGTCGGCTGCGTGCTCGGCACCATCAGCGCGCTCCGTCGCGGCTCCGGCACCGACAACAGCCTGACCGTGGTGGGCATGCTCGGCGTCTCTATCCCCGAATTCTTCTTCGGCCTCGTCGCCATCCTCATCTTCGCGCTCAACTTGCAATGGCTGCCGGTAGGCGGCCGCACGCTGCCTGGCTACGTCACCTTCTGGGATCGACTGCCGCATCTGGTGATGCCGGCCCTGGTGCTCTCGGTGACCATGACCGCCGGCGTCATGCGCTATGCGCGCTCCTCGATGCTGGATTCGCTCAACAAGGAATTCATCCGCACCGCCCGCTCCAAGGGCCTGCCCGAATGGCGCGTCAACCTGCTGCACGGCTTTCGCGTGGCGCTGACCCCGGTGATCGTCCTGATCGGCTTCCGCCTGCCGGTGCTGATCGGCGGCTCGGTCGTCATCGAGCAGGTGTTCCAGTGGCCCGGCATCGGCAACGAATTCGTCGCCGCCGTGCGCTCGCAGGACTATCCGCTGGTGATGATGATCGCGCTGCTCTCGGTGGTCGCCGTGCTGCTCGCCAGCCTCATCGTCGACGTCCTGACCGCGCTGATCGATCCGCGCGTCCGCCTGGGCCGGTGAGGAATATGCATGACTGACAACACCATCACCCAACGCCGCCGCACCCGTCTCGACCGGCAGTTCGACCAGATCCGCGCCCGCGAGGAAGCGGGGCTCAACAGCCACGCCAGGGGCTCGCGCTTCGTGCGCAAGTTCATGAACAACAAGCTGGCCGTGTTCGGGCTCGTCGTCTTCGCCATCATCGTCCTGGCCTCGATCCTGGCGCCGATCCTGACGCCCTGGGATCCCCAGAAGATCAACCTGCGCGCCATCCTCAAGCCGCCTTCCTGGGAGCACTGGTTCGGCACCGACAAGACCGGCCGCGACGTCTTCGCGCGCGTGCTCTACGGCGGCCAGATCTCGATCCTGGTCGGCCTGGGCAGCGCGGTGGCCTCGGCGATCATCGGGGTCGTCATCGGCTGCTACACGGCCTATGTGGGCGGCTGGCTCGACACCATCGCCATGCGCGTCTCCGAGATCTTCATGTCGTTCCCGCAGATCATCCTGGTGCTGCTGCTGGTGGCCATTGCCGGCCAGTCGCTGGCTAACCTGATGATCATCTTCATCCTGACCGGCTGGGGCGGCATCTATCGGCTCGCGCGCGCCCGCATGCTGTCGCTGCGCGAGGAAGAATACGTGCAGGCGCTGCGCAGCTTCGGGCTATCGACCCCGCTCATCGCCTTCAAGCACATCCTGCCCAACGCGCTCGGGCCGATCATGGTCAACGTGACGCTGAGCACGGCGGCCTTCATCCTTCAGGAAGCCGGCCTGAGTTTCCTTGGCCTGGGCGTGCCGATGGGTACTCCGACCTGGGGCAACACCCTCAACGTCGCGCAGGACCTTCGCGTGCTGCAGAACAATTGGTGGATGTGGCTGCCGGTGGGCGCGGTGATCTCGCTCTTCGTGCTCTCGGTCAACTTCATCGGCGACGGCCTGCGCGACGCCACCGACCCGACCCAGCAGGGATAACGCTCATGGCTCAGAACCACGACGTCGCCCTGACGG
>Ga0182743_1004273_pt1 | contig 10933 bp, 12 predicted proteins | sample eDN3rd30CKraftOP_FD_128522 | JGI IMG/M metagenome (GOLD analysis project Ga0182743, IMG submission 128522) | Enriched Organic Plus compost microbial communities from Emeryville, California, USA - eDNA 3rd pass 30_C Kraft OP (version 2) (version 2) ... | reverse complement strand
GCGCCCCCAACACGCTCCTGGACGACGACGGCCGCTGGACCGCGCACGTCGACCTCGACGCGCTCGGCGTCGCGGACCGCTGGGCCGACCTCGCCGTGGCGAGCTACAGCCTGGAGTGGAACTACGGCGACGGCTATGAGCCCGCCTTCTTCGAGGGCTACGGCATCGCGCCCGACGCCGGGCGGATCGCCTTCTACCGGCGCCTGTGGGACCTCGGCTGACAGCCCCCGGGCGTACGGGCAACCCCGTACCCTCCGCCGCCCAGATCACGGTCAGATGACGCGGTTCCCCTGATGTGCGGACCGGACCGACGCCGTAGCGTCGAATTTGTCCAGTTTCCTCACGAACACAGGGAGAAGCACCGATGCGTCTTCGTTCCACCCTCGTCACCGCGGCCGTCGGGCTGGCCGCGCTCGTGGCGCCGCTCACCGCGGCGCCTGCGGCGTCCGCCCACGGCTGGGTGACCAACCCGCCGAGCCGCCAGGACCTGTGCGCCAGCGGTTCCCTGTCCTTCGACTGCGGCAGCATCAAGTACGAGCCGCAGAGCGTCGAGGCGCCCAAGGGCTCGACACAGTGCTCCGGCGGCAGCGGCTTCTCCATCCTCGACGACGAGTCGAAGCCGTGGCCCCGCACGAAGATCGGCAGCTCCGTCACGATGAAGTGGAAGCTCACCGCGCAGCACGCCACCTCGACGTGGGAGTACTTCGTCGACGGCGTCCTGCACCGCACCTTCGACGACAAGGGCGCCAAGCCCGCCGCCGTCGTGAGCCACACGCTCGAGAACCTGCCGCAGGGCGACCACACCATCCTCGCGCGCTGGAACGTGGCCGACACCGTCAACGCGTTCTACGCGTGCGTCGACGTCACCGTCGGCGAGGGCGGGACGGTCGAGCCGACCGACCCGCCGGTGGACCCGACCGACCCGCCGGTCGAGCCGGGCGACTGCGAGGACGCGGCCTGGAACCCGTCGTCCGCCTACACCGGCGGCACGAAGGTGTCCTACGAGGGCCGCGCGTACCAGGCCAAGTGGTGGACGCAGGGCGACACCCCGTCGTCGTCCGCCGGGCAGTGGGCGGTCTGGACCGACCTCGGCGCCTGCTGACCCGCTGACGCCCACCACGTCCTGACGGTGGCGGGCGCGGCCCCGCGCCCGCCACCGCCAGACCCGCAACACCCGCAACACCCGCAACACCAACCGAGCACCAACGAGGGAGACGAGTCGATGAAGACCACGCGTCGCAAGACCACGCTTCGCTCCACCCTGCTCGCCGCCGCGGTCGGCCTCCTGACCGTCGCAGCGCCTCTCGCCGTCGCGCCCAGCGCGTCGGCGCACGGCTGGATCACCAGCCCGCCCAGCCGCCAGGACCACTGCGCCACCCGCACCGTCTCGTTCGACTGCGGCGGCGTCCAGTACGAGCCCCAGAGCGTCGAGGCCCCCAAGGGCTCGATGCAGTGCTCCGGCGGCAGCGGCTTCTCCGTCCTCGACGACGAGTCGAAGCCCTGGCCGCGCACCACGGTCGGCAGCAGCGTGTCGCTGCAGTGGAAGCTCACGGCCCGCCACGCCACGTCGACGTGGGAGTACTTCGTCGACGGCAAGCTGGTCAAGACCATCGACGACGGCGGCAAGCAGCCCGACGCGACCGTGACGCACACGCTCGACAACCTGCCGCAGGGCAACCACACGATCTTCGCCCGCTGGAACATCGCGGACACCGCCAACGCGTTCTACGCCTGCGTCGACGTGAACGTCGGCGGCACCGGCCAGCCCGACCCGGACCCCACCGACCCGCCCACCGAGCCCGGTGACTGCGAGGCACCGGCCTGGAACCGGTCGTCCGCGTACACCGGCGGCACCCAGGTCTCCTACGACGGCCGCACGTACCAGGCCAAGTGGTGGACGCAGGGCGACACCCCGTCGTCCTCGGCCGGCGAGTGGGCGGTCTGGACCGACCTCGACGCCTGCTGACCCACCCCCGGGGCGTCATCGTGCGTGCTGACTTGATCCTCATTCGGGCCGAACGAGGATCAAGTCAGCACGCTCGTTGCTTTCGGCACGGCCTGGAAGAATGGCCCGACCATGACTTCCCCGACCGGCACCCCGACCGAGACCACCGTCCCCCGCCCCGCCGGCACGCTGCTGCCGTACCTGCCGGCCCCCACGGGCGGCGCCCCGGACCCCGACGTCCTCTTCGAGGCCTTCGGCGAGTGGGCGGCCGCGGGCGGCCGGCCGCTGTACCCGCACCAGGAGGAGGCGCTGCTCGAGCTCATGACGGGCTCGCACGTGGTGCTGGCGACGCCCACCGGCTCGGGGAAGTCGATGGTCGCGATGGGCGCGCAGTTCGCGGCGCTCGCGAACCGCCGGTCGGGCCGCGGCGGGCGCACGTTCTACACCGCGCCGCTCAAGGCGCTGGTGAGCGAGAAGTTCTTCGACCTCGTCGCCGCGTTCGGGTCGCGCAACGTCGGCATGATGACCGGTGACTCCGCCGTCAACGCCGACGCCCCGATCATCTGCTGCACGGCGGAGATCCTCGCGAACCTGGCCCTGCGGCGCGGGGCCGACGACGACGGCGTCGGCGCGGACGGCACCGCCGACGACGACGCCATCGCCCAGGTCGTCATGGACGAGTTCCACTTCTACGGCGACAAGCAGCGCGGCTGGGCGTGGCAGGTGCCCCTGCTGGAGCTGCCGCGCACCCAGTTCCTGCTGATGTCCGCCACGCTCGGCGACACCACCCGGCTGCGCGACGACCTCGCCGAGCGCAGCGGCCGCCCCGTCGCGGAGGTCGCGGGCGCCGAGCGGCCGGTGCCGCTGACGTTCTCCTACGTCGTCGAGCCGCTCACCGACGTCATCGCCGAGCTCGTCACCACGCACCGCGCCCCCGTCTACGTCGTGCACTTCACGCAGAAGGACGCCGTCGAACGGGCGCAGGCGCTGCTGTCCACGAGCCTCGCCTCGAAGGACGAGAAGGCCGCCATCGCCGCCGAGATCGGCGCGTTCCGGTTCGGCACGGGCTTCGGCAAGACGCTGAGCAAGTTCCTGCGCGCGGGCATCGGCGTGCACCACGCGGGGATGCTGCCGAAGTACCGCCGCCTCGTGGAGCGGCTCACGCAGCGCGGCCTCCTCAAGGTGGTCTGCGGCACCGACACCCTCGGCGTCGGCATCAACGTGCCCATCCGCACCGTCCTCATGACGTCGCTGGTCAAGTACGACGGCGAGCGCATGCGCCACCTCACCGCGCGCGAGTTCCACCAGATCGCCGGCCGGGCCGGGCGCGCGGGCTTCGACACGGTCGGCGAGGTGCTCGTCATGGCGCCCGAGCACGTCATCGAGAACCGGAAGCTGCTCGCCAAGGCGGGCGACGACCCGAAGAAGCTCAAGAAGGTGGTGCGCAAGAAGGCGCCCGCCGGCGCCGTGAACTGGACGGACTCCACGTTCGAGCGGCTGCGGGACGCCGACCCCGAGCCGCTGACCAGCCAGTTCCACGTCAACCACGCCATGGTGCTCAACGTGCTGGCGCGGGCCGGCGCCGGCGGTGCGGACGGCGACCCCGTCGAGGCCATGCGCCACCTGCTCACGGCCAACCACGACACCGAGGCGCAGCAGGCCAAGCACGTGCGCCAGACGTTCCGCATCTACCGGTCGCTGCGCGTCGCGGGCGTGGTGGAGAAGGTCCGCGTGCCCGACCCGTCGCGCCCCGCCGGGTACCGGCCCAGCGTGCGGCTCGTCGTCGACCTGCCGCGCGACTTCGCGCTCAACGCCCCGCTGTCGCCGTTCGCGCTCGCGGCCATGGACCTGCTGGAGGTCGAGAGCCCGACGCACGCGCTCGACGTCGTCTCCGTCATCGAGGCGACCCTCGACGACCCGCGCCAGATCCTCTACGCCCAGCAGAGCAAGGCGAAGGGCGAGGCCGTCGCGGCGATGAAGGCCGAGGGCATGGAGTACGAGGAGCGCATGGAGGCGCTCGAGGACGTGAGCTGGCCGAAGCCGCTCGCCGACCTGCTCGAGCCCGCGTTCACCACCTACAAGCGGTCGAACCCGTGGGTGGCCGACGCCGAGCTCGCGCCGAAGTCCGTGGTGCGGGACATGCTCGAGCAGGCCATGACGTTCGCCGAGCTGGTCAGCGTGTACGGGCTGGAGCGCACCGAGGGCGTGGTGCTGCGCTACCTCGCGGACGCCTACCGCGCGCTTCGCCAGGTGGTGCCGGAGGAGCACCGCACCGAGGAGGTGCAGGAGGTCGTCGAGTGGCTCGGTGAGCTGGTGCGAGGCGTCGACTCGTCGCTGCTCGACGAGTGGGAGCGGCTGCAGAACCCGGTCGACGACGACGCCGACCTCGTCGTCGAGGGCGAGCTCGCGGAGGTCGGCGCGGAGGCGCCGGCCCGGCCCGTGACGGGCAACCCGCGGGCCTTCCGCCGCCTGGTGCGCAACGCGACGTTCCGCCGCGTCGAGCTCGCGGCCCGCGAGGACTACGACGCGCTGGGCGCGCTCGACGGCGCGCACGGCTGGGACGGCGACGCCTGGGCCGCCGCGCTCGACCCGCTGTTCGAGGCGCAGGGCGACGACGCGGTCGGCATCGGCCCCGCCGCGCGGGCGGCCGGCCTGCTGACGATCCTCGAGCCGGGGGCCGAGCTGCCCGGTGGCGCGACCACGACCACGCGCGACGGCGTCGAGGTCGCCGAGGTGCCCGCCGGCGCGTGGTGGGTGCGGCAGGTGCTCGACGACGCGGACGGCGACCACGACTGGGCGATCACCGCCGTCGTCGACCTGGCCGCCAGCGACGAGGCCGGGGCCGTCGCGCTCACCGTGGTGGACGTCGGCCGGATCTGAGCGCCCGCGGCGGTTGCAAGCATCCGGCGTCGGTCGTGTGATCGACGCAGGGTGCCGCCCCCGGCTCCCCCGACGTCAGGAGTCCGCCATGGGCACCACGACCATCGTCTGGATCGTCGTCGCCGTCGTCGTCGTGCTGCTGCTCGTGCTCGTTGCCGTGGCCCTCGCCCGCCGCTCCCGGGCCGTCGAGGCGCACCGGCGCGAGGAACGGCGCGACGAGGCCGCCGAGCTGCGCCGACAGGCGGAGCACGACCGGATCGCGGTGCAGGAGCGCGAGGCAGCGTCCGCGAAGCTCGACGCCGAGGCCCGGATGTCCCAGGCCGAGGCCGACCAGAAGGCCGCCGAGGCGGCACGTCTGCAGGAGGAGGCCCGCCGCCGCGACGCGAGCCTCGACGAGCGCCGGGCCGACGTCGACGAGCGCCTGCGCCGCGCGGACGAGCTGGACCCCGACCGAGGGGACGCCCCCGGTACGCCCGGGCGGCACGCTCCCGAGCACCTCGCGGGTGGCCCGGCGGAGGGGTCCACCGACGTCCCGCGTCGTGACGAGGGCGACCGGCCGGCCTGAGCCCACCCGCCTCAGCCCAGGTGCGCCAGCCCCTGGGCGAGGGTCGCCGCGCCCCCGACGTATGCGAGCACGATGAGCCCGCGCCGGACGGCGACCGCGGGGACGCGCGGCGTGAGCCAGTCCCCCACGACGAGGCCTGCCACGATGGCGGCCAGGACGACGAGCCACTGCCAGGCGGCGAACGGCGGGAAGGACGCGTCGGTGAGCGTGAGCTTGGCGATCAGCGCGGCGAGCGCGTTGGTGGCGAAGAACGGCTGCGCCGTGGCGGCGAACCCGCGCGGGTCCCAGCCGCTGAGCACGGAGTAGATCGCCACCGGCGGGCCGCCGATGCCCGCGGCCACGCTCCCGACACCGCTCGCCACGCCGGTGACGACCAGCGGCGTGCGGGCCTCGGGGCGCACCGGGTGGCGGCCGCCGCGACGCAGCCGGGTCGTGACGACGGCCAGCGTCATCGCGACGACGACGAGGGCCCCGACGGCGACCTCGAGCGCCGCGCGGCTGGCGTCGCGCAGCAGCAGGGCGGCGGGGACCATGACGGCGATCGACGTGACGGCCAGCCACGCGTACCGCCGCCAGTCCACGTCCCGCGCGACCCGGCCCAGGATGAGCGCGGACGCGATCGCGCCGGCCAGGTTCACGAACAGGACGCCCTCGAGCGGACCCACCAGGAGCACGATGAACGGCCCGGCGACGAGCCCGAAACCCATGCCCGTGACCCGTTGGAGAGCCCCTCCCACCAGGATCGCGAGGACGAGAAGGAGGAGCACCGCACCACCCTACTCGGGCAGAATCGAGCCGTGTCGAAGAAGAAGCTGCACGCCTCGCACGGGACGCCCGCCGTCGTCGCGCTCGACCGGGCCGGCGTCGCCTACGGGCTGCACACCTACGACCACGACCCGGCCTCCGACCTCAGCTACGGCCTGGAGGCGGCCGAGGCGCTCGGCGCCGACCCGGCCCAGGTCTTCAAGACGCTGGTCGCGGACGTCGACGGACGGCTCGTCGTCGGCATCGTGCCGGTGGACGGCAGCCTCGACCTCAAGGCGCTGGCGCGCGCGGTCGGCGGCAAGCGGGCCGTGATGGCGGACCCGGCGGCCGCGCAGCGCGCCACCGGCTACGTGGTGGGCGGCATCTCGCCGATCGGGCAGAAGCAGCGGCACGCGACCGTGCTCGACGGGTCCGCGGAGGGCTTCGACGTCGTCTACGTCTCCGGCGGGCGCCGCGGGCTGGACGTCTCCCTCGCCCCCGACGACCTGCTGCGCCTCACCGGCGGGACGACCGCGCCGATCGCCCGTTCCTGACCCGGCGGCTCAGTGCTGGTACGTCGGGTACCGGGCGTCGCTGGGCACGATGTCCTTGCCGAGCGGCAGCAGCGAGATCGGGATCATCTTGAGGTTGGCGATCGCCAGCGGGATGCCGATGATCGTGATCGCCTGGGCGACCGCCGTCGTGATGTGCCCGATCGTCAGCCAGATCCCGGCGAACACCACCCAGACGATGTTGCCCAGCACGGACCAGCCACCCGCGCCGGGCTTGTCGACGACGGTGCGGCCAAACGGCCAGAGCGCGTAGCCCGCGATCCGGAACGACGCGATGCCCCACGGGATCGCGACGACCGTGATGCAGCACAGGATGCCCGCCGCGGCGTAGCCGAGCGCGAGCCAGAAGCCGCCGAAGACGAGCCAGATGATGTTGAGCAGGGCTTTCACCCGACCATCCTCGCCTGCGGCGCGAGCGCGGCACCACCCGGGAACCCCCTGACCCGACCCTGGCCCACGCCTGTCCGAGTCCGGCCCGCGCGTTCGTAGACTGGCCACCATGCCCACCGAGTGTCCCGGGATCCCCGCACGCCTGGCCGCCGTCCACGACCGCGTCGCGGCCGCCGCCCGCGCGGCGCGTCGCTGACCGGCGCCGAGCCCGCCGGCTCCGAGGTCGTTCACCGGTCGCCGGTCCCGGTCACTCCGTCGCCCGGTCGCCCGGTCGCGCCGCGCCACCGTCGCGTCAGCCGACGCCGGAGGGGCCGCTGGCGCTCGGCATCGCCTCGGCGGCCCCGTCGACGATCGCGCGCAGCGCGGCGACGTGCCCCTCGTACGCGGACCTGCCCGCCCAGGTCAGGGAGGCCGAGGTCCAGGTCCGCCCGGACCGCTTGGTCTTCTGGACCTTGACGTAGCCCGCGTCCTCGAGGACCTTGAGGTGCTTGGACAGGACGGAGTCGGAGACGTCGAGCGCGTCGCGGACGGCCGCGAACTCGAGCCCGGCCACGGACGCCAGCATGGCCACGATCCGCAGGCGCTGGGGTGCGTGGATGACCTCGTCGAAGCGGACGTCGGCGGTCATCGCCGGCCCTCGTCGTCGCCCTGCTCCTCGAGGAGCGCGAAGAGCGCGGCGTCGTACCGGCGGCTGAGCACCCAGCACGCCACGCCCGCGCAGACCGCGACGATCGGCACACCGAGCGGGAAGCCGTGATGGCCGTCGAGGTACGACGCGACCCCCGCGACCCCGAGCACGGCCACGAGCCAGGGATAGATCCCGCGCGGCCGCGGGTTGCCGGCCCCGAGGACGATCCCCGTGCGCTTCCGGTAGATGCCGGCGAGCACGCCGAGCCCGATCGCCGAGACGACCACCCCGACGAGGAACCAGACCTTCGGCAGGCCGATCGACAGGATCAGGAGTCCGCAGAGCGCCCCGTAGACCGGGTTGTACCACCGCGGCCCGCGCCGCATCCGCTCGGCGACGAGCGCCTTCGACGCGGCGACGGACTCGAGGGCGGCGCGGGCGGCGTCGGCGTCGGCGGGGTCGGGCTTCGGGGCGCCGGCGGCATCGTTTTCCATAATGGAAAGTGTGCCCACCACTTTCCATGTCGTCAAGTCGCCGCGCGTCGTCCCGGCTAGCGTGACGCTCGTGCCGACCCTGCTGCGCCTCGACTCCTCGTACGACGACGACGCCACGTCCGTCTCCCGCGCCCTGACCGGCACCTTCGCCCGGGCATGGCGCGCGAGCGGACCCGAGCGCACCGTCGTCGAGCACGACCTCCGCACGGACCCTGTCCCGCCACCCGGCCACGGCGCGCTGCACTGGGCGGAGGAACTCCGCGCCCCGGGCGTCGTCGTGCCGGCGGAGGCCGAGGCCGCGCACGCGCGCGTGCTGGACGAGCTCCTCGCCGCGGACGTGGTCGTGATCGGCGCGCCGCTCTACAACTACGGGCCGTCCGCGACGCTCAAGGCGTGGCTCGACCACGTCCACGTCCCGGGCGTCACGGCCCCGTTCGGCGGGGACGCGCCACGGCCGCTGCGCGGGCGGCGCGCCGTCGTCGTGGCCGCGCGCGGCACCGCGCACGACGGCGACTCGGAGGCCGAGGGCCGCGACCACGCGCTCCCGCTGCTCCGGCTGATCCTGGGCGACGCGCTCGGGATGGACGTCCACGTGGTCACCGTCGACCGGACGCTGAGCGCCACCGTGCCCACGTTCGCCGGCGAGCGCGCACGGTTCGAGCGGCGGTTCGCGGCGGCTGCCGCCGAGCTCGAGGAGCTGGCGGCGCGTTCCTGACGACGCGGGCGCGATGAGTCCGGCGGGGTGTCGGAGTCTCCTCCTACGGTGGATGTGAGCCAGATCACATCCATGTGCCCGACGCAACCGTCAGAAGGAACTCCGATGGACCCCACGGACCCCGAGATCGCCGTCCGCGCCCGCGGACTCGTGAAGCGCTACAAGGAGGTCACCGCCCTCGCGGGCGTCGACCTCGACGTCCCCCGCGGCTCCGTCCTGGGCCTGCTCGGCCCCAACGGCGCCGGCAAGACCACGATCGTCCGCATCCTCGCGACCCTGTTGCCCGCCGACGAGGGAACCGCCGAGGTGGCGGGCGTCGACGTCGCCCGCGACCCGGCGGGCGTCCGGCGCAAGATCGGGCTCTCGGGCCAGTACGCCGCGGTCGACGAGTACCTCACGGGCTTCGAGAACCTCGTGATGATCGGCCGCCTCTACCACCTCGGCAAGAAGCGCAGCGAGGCCCGCGCGCGCGAGCTGCTCGCCGACTTCCGCCTCGACGAGGCCGGCGACCGCCCCACGCGGACCTACTCGGGCGGCATGCGCCGTCGGCTGGACCTCGCGGGCGCGCTCGTCGCCGACCCGCCCGTCCTGTTCCTCGACGAGCCCACCACGGGCCTCGACCCGCGCGGCCGCACCGACATGTGGGACGTGATCCGCTCGCTCGTCTCGGGCGGCACCACCCTCCTCCTCACCACCCAGTACCTCGAGGAGGCCGACATGCTCGCGGACGACATCGTCGTCATCGACCGCGGACGGATCATCGCGCGCGGCACCGCGGACGAGCTCAAGCGCCAGGTGGGCGGCGAGCAGCTCGAGGTCACCGTGCGCGAGGCCTCGCGGCTCGACGACGCCGAGCGCCTCCTCACGCCGCTCGGGTCCGGCCGGCCGCACGTCGACCGCGAGCGCCGCACGTTCTCGGTCAGCGTCGGGACGGGGGTCCGGGCGCTCACCGCCGGCCTGCGCGAGCTCGAGGCGGCGGGGATCGAGCTCGACGACGTCGGGCTGCGGCGTCCCACGCTCGACGACGTGTTCCTCACCCTGACGGGGCACGTCGCCGAGGACGAGGTGCCGGCGTCCGGGAAGGACGCCGACGCGAAGACGAAGGAGGCCGTCCGATGAGGGCCCCGTACGTGCTGTCCGACGCGTCGGTCGTCGCATGGCGCAACGTCATCAAGATCAAGCGCGTCCCCGACCTCCTGGTCTTCACGACGCTGTCGCCGATCATGTTCGTGCTGCTGTTCGCGTACGTGTTCGGCGGTGCGATCGGCCAGAACGGGAACGCGCAGGAGTACCGCGAGTTCCTCATGGCGGGGATCTTCGCGCAGACGGTGATCTTCGGGGCGACGATCACGGGCGCAGGCCTCGCGGAGGACGTGAAGAAGGGCGTGATCGACCGGTTCCGGTCGCTGCCCATGGCGCCGTCCGCGGTCCTCACGGGCCGGACGTTGTCCGACGTGATCAACAACGTCATCGTGCTCGTCGTCATGTCGTTGACAGGCCTGATCGTGGGCTGGCGGATCCGGGACGGCTTCTGGAACGCCGCCGCGGGCTACCTGCTGCTCATCGTCTTCGCGTACGCGGTGTCGTGGATCATGGCGTGGATCGGGATGCTCGTGCCGAGCCCGGAGGTCGTGAACAACGCGTCGTTCATCGTGATCTTCCCGCTCACGTTCATCGCCGTGACGTTCGTCCCGCTCGACACCCTGCCGGGTCCCCTGCAGTCGATCGCCGAGTGGAACCCGGTGTCGTCGGCGACGCAGGCGTCGCGCGAGCTGTTCGGGAACATCCCGGCCGGCACGCCCGAGCCGACCGCCTGGCCGCTGCAGCACGCCGCGCTCTACACGCTGATCTGGACCGTCGTGATCCTGTTGGTCTTCGTGCCGCTCGCGAACCTCCAGTACCGCCGGTCGACGAGCCGCTGACGGCCCCGGCCCGCGTCGGCCGCCTCCCGAAGACGCTCGGGAGGCGGCCGACGGGTCGAGGTCAGCCGTCGTCGCCGG
>Ga0182743_1004270_pt1 | contig 10938 bp, 11 predicted proteins | sample eDN3rd30CKraftOP_FD_128522 | JGI IMG/M metagenome (GOLD analysis project Ga0182743, IMG submission 128522) | Enriched Organic Plus compost microbial communities from Emeryville, California, USA - eDNA 3rd pass 30_C Kraft OP (version 2) (version 2) ... | reverse complement strand
TGCTCGGTGGTGGTGAAGTCGCGGCCCTCGACGCGCGTGTGGTAGCGGCCGTCGCCGCCGAACAGGCTGTCGATGACCAGGAATACCAGGTTCGGGTCGTACGTGAACAGCGCCGTGCCGCGCAGCGGCCGCATCTGGATCATGTTCAGATTGCTGGGCACCGGCAGGTTGCGCTCGAAATCCGAGTACTTCTGAATGCGGATCGCGCCGACCGTGATGTCGGCGCTGCGCCGCATGAAGTTCAGCAGCACGTTGCGCATATTGCGCGCGAAGCGCTCGTTGATGAGCTCCAGCGTCTGCATGCGCCGCCGCACGACGCGGTCGGGCGAACTCAGGTCATAGGCGCGGGTGCCCTCCGGCTCGGCCGGCGCCTGTGCGGCAGCGGCGTCGCTCTCGCCGGTGACACCGGCCAGCAGGGCATCGACTTCGTCCTGGGAAAGAAACGCCTCATAGGCCATGCTTATTGCACCACGAATTCGGTGAACAGCACGTCGGTGACCAGCTGGCCGTCAGGCAGCGGCGTGAACGGCTTGTTGACGGCGGCGGCGATGGCCTTGGCCAGTTCGACGCGACCCTCGGGCGTGCGCACGGCGGTGGGCGACAGCGACGAGAGGAGCATCAGGATACGGCTGCGCACCTCCGGCTGGTACTTCTCGATGCGGCTGCGGCTCTGTTCCTCGCCCACGCGCAGCGTGACGCCCAGGCGCAGGATCCGTTCGGAGGATTCATCTTCCAGCGTGACGGTGAACGGCTCGATCGGAATGAAGATCGGGGCGGGAACCGCCGCGGGGGCCGCCGGCGTGGCGGTGAACGTGGTGGGCACGGGCGCGCCGGGTTGGCTTGCGGTACCCACGCCGAGTTGCACGGGGTTCAGCTCGCGGCTGTTCTGCCAGTGCAGGTAGAACCACGTGCCGGCGATGCTGGCCGCGGCCACGGCCAGCAGCACCACGAGCAGGAACAGGGAGCGCAGGATGCGGCCGAAGCCGCCGGAGGAAACGGCTCTAGGCGGAACAATGGGGGATTTGATTGTCGCCATCTCGTTGTCGATGCGTTTTGTACGGCGGGAACTGAACCGGTACTGATGGAATGGAGGCATTCTGCCCCAAAGTCCGCAGGCCGAGGCATGCGAAAAACAGGACGAAAGCCGGGTATCTCAAGCTATTACGGCGATTTCCGCCTGGAATGTAGGGTGTCAGGCAAACGTGTCGACCAGCGCGTTGGCATCGCGCACGACCGTACGAGCCGCCTGGCCTGCCACCACGCCGCCGGAGCCGTCGCCCGCGGCAGCCTGGCCCTGGTGCTGGCGCTGCTGCTGGCCGGAGGCGAACTCCTGGCCCATCTGCGCGCCCTGTTCGCCGACGCTGGTCTGCCCCAGCGAAATGCCCGCATTGGCCAGCGCCTGCTGCAGCTGGGGCATGGAGGCTTCCAACGCCTGGCGCACGGCGGCATGGGCCGATACGAAGCTGGCGCTGGCCACGCCGTCGGCCAGCGTCAGCGTCACGCGCAGCGGACCCAGGTCGGGCGGGTCCAGCCGCAGCTCGGCGGTCTGGTGGCCGCGCGACGTGTCGCGGCCCAGGATGACCAACTGGCGGCCGAGATCCGTGCCCCATTGGGCCGACCCGACGGGACTGGTGACTTCCAGAAGCGGCAGGCCGGGCGCGGCGGGGCGGTTGTCAGAGGCTGCCGTGCTGGCGGCGGTCGCCGATGCCTGCGGCGTCTGGCGCAGCGCGGCCAGCAACGCCGATGCGTCGTTGGCGTCCGCGGTGTGAGGCACAGGGGCCGGTGCCGTATTGGCGGCCGCGACAGTGGGATCCTGCGGTTGCGGTGCCTGGGCGGCCGGCTCCTGGGGCAGCGGTTGCTGTGCCGCGCCGTGCTGGCCGGATGCCGCGCGATGCGAGGCGCCCATCTTGGCGGCCGGGGGCACCACGCCGGCAGGAGCCGGGGCGGGCGCCTGGGCGCGCAATGCCATGACCTGGGCATTTGCCGGGTCCGACGCAACTACCTGCGCCGAGTCGGCGGGCAACGGTTGCGCCGGAGCGGTCGCGGCGTCAGCCTGTCCGGAGCCGGCCTGCTGGACCGGGGCCGGCTGGGCAGGCAGGGGCAACACCGGCGCCCGCTGCTGCGCGCCCGCGGCCACGCCGCCCTCGGCACCCTCGACCGGCGCGGCCTGGGCCTGCGCGGCCTCCTTGGCCGCGACCTGGCCTTGCACGGCGGCAACCTGCGCGGCGATCTCGAGCGCCTGCTGCGGCAGGGTGGGCGCCGGCACGGCTGCCTGGGCGCTGGCCGGGTCGGCTTCAGCCGCCGTGTCGGCATCGCTGTCGGCCTTGTTGTCGACTGGCTTGCCGTCGGCGGAGCCGGACGGGGGGGCGGCATCGGCCGACTGGGCCGGCTTGGACGGTTCGGCCTTCGCGGGCGGGTGTTCGGAAGACTTGCCGGGGCGGGTGGGCTTGGTGTCGGCCGTCGGCGCTGCGGGTTTCTGGCGCGGCGCCGACTGGTCGGCCAGCATGTCGGAGAAGCTGGGGCCCTGGTCGGACGCCCCCGGTGTGCCGGCGCGCGCGGGTGCGGCCGTAGGCATCAGGGCGCTCAGCGCGGAGGGAAGGGAGGCGGAAGTCGTCATGGAGGCGTCCTGTGGTGCTGCTCAGTGCATTTCATGCGTCCGGCGTACCAGCCGGGCGGAGTATTCGTCGCTGGCGCGCTGTTCGCGCCGGCCTTCTGCGATCAATTCGGCGCGCGCCTGCCGCTGCGACAGAGCGTCGAACGAGTTCAGCTTGCGTTGCTCCTGCTGCCAGTGCTGGCGGCCGCGCGCGACCTGTTCCTCGACGGCGCGCAGCACGCTGGTCTGTTGGCCGATCGCGTCGTCCAGCGTGGAAATGAAGCGCTGGTAATTCTGGCAGTCGGCGACCGCCATGCCGGCCTGCATGGCGCTCTGCAGGCGCTGCAGGTAGTCCTGGCGGTAGTCGTGCAGCATGCCCAGCTGCTGCTCGGCCTGGGCGCGCTGGGCGTTCAGGCGACCCAGGGCGCGGGCGGCTTCGTCGGAGCTTTCCTTGGCCAGGTCGCGAAGCATGTCGAGAGGCAATTGGCTAGGCACGGGCTTCCCTCGGTTCGAAAGAGGCGCGCAGCTGGTCGATGGCGAGGCCGTAATCGACGCTCTCGCCGATGTCCTGCTGCAGGTAGGCCTCCAGGCGCGGATAGCGCGCGATGGCGTCGTCCAGCTGCGGGTCGTTGCCGGCCGCGTAGGCGCCCACGGCCAGCAGGTCGCGGTTGCGCTGGTAGCGCGAGAACGACTGCTTGAAGCGGCGCACCAGGGTGAACTGCTGCGGCGTGATCAGCGCGGTCATGGCGCGCGAGATGGACGCTTCGATGTCGATGGCGGGGTAGTGGCCCGCCTCGGCCAGGTGCCGCGACAACACGACGTGGCCGTCCAGGATGGCGCGCGCGGCGTCCGCGATGGGGTCCTGCTGGTCGTCGCCCTCGGCGAGCACCGTGTAGAACGCCGTGATCGAGCCCGCCTTGCCGTTCGGACCGGGCGCGCCCATGCCCGTGCGCTCGACCAGTGCCGGCAGCCTGGCGAACACCGACGGGGGATAGCCCTTGGTGGCGGGCGGTTCGCCGATCGCCAGGGCGATCTCGCGCTGCGCCATGGCGTAGCGGGTAAGCGAATCCATGATCAGCAGGACGTCCAGGCCCTGGTCGCGGAAATGCTCGGCCAGCCGTGTGGCGTAACTGGCGCCCTGCAGGCGCAGCAGCGGCGAGACGTCGGCCGGCGCGGCCACCACCACCGAGCGCGCCAGGCCCTCGGGGCCCAGGTTGTGTTCGATGAATTCCTTGACTTCGCGACCTCGCTCGCCGATCAGGCCGACGACGATCACGTCGGCCCGGGTGTAGCGGGCCATCATGCCCAGCAGCACGCTCTTGCCCACGCCCGAACCGGCGAACAGGCCCATGCGCTGGCCGCGGCCCACGGTGAGCAGGCCGTTGATCGCGCGCACGCCCACGTCCAGCACGGAATCGATCGGGGCGCGCGACAGCGGGTTGATGGGCAGGGCGGTCAGCGGCGCCTGTTCTGCGCCCAGCAGCGGGCCCAGACCGTCGAGCGGACGGCCGGCGCCGTCCACCACGCGGCCCAGCAGCGCGTCGCCCACGGGCAGATGGCGGCCCAGCTGCGGCTTGGCGTTGCCGTTGAGTTCGGCCTTGCGCGGCAGCGGCACGGGGCGCTGCACGGCGGGTTCGGCCGGTACCACGCGCGCGCCGGGCGGCAGGCCCGAGATGTCGGCCTGAGGCATCAGGTATAGCGTGTGGCCGTCGAAGCCCACCACCTCGGCGTCGGCCCAGTGATCGTGGCCGCGCGCGATCTCGATGCGGCAGGCGGCGCCCACCGGCAGGCGCAGGCCCGTGGCGTGCAGCACCAGGCCGGTGGCGCGCGTGATGCGCCCGGTGACGAGCAGCGGTTCCGTCGAGCCCGCGCGGATCGAGCCGATCTGCAGCTGGGTGCGCCAACGTTCGGTCAGCGGCACCTGCGGGGCGGCGGGGCTCGTCGGCGCGTTCATTCCAGCATGTCCCACGCGGTGCTGCGGCCGAGGGCGGCCGCGACGCGGCGCCAGCGCGTCTGCAGGGTGGCATCGATATCGCCGTAGGGCGTTTCGGCACGGCAGCCGCCGCGCGTGATGGATTCGTCGGCCAGCACGCGCCAGTTGCCTTCCTTCAGCTCATCGGCCAGGTGCAGCCGCACCAGCTCGAGGTCGTCGGGATGCACCCACAGCCGCATCGTGCCCTGCGAAGAGGCTGGGTTGATGTGCAGGACCTCGCGCACGGCGGGCAGCATGGATTCGGGATACGAGTCCAGGCGTTCGCGCAATACCTGTGCCGCCACGTCCAGCGCCAGCGTGATGAGGCCTTGCCCCATCTGCTCTTCGACGAGGCGCAGCGAACTGGCGCAGTTCTTCACGAGTTCGTTGAGGCGCTCGGCTTCCTGGCGGCCCTGTTCACGCGCCTGTGCCAGGCCCTCGGCATAGCCCGCCTCGCGCCCGGCGGCCAGGCCTTCGGCGTGGCCGCGCTCGCGGCCCTCGGCCAGGCCGGCCTTGTGCCCCTCCGCGTGCCCCAGGCGCCGGCCTTCGGCGCGCGCCTGGGCCTGCAATTCGCGCAGCACTTCTTCGGGGTCGGGCCCCGGATCGGGTTCGGGCGGGGGAGGCTCGGCCACGACCTCGATTTCCGGCTCGTCGAACGACGACATCTGCCAGCGCTGCCATGCGGCGCGGCGCGACAGGATGTCAGCGTCGGCGCGGCCGTCAGACATACTCGTCGTCTCCCTGGTTGCCCAGGACGATCTGGCCGCTCTCGGCCAGGCGGCGGGCAATCTGCAGAATCTTCTTCTGCTCGCCCTCGACCTTGGACATGCGCACCGGGCCCTGGGCTTCCAGGTCTTCGCGCAGCATTTCGGCCGCGCGGCTGGACATGTTGCGCAGGAACTTGGCACGCAGCTCTTCCGGCGCGCCCTTGAGCGCGACCATGAGCATGTCGTTGTCGATTTCCTTTAGGATGAGCTGGATGCCGCGATCCTCCACGTCGAGCAGGTTCTCGAACGTGAACATTTCGTCGACGATCTTCTGCGCCAGGTCGGCGTCGCGCTCGCGCAGGCTGTTGACGACCTCTTCTTCCTGGGTCGAGTTCATCATGTTGAGAATCTCGGCCGCGGTACGCACGCCGCCCATCTTGCTGCGCTTGGCGCCCTGGCCGGCCAGCATGCCGTTGAGCACGTCGGTCAGCTCGGACAGGGCGGCCGGCTGCACGCCGCCGAACGTGGCGATGCGCAGCATGACGTCGTTGCGCAGGCGTTCGGTCAACAGGGCCAGCACGCCGGCTGCCCGATCGCGCTCCAGGTGCACGAGGATCGTTGCGATGATCTGGGGGTGCTCGTTGCCGATCAGCTCGGCCACGGTGGCGGCGTCCAGCCAGTTCAGGGCGTCGATGCCGCTGCCGCTTTCGCCTGCCTCCAGGATGTCCTCGATCAGCCCCGCGGCGCGGTCGCTGCCCAGCGCCTTGGTCAGCACGCTGCGGATGTAGTCGTCCGAGCCCAGCGTGACGGCGATGAACTGGTCGGCCTCCTGGCGGAACTCCTCCAGCACGGTGCCCACGTCCTGCCGCGTCACCTGCTTGAGCGTGGCCATCGCCCCGCCTACCAGTTGCACCTCGCGGGCCGTCAGGTACCGGAAGACCTCGGCCGCCGCGTCCTCGCCCATCGACATCAGCAGGATGGCGCTACGGGTCAGCCCATCCACGGGTTTGCCGTCATTCATTGTTGCTTATCCAGGTACGCAGCACCATTGCGACGGCACGCGGATCTTTCGTGGCCATTTCGCGGGCGCGCTGCAGATTTTCCTCGTAGCGGTCGACTTCCTTGGCACGGGCAGCATCGGCGGCGGCCCGTTCGGCGTCGCGGCGCCGTTCGGCCTCCATCTCGGGGTCGACCTCGGGGAAGAAGTAGTCGTTGACCGCCGGGCGGATCTTGCGATACAGCCACAGCAGCACGATCGCGAACAGCAGCCAGCCCAGGATGGTCTTGCTCAGGGCGATCAGTTCGGGGTCGCGCCACAGCGGTATCGCGGGTTCAGCGTTGTTGAACTGGCTGTTGACCACGTTGAGCGAGTCGCCGCGGCTTTCGGAGTAGCCCATCGCTTCGCGCACCAGGTCGGTCAGCTTGCTCAGCTCTTCCGGCGGCAGCGCCTGCGGCTCGCCGCCGTCCTTGCCAGGCAGGTGATTGACGACGACCGCCACGGACATGCGCTTGAGGACGCCCACCGGTTGCTGGACGTGGCTGATCGTGCGGTCCAGCTCGTAATTGGTGGTAGCGTCGCGTCGCTCGTTGGTGGGCACCTGCGCCTGGGCGGCCGTGCCGGTGGCCTGTTGCTGGCCGTTGGTCGGCTGGCCTTGCGGGTTCTGCTGCTGTCCGGCCTGGCCCTGCTGCGGGGCCACCGTGGCATTGACCAGCGGGGCCTGCGCATTGGTGGGCGGCTGGTTGCTCAGCGCGCCCGGCACGCCCTGTGCCGCGTTCGGGCCGGTCTGGCGCGAATCGCTGGTCTGCTGGCTACGCACTGCGGCCTGGCCGGGCTCCTGGTTGGGGCGGTACACCTCGGACGTTTCTTCGCGGCGGGAGAAGTCGACGTCGGCGCTGGCCTGGGCATGCACGTTGCCCGGTCCGACCAGCGGGTTCAGGATGGTGAGGATGCGCTCGACCGTGCGCTGCTCCAGCTCGCGCACGAAGCGCAGCTGGTCGGCGTCCATGCCACGGCCATCACCCTGCGGCGCCGACAGCAGCCGGCCGTTCTGGTCGACGATGGAGACGTTGTCGGCATTAAGCTCGGGCACGCTCGAGGCCACCAGCCAGGAAATCGCCGAGACCTGGGCGTCGCTGAGGCTGCGGCCAGGGTACACGTTCAGGATCACCGAGGCCGTGGGAGACTGGCGCTCGCGGACAAACAGCGATTGGCGCGGCATGGCCAGGTGCACCCGGGCACGCTGCACCGTGTTCATGGCCTCGATGGAGCGCGCCAGCTCGCCTTCCAGACCACGCTGGTAATTGATCTGCTCGGTGAACTGGCTGGCGCCGAAGCGGGTGTTGTCCAGGAGCTCGAAGCCGACCGCCCCGCCGCGCGGCAGGCCCTGGGCAGCCAGCTGCATGCGCGTGTCGTAGACCCGCTCGCCCGGCACCAGCAGCGCCGTGCCGTTCTCGCTGAAGCGATAGGGCACGTTCATCTGGCCCAGGGCGGCCACGATGGCGCCGCCGTCGCGGTCGTCCAGGTTGGAGAACAGGACCTTGTAGTCCGGTTCCCGGCTCCACATGACGGCCACCGCGATCAGGGCTACCAGGGCGGCCGCGGCGCCGATCAGCAGGGGTTTGGGCAGGGCCCGGACTTTCTCTAGCGCGGGAAACCGTGCCAGAAGCGAAGTGCCGAATGCGGCCTGTTGATTCATCGGAGGCTCCCGCAGGCTTCGCGGTGCAGAGGTTCGACGGGCGACATGGGCAGGAGAGGCAGGTTACGCATTCAACGTGCTTTAGGTCGGGGAGCGTGGATTATGGCCGGCCGTCCTGCAATCCCAAGCGAGGAAAACGCGTGTTTTTCCCCGTTATTTGTTCCCTATGTCCCGGGCCGCTGCGCCCTGCGCGGCCGTGGGCGCCGTCGGCGTCGAACTGGCGGGCTTTTTGGCGGCTTTTAGGCCTTATGGAAATGGCTTGCCCACGGTACGCTGGCGGCCTGTTCGATCCACTGATTTCACAGCTCGAGGGTTCTCCGATGGCGGTATCTGGCCTGTCCGGTATCGAAAACATGCTGCAGCAGATGCGCGCCGTCGTGCACCAGGCGCAGAACGGCGTTGCCGATCCGGCCGAGCTGTCGCCGGCGCCGACCAGCTTCGCCGCCGAACTCGAACGCTCCATCCGCCGCGTCTCTGCCGCCCAGACCGCTGCCAACGAGCAGGCCAAGGCGTTCGAGCTGGGCGCACCGGACATCTCGTTGAACGACGTCATGGTCGACCTGCAGAAGGCCAGCATCGGCTTCCAGACCATCGTTCAAGTCCGCAACCGCCTGGTCGCGGCCTACCGCGAAATCTCGTCGATGGCCATGTAACGGTGCCGCCGGCCAGTGCCGGCGCCATCCGTTCCCTTTTTTTTCAACTGGTGGAATCGTTGCCCGACACGCCAATCGGGCGCGGGGCCGGCTCGTGCCGCAGCCGGGCAGGAAACGGGGACACTGCCAACACGCTGCCATCGTCGAAGTGCACCATCGTCGGCACGCCGGACTGGAACTGCATCCATGCGCCGTCGTGCGCCACCGCCGTGAACTCCAGCATTTCGGTCCCGAGCCGCGCGATCGCCAGGTCGCTGTGCGGTGCGGCCCGCTCGGCGTCGTTAGGCCGCCAGAACAGCAGCCGCGAGCGCCAGTCCAACCCCAGCACTTTTACGGCCCACTGCAGGCCCGCGCCATCTAGCACACGGATCAGGCTGCTGGGGTGGGTCAGCGAGGACAGGGCGCTGCGGATGTCCGAAGTGCGTTGTAGCCAGCGTTCCGGGGCAGCATGATCGTCGTCGATTGCGGGGCACACGAGCGATCCATCCATCAGGCTGGTTTTCCAGCCACGGGAATCTCGCGGGCCTCCAGCCGATACAGCCAGGCGAGCAGCTCGGCGACGGCCAGGTACAGCTGGGGAGGAATCTGCGAATCCAGATCCACCTGCATCAGCAGGCTGACCAGCTCGGTGGACTCGTGCACGTACAGCCCGTTCTCGTGCGCCGAGCGCACGATGGTGTCGGCAAGCTTGCCGTAGCCCTTGGCCACGACGCGGGGCGCCGCCTCGGCCTCGTCGTAGGAAATGGCGACCGCGGCGTGGCGGCCGGGATCGCTTCCCTCGTCCAGAACCGTGGAATCCGTCATGGCGCCAACCCCAGGATCGAGGGGGGCAAGGCGTCGACGTTCAGTTGGCTGAGCGTCAGGCCCGCCGCGTCCAGGCGCCGGCGCAGCAGGTCGCCGTGCCGGCTCAGTTCGGCCGAGCTGCGCGGCGCCACCAAGTGCAGCACGAGCTGGTTGCCGGCCAGATTCAGGCGGGCTTCCACCAGGCCCAGCCGCGGCAGATCGATCTTGATGCGAGTCGCCCAGTGTGTGTCGTCGCCCTCGGGGCCGGTGGCAGTCCGGTCGCGCGCCACTTCCCATTCCATCTCGGTGCCGGGCCAGGCCTGGCCTTGCCAGGTGACGGCCTGGTTCGCCAGTACGTCGAGCTGCTGGCGCACCAGCAGCGTGGCGTCGGGATGGATCGAGGCCAGCGGGTTGCCGCCTTGCAGGCTTTGCAGGCTGGTGCTGACCGAGGTGGAGCTCGGGCCGGTAGAGGAGGCGCCGGAGGGGCCGCCACCCGCCTGGCCGGTGTTGCCGGCTTCCGCCTGTTGAGCCAACGGGGCCGCACGCGCGGCGGAGGCCCGCGCCTCCGGCGGGGTGGGTAAGCTGGACGGCGCGGGCAGGTTGGCCTGGGGCTCGCTACCCAACTGGGCGGGCGTGCGCCGTCCGAACACCATCTCGGTCAGGTGCGACTCGTAGAACAGGCCGCTTTGCTGCAGCGCTTGGCGCAGCGCCTGGGCCAGGGCCGCGACGGACGGCGCGCTGGCTGCGTGCGAAGCGACCGTGGCGCCCGCCTGGGACGTGGCGCCGGCCGCACCGCTACCCGGCGTAGCCCCCGTGGGGCGCGCCCCGGATTCGCCCGCCGCGCCGGGCGGTGCGGCTTGCCCTTGGACGCCGGGTGCGGGGCCGCCGGGCTGGGCCGCAGCGCCGGGTGCGCCGCCAGCGGAAGGGTTGGGCATGGCATCGCCTGCCTGCCCGGCGGCGCCCGCACTGGTGCCGGCGCCCGCCGCGGTGCCCGGCGGCATCCCAGCGGCGCTGCCCGGTTGGCCGCCTGCCTGTCCGGCGGACGGGTTCGCCGGGGTCCAGAGCGCCTGGCGGCCGGCGATGGGCGGCGTCTCCTCGGGGAACATGGCCAGCAGCGTCAGGATCGTACGTGCGGTCAGGCCCAATGTGGTCGGGGCCGAGGCGGTGAAATCGTTGCGGGTGACGACACCGCGGGCAGCCTGCGCCAGCGCGGCCGCGGTCTTGGCATCGACGACCGTGTTCTGGCGGCCCGATCCGCCGTCGACGCCATCGGCCGGCTGGCGGGGCCCGCGGGCCGAGGGATCGCTTTGGTCGGGGCGGGCGGCTTCGCCCGGCGGCGTGACGGCGTCAGCGCGTGAACTGGCAGCCAGGTTGGCGTGCGCCGCCATGCTGGTGCCCAGCACGGCATCGAGTCGCTGCACCAGAACGTTGCCCAGGGCGGGCGGGCCGATGCTCATGGGCCAACTGCCTTGCCTCGATAGGTATTGAGCAGTTGCTGCTGGCGCTTCATGCGGCTGAGCAGGTGGCCCAGCCG
>Ga0182743_1004269_pt1 | contig 10940 bp, 11 predicted proteins | sample eDN3rd30CKraftOP_FD_128522 | JGI IMG/M metagenome (GOLD analysis project Ga0182743, IMG submission 128522) | Enriched Organic Plus compost microbial communities from Emeryville, California, USA - eDNA 3rd pass 30_C Kraft OP (version 2) (version 2) ... | reverse complement strand
GTTTATACGTCCAATTGGACCTTGCTGGGCGCGATCTGCATTTCCGGCCCGCTGTCCCGCCTGACCGAAGAAGCCATGAACGGCCACAAAGAAACCGTGCTGGCCGCAGCGAGCCGCTTGTCACGCGCCATGATGGGCGTGCATCAGGGCACGTCGGTGTCCGGCCAGCGCATGACGCACTTCTGATCAGGGCTGCGCCTTCGGTATCGCACTGTATCCACGCCCCGTGCCGACACATAAAGATGTGAGGCACACCGATCCTGACACGCGGGAGATACGTCAAGGTTGTCTAGTAGCACTGTGCCCGACGGGCTACGCAAAGACAACTTTCATTGACGAATCGCGGAGTAAGGAACATGGATGCATTGAGTAAAGGGCTGGCTGGGTCGTTGTTGGCGATGGCTGCTGTGATGGGCGGCAGTGCAGCACAGGCGGCGGGTACACCGACGGCCGTTCTTGTGCATGGCGCATTTGCGGATGGTTCGAGTTGGAATCAGGTGATCAGCCGCTTGAACAAGGCGGGTATTCCGGTCATTGCGGTGCAGAACCCGCTGAGCTCCTTGGCCGATGATGTGGCAGCGACCCAGCGTGCCATAGATCGCGTCGACGGCGATGTCGTGCTGGTTGGGCATTCCTGGGCAGGGACCGTCATTACCCAGGCTGGCCTAGATCCGAAAGTAAAGGGCCTGGTGTATGTGGCGGCGTTCGCGCCAGAGCCAGGGCAGAGCACGGCGGCATTGGGCAAGAACTACCCCGTTCCCCCTGGTATCGGCAAGCTCTCAGCGACCAAGGACGGCTATCTCTATCTGCCGGCCGCCGTCGTGAAGTCAGACTTTGCACAGGATGTACCTCCAGCCGAAGCACAACTGATTGCGGCGACTCAGGGCCTGATCCGTGGGGCAGCGTTCGACGAGCCGGTGACACAGGCAGCGTGGCAGACGCGGCCGAGCTGGTTCGTCGTGAGCACACAGGACCACATGATCGATCCGGGCCAGCAATTGGATATGGCCGAGCGCATCGGCGCGCATGTGACCAAGCTGCGGTCTAGTCATGTGTCGATGGTCTCGCATCCCGATGCCGTTGCACAGGTGATCGGCGATGCCGTAAAGGCGGTTCAGAAGCCATAACGCACTGACCGATATGACACGCGACCATGTCGAACACGTATTGTCGGCGATTCCCGTCAAGCGTGTGGGCTCGCCTGAAGAAATCGCAGGGGTGGTGTCGTATCTGGCTCGTGCCGAATCGGGTTATATGACGGGCGCGAGTTTGACGATCGATGGCGGGATGACCCTGTGAGCGGCAGGCAGGACTACTTCGTTACTGTCTTGTGATTGCCGGCAAAGGCGGCCGCGATGCCGAGCCCGATCAGCATCGCACCGCCCAGATAGCGATCCAGTTTCAGATAGGTGCGGCTGGTGCGCAGCCATTGGCCTGCCGCACCGGCGGCGATGGCATAGCAGGCGTCGCTGATAAAGCCGATGACGATGAACACCGCGCCCAGAAAGAGAATCTGCGAGGCCACGTGTCCGCGGCCGACGTCGACGAACTGCGGCAAGAATGCCAGAAAAAACAGCGCAGTTTTAGGGTTGAGCAGATTGATAATGAAGCCATCGCGATAGAGCTTGCGGTAGCGCCGTCTGACGACCGGGACATCGGCGCTGGCTACGGTGGGGCGAGTGCAGATTTTCTTCAGTCCCAGCCAGATCAGGTAGGCAGCCCCAGCGTATTTGACGATGTCAAAGGCCAGTGCGGACGAAGCCAGCAGCGCGGACAGGCCGAGCGCCGCCGCGATGACGTGCACCAGCGTGGCGGTGTGGATCCCCAGATCCGAGACCAGGCCGGCCTTTTTCCCTTGCTCGATCGATTGCGCAATGATGTACAGCACGGCCGGGCCGGGGATGAGCAGGAGTACTATCGCTGCACTGATAAACAAGGTGAGATTGGTGCTGCTGGGGATGACGAATTCCATGGTCTGCCTTGAGATGTTAGCTATTTGACGGCTGGATCCGATGCCCGGGGCGACGACAGTTGCAGGCATCGCATGGCACATTGTGGACTTGGAGAAAACCCTAGACAATCAAGTGTACTCTTAGTGCGAGCTTGTCCGGTTTTTATCAGGACAACTGCATGCTTTCTCCCTGTCTGTCGTCCTTTACGTAGCATGGGCTGCGTGAGGCCTGGTTTCAAGCGCTTTTTAATAAGGAATGTTGATGTCTGATAGCACGTCCGCCGTTCAAGCACTGGCCGCACAACTGACTCAGGCGTGGCCTGGCAACCGCACTCAGGTGACGCTGGATGCGTCGATGACTCCGGGCGAGGAGTCGCAATCCTATGCAGTACAGGATCGGATCATTGCGTCGCTGCGGTCGCCGATTGCGGCATGGAAGGTCGGATCGAAATCGGTGGATGGCCCCATGCAGGCAGCGCCATTGCCTCAGGCAGGGGTGCAGCAGGCACCAGCAGCGATTCAACGCAGCGCTTATGGCGTTCTAGTGCTGGAGTTGGAGTTGGCATTCCGCTTTAACCGTGACTTTGCCGCCGGTGAACAGGTGTATGGCGACGCCGAGGTACTAGGGGCCATCAGCCACACCGTGACGACGATCGAGATCGTCTCCAGCCGCTACGCCGGCTGGCCGGTCGACAAACTGGCCATGCTGGCAGACTTGCAAAGCCACGGCGGCTTGGTCGTAGGCGAGGCCGTGCCTTACGACGCCAGCTATCCTTTCGAGAAACCTACGCTGACCTGGACGCACGATGGCCGCAACGTCGCGCCGGAGACAACCGGCAACCCCGCGGGCGACCCGCGCCGATTGTTGCCGTGGCTGGTGAATCACGCCGCACGCCGTGGCGTCGGCGTGCCTGCAGGGACCTTGATCACATGCGGTACCTATACCGGAATGTATGCCCCCAAAACCCCCGGTACGATTGTTGGCCAATTTCAGGGCCTGCCTGAAATTGGCCTGGCGATTGCCTGATGGATCGCCGTGCATGACACTCGCGATTTTTGTCGTGATCATGGTGTTGGCGACAGGCTGTGCGGCGTTGTCATGGCGCCGCGCCAGCCTGACGTTTTACGCTGTTGCAGCGATGGGTTTTCTGGCTGTGGGCTGCGGCCCGATATCGGCCTGGCTACTGGGTAAACTGCAGTCGGATTATGAAACCTCGCCGCCTGTGGCCTGGGGCGCGCGTAACGCCATTGTGCTGCTGGGCGCCGGCACCGAGCGGGTGGCGGGCAGCATCGAGCCGGGGGTGTTTTCTTATCCACGTATCGTTGTCGCTGCAGAACGGTATAACGATTGCAAAAAGTCTGCTGCCTATTGCAAAATCGTCGTCAGCGGCGGGGATGCAGCCCGGACCGGGGTGTCCGAGGCAGCCGTCTATCGCGATGTCTTTGTACACCTCGGCATAGATCCGACCGACGTGCTGCTTGAATCCGAAAGCATGAACACCTGGCAGAATGCGCAGTTCTCCAGCGCGTTGCTGCAGCGCGAGCAGATCGATCGTGTCGTGCTGGTGTCGTCGGCGATTCACATGCGGCGCAGCGAACTGTATTTTGCGCATTTCGGCGTCTCGGTAGCCCCGGCTCGCGCGGACTACCTGCATGCCATCACGTCCGCGTTGCCCCTGTCTTATAACTTTACGTTAGCGGATGTCGCGTTGCACGAATATCTCGGCATTGCCCGTTATCACCTGTACAACCGGCTAGGCTGGAATCCCGCTCGCCATCATCCCGGCCAGGCGTAACACGATTACTTGTAAACTCGACGCTTCTGCGTCAGTTCTGGAGGCCTGGATGGCCGGAAGCAGCTTTTTTGCCTTGTTCGACGATATCGCCACGATCCTGGACGATGTCTCTGTCATGACCAAGGTCGCCGCCAAGAAAACGGCGGGCGTACTGGGCGATGATCTGGCGCTCAACGCGCAGCAGGTGACCGGCGTATCGGTCAATCGCGAGTTGCCCGTCGTCTGGGCCGTGTTCAAGGGATCGCTGCGCAATAAATGCATTCTGGTGCCGGCGGCATTGCTCATCAGCGCGTTTGCGCCTTGGGCTGTGACCCCTCTGCTGATGGTGGGCGGGGCATTTCTCTGTTTCGAAGGCGCCGAAAAGCTGATTCATCGGTTTTTACCGCATGACAGCACACCCGCAGGCAATCACGAGGCCCGCGCCCACGCTCTGCAGGACGAGCGTGTCGATATGGTGGCGTTCGAGCGCGAAAAAATCAAAGGCGCGGTTCGCACCGACTTTATCCTGTCGGCCGAAATCATTGCGATTACCTTGGGTGCCGTGGCTGGGGCGGACTTTGTGCGTCAGGCGCTCGTGGTCACGACGATTGCGCTGGCGATGACGGTCGGCGTGTATGGATTGGTCGCGGGTATCGTCCGCCTGGATGATCTGGGCCTGCACCTGCGCAGCAAACCATCCGCCGTGGCGCGTGGCTTGGGCAACGTGATTGTGCGGGCTGCGCCGTATTTGATGAAGACCCTGTCCGTAGTTGGGACGGCTGCCATGTTCATGGTGGGAGGCGCGATTTTGACTCACGGGATTGCGCCGGTGCATCATGCCATCGAGCATCTGAGCGAACTGGCATCCACCGCTGGGTGGGTGAGAGCAGTCATTTCCACGATATTGAATGCCCTGTTTGGTGTGGCCGCCGGTGCGGCCTTGGTAGGTGTGCTGACAGGCATCAAGCGCGTTTTCAAGCGCTCTTAGGTCTTCTTTATTGATGCGTATCCACCTTTTTGGCGGAGCGATCAATCCCCGGTGATCGCACCAGGCATTGATCGCGAGCGCCTAGTTCGAAACGGGTGTGACCAGACGCCGGCCAGCAAAATGCGCAGCCAGGTTTTCATAGACGAGATCGCTCATCGCCTGCCGGGTTTGTGTCGTGGCGCTGGCTGCATGCGGTGTCAGTACGACGTTAGGCAAAGCGCGCAATGCCGCCGGTACGTTGGGTTCGTGGGCGAAGACGTCCAGGCCTGCTCCGGCAATAGTGCCGTGTTGCAGGGCCTGAATCAGCGCGGCTTCGTCTACGACCGAGCCGCGTCCGATGTTGATCAATAATCCCTGCGGGCCGAGCGCGTCGAGGACTTTGGCATCGATCAGGCCCCGCGTACTTTCACCGCCGTACGCGCAGACGGCCAGGAAATCGACTTCCTCGGCCAGGGCGACCAATGACGGCTGGTAGCGATAGGGAACGCCTGATTTGACTGTGCGGCCGGTATAGGCGATCTCCATGCCGAATGCCGCAGCCCGCTGAGCGAATGCCGAGCCGATACGGCCCAGCCCGACAATACCGAGCTTTTGCCGCGATACGCTGCGTGACCAGGGGAATGGACCTTTGGGCCATTGCTCAGCCCGTACAAAAGCGTCGGCTTCGACGATGCGCCGCGCGAGCGTCAGCAACAGGGCCATGCCCATGTCTGCGACGTCGTCGGTGAGCACGTCGGGCGTGTTCGTGACGGCTATTCCGCGGGCCTGTGCGGCAGCAACGTCTACGCCGTCGTACCCCACGCCGAATACAGCAATCAATTCCAATGCAGGCAACTGGTCGAGCAGGGTCGCGCGGATCGTCGATTCGCCATTGGCCACCAGTGCACGGATGTCCGGCGCAATGGCCGATAGCGAGCCGGGTTCTGCGTCTTGCGTGGCTGTATGCACCTGAAAATGCTGGTTCAGGTGTTCATCGAGGAAATGCGGGACATGAGCAACCTTGAGGACGTGGGGTTTCATGTCTGGGCTCCAGGGTGAGTGGCAACGCCACGGTTGGCACGGCGCCGCTTGCGATAGGCCGACAATGCGGGGGCAAACATGGTGATCAACGCCGCTGCTAGCAGAGTGGCCGTGATAGGCCGGGTATAGAGAAAATCATAGCTGCCTTCGGACAGCGTCAACGCCCGGCGGAAATTGCTTTCCGCCATGGGGCCGAGGACCAGGCCCAGCACCATGGGCGAGGCCGGGACTCCGGCCTTGATCATCAGAAAACCGATGACACCAGCAACCAGCATGATGCCGACGTCGAACATGCTGTTGCCAATGGCATACGCACCCGCGACAGAGAGCACCATGATGAGCGGCATCAATATCGATTTCGGAACCTGGACCATCCGCGCGACGTAGCGTAGCGAGCATAGCGCCATCACGAGCAGTATCACATAGCACAGCAGCAGGCCGGCGAACAGGCTGAACACCAACTCACCGTTTTCCTGGAACAGGCGCGGACCGGGCTGTATGCCTTGCAGTGTCAGGGCGCCCAGCATGATCGCGGTCACGGCGTCGCCGGGAATGCCCAGCGTCAGCATGGGCAGCATGGCGCCGCCCGTGCACCCGTTGGCGCCGGCCTCGGCCGCCGCGACGCCTTGCATCGCGCCTTTGCCGAAAGTCTCGGGCGCTTTGCTGAAACGCTTGGCCTCGCCGTAGGCAACAAAGGCGGCGATATCGGCGCCCGCTCCGGGGATGATGCCGATGGCGGTTCCGATGCCGCTCGAACGCAAGACAGTGCCCCAGATGTTGCGCAGCGTCTCGCGCGTGGGCAAAATCCGGCCGATGGCCGTTTTCAGTTCAGCCGCATGGCTGCTTTCGGACAGCATCTTGAAGGCCTCAGCTGCCGCAAAGAGGCCGATCATGATGGGAATGAATGGCACGGAATACAGTTCCGACATGCCGCCCGTAAAACGTGGCAGTCCGAGCAGCGGGTCCATGCCGACCGTCGCCAATAGCAATCCGGCAAAGCCCGAGAGCAGACCCTTCAATACGGAGCCGCCCGAGATGCTGGCGATGATGCTGAGCCCGAAGACAGCCAGCGCAAATGACTCGGCGGCGCTGAAACGCAAGGCGAACTGGGCAAGCAGAGGGGCCAGAAAGATCAGCACGAGAACGCTGATGACACCGCCCGTGAACGAAGATACCGTTGCGACGCCGAGCGCCTGGCCCGCCCGGCCCTGACGCGTCATGGCATAGCCATCGAGTGCGGTAGCGGCCGCCGCCGGCGTGCCGGGAATACGCAGCAGGATGGCGGTGATCGACCCGCCGTACACGCCGCCAAAGAAAACGCCCGACAGCAACAGCAATCCGTGTAATGGTTCCATGCCGTAGGTGAACGGCAACATGATGGCCACGCCCATGGCAACCGACAGTCCGGGCAGGGCGCCTACGACAAGACCCAACGCCACACCCGCCACAGCCATCAGCATGGCGTCCCATTGGCCGAGCAGGTTGCGTGCGCCGTCTAATAAAGCTAACAAACTATCCATGATGTCGTCCTCCTGTCATGCCGCGCTGTCGAGCCACAGCCCTGTCGGCAGCGGTACTTGCAGCAGCATGACAAACGCCGCGTAGACGGCTAGCCCGATCAGTATCGCGAGCACGGGTGTCGATATCTGCCGGAATCCAGCCGCGCCGCGCATGAGTCCGATCATCAGCCATAAATAGATGATTGTTGAGATCGCGAACCCGGCATAGTCGATGATCCACAGATACGCCGCGACACCGACGACGCCAAACACAAACTTGGCGATGTCCAAGGGCGGCGTACTGCCTTCGTCCGCTGCGCCACGTTTGGAAGCGCGGCGCGAGCCGCTGGCAAACAGGACTAGGCCTAGAAGGGCCAGTATCGCGCCATATGCGGTTGGAAAGATGCTTGGCCCCACATCCGTATCCGTCAGGCTAGGCGGAAAGTCCCGCGCCGTGATGATGGCAGCTATGCCGCTCACAATGGCCATCAATCCAATCAGTCCACTGGCTTTTTTTTCGTTCAGCACCATATCTGCGTTGTCTCTTGTTGCCGGTCGTTCACATGCGGGACGCCGAGCGTGGTGAAAGGTCAGCGGCGCAGGCCCAACTGATTGATGAGGCCGGCATAGGTGGCTTCTTCTTTGGCCAGGCTGGCCTTGAATGCCTCGCCGTCGTCGTAAACGCGGCCGAGATTCAACCGGTCGAGCACTTCGATATAAGCCGGTTCCTCGACGGCTTTGCGGGACGCGTCACGCAGTTTGGCAACGATGTCCTCGGGGAGTCCTTTGGGCCCGACCAATGCACGCCAGGTGCCGATGGACAGATCAATGCCCGATTCCTTGAGTGTGGGCACGCTGTCAAATCCTCGGGCACGCTTATCGTCCATGACGGCGAGCGTGCGCAAGCTGCCGGACGATACGTGGGTGAACACCTCGGCGGGGCTCACCGTCACGGCCTCGATATGCCCGCCCAACAGCGCCGTGACAGCGGGCGCAGCACCGTCGTAGGGGATATGGCTGAATTTGCCGTCGATCTTCTGTTCGTAGGCGACTGCGGCCAGATGCCAGATCGAGCCCGTGCCGGCGTTGCCCACGCGCACCTTGCCAGGATGCTCTTTGACATAGGCGTTGAACTCTTCCAGTGTTTTCCATGGCGCATCGGCTCGCACCGTCACCGCTGCCGGATCGGCGTTGATGCGCGCGATGGGAGTGAACTCGTCCGTTTTGAAAGGAGCCAGACCCAGGCTCGGCAGGATGGCCATCTCGACCACGACCATGCCGAGCTTGTAGCCGTTGGGGCGCGCTTTGGCGACATCGGCAGTGCCGATCGCGGTGCCGCCGCCCGGTTTGTTGACGACACCCATGGGCTGCCCCAGATGGCCGCGCACGGCTTCGGCAAAGGCGCGGGCAACGGCGTCGGTGCCGCCACCGGCCGCGGTCGGCACGACGAGTTCGATGGAACGGCTGGGGTATTCGGCGGCCTGGACGGCGCCTATTGACAGTGTGGCAGCCAGCACGATGCCGGCCGCTTTCATGAAGCGGTGTCTCATTTCTTCTCCGAGGTATTTACATTGATTCGCGTTGCCGTCTTACCATTCGGCAAAGCTGCCGTCGGCGTGGCGCCACACGGGATTGCGCCAGCGATGCCCTATGGCGGCGCGCTCGCGCACGTACTCTTCGTTGACTTCGATGCCCAGACCCGGGCCGGATGGAATCCGTACGTAGCCATTTTCGTAGGCAAATGCATCGCGATTGGTGACGTAATCCAGGAGGTCGTTGCTGGAGTTGTAGTGAATGCCCAGACTCTGCTCTTGGATAAAGGCGTTGTAGCAAACAGCATCGAGCTGTAAACACGCTGCCAAAGCAATCGGGCCGAGAGGACAGTGCAGCGCCAAGCCGACGTCATAGGCCTCGGCCATCGAGGCGATCTTGCGGCATTCGGTGATGCCGCCCGCATGCGAGGCATCGGGCTGCACGATGTCCACGTATCCCTGCGCCAGGATGTGTTTGAAGTCCCAGCGCGAGTACAACCGTTCACCGAGTGCAATCGGCGTGCTCGACAACGGCGCCAATTCTTTCAGCGCCTCGTAGTGTTCGCTCAGTACGGGTTCTTCGATAAACATCAGCTTGTACGGTTCGAGTTCCTTGATCAGCACTTTGGCCATGGGCTTGTGCACGCGTCCATGGAAATCCACGCCGATGCCGACATTCGGGCCCACGGCCTCGTGCAGGGCGGCCACGTTGGCCAGGCATTTCTCGACCTTGTCGTGCGAGTCGATGTACTGCATTTCTTCGGTGCCGTTCATTTTGACGGCGGTAAATCCGCGTCCGACCGCGGTTTTGGCAGCGGCTGCAGTATCGGCGGGCCGGTCGCCACCGATCCACGAGTACACCCGGATGCTGTCGCGCACGTTGCCGCCCAATAATTGGGCAACCGGGACATCCAGCGCCTTACCCTTGATATCCCACAGCGCCTGGTCGATGCCCGCCAAGGCGCTCATGTGTACGGCGCCACCGCGATAGAAGCCGCCACGGTACAGGACCGTCCAGTGGTCTTCGATGTTGCGTGGGTCTTTGCCTATCAGGTAGTCAGCCAGTTCCTCGACGGCGGCAGCGACGGAATGCGCACGCCCCTCGACGACGGGCTCGCCCCAGCCCGTGATGCCCTCGTCGGTCTCGATCTTTAAAAAGCACCACCGGGGCGGCACGATGTACGTCGTCAGTTTCGTAATTTTCATAGGGACTCCAGGAGCTTAAGCGCCACGGGCCTGGGCGTAGGCCTGTATAAAGGCTCGGGCATCGCGCCCGATATCGGCTGCCGATTTACCGGGCTTGTAGAGCGCGGACCCCAAACCGAATCCGCTGGCGCCGGCAGCAACGAACGGCGCCATGTTTTGCGGCGTAATGCCGCCGACCGGCACTAGACGGATCGTGTTTGGCATCACGGCTCGCCATGCTTTGAGCACCGGCACGCCGAGCTGTTCAGCTGGGAACATCTTCAGCACATTGGCGCCGGCGGCGAGTGCCGCAAACGCCTCAGTGGGCGTGGCTACGCCCGGGCAGCAAGCCATACCGGCAGACCTGGCCGCCCGGATGACCTCGGGATCGCTGTGCGGCATCACGACGATCTGGCCGCCTGCTGCGGCGACGTCGGCGCACGCCTGTGCAGACATTACCGTGCCTGCACCGACCGCGCAGTCGATGGGCAAGCCGTCGCGCAATAGGCGGATGCTGTCCAACGGAGCGGGCGAATTCAACGGCACTTCGATCAACCGGAAACCGGCCTCATATAGCGCTTGACCGGCTGCCAGCGCGGCGTCGGGCTCGATACCCCGCAGGATGGCGATGAGCGGGCATTGCGACAGGGCGGCTTCAAATACAGGAAGAGACATGGATGTTTCCTTGTCGGCAGAAATCAAACAGACTGGGCCGGCACCAGGCCGGCGGCTTGGGCCAAGTGCCACAGGCCTCGTTCGGTTGCGTGGGGGGCGAGTTCGAGGTCATCGGCGCCATGCAGACGCAAGGCCTGGACGTAGCGCTGGCAGAGATCCTCCTGGCCGCACAACACGATTCGGGGCAAAGGGCCCGCAGCGCGCTGCAATGCCAGTACGCTGGCGACTTCGTGGCCGATCAGCAGGCCGGATAAATAGTCTGCTTGCGCCCCGCCATCGAGTTGGCCAGTCAGCCCCAAGGTACGTGTGCTGAAC
>Ga0182743_1004266_pt1 | contig 10947 bp, 7 predicted proteins | sample eDN3rd30CKraftOP_FD_128522 | JGI IMG/M metagenome (GOLD analysis project Ga0182743, IMG submission 128522) | Enriched Organic Plus compost microbial communities from Emeryville, California, USA - eDNA 3rd pass 30_C Kraft OP (version 2) (version 2) ... | reverse complement strand
TCATAATTAGTGAAAATCGATTCTCATAATTAGTGAAAAATCTGTAGTAGTACAGATTTGCAAGCGGGCTCCGATACTTACAGCGGAGCCCGTTTCTTTTTGGCCGCGTATATCGAGGCAGTCTCTCGGTTAGGCCAAGAAGTCAATCGAACCGTCTATCAAGAGACTCGTGTTCGGAAGTTATGTCTCACCACATTTATTGGATACATATAGTTTCAAAATAAATATAGGGGGCGAACAAAGACCGCAAACGACTGTATAGAGGGTAGCTCTGCAGTAAAAAATATAACTTACTGATTTATATGAATAAAATTAAAATAAAAGCATCTTGTGCATGAGTTAATTTAATTCATATTAACTATCAAAATTTATTTTTCAATAGCGGCTGACTTGTACACCAGCCCTATATTGCATAGACTCAAAACTCCCATAATCCGCTTGAGCCTGACATGCATATATGGATGCTCTCGAACTGATCTACCTCATACGGCGTGCCGGACACACGCAGGTCAGCCTCGCTCGAAGGCTCGGGGTCAGCCGTGCTGCTGTCAACGATGTGATCCATAACCGAGGTCAATCTCGGCGCGTAGCTTCTTACATTGCTGAGGTGATCGGAGCTGACATCCACCTGCTCTGGCCGGATCGTTATAAAGACCGGCCAGAACCTGGCCACATGGGCACACGCCCCGACTCGAAGGAGGAACGCCAGCCAGAAAAATAAAAGCCGAACAACTTTCGTCGCTCGGCTTTTGCCTCTTGAGAGAGGGAATACTGCGCTTGGTAACCACAGTATTCCTGCTCTCCAGGGCTTAAGTCAAGCCCAGATTCCCCAAACGTAACACTTCGTTTCCTTGCGTCTAGGCGCAAGGCGGGTGTTCCTGCGCCTCCTTCCTACACGGTCGGCCTAGGCACTGGGGACTTTTTTTACCCAAAAACTGGAGCAGCAGTATGTCTAACAACACATCCAAAAATCCGCGATCACGTACGGTGATCACCCCATCTGGTGGCATTGTCCGAGGCAAATTTCCTAGCCGGAAAGCAGCCCGGATGGTCCACCACGAAGGCCTCTTGGAGCTAGAGGCGTGCTATTTATTTGAGATGTCGCCGCTTGTCATCTCGTACCGTGAGCAGCCCTTCAGGCTCCGGTACGCAGATGATGCCCGCTTGCGTTCGTATACGCCAGATTTTGAGTTGACTCTCGATACCGGAGAGACCGTTCTTGTCGAGATAAAGCCCGCCGCCATTCTGGCTCGCCCTGAAAACCGTCAGAAATACGACCAAATTGCCAGCCACATGCAGCGAACTGGTCAGCGCTTCAGCATCCTCACGGAAAAATTCATACGCAGCGAGCCGCGCCTCTCCAATTTGCGACGCGCTTATAGAGACCTGGCAGCACATAGGCCTTCGTCCGAGCGGCTGCGCAGCCTGCTGCCGCATCTTGCCGTCCTACAGAGCCCCAGCATTCACGAGGTGAACACGATACTGAGGCCATATGGCGTCAGCGCATTCGACCTCCTAGCAAGCGGGCATCTGACCTGCGATTTAGCGCAGCCCTTGAATCTTTCAACACCTGTTTCTATCAACGTGGAGAGTGATCATGAATGGATTCAACTTTCAAAAAAACTCGCGCTTTGAGCACCATGGCGTGGAATATTTGGTGCAGCGAGTTAACCCCGACCAGGCCAGTATCGTGGCAGAGCGGATTAGCGATGGCCAAGTTCATTGCCTCAACATCGACGACCTCCTTAGCGATTTCCGAGAGGGGAACCTAAAATTTCTGAATACATCCTCAAATAATGATGAGCCTCCGCTATGCCAGAAACCCGTTTCCGAGCTAAACGGTCTCACGCGAACCGAGCTGGATAGGAGGCTCGCTTATGTGGCGGCAATACGTGATGCCTCTCTATACAGCATTACGCCGGAATTCATCATGCCGATACGGGATGCCGTTGCTAAAAAAATTGGTGATGCGCAACCGCCGAGCTTTACCAGTCTCTATCGGTGGGTCGGCTGTGCCGCGCTGCAGAGTGACTTCAGGGCACTGATACCGCGCTACGACCGCCGAGGGCCGAAATGCGTTCGACAACCCCCACGAATTGTGGAGCTTTTTGAGGAAGCTGCCGAGCGAGCCTTTGGCAGTAGCCCTCAGGCCACCGTGAAAAGAGTGCGGGAGGAATTATTCACGCTGATCAGCCGCGAAAACTCTCTACGCCCGAAAAATCAGCAATACAAAATCCCAGGAAAATCAACTTGTTATCGTCTTTTTTCACAATTAGATCAATATCAAGTGTCTGTTTTGCGCGAAGGAAAAAGGATAGCCATGCGGAAATTCAAACTTTCTGGAAAAGGAGCCGAAACCTCTCGAATTATCGAGCGGGTGGAGGTGGACCACACTCCCATTGACCTGTTCTTGATCGACGAAAAAACCCAATTGCCATTGGGCAGGCCTACGCTGACTATGCTGCTGGATCACTATAGCCGCATGCCTATTGGTTATCATTTGGGATTCAATGCACCATCTACGGAGGCAGTTCTAGCTGCCTTGCGCCACGCCATTCTGCCAAAAAAAAAAAGACAGTCGAGGATTGGGTTAGAGATAAAAGGGGTCTGGCCGTGTCACGGTATCCCAGAAACACTCGTCGTTGACAACGGTCTGGAATTTCATAGCCAGGCCATAGAACATCTGGCGTTCAATCTCGGGATGCGAATTCAATATTGCCCCAAAAAGCAGCCCCAGTTTAAGGGGTGCATTGAACGCTATCTAAAAACGATCAACTACTCGTTCACGCATCTCGTACCTGGCACGTCATTTTCTAAATACTATGAACGAGGAGATTACGACCCGCAGGAGCATGCCGTTCTGACACTAGATGAATTTCAGGAACTGCTGGAAAAATGGCTAATTGATGTATATGCAAAAACCGTTCACGGCACACTAGGCACGACACCCTTGGAAAAATGGACTTCTAGCGCAAAGAACTACACCCCAAAGCTGCCTCAATCCGCTCAGAAGCTGATCAATGAACTCGGTATACCTTGCACGCGACATTTACGGCATGACGGTCTCCGGTTGCACGGCCTCTATTACAGCGGTGAGGATTTAGCTCCAATTTTACGTAAATTTGGGCCTGGGACAGAGCTCACCCTCTCCTATGACCCCAGTGATCTCGGGTCGATTCGTGTTTTTGATCCCGTCTCGCATGAAATTGTACATACTGCCTACGCGAAAAATTTTGATTACGCCAACGGACTCTCGCTCGATCAGCATCGGCTGATTCGCCAGGAGCTTATGCGCCAAGGGCGATCTGCAGAAGATCCGATGGAACTGGAGCAGGAAAAGCAGGCGCTCAGGGAAAAGATTGCGGAACTCGCCGTTAGCAAAAAACACTCCAAACGGCGTCTGGCAGCACGACTGCGTGGAGCGCAAAAACAAGTTGAATCAGCTAAGCCTCGGATAGCCAGATCCGTCATTGAAAAGCCCAACCCCAAAGCATCTCCGTCTTTCAAAAAGTCGGTTTTGGATGCTGAAAACCGGCCGAGAATCGGGACGTTCAAAATGCGGAATCCGGGAGTGATGTAATGGACAAGGGCGAGTTCTATAACGCCCTTCGGGCATTTGATAACGAGTATGTCAATTTTTCGTCATTCGGAAAAATCATCACAGAGATGGAGCAGATACTCGACCTGTCCCGAAATACGGGCATGGTCAGAAATCTGCTCGTTACAGGCGAAAGCGGCTGCGGCAAAACTAGTTTGGCCCGCGCATTTCAAATGCGATACCCAAAAGCTCATTTTGCAGAGCAGACGGTCACGCCGGTACTACTAGTAGAAATCCCTTCTTTAGGCACTGTGGGGGCAGTAGCACAAGCCATTCTCCGGGCGCTCGGCGACCCCTACCCGGAGAAAGGGCGCATAGCAGATCAGACGGCCAGAATCGAGATTTTGATACGAAGCTGCAAAACCGAAATGCTCATCCTGGACGAGGCACAGCATATTTATGATCGAGGACGGAGTAAAACCCAATACGCTACTGCAGATTGGCTCAAAACGCTGATCAATGGGATAGGAATCCCTGTCATTCTATTTGGAATTCCGCGCCTCGAAAATCTTTTGGAAGTGAATGTTCAGCTCCGACGGCGATTTGCCGCACCTATGGAATTGTCTATAGGCAGTCCAGACGATCTTGGATTCCTGGATGCTAATTTCGATGTTATTAACGCGCTGGCACCGGCATTACCAATTCCGCTCTCGCTGAAAAAAATTACCACTGCAGATTTAACACGGCGAATTTATTTTGCAACGGACGGACGAGTCGGATACCTAAAACGACTCCTGTCCATTGCTCTCCAAGCTGCATGGGAGAACGATGATAACGAAATCAACCTCGACACACTGGAGGATGCATTTACCCACATTTGGCGCGAGGGCGTGGGCGCACTCAACCCTTTCAGCCGCGATTTTGTTTACCGGCGATTGGATCGCAGTGGTGAGCCATTCGCGGGGGACCGTACAGCATGACGACGAGCAGGTTCATCACGTACCGAGATTTCCCGTGTAGGCCTCAGCGCCAGAATGGCGAGAGTTTAGTTGGATACCTATATCGACTGATGTCGGCCAACGGTCACACCATTTCTACAGGGGACCACTATCGAGCTGTGCAGCAACTGTACCGAGGGGATTTGACGCGATCTCGGAAGCCCCTGCAGCGCCTAGCCAACTTCATTGGCAACCCCTCATACCAATACGAGCCATTCTGGAGAGAGCGCCTGCTGATGCAGTATTCGGTCGAGAGTTCTGGGGGGCTCAGCTTTCCAAAACTGCGGGCGGATAGCCCGTGGATGTGTCCAGCCTGCATGCAGGAAGACCCGTACCATCGTGAATATTGGGTTCTGCCGCTGGCGAGTACATGCCCCCGGCATGGCGTATCGCTGAGCGCCTGCTGTGGGGTGTGTGGCGGTGCCCTGACCTGGGCAACTCTGCAGGCGGGGTGGCGATGTGTCAGAGGGCATGTCGTCTACGACGCATCACCCATGGCGGCCGAAAGATCCGCCGCCCGCGACCGGATATTTTCCATCCACCCCCACTTTGCACCCAATGGCATCGAGGCACCGCTACTCCAGAAGTATCGAGGTGACGCAGCCATTCATGAAATGCATATCGCGTACTACTGGGTGGTAAACCCTCGGAAGGTCGCAGCGGCATGGGGACTGAGCCTACCTCGGCCTCGCGCTACAGCGAACAATTCGACAGCAACCAGATCAGCGGAGCCAGCCAATTCCAATACGGCCCCACTCTCTCATGCATTCCTACGTTGGGTATATCTCTGGCGCATCGTGATGCAGCCACTCGGCGCACATATCCCCACGCCGCTGGCAGTCCTCAGCCATGTGGCGAGGCGACGACCGACCCACACCTACACTACATCTCAGCATGCGCCACGGCAGGGGAAACGCGCCGCTACGACCGCAGAGTCTCTCTACGCCCGTCGGGTCATGCAATTACCCCGCATGCTGGTGTACCTGAACGATCTAATGCCCCGGTCAGTCGGGCTATCAGCACTCATGCAGTTTGACCGCTGGTGGCCGGAAGCTGTTCAAGCAGCCAAAACCGCAGGGTTCCTTGGCCGCCACGGTCTCAACGAGCGGGATGCCCACACGCCAAAACTCCGCCCGACCTCCGCGCATCGGACACTGGTCGAAACCGCCGTGGTCGCGTTACTGAACCACCTGCTGTTTGCTGCCAGCATGCTGTTTGGTGCCCAGGACCTGGCTCGGTTCTGGTCCACCCTCATCTTGCCTCGGTCCCTTCCCGGCAACACGCGCAGGCCTATGTACAAGCGGCTGACGGCGTACCTCATGACCTGCCCACTGCCAGAACTCACCACCTGGAATACGCAGATCGAGGCGGATCTGGCACAACGCCATCAGGAACTATGTGATGCGCTCCGATGATCAAACGACTATGGAGGCGCTCGATGCCTGTTTCCCCTGCAGACCCAGGCCAGTGCCCGGGGAGTTGCTGCAGGCCTACCTGCATCGCGTCCTCCGAGCTAACGGACACGACTCGCTGCGTAGTTTGCATGACGGAGGAAGGGATTCGGTAGGGGTCCGGGATTTCCTGCAACGCATGGTCGGCCTATCCGCCGACGAACTGAACAGGCTGACTGAGCCAGGCTCCGACATTTCACAGGCACAGGGGGATGTGAAAATCCTCCTGACTCCCCGCATTCGCTGGTGCCCGCAGTGCGTGGCTCAGGAGCCGATCCTTCTGGGCCACTGGCTATACCGGACGACTGTCGTCTGCACTCGGCACGGTGGCTTCATGCGTGATGAGTGCCCACACTGTCAGGCTCCACAGCGGGCCGCGGAGTTCACTGATATTTGCTGCGAATGCGGCGCTTCGATTTGCAGGCCTGTCAGCGATGATGTGCCCGAACCGCTGCTACAACTGCAAATCTGGCTCGACGAAGCGTTCGTCCAGGGTCGGCAACACCCCGCACTCTTCAACCTGCACTACCACCAAGCCGCGAAACTCGCCCACTATCTGGGCATCCTGGCGTGCAGTGGCCATCAAGGCTCTCTCCAGGAAAATGCATCGTCACGCAGAATGCCAAACGACCGTGTGCTGATGAACGAGGCATCGGACATCCTCACACGCTGGCCGGATGCCTTTGTCACGCGGCTAGCACTGGTGCAGGCCGTACCGGCCACCAACAGCCTGCAGCGTGATTTTGGGAACGTCTACCGCGTTTTGTATCGTTCTCTCAAAGAGGGCAAGTTCCAGTTCCTGCGAGACATCTTTGAAAGCTACGTAAACGCGCAGTGGACTGGCATGCTCAGCGGGCGAAACAAACGCCTGTCAGAACAGACACGCCGCAGCCACCCCCGCATGACCATCAAGCAGGCGGCACGCCTGGCTGATGCTACGCCCGCACAGCTAAAACGCTTGCGACCCAGACTACAGGCGCATGAGATCGCATTCCCCTCTGGTCGGCGGCTATACACGCTGGCATCCAGCCATCTGGATCAGGTCAAAGGCGTGAACCTGACGCAAGCAGCCGATAGGCTGCACCTCCCACAGCGGCGTATTCGTGGGCTGATCTCGGCCGGTGTCATCCAGCCAGACATCTCCCCCGTCAGCACTTCAGCCTCTGCATGGCTCATTTCAGAAGAGCATCTTCGAGGTTTGTTTTTCCACCCCACCGGGCAAAAGGAGGGAGGCGTGGCGCTGCACCATGCCCTGCGTTATTGGAAGCTGAGCGAGGTGGAGTTCATCGACCTGACAAAGGCATTGATGGCTCAAGAGCTTGATGTGGTCAACCAGCCTTGTGATGACGGTATCCCGCTGGGACTGGTCGAGCTGAGCCGCGAAGACCTGCGGCGCTGGCGCTTGGGGCGACGGGTCAACAAGAGCAGCTCCGTGTCCGTTGACGAGGCTGCGACTGTGTTGGGCATCAAGCAGCAGGTGGCGTATCAGCTCATCCTCCAGGGTCTGCTGCCAAGCCATCAGGTACTAGGCCGTGCAGAGGTGCGTGTGCGCAGTGTCGATCTGCAGGATTTTCAGCGCACGTACGTCTCGCTGGCCGAGCTGGCCCGCAGCCGAAAAACCTCTCCCAAGGCCCTTTTGGGTAAATTGCCTTGCGAGCCGGTGACTGGCCCCACCGTGGATGGGACGCGGCAATATTTTTACCGGATTGCTGATCTCATGGCCGCAGAGATAACGGAGAAATAACCCATAGTTTTGAATCCAGTAAGCAACCGGCCAGTGTAGTCGCAAAGTTTCAATATTTGTGCGAATATTTCTGGGGTATAGGACATTGGCAGCACACTGCTAGAGCAAGGAATAAATACATGGCGGTCAGTCAGGCAAGCATCATGCAGGCATTGGAAAAAATGAGTTCCGATTTGAATCGGGATGAGTTCATTTTTTCCTTTTTGGATGCATACGGGTTCCCCAAAAGCACAATCACTCGACTGCGCAATGGCGGCGATAGCCGCAACGTCGGCCAGGGCGGCGACATTGGGCTGAAGAAAAAGCTCTACTTCCGGGTCGTGCCAACAGGTGGTGATGTGTCTGCCGAGGCCGAGTCGCTCAAAGACAGCGACATCATTGCCCGCAACGACATCCGGTTCGTGATCACGACCGACTTCGAGACGCTGGTGGCATTCGATCTGAACGCTGACGAACGCCTGGAAACCAGCCTGGACGAGTTGGACAAGAACTACTCCTTTTTCCTGCCTCTTGCTGGGTACGAAAAGGCCGTGATGTACTCGGAGCACCCGGCCGATCTCAAAGCCTCTGAAAAAATGGGGCAGTTGTTCGATCTGATCCGTGAGCGCAACGACCTGTCCAAGCCTGCGGACATCCACGCGCTGAACGTGTTCCTGACCCGCCTGCTGTTCTGCTTCTACGCCGAAGACACTGGCATCTTTACAGAGCGCCAGATGACCTCGACCCTGGAGGCTTGCACGAGAGAGGATGGCTCGGACGTAGACCAGTTTTTCAGTGATCTGTTCACTGTGCTGAATCTGCCGGATCAGTCACCCGAGCGTCAACGCATGCCGGAGCATTTCCGGCAGTTCAGGTATGTGAACGGCGGCCTGTTCCGTGCCGATGAACCCATCCCCGAGTTCGGGCGAAAGGCTCGCCGGATCTTGCTGGATTGTGGATCGCTGGACTGGTCGCAGATCAACCCTGACATTTTCGGCTCCATGTTCCAGGCCGTAATTGATGAGGAACAACGCGGCAACCTGGGCCAGCACTACACCTCGGTCTCGAACATCATGAAGGTGATCCAGCCGCTGTTCCTGGATACCCTGTATGCCGAGCTGGAGAAGTCTCGTCAAAGCGAGAAGCGGTTGAAGGAACTGCTGCTGCGTCTGCAGAACCTGCGCATCTTTGACCCCGCCTGCGGCTCAGGCAACTTCCTCATCATTGCTTACAAGGAATTGCGCAAGCTGGAGATGGAAATCATCAATGCGCTCAATGCCCTGGGCAAGCAGGCCGAGATGTACTACTCGGGCATCAAGCTGACCCAGTTCTACGGCATCGAGATTGATGACTTCGCCCATGAGGTCGCCACGCTGTCTCTCTGGTTGGCCGAGCACCAGATGAACATGATGTTCAAGGAGAAATTCGGCTATGCAGAAGCGATATTGCCTCTCCGGGCCGGTGGAAATATCGTATGTGAAAACAGTTTGCGACTGAACTGGGAAGATGTATGCCCAATAGATAACAACTCTGAGACTTATGTTGTAGGAAATCCGCCATTCATAGGTTCTGGAAAAGAAAGAAATTCCGACCAAAATGATGACCTTGCAATCGTTTTTAATGAATTTAAGAACTTCAAGGATCTCGACCTTGTTGCAGGATGGTTCTTAAAAGGGGCGCAATACATCAAAAAAAGCAAGGCAGAAATGGCGTTAGTGGCAACCAGTTCAATTTGCCAAGGAGAACAGGTATCACTTTTATGGCCTTCAATATTGAACCTCGGTTTGCATATTGACTTTGCATACCAACCATTCAAATGGAAGAATAGCGCTAAAAATAATGCAGCGGTGCATGTAGTAATTATTGGCCTGACAGCAGAAAAAAAACCAAGAAAACTGTACGAAAAAATTGCCAACAATTGGCGACCAGGGGTAGTGGAAAACATTAACCCTTACCTTCAAGAGGGTAAAAATATCATTGCCCTCCCGCGTCGAACGCCTATATCAAATTGCACACCATTCACGAATGGCAGCATTGCTGCTGATGGCGGATTTTTAATTCTTACTGAGACGGAGCGAAGAGAGTTGATCGCATCTGAGCCTCTCTCCGCTACGTGGATTAAGCCTTACCGTGGTGCGGATGATGTTCTTTACGGAACGACTCGATACTGTCTATGGCTCATAAACTGCAGCCAAGAAAACATAGATTCCATGCCGAATGTTAAGGCTCGCGTAGAGAGGGTTCGTGAGATACGCCTTAGCAGCACCAAAGTCCAAACACAAAAAAAATCGGCCACAGCACATCTATTTACTGAAAATCGTCAGCCTATAGAGGGATATTATTTGGCGATCCCCAGGACATCTTCTGAGAATCGACCTTACATCCCTATCTCATATCTTGACAGTTCTGTTATCGCAAACAATGACCTACAGATTATTCCGAATGCCACCCCGTACGAGTTCGGAATACTTTCCTCAGAGATTCACAATGATTGGATGCGTACCGTTGCAGGCCGACTTGAAAGCCGGTATCGCTACTCCGCTACGCTGGTCTACAACACCTTCCCCTGGCCTGACGCCTCCGAGGCCAAGCGCAAGCACATCGAGTCCCTGGCAGAAGAAGTGCTGCTGATCCGTGAAGACTACCCGGACAAGTCTCTGGCCGACCTGTATGACCCGGACAAGATGCCTGCACCACTGCTGGCCGCGCACAAGGCGCTGGATCGGGCTGTAGAGGCCCTGTACCGTGACCGCCCGTTCCGCGATGCCTCGGAGCGGCTGGAGCACCTGTTCAATCGCTACGAGAAGCTCATTGCTGAAGAACAGGCACGGGCTCCGCTCAAGAAAACCCGAGGGAGCAAGTGACATGACGAATCTGCTGACCGTCAACTACAAGCAAACCGGCAAAAGCGCGAACCTCAACGACATGGGCATGCGCGAGATGCAGGCCCGTGCCTATGAGGCGCGGCATGAGCAGTACCTACTGCTCAAAGCCCCGCCCGCCTCGGGCAAGTCACGGGCACTGATGTTCCTGGCCTTGTCCAAGCTGCATGAGCAGGGTCTGAAAAAAGTGATCGTGGCCGTGCCGGAAATGTCCATCGGGGGCTCGTTCAAAGACACCCAGCTCACGGCCAATGGCTTCTTTGCCGATTGGGCTGTGCAACCCAGCTACAACCTGTGCATCCCGGGCGGTGAGGCCCAGAAGGTCAACACCTTTGTTCGCTTCATGTCCGATCCG
>Ga0182743_1004261_pt1 | contig 10951 bp, 9 predicted proteins | sample eDN3rd30CKraftOP_FD_128522 | JGI IMG/M metagenome (GOLD analysis project Ga0182743, IMG submission 128522) | Enriched Organic Plus compost microbial communities from Emeryville, California, USA - eDNA 3rd pass 30_C Kraft OP (version 2) (version 2) ... | reverse complement strand
GGTCGGCGTGTAAAAGCGCCGCCGGGCCGTTGAGCCGCGATTTAGCCCGCGAAGCGGGCCGAGGCCCCTGCTGACGGGCCGAGTCGCGGCGATAGGCCCGGCGGCGCTTTTACACGCCGACCTCCTGCGCCAAAAGAACTCCGTACCAAGCATGCCACAGACTGCAACCGTGGCGGGAAAAAGCCCCGTACCACGGCGGCTTCCTGCCTCAGTCAACTCACCGTACCTTGCCTTCTTTCCAGGCTTGCAGCAGTTGATCGTATGGAATGGTCTGGCCTTGTGGTTTTTCGTTGGCCAGTTTTTTCCACGGCGCATGCTCGTCCGACAGCCACTTGGACGGATCGCTCTTCTTGTTCAGTTTTGGCGCGCACTGCGCCATCCCCGCACGTTCCAGGCGCGCCATCACTTTGTCCATCTCATCTGCCAGGTTGTCCATGGCTTTTTGCGGCGTCTGCTCGCCGGTAACGGCGGTGGCGACGTTCTTCCACCAGAGTTGAGCCAGTTTGGGATAGTCGGGCACGTTGTTGCCAGTAGGCGTCCATGCCACCCGCGCCGGGCTGCGATAGAACTCGATCAGGCCGCCATAATTGGCCGCATTTTTCGTGAAGTAATCGCTGTGTATATCGCTGTCACGCGTAAAGGTCAGCCCGGTGATGGACTTTTTCAACGATACGGTTTTGGCGTTCACGAACTGCGCATAGAGCCATGCGGCAGCCAGGCGATCCGGATCGGTGGACTTGAAGAACGTCCACGAGCCCACGTCCTGATAGCCGTTCTGCATGCCCTCTTTCCAATACGGGCCATAAGGCGATGGCGCCATCCGCCATTTCGGCGTGCCATCCTCGTTCACCACAGGCAGACCCTTTTTGGTCATATCCGCGGTAAAGGCCGTGTACCAGAAGATCTGCTGTGCAATATGCCCCTGCGCCGGGACGGGCCCCGACTCAGAGAACGTCATGCCCATCGCCTGCGGCGGCGCGTATTTTTTCATCCAATCGATGTATTTGGTCAGCGCATAGACCGCAGCCGGGCTATTGGTCGCCCCGCCCCGCTCCACCGACGCACCCACCGGCGTGCATTTATCGTCGGCGACACGAATACCCCATTCATCGACCGGCATGCCGTTTGGCAAGCCCTTGTCGGCAGCACCCGCCATCGACAGCCACGCATCGGTAAAGCGCCAGCCCAGCGACGGATCCTTTTTGCCATAGTCCATGTGGCCGTAGACTTTCTTGCCGTCGAGCTCTTTCACATCATTCGTAAAGAAATCGGCGATGTCCTCGTAGGCGGACCAGTTTGTCGGCACGCCTAATTCATAGCCATACTTGGCTTTGAATTTCTCGCGCAGGTCCGGCCGCGCGAACCAATCCGCACGGAACCAATACACGTTGGCAAACTGCTGATCAGGCAATTGATAGAGCTTGCCGTCAGGCGCGGTCGTAAAACTCGTGCCGATAAAGTCCTTGATATCCAGATCGGGATTGGTCCATTCCTTGCCGTCTCCGCTCATATAGTCGGACAGCGGCAAGATCGCGCCATAGCGATAATGCGTGCCGATCAAATCCGAATCGGAAATCCAGCCGTCGTAAATCGACTTGCCCGACTGCATCGAGGTCTGCAGTTTCTCGACCACGTCGCCTTCCTGGATCAGATCGTGATTGACCTTGATGCCGGTGATTTCGGTAAAGGCGCGCGCCAGCGTTTTCGACTCATATTCGTGGGTCGTGATCGTCTCGGACACCACATTGATTTCGTTGACGCCTTTGGCCTTGAGCTTGGCTGCCGCGTCGATGAACCACTGCATTTCGGTCATCTGCTTGTCCTTGGACAAGGTCGATGGCTGGAACTCTGAGTTCACCCATTTCTCTGCCTCGGGAGCGCCAGCCCAGGCCGCCGAGCTGCCGATTAACGCGATGGCCAGCGCCATCGTCCGCATACGCAATTTCATGCCCCATCTCCTCGAAATACCTTCCCGTTATGCTGCGGACCTGGGCCTGGGAAGAATTCGGCCGACGGTCGTTTCCCTGCTATTTGTTATTCAACCCTTGCGCATGATCCAGGCCAGCACCAGCAGCGACACGGCAAAGCTGATCCACAAGGTCGGCGGATCGTCCAATGCCAGCCATTCCATCAGTTTTTCGCCGAATCCCACATAGGCCAGATTGATCCAGGCCATCACCATCAGACCGATAAAAAGCCGATCGCCGCGCGTCGTCGCCATAGGCAAAAAGCCTTTACGCAATCGCGTCGGCGATTTCAATTCCCACACCGTCATGCCGGCCAGCATGAGCACGATGCAAATGAAGAACACCGCAACCGGCGTCGTCCATACCATCCACTGAAACATGGTGCGCGCTCCTTTAGACCCGGCCCATCGCAAAGCCTTTTGCGATGTAATGCCGCACGAACCAGATCACGATGCCGCCGGGCACGATGGTCAAAACGCCTGCGGCCGCCAACACTCCCCAGTCCATGCCCGAGGCCGACACCGTCCGCGTCATCGTCGCCACAATGGGTTTGGCATTGACCGACGTCAACGTGCGCGCCAGCAGCAGCTCTACCCAACTGAACATAAAGCAGAAGAACGCAGCCACCCCCACACCCGATTTGATGAGCGGCAAGAAAATCGTCAGGAAAAACCGCGGAAACGAATAGCCATCGACATAGGCCGTCTCGTCGATCTCGCGCGGCACGCCGGACATAAAGCCCTCCAGGATCCACACGGCGAGCGGGACATTGAACACCAGATGCGCCAACGCCACTGCCAGATGGGTATCCATCAAACCCAGCGAGCTATACAGCTGGAAAAACGGCAACAGAAACACCGCCGGCGGCGTCATGCGATTGGTCAGCAGCCAGAAAAATACATGCTTGTCGCCGATGAAGCGATAACGGGAAAACGCGTAGGCCGCCGGCAAAGCCACCGCCAGCGAAATCAAGGTATTGATCACCACATAAATCAGGGAATTGATATAGCCCGAATACCAGGCCGAGTCCGTGAAAATGGTGAGATAGTGTTCAAAGGTGAAATCGCGCGGCCACAGGGTCAACGACCCGACGATCTCGGTATTGGTCTTGAACGACATATTCAACATCCAATACAGCGGCAGGATGGCGAACACCAGATACAACAGCAGAAAGCCTGTGCGCCAGGCTCGGCCCCGGTTATCCATGAGACTCCTCCTGCGTGGCCGTGCCGGCGCGCTGCATCCAGTTATACAGGACGAAGCACAACAGCAAAATGATCAGGAAATACACAATGGAAAATGCCGCCGCCGGCCCCAGATCAAATTGGCCTACCGCTTTCTGTGTCAAGTATTGCGACAGGAACGTCGTGGCATTGCCCGGCCCGCCACCGGTCAGGACAAAGGGCTCGGTATAAATCATGAAGCTGTCCATGAAACGCAGCAGCACCGCGATCATCAACACGCCGCGCAGCTTGGGCAACTGGATATAGCGAAACACCGCCCACCGCGTGGCGCCGTCGATACGCGCAGCCTGGTAGTAAGCCTCGGGAATCGCGCGCAGCCCGGCATAACACAACAGCGCCACCAACGGCGTCCAATGCCACACATCCATGACCAACACCGTCAGCCATGCATCCAGCGGGTCGCCCGTGTATTGATACTGCACGCCCAACCATGTCAGTGCAGCGCCCATCAGCCCGATATCGGTGCGCCCGAATACCTGCCAGATCGTGCCGACCACGTTCCACGGGATCAACAACGACAGTGCAATGATCACCAGCACCGCAGATGCGCGCCACCCCGAGGCGGGCATGCACAGGGCCAACAGAATACCCAAGGGGATTTCAATCGCCAGCACCGCCAGGGAAAAACCTATCTGCCGCAGCAAGGCACTGTGCAGCTCCTCGTCCTGCAGCACCGCCGCATACCATTCCGTGCCGACAAATACACGCCGCTCGGGCGACAGGATGTCTTGCACCGAATAATTGACGATCGTCATCAGCGGCAAAATCGCCGAGAACGCCACACATATCACCACCGGCAACACCAATAGCCAGGCACGCTGATTGATCGGTTTCATGTCAGCAGCTCCTCGTTCCGGTAGAAGCACGTATGCTCATTCAACAAAGGCAGCCACACCGTATCGCCTACGGCGATTGCGCTGCCGGCACGCGCACGGGCGCGCAACAGCGTTCCTTCGAACTCGCAACTCAAGAGCAGATAGGTCCCCAGGTCCTGTACTCGCGATACCCGTACAGACGCGGCCCCAGATGTATTGGTCGCGCAAGGATGCAAATATTCTGGCCGTACGCCCAGTCGAACCTCGCCGGCTTCTGCCAGCGCTGCCGCCCTGTCTGATGACCAGCCCGCGGGCAGCACGACATCCGTGAGCGCCCCATCCCACAAGCGCTGCGCCCCGACCGTCAAGACACCGCCCTGCCATTGCGCCGGCAAGAAATTCATCCCCGGCGAGCCAATGAAATTTCCCACAAATGTGTGCGCGGGACGTTCGAACAGATCCTCAGGTGTGCCAATCTGCACCGCCTTGCCTCGCGACATGACAACGACCTCTTCAGCGAACGTCAGTGCCTCCGTCTGATCGTGCGTGACGTAAATCAGCGTCAGATTCAGTTCTTGATGGATTTCTTTGAGCTTGCGCCGCAGTTGCCATTTCAGATGCGGGTCGATCACGGTCAAGGGCTCGTCGAACAGCACCGCGGATACGTCGCTGCGCACCAGTCCTCGGCCCAGTGAGATTTTTTGCTTCGCATCTGCGCTCAATCCACTCGCGCGGCGATTCAATTGCGCGGACATATCCAGCATCTCGGCAATGCGGCCTACGCGTTCCCGGATATGGGCCTCGGGCATACCGCGATTGCGCAGTGGAAAAGCCAGGTTGTCGGCCACCGTCATCGTGTCGTACACCACCGGAAACTGAAACACCTGAGCGATATTCCGCTGCTGCGGCGTCAAGTCCGTGACATCCCGGCCATCAAACAAAATACGTCCCTGCGACGGTTTCAACAGACCGGAAATGCAATTGAGCAGCGTCGTCTTGCCGCACCCCGACGGCCCGAGCAAAGCATAGGCGCCCCCATCGCGAAACGTAAAACGCAAGGGCAACAACGCGTAATCGTCATCCGATTGGGGATGACTGACATACGCATGGGCTAAATCCAGTTCGATCGCAGCCATCAGGCAGCCCCCGCCGGATTACCGGCCGCAAGCAGCCGGCCGCCCGCATCAAAGGTGTACAAGCTTGCCGGATCGAAATACAGGGTCAAAGGGTCCTCCAGCTGATAGCGGTGCACGCCGGCCAGTTGCGCCACCACAGGCCCCGCCGCCGTTTCGGCATGCACGTAGGTATCCGATCCGGAAATTTCCGCGAGCTTCACTGCGCCTTTCATGGCGACACGATTCTGGTCCGGCTCGACGCTAAAGGCCCCGGCACGCAGCCCCGCCGTAATGGCGGAGTCGCCCGCGCCCTCGGGCAATCGCCGTGCAGCGGTCACGCCTCCCTGCAAGACGATGCCATTGTCTTGGCGCTGCGCAGCAAATAAATTCATCGGGGGATCGCTGAACACCTGCGCCACCCGCAAGGAGGCGGGCTGATGGAACACCTCTGCCGCCGGACCATATTGCAGCAGCTCGCCCGCATCCAGCACCGCTGTGTAGCCGCCCAACAGCAAAGCCTCGGTCGGCTCGGTGGTGGCATACACCACAGTCGACTCACCGCCGGCAAACAGGCTGCCCAACTCATCGCGCAATTCTTCGCGCAGCTTGTAATCCAGATTGACCAGCGGCTCGTCCAGCAAAATCAACGGCGCCTGCTTGGCCAAAGCCCGGGCCAAGGCGACACGCTGTTGTTGGCCGCCCGACAGCTCCGCCGGATAACGCTTGAGCAGATGTTCGATGTGCAGCCGCTCGGCCATCGCCCGGACCCGCGCCGGGATGTCCGCAGCGCCGCGCAGCTTCAGCGGCGACGCGATGTTGTCGTAGACGGACATCGAGGGATAGTTGATGAATTGCTGGTACACCATCGCCACGTTGCGGCGCCGCACAGGCACCCCTGTCACGTCGGTACCGTCAACCAACACCTTCCCCGCGGTGGGTCGATCCAGGCCCGCCATAATGCGCATCAACGAGGTCTTGCCGGCCTGGGTCACCCCTAGCAGCACGGTCATCGCCCCCGGTATGGGCGCCAAGCTCATCGGATACAGATGAGTCTGCGCCCCTGCCTGCAGGGCGATCTGGTCCAGCGTCAACTGCATTGCTCTCCTCCGGATCACGGATTCGCTGCGTTTTCGTTGTATTTTTGGTTTTTTGCGTTTTACCTAACAAACGAAAGAAAAACAATCTTGCAGTGCGTCATTATTTTTCGCTTTTGTTGTTTTAATATACAAACATGATCCTGAATCCTCGCCAAAGCGCGCTGGTGGAAATGGTCCGTTCCCACGGATCGGCCAGCATCGAGTCCCTGGCCCGGCATTTTGATGTCACGCTGCAAACCGTGCGGCGCGATGTCAATCTGCTGGCTGAGGCCGGCCTCCTGTCACGTTTTCATGGTGGCGTACGCATCGAGTCGTCCACCATCGAAAATATCGCCTACCGCAAGCGCCAGGGCCTGCACGCCGAGGCCAAGCAGCGCATCGCCCAGGCCGTTGCGAAAGCCGTCCCGGACGGCTGTTCGCTGATTTTGAACATCGGCACGACGACCGAGGCCATCGCTCGCGCGCTATTGCATCATCGAGGTCTGCGGGTCATCACCAATAATCTGCATGTGGCCGATATCCTGTCCGACAATCCGGACTGTGAAGTCATCATCGCAGGCGGCGTCGTGCGCTCGCGCGACCGAGGCATTGTCGGTGAGGCCACCATCGATTTTATCCGGCAGTTCAAGGTCGATATTGGCCTGATCGGCATTTCCGGCATCGAGGCCGACGGTACCCTGCGTGACTATGATTTCCGCGAGGTGCGCGTCGCACGCAGCATCATCGACCAGTCGCGCGAGGTCTGGCTGGCGGCCGACAGCAGCAAATTCCAGCGGCAAGCCATGGTCGAGCTGGCGCATATTTCGCAGATCGACAGATTCTTTACGGACGCGTATCCGCAGCCGCCCCTGGCCCAGGTGCTGCAGGAATCCGGCGTGCGCTGCGTGATCGCCGAAGCGGACGCAAATGCCCTGGATGCAGATTCCTCTATTACGGGCCCCGCTGAGGCAGCCGCCTCGGGCAGGGACACTCACGTCCGAGACTCAGACGGCGCGCGACCGTAACTCTGTACGCACTATTCCCCTCTCTGCCCACACCAATAAAACCACCATGAATACCGCCCCCGTTCCCAAAGCCATTCCCGGTCGCGATGCCCTCTTGGGCGCACTGAATGACAACGCGACCTGGGATGTGGTCGTGATCGGCGGGGGTGCGACCGGGCTGGGAACCGCGGTGGATGCCGCCGCACGCGGCTACCGCACGTTGCTGGTCGAAGGTCAGGATTTCGCCAAAGGCACGTCCAGCAAGGCCACCAAACTCGTCCACGGCGGTGTGCGTTACCTTGCACAAGGCAATATCAGCCTGGTGCGCGAGGCCCTTCATGAACGAGGGCTGCTCAATCGCAACGCACCGCACTTGGTATGGCCCCTGGGGTTCGTCGTGCCTGCCTACGGTCTGTTTGATCAGCCGTTCTACGGCGTCGGGCTCAAGATGTACGACATGCTGGCCGGCAAACTCAACTTGGCGCCCAGCCGTTGGCTGTCGAAAAAAGAGACCCTGGCTGCGGCCAGCACCATTGCCCCGACCGTGAGCGGCCGCAGTCTGCGCGGCGGCGTGCTGTATTACGACGGCCAATTCGATGACGCACGATTGGCGATCGCGTTAATGCGCACCTTGTTCGACCTGGGCGGCACCGCCGTCAATTACGTACGTGCCGCGGGCCTGCTGCGTGGCAGCGATGCCCGCCAGAGTACAGGCGCCATCGAAGGCGTGATCGTGCAGGACGTTTTCAGCGGCACGGAATACACCGTACGCGCGCGATGTGTGGTGAACGCTACCGGCGTATGGGTCGACAGCGTGCGCCGCATGGATGACCCGCAGGCTCAGACCATGGTGGCGCCCAGCCAAGGCGTGCATCTGACGTTGCCGCGCGACGTTCTGCCGGGAGACAAAGCCATCCTCATTCCCAAGACCGACGATGGCCGCGTGCTTTTTGTCGTTCCATGGAATGGCCATACCATCGTCGGCACCACCGATGCCCCACGCGACGATCTGCCGCTGGACCCGGTCGCCTCAAACGCCGACATCGATTTCATTCTGCAGACGGCGGCCCGTTATCTCAGCCGCAAACCCACGCGCGCGGACGTGACGAGCGTCTGGGCAGGCCTGCGTCCCCTGGTCAAGGCCACCGGCGAGGCCGCGACAAAAACGCTGTCGCGCGAACACACAATCCTGGTGTCGCGCAACGGCCTGGTCACCGTGACGGGCGGGAAATGGACGACCTACCGCCGGATGGCTCAGGATGTCATCGACACCGCGATTCAGCATCAGTTGTTGCCTCAGGCGCATTGCCGGACCGCGGATCTGCCGTTGCATGGCGCAAGTCCAGCGGGAACGCAGCCTGGCGAGGCCAGTACGGGCGCGACATTGCGTACGGGCACGAACACGGGCTCCTACGCCAATGCGACACGAAACACCTCAATGTCGCCGTTCGCGCATCAACCGGCCCATGGCACGCCCGATAGCTATTACGGCACGGATCTGCCGACGTTGCGTGCCCTGCCCGGCATCGAGCATGTGCTTGTCAGGGCCAGCGGCCTGACGGAGGCCCACGTGCGCTTTGCTGCGGAGCACGAGCTGGCGCGCACCGTCGAAGACGTCCTGGCCCGGCGCAACCGTGCCTTGTTCCTCGATAGCGAAGCCGCCATCCTGGCCGCGCCCGAAGTCGCGCGCATTCTGGCCGAAGAACTGGGCCACGACGCCGCGTGGCAACGCGCTACGCTGGAAGCCTTCATGCATACGGCGTCGCATTATCGTCTGAACAAATAACACGGTAGCCGTAGATCCTCCGGCCTGAGCTTTACAGCTTATCCAGGTCCAGGTATCGGCTGGTTTGCACAATCTGCTCGCGCTCCTTGAAGCTGGTCAGTTGCTCAGCCAACGCGCTGCTGTCGCCAGTACGCTTGATCTCCTGCAAGGTAATCTGCATGGCGTGGATAGCAGCACGCTGCAAATCGGACGGGATGATGGTGATCTGATAGCCCAAGGCCGACAATTCATCGATAGGCACCAGTGGCGTCTTGCCACCGTAAAACATGTTGATCAGCTTCGGGCCGGGGATCCGTCGCGCGATCTCGCGAATCTGCTCGATGGTCTCTGGCGCCTCGACAAACAACATATCCGCACCAGCGGCGGCGTACTGCTCGGCGCGCACGAGTGCGGATTCAAAGCCTTCGACGGCAATGGCGTCAGTGCGCGCGATCACCAGGCAATCGGGATCAGTGAGGGTCTGCCGGGCGATCTTGATCTTGCGCACCATTTCGTCCGTATCGACCAGACTCTTGTCGTCCAGATGGCCGCAACGTTTGGGAAATGACTGGTCTTCCAGATGGAAAGCCGCCACGCCCGCACGTTCCATGATGCGCACGGTACGCTCGACGTTGGCCGATCCGCCAAAACCCGTATCGGCATCGGCAATGACCGGCAGTCCGCTGGCCTCGACGATTTTCTCGACCCGGTCCATGACCTCGGTAAAACTCAGCAGGCCCAGATCGGGCACCCCGGCCGCGCGCGCGATCGCCCCGCCGCTGGCGTAGACCGCATCGAAACCCGCCATCGCGACCAAACGCGCCGACAGCCCATCAAACGCGCCTGGCGCTACCAAGGTCTTGCCCGTCGTCAATGCCTGCCGCAATTGCTGCGTCGCTTTCATTTGCTATTCCTCGTCATTTGATTCTGAATGGCCAAGCCGCGTCTGACCCATACAGATGGCCATGTCAACCACGGCGCAAATTATGGCGCGGCCGAATCATTACGTCTAATATATTGAAAATGAATAATTAATATTTAATAAGTACCAATATGGAACTACGCCATCTGCGTTACTTCGTGGCCACCGCGCAGGCGGAACATTTCACCCGCGCCGCGCAGCAACTGGGTATTGCGCAACCGCCCCTGAGCCAGCAGATACGCGAGCTGGAAAAGGAAATAGGCACCCCGCTGTTCGATCGCGTCGGCCGCGGCGTGGTGCTCAACAGCGTGGGCAAAGTGTTCCTGAAACACGCCCTCGATATCTTGGCGCGCGTGGATGATGCTATGCACACGGCACAGCGCGCCGCACGCGGCGAGGCCGGCGTGCTGCGCATCGGCTTCACCGAACCCGCGTCCTTTAACGATCTGGTAACGCACACCATCAGCCTGTACCAACATCGGCATCCCGAGGTCGAAGTCAGCCTGGAGGAAAGCGACAGCGAGTCACTGATCGCCTCTCTCGGTGACAAGACGATTGACGCTGCGTTTGTACGACCGCCCTTTTCCGTGGCCAGCGGCATTCATTTTGTAAAGCTTGCCGAGGAATCGCTGGTGGTTGTGCTGCCAAACAATCATCCTCTCGCCGCACAGACCCGGCTGCAACTGCGGGACCTGCATGCCGAACGCTTCATCATCTATGCCCGCAAATCAGGCTATGGCCTGAGCGCAGATATCATTTCCGCCTGCCGTCAAAACGGCTTCAACCCTGACATCGGACAGCGCGCACCGCAGCTGTCTTCCGCCGTCAATCTGGTCGCCGCCGGCATGGGCATCGCCGTCATCCCAGCCTCCATGCGCTGCATGCAGCCAGCGGGGGTGACCTATCGCCCTCTGGACTCGTCATGGCCCAAAGCCGTGCTGGGCTTGGCCACGCGCCGCGGTGAAACATCGAGCGTGGTGTCGAATCTGCTGCAGCTGGTGAGCGAGGCCAGCGATGGCCGAACCGGTGCGCTCGATAGCCCG
>Ga0182743_1004260_pt1 | contig 10951 bp, 13 predicted proteins | sample eDN3rd30CKraftOP_FD_128522 | JGI IMG/M metagenome (GOLD analysis project Ga0182743, IMG submission 128522) | Enriched Organic Plus compost microbial communities from Emeryville, California, USA - eDNA 3rd pass 30_C Kraft OP (version 2) (version 2) ... | reverse complement strand
GGAGCGACCGACCCACGGCGTGCCCCTTGGTGTGCCCATGGGGTCACAAAAGAACAAGGGCTTACAGAGAAGACTCTGTAAGCCCTTGATAATACTGGTCGGGACGGCGGGATTCGAACTCGCTACCCCTTGCACCCCATGCGCTTAAATACTGGATTCCAGCGGACGGTAGAAAACCACTGCGGAACAATTAAAACCTACTATTCATGCGGGTTTACGGCTATCATAGCGTCCATATTCATCCTTTACTGTCCGCCAACATCCAGCAAATCCGGTGGGGTAAAAGTGGGGTAAAAATGGAAATGAGGGTGCCATGAGCAAGATTACCGTCAAGGAACTGGAAGCCCTGACCGCCTCAGACGATGGCAAGATTCTGCGTGAAGAAGGCGGGGTCGTGGGCCGCGTGCGTGCGGGAGCCAGGGGCATCACGGTATGGTTCCGCTACGATGCGAAGCTAAACGGAAAAAAGCGGGACTACTCTTTAGGGACTTGGCCTAAAAAATCACTGGCAGACATCCGGGCCGAACGCGACCGTATCCGGGTGGTGGTGGCCGATGGGATCGACCCGAACGCCGCCAAAAAGGCCGAACGTATCCAGAAGCAGCAAGCCATCGAGGAAACCATCCGGCAGGCCGAGCAGGAGCGCATCGAGAACCAGACCATCAAGGATCTGTTCGATGCCTGGATAGCGGACGGTGTGGCCCGCATGGACGGCAATGCAGAACTGAAACGGCTATTCGGCAAGGATGTTCTACCCGCCATCGGAAAGAAGCCGCTGCGCGAACTGACGGACAAGGATGTGCTGACGATGCTGCGCCGGGTGCTCAAGCGTGGCGTGACGCGCCAGGCTGTCATCGTCTACAAGGACGTTAGCCAAATGCTGGCCTGGGGCGAAAAACGGCAGCCGTGGCGCGGCCTGCTGGTGGATGGCAACCCCTGCGACCTGGTGGACGTGAACAAGCTACTGCCCGCCGATTACGAGACAGAACGCGACCGCATTCTGTCACCCGCCGAGATCCGCGAATTGCACGACATCTTTACCGCAATGGATGAAGCCTACGCAAACGCCGACGACCGCCGCAGCGCCCCTCGTCCTGTTGACCAGAAAACACGCATTGCCCTGTGGCTGTGTCTGTCCACCCTATGTCGCATCGGAGAACTGCTGCTGACCCGTTGGGAGCATGTGGACTTCGATTCTGGCGTCTGGTTCATCCCCGCCGCGAACACCAAGGGGCACCGGGGAAAAAAGCAGGACCAGCACGTTTTTCTGTCCGACTTCGCCCGCCGCCAATTTCAGGCATTGCATGATCTGACCGGTGATGGCCCCTGGTGCTTTCCTGCAAAAAACCGCAAAGGTGAGGAAACCCATGTCTGCCTGAAATCCATTTCCAAGCAGGTGGGCGACCGACAGATTCAATTCAAGAAGCGCAGCAAACCATTGAAGGGCCGCGCCTTCGATAATTCCCTGGTGCTGGCCGGTGGGGCCAACGGTGAATGGACGCCGCACGATTTGAGGCGCACCGGGGCCAGCATGATGCAGGGGCTTGGCGTGTCACTGGATGTGATCGACCGCTGCCAGAATCACCTGCTGGCGGGCCGTGTGCGCCGGGTGTACCTGCGCTACGACTACGAGGCCGAAAAGACCGAAGCATGGCGCAAGCTGGGGGAACGGCTGGACGCGATCTTGGCCGGGGGCGCTGAGATAATCGAGATTCGAGCGACGGCGCAATAAAAGAAAATGGAAACTAAGTGTAACTTTTCTCTAGCCAAGCGATTAAATTATTAAGTCAGCAATCCCACCTAAACGGTATCAGACCCACCGAAAGCGGTGGTTCCTATTGGACTATATGAGACGCCCTTGGACCGTAATGGACTGATCTGGAAGGAAATTACCCCATTAGGATGACGGACTGAAAATCCGTTGCATGGGCGAAAACTACGGTTCTGGACTGTATGTTGCGGGGGGCCGATTTTGTGTCGATAATTGCATCAACCGCCAAGCACTGTATGAATCCATAGTTATTTTTGTGTGCAGCGGTAGGTGCTGGGAAAAGGGTTGCAGCCCTTCCCCCAGCGATTTTGTAGCAGGGCAGCTACACCCCGAAGGGTACGCACATTACTTTCAGGTAACGCGCGTAACGCCAATGGTAGGCGTTAGGGCACTAACGAGTCAACAAATAGTTTAGCTAATAGCTACCTAAACCCTACCATGGCCCCTGACGGGTGTTGCATCCTTCCCAAAGGAACAACAATGCAACATCAAAACCAACCCGTTACCCTCCTGCGTCTGCCCGCCGTCATGGCCCGGATCGGCTATGGCCGGTCCAAGGTCTACGACATGATCGGCAAAGGCGAATTCCCCCAACCCATCAAGATGGGGGCGCGTACTGTCGCCTGGCCGTCTGACCAGATCGACGCATGGATTGCCCAGCGCATCCAAGCCGCGCAAAGCATGTGATGGGGGGTAGCCATGAGCGCCGTTCAAACCCTGCTGTCTCGCCTGGACAAGGTGAAATCCACGGGCAGGGGCCGGTGGATTGCCTGCTGCCCCGCCCACGAGGACAAGCACCCCTCTCTTGCGATCCGTGAAACCGACGATGGCAAAGTGTTGGTGCACGACTTCGCTGGATGCAGCGTGTATGACGTGCTTTTCAGCGTCGGCCTACAAGTCCAAGACCTGTTCCCGCCGTCGCCTGGGCCGCGTGAAATCCTGCGCACGGCCAAGATGCCGTTTTCCTATGCGGACGCGCTGCGGTGCATTTCGTTCGAGGCGCTGCTGGCAGCCACTGCTGCCTGCAACCTGGGCAATGGCGTGGCACTGGGCGACAAAGACCGCGCCAGGCTGCTGCAAGCCTCCACCCGCATCAATCATGCGCTGGAGGTGTGCGGATGCCGGTAACAGCACTCGAAGCCGCAACGATGGCTATTGATGCTTCCCTGGGCGCATCCTGGGAAGCGAACATGGTGCAAGCGGCCACCATCACCCCACAGCCGATCAACTGGCTTTGGCCCACCTGGCTGGCGACCGGCAAACTGACCATCCTGGCAGGCGCCGCCGGCACTGGCAAAACGACCCTGGCCCTGGGGCTGGCGGCAACGCTGACCAGTGCGGGTATCTGGCCTGACGGCCAGGCGTGCAATACAACCGGCAACGTCATTATCTGGTCTTCCGAGGATGACCCTGCGGATACCCTGATCCCGCGCCTGATGGCGATGGGGGCGGACCTGGAGCGGGTCTACATCATCCAAGGCAAGATCAGCGATCAAGGCGAACGGGAGCCGTTCGATCCGGCCAGCGACATGGACTTACTGAAGCTCGCAGCCGCCCGCATGGGTGGCGTGGACTTGCTGATGATTGACCCCATCGTATCGGCCATCAAGGGCGATATGCACAAAGCAAACGACGTGCGCCGGGGCCTGCAAGCCATGGTGGACTTCGCCGCCGAACAGGGTGCAGCCATCATCGGTATCAGTCACTTTGCGAAAGGCACAAAGGGCAGCGACCCACAAGAACGGGTGATCGGCAGTCAGGCTTTCGCGGCCCTGGCCCGGATGGTATTGGTAGCAGCCAAGCAGGAAGGTTCCGACATGCGGGTGCTGGCCCGCGCAAAATCGAATATCGCCGTTGACGACGGCGGCATCGAGTACGGCATTCAACCGGCGACACTGGATAGCGGGATCGAAACGACCCGCGCCTGGTGGGGCGGAAAGATCGAAGGCAGTGCCCGCGAAATCCTGAACGCAGTGGACGGGGTGGACGATGGACACACGGAACTGGACGACGCTTGCGACTTCCTGCGTGACCTGTTGGCCGATGGCCCCGTGCCATCCAAGAAGGTGAGGCAGGATGCCGACGGGGCTGGGTATTCCTGGGCAACGATTCGCCGAGCACAGAAAAAAATCGGTGTAGAGGCCGAGCGCGTGGGCGACGGAATCGGAGCCAAAGGTGGATGGGTCTGGCGTCTTAGCCCTGGTACGCAATTTCCTAAGATGCTCAACGAACCCGCTAAGGCGCTCAACCCTGGGAGTGAGCATCTTAGGGAAGATGTGAGCACCTTAGTAGAAATCGAGCCGTTCAAATCCCATTCGGTGGAGGTCTTCTAATGACATCCGCCGCCCGCATCCTGGATGATTTGCGCCAGGCTGGAATCGAACCGGAAGTGCTGGACGGAAACCGTCTGGCCGTTCCGGCTGGCGTCCTGTCCGACGACATGCGCCATGCGATCCGCACCCACAAGGCCGAACTGATCGAACTGCTGCTAGCCGATCACGCCGCACTGGCCGCCCGGTATTACCTGCACCATTTTTCGTGCGCGACCTGCATAGCCGCAGGCCAAAACCCGCACCTGGCCCGCTGCGCTGTGGGTCTGCCGTTGTGGCGGGTATTTCAGTCTGGTATGCGTGCCAACAAACAACACGTTCAGTCCGCCTAAATCCGCCAACATCCAAGCCCTGAAAAAGGGCTTTTTCTTTGCAAATCAATATGATAAATACTGGATAAATACCCGGTATTTTTCCTATAGGAACCAGACACATGAAACTCCACGAAATCCGCGAAGCCCGCGCCGCCAAAGTCCAAGAGGCCCGTGCCCTGCTGGACGGCGAAATGACCGCCGAGAAGAAAACCGCCTTCGACAAACTGAAGGCTGAAATCACGGCCCTGGAGGCTGACGAACAGCGCCAGGCCTTCATTGACGAAGCCGAGCGCCGCGCCGCTGGTGAGCCGGTGGATCGCGGCATGGCGGATCTGGAAAGCCGGGTGACGCTGACCGAGGCCATCATGGCTCAAGTCGAGAATCGGGCGACGACGGGCGCACTGGCCGAGTTCAACGCCGAACAGGCCCGCCAGGGTGTGACGGCCCGCCGTGGTGGCGTCCTGGTGCCGACCAGCGTGTTTGAGAAACGAGCAACGCAAACCACGACCAGCCAGGCCAGTATTGTCCCCGACGATTACCGGCCCGATCAGTTTGTGGGCCTGCTGCGTAACGCGATGGTCATGCGCAGCCTGGGGGCGCGTGTGCTGACTGGTCTGCGGGGCGATACCGCGATCCCGAAGCAAACCGGGGCGTCTACGGCCTACTGGGTTTCCGAGGGCGAGTCCCTGACCGAATCCGCGCCGACCTTCTCCACGATCAAGCTGCAACCGCGCCACGTCGGGGCGCTGTCGGCAATCAGTCGGCAACTGCTGCAACAGGCAAACCCCAGCATCGAACAACTGATCCGGGACGACTTCGTACAAGTCGTGGGGCTGGCCATCGACAAGGCGATGATCCACGGCCAATCGGCCAACGATGAGCCGGTGGGCATCCTGAACGTGTCGGGCATCCAGACGGGCAGCCTTGCGACTCTGGACTGGGACGCCATCGTCGCGCTGCTGGAAAAGCTGGCCCTCAAGAACGTGACGGCCAACGCGATCCTGACGCATCCGAAGGCCGCCAGCAAGCTGCAAACGACGCTCAAGGAAACCGGCCTGCCCGGATACCTGATGCAGGATGGCAAGGTGGCCGGGATCAGCACTTACGTCACCAACCAACTGGACGCCAAGACCGGCACCCCCGCAACGGGCCGTGTTCTCGCGGGCGACTTCTCGCAACTGATCGTGGGCCAGTGGGGCAGCGCCGAGATTCTCGCCAATCCGTATGCCGCCGGGTACTACGAGAAGGGCGATATTCAACTGCGCATCATGGCCACGATGGACATGGTGTGCCGTGAGCCGAACGCCTTTGTTCTGGCTGACGACGTGGCGCTGTAATGGAAATCCGGTCAAGCGGTGATCTGGCGCTGGCTGGCCCTGGACGTGTCCGGGGCTATGCCGCCGTCTTTGGTTCTGCGGCGCACCTGGGCGCGTTCGATGAGATCGTGCGGCCCGGTGCCTTCGCGGATTCGCTTGCGTCCGGCCAGGCGATCCGGGCGCTCTACCATCATCAAGGCGATGCGCTGCTGGGGTCCACCAAGTCGGGCACCCTGCAACTGCGTGAGGACGATCATGGCCTTCAATTCGAGCTGGCTCTACCTGATACCACTCATGGCCGCGATCTTGCCGTCCTGATCCGGCGCGGCGACGTGGCCGGGTGTTCCTTCGGGTTCACGGTGCCTGACGGTGGAGAACGGTGGGAAGAACGCTCAGGCAAGTTCATGCGTGAGCTGCTGCGGGTGGACCTGCGGGAAATCACGCTGACCAGCGACCCCGCCTATACCGATACCACGGTGGCGCTGCGCAGCCTGGACAAGATCACTGAATACAAACCCAGCTATCAAATGCTGTGGCTGGAGACCTGCCGATGATCTGGCCTTTCAGACGATCCGAAACCCGCGCCGCCCCTGATCCGTCCTGGGAGAATATGCGGGCGCTGGTCCCCAGCGGTCCGATCAACAGCACGACCGCCCAAGGTGTGGCCGCTGTCTACGCTTGCGTGGCGGCGATCAGCGAGACCGTGGCGACCCTGCCCCTTCACCTGTACCGTGACACTGACGGCACCCGCGAAAAGGCTCGCGCGCATCCTCTGTACAAGGTGATCCACGACCAGCCGAACCCCGAACAGACCAGCATGGAGTTCCGGGAACTGATGACCGCCTCGGTGCTGCTGACCGGCAACGCCTTTGCCCGCATCGTGCGCGGCAGTGATGGCCAGGTACGGGAACTGTGGCCGCTGTCCGATGTGACGGTGCTGCGCCTGAACAACGACCGGCTGGCCTACGAATACGCCGACCGTCGAGGCGTGGTGCATCGGCTGCTGGATCATGAGGTCTTACACCTGCGGCATCGGATCGGCCCTGATGGTGTGCTGGGCCTGAGTCCGATTGCCGTGGCGCGTGGCGTGATCGAACTGGCTCAATCCGAACAGGATCATGGCGTATCGACGTTCAGGAACGGGGCCCGCCTGTCGGGCGTCCTGGAGACCGCGCAAGTCCTGAAACCCGAACAGAAGACGGCGCTCAAGGATTCGTGGGCGGCACAGTATGGAGGTGCGTCCAATTCTGGACGGACCGCCGTGCTTGAAGCAGGTCTGACCTACAAGCCCATGGCCATGAGCCTGGAAGATGCCGAGTGGATCGAGGCCCGCAAGTTCAACGTGTACGAGGTCTGCCGCCTGTTCCGCGTGCCGCCCGTCATCGTAGGCGCGATGGAGTCGGCCAACTACTCGAACAGCGTGGAGTTGAACCGCCAGTTTGTCACGCTGACCCTGCGCCGGTGGCTGTCCATGTGGGAAGGCGGGATCAGTGCCAAGTGCCTGACCGAAGCAGGACGGCGTATCTACTTCGCTGAACACTCAGTCGAGGGCCTGCTGCGTGGCGACAGTACCGCCCGCGCTGCCTTCTACGCCAGCGGCATACAGGCTGGGTGGCTGCGCAAGTCAGAGGCCAGGGAGTTGGAGAACCTTGCACCTGTGGATGGCCTGGACGATACACCCACCGATGGTGGACGGGCCCCCACGACCCCGACCAAGCCATACCCGAGCAAGGAGGCTGGAGAATGACCAAGGCCAACCAGTCAGGTCGGGATGCTGACCCCCGGCGCACCATCCCGCTAAACAGCGCCAGGTGGCGCAAGCTCCGGGCCTACATCCTGAATGAGTCCCCGATGTGTGAGCACTGTATGGCCCGAGGCATCCTGACCCCGGCCACCGATGTGGACCATATCTCGGGCGACCCATCGGACAACAGCATGGCGAACCTGCAAAGCCTGTGCCACTCATGCCATTCCATCAAGACCGCCCGTGACCACGGCAAGAACGTGGCTATGGGCTGCGATCTGAACGGGATGCCCCTGGACCCTTCGCACCCCTGGTATCGCCGCTCTGACGCCGTTCTGGCAGCCCAGCAAGGCATCGTGTGCCAGAAATCACGGGGGGCTGATGGCGATAGACCGGCCGCTCCCCCTTTTTTGAATCCTAAGTCCGAGGTCTGACCCATGAAAACGACCCCACGACGACCAAGAAGCGACAGTGCCAAAGCCGCAGTACAGGCCGCGCAGAACGCCGCCCTGGGGCCGCTGGAGCCGCCGCCATACGTGACCCTGCGCGAGCAGGACAAACCGCACTGGCAAGCGATTATGAAGGCCAGGGCGCGTCATACGTGGGACGAAGCCGACCTAGTGACAGCCGCAACGCTGGCACGTGCTCAGGCTGACATTCTGACGCTACAGGCTCAGATCGACATTGAAGGCTATGTGATCGACGGGAAGATCAACCCGGCGGCGCAAATGCTGGAGACCTTGAGCAAGCGCGTTACTTCGCTTTCCCGCCTGCTGCATACCCATGCTGAGGCCAAGCTGGGGCGCGCGCGCGACAATGGCAAGACCCTTGCCCTGGAGCGTGACGCCGAGCAGGACGACGATGACCTGATCCCGCGCCTGAGGGCGGTATGAGCCGCGCTGCCCGCATCGTCAAGTTCATCGAGGCGTTTTGCCGCGTGCCGGAAGGTGCGCTGGTGGGCCAGCCCATGATGCTGGCCGAGTTCCAAAAGGACTTCATCCGCGACACCTACGACAATCCGGCGGGCACCCGCCGCGCCATCCTGTCCATTGCCAGGAAGAACGGCAAGACCGGTCTGATTGCTGGCCTGCTGCTGGCGCACCTGGTGGGGCCGGAAGCCCGCCAGAACAGCCAGATCGTCTCTGGTGCCATGAGTCGAGATCAAGCCGCGCTGGTGTTCAACCTGGCGGCCAAGATGGTGATGCAATCCCCGCGGCTGGTGGATCTGGTGAGGATCATCCCGAGCGGAAAGCGCCTGATCGGCTTGAACATGAATGTCGAGTACCGGGCGCTGGCCGCTGATGGCAAGACCGCCCACGGCTTAAGTCCGGTGCTGGCAATTCTGGACGAAATCGGCCAGGTGCGCGGCCCGCAGTCCGACTTCGTGGACGCGATCACGACTTCACAGGGCGCACACGAGAACCCGCTGCTGATCGCCATATCGACACAAGCGGCCAGTGATGCCGACCTGCTGAGTGTCTGGATTGACGACGCCAAGACCAGCGGCGACTCGCGTACCGTGTGCCGGGTGTATGAGGCCCCCGCCGATTGCGACCTGATGGACGAGGCCGCATGGCAGGCCGCCAATCCGGCACTACGAAAATTTCGTAGTATGGACGACGTGCGGGAACTGGCCGCCCAGGCCGTCAGGATGCCGTCTGCTGCGAACGCGTTCCGAAACCTGATCTTGAACCAGCGCGTGAGCCTGGATTCCCCCTTTGTCTCGCCTGATGTGTGGCAGGCCAACAGTGCCGAGCCGGTGGCTTTTGATGGGCCGGTGTTCGCTGGCCTGGACTTATCCGCCCGTACCGACCTGACAGCCCTGGTGCTGATCGGCCAGGTGGATGGCGTCTGGCAGGTGCAGCCGTACTTCTGGACCCCGAAGGCGGGATTGCAGGATCGTGCGCGACGCGACCGGGCACCCTATGTTGAGTGGGCGCAAGCCGGTTTGTTGCGCGTCTGCGAGGGGGCCGCCATCGACTATGAACAGGTCGCCAGCGACATGGCCGCGATCCTGTCCGATGTGGAGATACAGGCTATTGGCTTCGACCGCTGGCGCATCGACGTGCTGCGCCGTGAGCTGGAACGCCTGGGGCTGGACTTCCCGCTAGTTGAGTGGGGTCAAGGGTTCAAGGATATGTCCCCGGCCCTGGATGCGCTGGAAGCCGCGCTGCTGAACGGTGAGCTGGCCCACGGCAATCATCCGGTGCTGACCATGTGCGCGGCCAACGCCACGGTGACGAAAGACCCGGCGGGCAATCGCAAGCTGGATAAGTCGCGGCCCACGGGGCGCATTGACGGCCTGCAGGCCCTTGCCATGGCCATGGGCGTGGCGACCAGAACCGAACAGGTGGCGGTGATGCCAGATGAGATTTTCTTTGTTTGATTCTTCCCCAGCTACCGGGGCCGGGAAACCGGGCGGTAGACGTGGATTAGACGGTGAGTGCCACGGTTCAGAAAAACCCCGTCAGGCGGCGCGGTATCCGTTCGGGGGCCGGTGGCCGCCACCTACATTTGAAACGCGGGTGGCGAAACACCACCCCAGACACCCATTTTGGGCGTCTGCTTACTTACCACTGAAACGCGGGATTTTCTCGCATTTGAAATCTAACTTCGGCATTTGAAATGCGGATGGACACGACATGCAAGCAGGCACACTGACCCGACGAGTCGAGATCAAGAAGTACGGCACGACGCTGGACGAATACGGCGAACCTGTGCCCGGCTGGACCACGATAGCGACCGTGTGGGGCGATGTGCGCCTGCTATCGGGCCTGGAGACCGTGCGATCCAACATTGCCGTCTCTGAGGTCAAGGCCAGCATCCGCATCCGCTATATCGCCGGGATCGACGCCAGCATGGTGGCCGTGGTCTCAGGCAAAACCTACGACATCGAGGCCGTTCTACCAGACGTTCACGACCGCGAATTTACCGACCTAATCTGCAAGGTGACAGCATGACGACACTGCAACAAGCCAAAGACCATCTGCGCGTGGATGGCGACGACGAAGACGAATTGATCCAGTCCATGATTGACGCGGCCACGACCGCCGCCCTGGACTACCTGAACCTGGAGGCCATGCCCGACCCGGTACCGGCACCCATCGAGGCGGCCATCCTGCTGCAGGTGGGCGACCTGTACGCCAACCGGGAGCGCCAGGCCGACCGTGAATACTTCGCCAACGAGACCTACGAGCGCCTGCTGGCACCGTACCGGGTGATGGGGGTGTAGGCCGAGTGGGGTAAAAATCCGGTGGGGTAAAAAGTGGGGTAAAAATCGGAACCCCCCGACAAGAAAGCACAAGGGCTTACAACGATTATGCTGTAAGCCCTTGTTTTTACTACTGAATAAATGGTCGGGACGGCGGGATTCGAACTCGCGACCCCTTGCACCCCATGCAAGTGCGCTACCAGGCTGCGCTACGCCCCGAAAGAAAGAAATTCTAGCATATAAATTTTCACACTGCTTGCTCTGC
>Ga0182743_1004257_pt1 | contig 10955 bp, 9 predicted proteins | sample eDN3rd30CKraftOP_FD_128522 | JGI IMG/M metagenome (GOLD analysis project Ga0182743, IMG submission 128522) | Enriched Organic Plus compost microbial communities from Emeryville, California, USA - eDNA 3rd pass 30_C Kraft OP (version 2) (version 2) ... | reverse complement strand
GCCAGCCAGGTGTACGTCGCCGGCCTCGGCGTCAGCGCCATCCACGCGGCCTTCGCCGCCAACTGCCTGGAGCCGTTCCGCGCCGGGGTCAAGGACCTCGCCGCCATGGGCGGCGTCGAGTCGGCCCTGCGGCGGATCAACGTACTGCGCGAAGGCGACCTGGTGATCGGCATCGCCCTGCCCCGCTATTCCCGCGGCATCGTCGAGTTGCTCGGCCTGGCCCGCCAGCGCGGCTGCAAGGTGCTGGCCCTTACCGACGGCCCGGCCTCGCCCATCGCAGCGCTGGCCGACACCGCGCTCTACGCGGTTGCGGAGCACCCGCTGCTGTACGCCTCCAACGCCGGCATGGTCGCGCTCATCGAGGCCCTGGGCGCGGCATTGGCCCAGCACACCGGCGATTCGCTCGAAGCCATCAGCGCCCAGACCGAACGGCTGCTGCCCTACCTCTACCTGGACGAGCCTCCGTAGCCCGCCCTTGCACGCACATGCGGGGCCCCGCGTTCGCCGGGCCCCTCACCACACTTCGCATTCAGGAGCAGTAACGATGGGCGTCTGGGAAAACCGATTCGAGCGGGGCTGGTTCCTCGTCTTCATGTTCATGTACGGGCTGATCATGCTGCCGCTGCCCTGGTACTACAGCGAAACCTACGTGGCCGGCCCCTGGGGCGTGCCGCTGTTTCTCTTCGGCTGGATCGTCCACGGCGGCGTGGTCATCGCACTCACCGCGCTGTTCGCCGTGCAATGCCTGAAGCGCCCGGAATACCGCGGCTTCCAGGCGGAACCGGAAGGAGCCGACGCGCATGTCTGACATCGATCATCTGCTGACGCCCACGCCCGGCCCCTTCCTGCTGACCATGGGCGTCTACTTCCTGGTCATCGCCGCCATCGGCTACGTCGCCGCGCGCCAGACGCGCAACATGAAGGAATTCCTGGTGATGGGCGGCAAGGCCGGCGCCATCGTCTCAGGCATCGCCTATTTCGCCACCCAGTACAGCATGAGCACCTTCATGGGCGTGCCGGCCATCGCCTACGGCAACGGTTTCGCCGGGATGAGCATCACCATCCCCGGGGTGGCCTTCTCCATGCTGATCCCCGCGCTGCTGGTCGGCCGCCGGTTGATGGAGCTGGGCCGGCGCAACCACTACCTGACCATGAGCGACTACCTGGCCGACCGCTACCAGTCCTCGCCGATGCGCGCCATCCACGCAATCGCCATGGTGGTGTTCCTGGTCGCCATGACCGGCGCGCAACTGGTGGGCGCCGGCATCATCGTCAAGACCTTCACCGGCTACCCGGAGTGGGTCGGCGTGGTGGTGACCGGCGGCATCGTGATCCTCTACTGCATGTACGGCGGCATGCGCGGCGCCATGCTCACCGACGTGTTGCAGGGCAGCCTGATGGTGCTCACCGCGGTGGTCACCTTCGTCATCTCCATCCGCGCCGGCGGCGGCCTGGAGGCCATCAACGCGCAGCTGGCGGCGGACAGCCCCGGCCACCTCGCCCACCCCGGCAGCAAGGGCGAGTACGGCTGGAGCGTCTACGTCACCATGATTCTGATGTGGAGCTTCTTCACCATCGGCCAGCCGACGCTGTTCACCAAGTTCTACGCCATGAAGAGCCACGCCGTGCTGTTCAAGAGCGTGCTGCTGGGCACCCTGGGCATGCTGGTCTCGGCCACCCTGATCGAATGGGCCGGGGTCAACGCCTTCGTCTCGCTGCCGGGCCTCGTCGGCCGCGACGCCGACTTCGTGGTGCCGATGCTGCTGCAGCGCTCGCTGGACCCGATCCTGGCCTCGGTCATGATCGCCGGCATCGTCTCGGCGGGCATGTCGACGGTGTCGGCGCTGATGGTGGTGGCCACCGGCGGCATCAGCCGCGACCTCTACCAGAAGCTGATCAACCCCGCGGCCAGCGACGCCAGGGTGCTCCGGCTGTCGCACTGGGTCACCCTGCTGATCGGCCTGGCCGGCATCGCCATCGGCGTGCTCAAGCCCGCCAGCATCTTCGAGATCGTGCGCTTCGCCTTCGGCGGCCTGGGCATCTGGGTCATCGCCGTGATCCTCGGCATGTACTGGAAGCGCGCCACCGCCGCCGGCGCGCTGGCCGGCGTGCTGCTCGGCGAGCTGTGCTTCGTCGTGCTGAAGGCCGGCTGGCTGGACGGCTGGCTGAGCTTGCGGACCGACCCGCTGCTGCCGGCCTGGCTGCTCGGCATGGCCGTCGCCGTGGTCGTCAGCCTGGCCACCCCGGCCGTCGAACGCGAGGTGCTGGAACGGCACTTCACAACCGCCCGCAACGACAGGAGCAAGCCATGTTCATCGGCGACATGAACTGGATGCAGGTGGAGCGCCAAGTGCAGTTGGACGACCGCGTCCTGCTGCCCCTGGGCAGCACCGAGCAGCACGCCTACCTCAGCCTGATGACCGACGTGATCCTCGCCCAGCGGGTGGCCATCGAGGCCGCCGAGCCCCTGGGGCTGCCGGTGTTCCCGGCCCTGCCCTACGGCATGACGCCCTACTTCGGCGACTTCCCCGGCACCGTCTCGCTGCGCCCGGCGACCTACTTCGCGCTGCTGGTCGACGTGCTGGACAGCCTCTACCAGCAGGGTTTCCGCCGCATCCTGCTGGTCAACGGCCATGGCGGCAACTGCCCGGTGCAGGCGGAAATCCAGCAGTGGCTGTGCCGGCACCCGCAGGCGCGGGTCAAGCTGCACAACTGGTGGAGCACGCCGCGCACCCTGGCGAAGGTCCGCGAGATAGACGCGCTGGCCTCCCATGCCTCGTGGATGGAGAACTTTCCCTGGACGCGCATCCCCGGCCAGATCCCGCCTGAAAAGCGCAAGCCCATGGTCGACCTGGCCCGCCTGCGCCAACTGGGCCCGCAGGCCGTGCGCGCCTACCACAAGGACGACGCGCTGATGCAAGCGCTGTGGCAGGTCGGCGTCGAGGAAACCCGCGAGCAACTGGAAGGCGGCTGGGCCGAATGACGATAACCAACGCGGCCCCCGCGCCGCCGGCGTTCCTGCTGCTGCGCGGCGGCGAACTCTACGCTCCCGAGAAGCTCGGCCGGCGCGACCTGCTGATCGGCGGCGAACGCATCCTGGCGATCGCCGAGCACCTGGAAGCGCCCAACCTGCCGGGCTGCCAGGAGGTCGATGCGCGGGGCCTGACGCTCTGCCCCGGCCTCATCGACCAGCACCTGCACCTGATCGGCGGCGGCGGCGAAGCCGGGCCCCACAGCCGCACGCCGGAGATGCGCCTGTCCAGCCTGCTGGAGGGCGGCATCACCACCGTGGTCGGCCTGCTCGGCACCGACGCCATCACCCGCCACCCCGAATCGCTGCTGGCCAAGGCCCGCGCGCTGACCACCGAGGGCATCACAGCCTTCATGCTGACGGGCGCCTACGGCGTCCCGACGCCCACCATTACCGGCAGCATCCAGCGCGACATCGCCTTCATCGATCCCATTATCGGGGTGAAGACGGCCATCTCCGACCATCGCTCGTCCGCGCCGGGCATCGCCGAACTGGCGCGCATCGCCGCCGAAGCCCGGCTCGGCGGCCTGCTGGGCGGCAAGGCGGGCATCAGCGTGTTCCACCTGGGCAACGGCCGCCGGGCGCTGGAGCCGCTGTACGGCATCCTCGAACACAGCGACGTCCCCATCGGCCAACTGCTGCCGACCCACGTCAACCGCACGGCGGCGCTCTACGAGGCGGCGATCCGCTTCGCCCTGGACGGCGGCAACATCGACCTCACCAGCGGCATCAACCCCGAACTGGGCGCCAAGCAGGCGCTGAAGTCCAGCCGCGCGGTGATCCAGGCGCTGAGCGCGGGCGTCGCGCTGCAGCGGCTGACCCTCAGCTCGGACGCCAACGGCAGCCAGCCGGTGTTCGACGCCGAAGGCCGGCTGACCGGCCTGGCCCTGGCAGGCTGCAAGAGCCTGATGAACGAGTTGCGTGATCTGGTTTTGCGCGAGCAACTGCCGCTGGAGCAGGCACTGCGGCCGTTCACCAGCAACGTGGCCGACCTGCTGCGCCTCCAGGGGCGCAAGGGGCGCCTGGCGGTGGGGTTGGAGGCGGACATCCTGTTGCTGGATGAGCGGTTGGAGTTGGTGCAGGCCTTTGCGCGGGGGCGGCAGGTGGTGCTTGGTGGCAGGGCTTGTCTGTGGGGGACGTTTGAGGGGGAGTGAGTTTTTTGGGGGCCAGATGGGAGGTAATGGTGCTGGACTCGGCTTCGTCCCCTCTCCCTAACCCTCTCCCTGAAGGGAGAGGGGACTGTCCGGCGTGCGCTGATATTTCCGCGTTAGCCGGCTTGCACCGAGTAGCCGGCTGACACCAAATCCTTTCTCGGCACGGACTAGCCCCCTCTCCCTTCAGGGAGAGGGCTGGGGAGAGGGCGCTCTTGAACCCTATGCCACCACAGCACGGCTTTTCGTAGGATGGTGTTGAGCGAAGCGATACCCATCACCGCAACCGCATGGGTTTCGCAAGCTCAACCCATCCTACGAAGAGCACCTCGGCGCAAGACAGTTGCTCCTACGAAGAGCATCTCGGTGCAACCTGCACCATCCCCCTCAGCGGTTGGCCCCGCGGCTGGACAGCCAGTTCAGCGGCACGCCCGGGCGCGTCAGGGCCTCGATGAAGCCGTGGCCCCAGTAGCGGATGTGGTTGGCCTCCAGCACCGAATACATCTCTTGGTGGCGCGCCTGGCGTTCTTCCAGCGGCATTTCCAGGGCGCGCTCGATGGCATCGGCCAGGGCGTCGCGGTCGTGGGGGTTGACGATGAGCGCGGCGCCCAGCTCGGCGGCGGCGCCGGCGAACTGCGAGAGGATCAGCACGCCGGGGTCGGCCGGGTCTTGCGCTGCGACGAATTCCTTGGCCACCAGGTTCATGCCGTCGCGCAGCGGCGTGACCAGGCCGATGCGCGCGCGGCGCATGACCAGGGCGATGTCCTCGCGGCCCAGGTTGCGGCTGACGAAGCGCAGCGGCACCCAGGACACCGCGGCGAAACGGCCGTTGATGTGCCCCACGCGGGCGCTCACCGCGGCGTCGATCTCGGCGTACTCGGGAATCTCCTGGCGGCTGCCGGGGGCGATCTGCAGGCAGGTCACCTTGCCTTGCCGCTCGGGGTATTTCTCCAGGAAGCGCTCGTAGGCGTCCAGGCGGTTGGTGATGCCCTTGGAGTAGTCCAGGCGGTCCACCCCGACCATCAGCGCCCGGCCCACCAGGCTCTCCTCCAGCTTGGCAGCCAGCGGGCCGTGTTCGGCCTCCTCGGCCAGGCGGCGGAAGCCCTCGACGTCCACCCCCACCGGGAACACGCCGACGCGGAAGTGCTGGTGGCCCAGGCTGAAGCGCCGCGAATCGGGGGTGGCCGCGCCCACCACGCGGGTCAGGTAGCGGGCGAAGTTGTCGGCGTCGTTCTCGGTCTGGAAGCCGATCAGGTTGTATTCGGTGAGCGCGCGCACCAGCTCCTCGTGGTGCGGCAGCGCGGTGAGCAGGTCCGGCGGCGGCATGGGGATGTGCAGGAAGAAGCCGATGCGGTTGCGATGGCCGCGCTCGCGCAGCGCCACGGCCAGGGGGATCAGGTGGTAGTCGTGGACCCACAGCACGTCGTCCGGCTGCAGCAGCGGGCTCAGGCGCTCGGCGAAGAATTCGTTGACGCGCAGGTAGCCGCCGAAGTCGGCCTCGGTGAACTCGGCCAGGTCCACCCGGTAGTGCAGGATCGGCCAGAGCACGCGGTTGGCGAAACCGTTGTAGTACTCCTGGAAGTCCTGCGGCGGCAGGTCGGTGACCATGTAGGTGATGTTGTCGTTCTGCAGGGTGGTCGGCTCGGCCGGCACCTCCGCCACCTGGCCGCTCCAGCCGAACCACAGCCCCTCGCGCTCGCGCAGGGTGGCCGCCACCGCCACGGCCAGGCCGCCCGGCGCGGGCCGGCCCTCGGCATCGGGCATGCCCACCCGGTTGGAAATCACTACAAGCCGCGACATAGGCCCTCCTCCCAGCTCATGGACAGACGCATGGCGGTGTTGATCAAGCCGGCCATGGAGTAGGTCTGCGGAATGTTGCCCCACATCTCGCCGGTGTGCGGATGCAGGTCCTCGGACAGCAGGCCGAAGCTGTTGCGCGCGGCCAGCAGCTCGGCGTACAGCTCGCGGGCCTGGTCGCGCCGGCCGATGGCGGCCAGGGCGTCCAGGTACCAGAACTTGACCACCAGGAAGGCGGTCTCCGGCACCCCGAAGTCGTCGGCGGCAGCGTAGCGCAGCAAGTGGCCGTTGACGTTCAGCTCGCGGCCGATGCAGTCGACGGTGGCGACGAAGCGCGGGTCGTCGGCCTCGATCAGCCCCAGCTCGTGCATCAGCAACACGCTGGCGTCGAGGTCGTCGACGCCGAAGCTGCCGGTGAAGGACTGCCGCCGCTCGCTCCAGGCCTCGCGCAGGATGCCCTCGCGGATGCGCGTGGCCTCCTTGCGCCAGCGCGCCGCCGACTCGCCGTGGCCCAGGCGCGCGGCGATGCGCGCCACGCGGTCGCAGGCGGCCCAGCAGAGCATCGCCGAATGGGTGTGCACGCGCTGCCGGCCGCGGTATTCCCAGATGCCCGCGTCGGGCACGAAGGCGTTGCGCGCGGCGCGCTCGGCCAGGCTTTCCAGCAGGCGCAGCATGCCTTCGTCGCCGGGATGCGGCAGGCGCTGGTCGACGAAGCTCTGCAGCACCGCCAGCACCACCGAGCCGAACACGTCGTGCTGCACCTGCTCCACCGCCTGGTTGCCGACGCGCACCGGGGCGTGGCCGAGGAAGCCGGCCAGGTCCGGCTCGATGCGCTCGGTCAGGTCCATGGCCGGGACCACGCCGTACAGCGGGCGCAGCTCGGCGCCCTCCACCGCCACCGTGGTGATGAAGTCGACGTAGCGCTCCATGGTCTTGGTGGCGCCCAGACGGTTCAGCGCCAGCACCACGAAGTAGGCGTCGCGCAGCCAGCAGTAGCGGTAGTCCCAGTTGCGCTGGGTGCCCGGCGCCTCGGGCACCGAGGTGGTCACCGCGGCGATGATCGCCCCGGTCTCCTCGAAGCTGCACAGCTTCAGGGTGATGGCCGCGCGGATCACCACGTCCTGCCATTCGAAGGGGATCGCCAGCGAGCGCACCCACTCGTACCAGCCGGCGCGTGTGCGTTCGAGGAAGCTGCGCACCACCTGCTCGGGGGATTCGTCCAGCGGTTCGTCGACGCCCATCACCAGGCTCACCGGGTGCTTGAGGGCGAAGGGCGTTTCCTGCATGACGTAGGACAGCGGCGCATCGGTGGTCAGGCGCAGCGCCTGGTCGCCGCCCAGGTAGCGGATGTGGCTGGAGCCGGCCACCGCCTCGCACGGCTTGCCGTAGTGGTGCGTCGGGCGCATGCGCAGGGTCACCCGCGGCAGCCCCTGCACCGGCTCCACCAGCCGGCACAGCTGCGCCGGGCGGAAGTAGCGGCCGTACTGCAGGAAGCGCGGGGCGAAGTCGGTGATGCGCACGGCGTTGCCCGCGGCGTCGGTGAGGGTGGTGCGGATGATCGCGGTGTTGGGCTGGTACTCCGAGTGGCTGCTGACCATGCCGTCGAGCAGCACGTCGCAGAAGCCCTTCTCCTCGTCGCCGGCCAGCAGCCGGGAAAAGGCCGGGTCGCCGTCGAAGTTCGGGTAGCACCACCACACCAGGCGCGCCTGCCGGTTCACCAGGGCGGCGACGCGGCAGTTGCCGATCAGCCCCAGGTCCAGCGCGCCGTTGTGCTTGCTCATGCCTGTGTTCTCCTCGTGGCCTGTATGAGTGTTTCGCGCACCGCGCGCGGGTGGTCGAAGGCGGCCCGCGCGCCGGGCGCCAGGCGCCCGACCGAAAGGCCCAGGCCGTGCAGTTGCGGCATCAGCGCCAGGGCCGGCTCGTCGGTATGGTCGTCGCCGATGAACAGCGGCCGGCGCCCGGCGAAGGGCGGCTCGCCGAGGAAGCGGCGGATGGCCTGGGCCTTGTCGCTGGCATGGGCCAGCACCTCGAACACCATCTTCCCCGGCAGCAGCCGCAGCCCGGCGCCCTCGGGGCCGCGCAGCAGGCGCTCCAGGGCCGCCTCCAAGGCCGGGCCGGCCTCGGGCACGGCACGGTAATGCAGGGCCAGGCTGCTGCCCTTGTCCTCGGCCAGCACGCCGGGGTGGCGCCGGGCCAGGGCCAGCAGCTGGTCGCGCTGCGGCGCGCCAAGATGGGCCGCCGGCAACTGTTGCAGGGGTTGCCCGCCGGCCAGGCGCCACTGCGCGCCGTGGCCACCGCTGGCCGGCAGGCGCAGGGGAGCGAACAGGTCGTCGAGCTGCGCCAGCGGGCGTCCGCTGACCAGCGCCAGGGCACCGTCCAGTTGGCGGTGCAGGCTTTGCAGGGCGGCGCGCAGGTCGTCGGGAACGCGCACCGCATCGGGGGTTTCGACGATATCCAGGAGGGTACCGTCGACATCGAGAAAGAGCGCGCAGGGTGCGTCGCGCTCGCTCAACCAGTCATCGAGCAGGGCCCTGGCCGAGGCATCACCGCAAGCAGCAATGGCCGCGTCGGCCAGACCTGAATCGATCGGGCGGGACATGGGCCGATCTCCACGTTTCGGGCCGCCCGCGAAAAGTCGCTGCGGACGGCGAAGCGAATGAGAATGCAAAAGACTAACACGGGAAAATCCATCGGGCGGCCAGCGCGCCGGCTGCATCTTCCGCCCTGGGACGGACCTTCCAGGGGCCCGGCAAGTTCAGCAAGGTCCATGCCTTGGCGCCCTGCCCGGCTGCCGCCCGCGCCGCCACGACGCCCGCTCTGCCGGGGCTGGCGCCGTTCGTCGCGTACCGTTCGCGGGCAAGCCGCCGCTTCCCGGCCGCAGTGTGAATGCCCACAAGCGGTGCGCTGGCTAGACTGCGGGAGCCGACCGATGGATGCCCTGATCAACGCCGCCGCTCGCGCCGAACTGGACTGGCCGGTGGCGCGCCTGGAAGCGGCGCTGGCCACCCTGGAGGCCCACGGCGACCGGTTGAACGCCGCCCAAGTCCGGAGACTGAACGGCCCGCCGTGCCCCGCCTGGGCACGGCGGCCCTAGTGGTCCGCCACCGCCACCCGCGCCTTGCCGCTGAACGGCGGGCGCGTCAGCCAGATCACGCTCATCAGTATCAGGAATATCCAGCCCAGGGCGTGGAACAGCTCGTTGAAGCTGATCTGGTAGGCCTGCTGGGTGATCATCTGGTTCAGCAGGCTGGCGCCCAGGTGCGGATCGCCCTGGCCCAGCAGTTCCAGGCTGTTGCGCGTGCCGCTGTCGAACGTGGTGATGCTCTCGCTGAGCTGGGCGTGGTGCAGCACCGCGCGGCGGTCCCAGAGGAAGGTGGTGAGCGAGGCCGAGAAGCTGCCGGCGAGGGTCCGCAGGAAGGTCGACAGCCCGGAGCCGGCGGCGATCTCGTGGGCCTCCAGGTCCGACAGCAGGATCACCGTGGTGGGCATGAAGAACAGCGCCACGCCCACGCCCATCAGCGCCTGCATCAGGGCGACGTGGCGGAAGTCGATGTCCAGGGTGAAGTCCGAACGCAGGAAGCAGGTGGCGCCCATGGCGACGAAGGCCACCGAGGCCACCAGGCGCAGGTCGAAGTTGGCCGCGTAGCGCCCCACCAGCAGGCTCAGCAGCAAGGGCGCGATGCCCAGCGGCGCCGCCGCAAGGCCCGCCCAGGTGGCGGTGTAGCCGAGGTTGCGCTGCAGCCACTGGGGCAGCAGCAGGTTGATGGCGAAGTAGGCCGAGAACGACAGCACCAGCGCCAGGGTGCCGTAGCGGAAGTTGTGGTGGCGGAACAGCCGCAGGTCCACCACCGGCTCGTCCTCGGTCAGCTCCCAGATGAGAAAGGCCGCCAGGGCGATGGCCGCCACCACCGCGCAGGCGATGATGAAGGGCGAGGAAAACCAGTCCTCGTCGTTGCCCTTGTCCAGCAGGATCTGCAACGCGCCGACGCCGACCACCAGGGTCGCCAGGCCGACGTAGTCGATGCGGGTGCGCTGCAGGCGTTCCGGGCGGCCACGCATCTGCCGGCTGACCACGAACACGGCGAAGGCGCCGATGGGCAGGTTGATGAAGAAGATCCACGGCCAGGAATAGTTGTCGGTGATCCAGCCGCCGAGGATCGGCCCGGCGATGGGCGCCACCACCGCCACCATGGACAGCAGCGCCAGGGCGGTGCCGCGCTTGTGCGGCGGGTAGATGCTGATCATCAGGCTCTGGGTGATCGGGTACATGGGCCCGGCCACGGCGCCCTGCAGCGCGCGGAACAGGATGAGCATGCCCATGTCCTGCGACACGCCGCAGAGGAAGGAGGCGACCACGAACAGCAGCGAGCAGCCGATGAACAGCGGCACCTCGCCGAAGCGCCGGGAGAGGAAGCCGGTCAGCGGCAGGGAGATGGCCTGGCTGACGGCGAACGAGGTGATCACCCAGGTGCCCTGGTTGGCGCTCACCCCCAGGTTGCCGGCGATGGTCGGCAGCGCCACGTTGGCGATGGTGGTGTCCAGCACCTGCATGAAGATGGCCAGGGCCAGGCCGAGGGTGGTGAGGGCGAGGCTCGGCGGGCGGAATTCGGTGCTCATGGAAGGCGAACCTGGGGTGGGTCGTGAGGTGCCGGTGCTGCCGCCGGCCTGGGCGAATTCTGGAACCGGCGACAAATTGCTGTCAATGCAATTATTGACTTTGCACAGATAAGCCGAAGCGGGTTTGGTACTCGCCGCCCGGGCCCGTATCATCGGCGCGAAATCCACCCGCAACGGACCGCCCCATGCCCAGCCCGCCCCAGGATCACCTGTTCGCCCTCACCGGCTCGCTGCAACCGGCGCGCCGCGCCTGGCAGCAGGCCGCCAGCCTGGTGCTGGCCGAGAGCGGCCTGTCGCTGGCGGTGGCCACGCCGGTGCTGCTGGTCTCGCGCATGGGCGACGGGGTGCTGCAGAACGTG
>Ga0182743_1004255_pt1 | contig 10957 bp, 10 predicted proteins | sample eDN3rd30CKraftOP_FD_128522 | JGI IMG/M metagenome (GOLD analysis project Ga0182743, IMG submission 128522) | Enriched Organic Plus compost microbial communities from Emeryville, California, USA - eDNA 3rd pass 30_C Kraft OP (version 2) (version 2) ... | reverse complement strand
GCGAAGTCGGCGTCCTTGGTGCCGGCGTTGACGACGATATAAAGCGAACCTGCCCAGCTCGGATCGGCCGGGCGGGCGATCATCAGGTCGTCGAGCGCGCCGCCGGTATCGTTGAGCAGGAGCGTGTAGCGGATCTGGCCGGGCTTGAGGCCCTTGATGTCGCCGCAGAGCAGCGGCTCGACGACGGCCGCGATGGCGGCGTGGTCGGCGTCTGCATCGCCGGTTTTCTCGTTGAGAAGCAGGAAGGACGGGCCCATGTGGGAGACGTCGAAGAGCCCGGCGTGCTCGCGCGTCCACTTGTGCTCGGCGATGATGCCGGTGGGGTATTGCACCGGAAGCGAATAGCCTCCGAAAGGCACCATGCGGCCGCCGAGGGCGACATGCATATCATTGAGGGGAACGGTCTTGAGGTCTTGAGGCGGGTTATCAGCCAAGGGACTCTTCCGGCAGCGAGGGACGATTGCCCGCCTTGCGGCGAGCGCGTACCCCCTCTGTCCGCTAACCTGAGAGATTTCCCGGCTTTCGCCGGTTGCTCCTTCGGTGGGGCGAGATCGCCCGCTTTCCAGAGTTCAGCCTGACGCGGTCCTTTTGCCTGAGAGTTTCCGGGGCGGTTGCTCCTTCGGCGCCGAGCTCAAGGCCCGATCTCTCCCGCAGTCGCGCGCAACATGTCGAAGAATTGGTTCGGCGTCAATCGGGTCGCTGTGATGCGCACAAGGATGCTTTGGCGCGATCCATGGACCCTATTCGCCGGGGTGCATCTTGTTGTGGCGGGAATAGGCGTAGCCGCCCGCAAAAGCAGCGACCGCGATGATGAGCGGCAGGATATAGAGGTAGAAAATCCAGGCGCTGTTCATTCCCTTAGTCCTCCGAGGACCCTTCTCGCCGCATAATGTAGGGCAAAGGACGCTAAAATCCAAATCCCGGTGCTGAGAGCGAGCCAAGGTGAGAACGAAACAGCAGGCGAGCCGGTTGCAAGCGACACGGTAGGCGCTATGAAACCGGCTGCGAGCGCGCCCGAGGAGGCGCGATCGAGGTTGTTGGCCGTAAGCTTTATCCGTTCGTTATGAACCAGATGACTCACTTCGCTTCCTCATCAGCGCAATGAGGATAGCACGAAGCTTACCCGCGGGGATCGAAGCCGACCCAGATGACCAGGTCTTCGCCGCCGACATAGGGGACCTGGACGTTCTCGACGACCTTGACGAATTCCTCGCTCTGGTTGGGCGGGGTGATGCCGACGGGGATCGAGTACTTTTCCGAGAAGATGGCCGAGCCATTGCGCTCGACGGCGAAGCGGACCGGAAGGTTGACCGAGGTGACGCTACCCTTGGGGCCGAGCACCACGCGGCCGACGACGCCCATCTTGACAGTGATGAGGCCGTTGGACACCACGCAATTGCGCGACTGCTTCTCGAGCACGGCCTGCCAGTTGAGGTTGGCCGGGTTGCCGGCCTGGCCGGCATAGGAGAAGAGCGTTTCGCTGCCCGGGCGCACCTTGATGGGCGGGCACTGGGTGGCGATGGCCGGAAGCGCGGAGGGCGCGGCCTGGGCGAGCTGCTGCTGGTTGGGGGCGGCGTTGGCGAGTTGCGTGCCCGAAGAGCCGCCACCACCGAACATGTTCCCCATCGAGCAGCCAGCAAGGGCGAAAGCCAGAAGGCCCGCACCAGCAAATCGGACGGCGGGGTTCATCTTCTTGTTCGGCATCAATAACTTCTCCACACGCGTCACGCGATTTACTTCTTGAGCGCTTCGAGCGCCATAAGGATTGCAGGAGCGCCCGTGGCTGTTACGCCAGGCGCGTCCTCGACGAAGACGGCATCCGCAATCCCGTTGGTGATGAGCATGGCGCTGCGGGTGAACCGCGTGCCCATGCCTGCACCCGCGAGGTCCTTGTCCAGGCCGAGGGCCCTGGCCAAGGCGGCGTTGCCGTCGGCGATAAAATCGATCTTGCCCAAGGCGCCCGAGGCTTCTGCCCAGGCCTTGACCACATGCTGGTCATTCACGGCCGCGCAGACGATCCTATCCACGCCGGCCGCGCGCAATTTATCGGCATTAGCAATAAAGCCAGGTAAATGATTGACGTGGCAGGTGGGGGTGAATGCGCCGGGGACGGCAAAGAACACGACCCGGCCCTTGCCGAGCACCGCATCGCTGGTGGTGTCCGAAATACCGTTTCCGTCGACCAGCTTCACTGGCACGGACGGGATGGCCTCCCCGCTCTCTATCATGCGCTCGCCCCTATGCGTTCACGGGCCGCGCCGACTTGACGGACCTTTGAACTAAACTTTACCGCGACGAGGCGGCCAGAGGCAACACTCGACGGGAGACTTCAAACGGTCCCATATCGGTCATGAACGTGAGCTGAACGGGCTGCCCCTCCAGGCCCTCAATCGTGTCCGTCCCCAAGGACGGCAGGAGCACTAGGCCGGGTTCGGGGCTTTTTTGCGGCACCCCGAAGAGCAGCGAGGCGTCGCCGAACGAGGCGATGACCGACTGCGGGTGGATGCGCGCCTCATCGATCCTGACTTCGAGCGAGCCGCGGGACTTGTCGAAGATCACGTCGCCAATGGGCTCGGGATTCTGCTGCCAGGGCGCGGGAGTGTTGGCCAGCGCCTGGCGAAGGCGCAGGTTTTCGGCGGCGTCGGGCTTGGCGAAGACCAGCGGCATGGCAAAGCTCGCCTTGGCAGGCATGCAGATATCCGAGCAGATGCCCATGACGGCCGAGACGACGACGGAGGGCGCGTCGCTGGTGATCTTGAGTTCGATGGGCAGGACCGTCGGGCCGAAATAGACGTAGTCGAGATAGCCAGCGGCGTTGTCGACGGTAGGGTAAGGCCAGAGGATCTCGTAGCCATCGACACCCTGCGAGCCTTCGAGGTCGATCTGGGTGGGGATGCCGGTCTGGCCCGGGGTCTTCCAATAGGTCTTGTAGCTCTGCGGCATGTCGATCTGGATGCCGGCGAGCGTGCGGCCGTCGGCATCGAGCACATCGCTGGTTACCAGCCGCGCTCGGACGCCCGGCACGAGTTCCTGCCAGGCGCTTTCGGCCGCGAGGCCCGGTGAGGTCGCAATGGCGACGGCGATGAGAACGAACGAACGCATGGCGGTTTGGATAGCCCAGCTTTTGCGTTTCCAAAAGTCCCGTACGATCAGGCCTTCGTGAGGGTGGGGTTTCCCTGACCTCACAACGGGCCTAAGCTGGCATAAGCCCCGCATGTAGATGGAGCAGCGTGATGAATTCGCTCAAGGGCCAGTTTCTAGTCGCCATGCCGGACATGCTCGACGAGCGCTTCCGCGACAGCGTGATCTATCTCGTCGGCCACGGCGACGAGGGCGCGATGGGCCTGGTGGTCAACAAGAGCGTCGAGGACATGAGCTTTGCCGACATCCTCGAAGAGCTCAGCCTGGGCGAGCATGACGACATCATCCGCCTGCCGGCCGGCGTCCGGAACCGCGAAGTGCTGCGCGGCGGGCCGGTGGAGAAGGGCCGCGGGTTCGTGCTCCATTCGAGCGACTATTTTCGCGACGGCAATTCCTATGAGGTGAGCGAGGAGGTCTACCTCACGGCGACGCTCGACATCCTGCGGTCGATGGCGTTCGGCAATGCGCCGGCAGAGGCGATCTTCGCGCTGGGCTATTGCGGCTGGGGCGCCGGGCAACTCGAGGGCGAGCTCGGGCGCAATGGCTGGCTGACGGTGCCGTATTCCCATGACCTGCTGTTCAGCGTTCCGCTGGACAAGCGGTATGACGAGGCGCTCGGGAAGCTGGGGATTACGCGGGCTAGTTTGAGTTCCACAGCGGGGAACGCCTGAGGCGATCCCCCTCATCCGCCCTTCGGGCACCTTCTCCCACAAGGGGAGAAGGAAGTGGGGGGCCTGGTGATGGTTCGGTGAGGCTGCGGCAGCGGGTGGTGCCGATGGTGTCCGTCTTCCTACTTTGCTCCTTCCCATCCTCATACTCTCTCGTTCCATCCCCACTTCCGGCTTCCCCGCCGATCGCGCCCTCACCACTGAACTTCCCCGGCCGTAGAGCCGGGGCCTACGGATATCTCCACTCGGGTGGAGGGGGGCAATGGGCCCCGGGTCTTCGCCCGGGGAAGTTCGGGGGGTTGGGCGGGAGTTGGGCTACGCCGAAGATCGGAGCATAGGATCGAGTGGAGAATGGTGGGAAGCGGTGGTGGAGGGCACGCAGGGCGGGCCTTGGTTGCGGGAGGCCGGCCAGGCTGATGGTCGGTGAGTCGGGCGAGGTGAGTGGGTGATTTGTGGAGTTTGCGAGTTTTTGGCCGGTTTTTAGAGACCCGATTTATGATAACTATTTGATAGTTAATATCATTTCGACTCGCACCACCCTGTAAATCGTTAAATTTTGACTCAATTTCGGGACATGTTTGGCCATCTTGCGCGGGTTTTGGAGGGGTTTTCGCGCAAGTTGGGGAATGTTTCCGGGCTGGGTTGTCCTTCCTGCTGACTGCGGGCCCTCGGAGCCGAGCGGTCAGTTTATCCCCGGTGTGGGGAAGGTGGACAAAATCAGCGGGTAGCCTGGGCCTGGAGCTTTTTCTGGAGCTCGGGGCCGGGCATGGCGGCGCCGAAGGCGAAGCCCTGGGCGTAGCGGCAGCTGAGGGCGCGCAGGCGTTCGACTTCGTCGAGGGTTTCGACGCCCTCGGCGATGACCATCAGGTCCAGCTCGGAGGCCAGAGCCACGATGGAGCGGATGATGGGGACCTGGGTGTGGGCCATCCCGCCATCCTCGCCGATCTGCACGAAGGGCGCGGCGATCTTGATGGTATCGAACGGGAAGCGGTGCAGGTAGCTCAGCGAGGAGTGGCCTGTGCCGAAATCGTCGAGCGCGAGGCCGAGGCCAAGCCCGCGCAGGGTCGAGAGCATGTAGGCGGAATGCTCGGGATTGGTCATGACCTGGCTCTCGGTGACCTCGAGCTTGAGGTGCGAGATGAGGTCCTTGTTGCCCGAAGCAAGGCCGCGGATGTCGTTGAGGAGCGATTCCGAAGCAAGCTGGGTGGGCGAGAGGTTGATCGAGACGAAGAAATCCTCGCCCAGCGTCGGCATGGCCTTGAGCCATTCGCGCGTCTGGTTGGCAGCCTGCTCGAAGGCCATGCGGCCAAGGCGCTCGATGAGGCCTGACCGTTCGGCCAGCGGAATGAATTCCTCGGGATCGACGACGCCACGGCTGGGATGGTTCCAGCGCATCAGGGCCTCGGCACCGGCGATGAGGCCGGTATTGAGGTCCATGATCGGCTGGTACTGCACCTGCAACTCGCCAGCCTTGAGGCCGCGATCGAGGTCTTCCTCGCTGGCGCGGTTATAGGCGGTGATCGAGCGGGCGGAGGCGCGATAGGCCTCGATGCGGTCGCCGCCCAGGCGCTTGGCGTAATACATGGCCAGCTCGGCATCGCGCAGCACGTCGGCGGCGCTGGCCGGGTTGCTGTCGTAGATGGTGACGCCGATGGAGGCGGTGAGCGTCAGATCGCGGTCGCCGAAGTTGAACGGGGCCTTGAGGGCCTTGCGGATCTGCTCGGCGGTCTCGGCGATGCGGCTGGCGGCCTGCTCGGACGCGAGGATCACGGCGAACTGGTCGCCATTGATGCGGGCGACGGTATCGAGCGGGCGCATGACGCGGGAAATGCGGCGAGCGATGGCGAGGAGCACGGAATCGGCAGCCGAGTGCCCTACCCGCTCCTCAAGCTCCATGAAGCGATCGATATCGATGAGGAAGACGGCAGGCTTCACGCCGCCCGGCGTACGGGCGCGGATAAGGGCGCGGTCCAGCCGATCGAGGAAGAGCTGCTTGTTGGGCAGGCCGGTCAGGCTGTCATGCACGGAATCGTGGAGGAGGCGCATACGCGAGGCGCGATCCTCGGTGACGTCCTGCAAGGTGCCGACGATGCGGTTGACCTGGCCGTCGCCGCCCAGCACGGGTTTCACCCGCATGCGGAAGGTACGGTAGGTGCCATCATGGGTGGCGATGCGCATGTCTGCGGAGACCTTGCCGCGGCGCAGCTCGACAAGTGTATCGAAGGCGGTGCGGAAGCGATCGCGGTCTTCGGGGTGGACGCGATCGAGCCAGCGCTTGATGGCGCCGCGCAGGGCACCGCGGCGTTCGCCGAGGCGGGTGTTGAGTTCGTCGGAAACCGAGACGCGGTCGCGCTCGATGTTCCAATCGAAGACGAAGTCGCCGCTGCCGGTGAGGGCCAGGGCGCGGCGCTCGACCTCCGACAGGGTCCCAATAGAAACCTGGCCATCGGAGAAGGCGTGCTGCACCGCGGTGAAGCCGAGCAGCATGACGATGAGCACAAGGCCACCGGCGACCGCCGGCTGCGCCACGTCGTTGGAGACCTGCCCCGAAATGACCAGCCAGCCGTAGAAGAGCCAGGCGATGTAGATGATCCAGGTAGGGACCAACAGTACGGCGCGATCATAGCCGCGCAGGGCCAGCAGCAGGATGAGGAAGAAGCCGGAAATGCCAAGCAGCACCAGAACGAGGCGCGCGACGGTGGCGGCGATCTCGGGCTGGAAGAACGCGAAGGCGAAAAGCGCGAGGAACACTGCGGCCAGCGCGAGCGCCAGATGGATGAAGCGCAGGTGCCAGCGGTGGAGATTAAGATAGATGAAGAGGAACCCGGCGAGCGTCGTCGCTATGCCGGCTTCGGCAGCGGCACGGAAGGGCTGCATCGAGCCGTTGCCAATGCCGAGCAATCGGCCCATGACACCGAAATCGATAAGGAGGTAGGCCAGCACCGCCCAGGCAAATGCTGCCGTGGCCGGGAACACGCCCCTGCCCCGCACGACGAACATGACGGTGAGGAACACGGCGGCAAGGCTGGCAATGCCGAGCACGACGCCGCGGAAGAGCGTGAAGGAATTGACGTAGTCGCGATAGGCGTCAGGCTTCCAGAGATAGAGCTCCGGGAGTTCGCCGCTCGCCAGTTCGGCGACGAAGGTGACCGTCGCGCCCGGATCGAGAGTGATCTCGAAGACATCCGATTCGGGATCGGTGAGGCGCACGGGGCGGATGCCGGCGCTGGGGGTCAGCACGTGGACGCGATTGGCGCCGAGATCGGGATTGAAGACGCCGGAGCCCGGAAGACGGAAGAACGGGGCGACCAGCAGGCGATCGATCTGCGCTTCGGAATCGTTGCGCAGCGCAAAGAGCGCCCAATTGGGATTGGTGCCGGGTTCTGAGGCCAGCACTTCGATGCGGCGGATGATGCCATCCTCGCCGGGCGCCGTGGACAGCTGCACGCGGCCATTGGTGCCGGGCACCAGGTCGATGGCTTCGGTCAGATTGACCGCGTTGACATCCTCGGGAACGGAAATCACGTCGAACGCAGCCGCGGGAACGAGAGAGGCTACGAGCAGAACGAGGGACATCGCGAAGGTGATGATCTGACGCATTAGGCGGCGGCTGTTCCTGGGTCTTTTCGCGATGTGCGACTGTGGTAGCGGGGATTTCCCCTGGGGACAAGCTCAAGGCCCGTCTCCGGCCGATTGCCTGTGGGAACGTACCTCAAGCGAAACGGCGGCGACGGCGAGCTTCGTAGTGTTCGCGGGTCAGACCGAAAAGGACATGATCCGCCCACTTCCCGTCGATCTGAAGATATTTGTCGGCATAGCCCTCCTCCTTGAAACCGTTCTTCTCGAGGACCCGCCGCGAGGCGAGGTTGTCGGGCAGAAAAGCGGCGTGAATGCGGTGAAGGCCAAGCGTGTCGAAGACAAAAGGCAGCACCGTGCCGACGGCCTCGGTCATGAAGCCCATGCCGGCATAGCGCTCACCCATCCAGTAGCCGAGCGTGACGAACTGGGCGGCACGGCGGCGGATGTTGGAGAGCGTCAGCCCGCCCACGAGATGCGGCTCGCCGTGCTCCAGGGCGAAGATGAAGAAGGTGAAATCGGTGCCCTGCTCGGCTTCCTGCTGGCCGCGCTTGAGGCGGGCGAAATAGACGCTGCGCGCCAGATCGGCCTCGGTCCAGCGCGGCTCGAAGGGTTTCAGGAAATTGCGGCTTTCGAGGCGCAGGGCGCGCCACTCGCGGTAGTCACGCGGCTGGGGGCCGCGCAGGACGACGCGCTCGCCGTGCAATTCCGGAGTCTTGTCTTTCGCAGACCAGGGCCAGAGCACGGGTCACCTAGTGTTTGAGACGTTCACCGATGGAAATGTAGTCGGGCAGCTTGGCCACGGGGCCAATGCCGGCCAGCGAGACTTCGTTGGTGGCGAAGATCTGGCTGGCGACGTGCTTGACCCGTTCGGCCGTGATCCGGTTGATGCGATCGACCGTTTCCTGGAGGGGAATGGTGCGGCCCCAGAGGATCTGCTGGCGGGCAAGCTGGCCGGCGCGGGCCGAAGGGCTTTCCAGCGACATCAGGAGCCCGGCGCGGATCTGGTTGCGCACGCGGATGACTTCATCCTCGGTGATGGTTTCGGTGGCACGACGCAGCTCGTCGAGGACCACGGGGACGAGTTCGGTGACCTCGTCCTCGCCGGTGGCGGCAGCGATGCCGAAGACACCGGAATCCTCGAAGGCCCAGTGGAAGGCGTAGACCGAATAGCAGAGGCCGCGCTTTTCGCGCACTTCCTGGAAGAGCCGCGAGCTCATACCGCCGCCGAGAATGGAGGCCAGGACCTGGGCGGCGTAGAAGCCATCCGAATTGTAGGCCCTGCCCTCGAAGCCGAGGACGATGTGGGCCTGCTCGTGGTCGGAAACCAGCCGCTCCTCGCCGCCCACATAGCGGGCACGTTCGGGAGCGGGAGCGCCGTTGGCCTTGAGGGTGTGGAAGCGATCGTTGGCGATATCGACCAGTTGGTCGTGATTGACGTTGCCGGCCGCGGCCACGACCATGCGGTCGCCGACATAGTTGCGATCCATGTAGTCACGGATGGCCGGGGCGCCCATGGCGCGCACGGAATCGGCGGTGCCCAGGATGGTGCGGCCGATCGGCTGGTCGGGGAAGGCAGCGGACTGGAAGAGATCGAACACGTGATCGTCGGGATTATCCCGAGCCGCGCCGATCTCCTGGATGATGACGTTGCGCTCGCGATCGAGCTCGCCGGCATCGAACATCGAGTTCTGGAGGATATCGGCGAGGATATCGGCAGCCAGGGCGACGTCTTCCTTGAGGACGCGGGCAAAGTAGCCGGTGTGCTCGATGGAGGTGGCGGCGTTGAGATCGCCGCCGACATTCTCGATGGCTTCGGCGATCTGGAGCGCATTGCGGGAATTGGTGCCCTTGAAGGCCATGTGCTCGAGAAGGTGCGAGATGCCGTGCTCGTCCTTGCGCTCGCTGCGCGACCCGGCCTTGACCCATACCCCCAGCGAAGCGCTTTCGAGGTGGGGCATGTCGTCGGTCAGGACGGTCACGCCATTATCGAGCGTCGTAGTTCTCACGCTGAACTCTCCTCCGTGGGCTCCCGCCGGCCTGGCGGGCTGCCCGGTTTCAGGCGCGGGTGCGCGTCTTGATATAGGTCTCCACGGCACCCTGGTCGTTGGCCAGCACGTCGAAGCGCTCCGGCCTTTCGTTGAGATCAGCCAACCACACCGGCAAGGCCGGTTCAACACCCGTCGCAGCCTTGACGGCAGCGGGGAACTTGGCGGGATGCGCGGTGGCGAGGCTCAGCATCGGCGCGCCACCGGCAAGGTGGCTGCGCGCGACATGGACGCCGACCGCCGTATGGGGATCGAGCAGGTAGCCGGAATCGGCCAGCGTGCCCGCCATGGTGGCACCGGTCGCGCCCTCGTCGGTGGTGCCGGCGGCGAACTTGGCGCGGATGGCGGCAAGGGCCGGCTCGGGGACGGCGAAGCCGCCCGATTGCTTCAAGCCATCCATCATGGTGCGGACGGCGGCGCCGTCGCGACCGACAGCCTCGAACAGCAGGCGCTCGAAATTGGACGAGATCTGGATGTCCATAGAGGGGCTGATCGTGGGCTCGACGCCATTGACCTGATAGCGGCCGCTGGCAAGCGTGCGCTTGAGGATGTCGTTGGCGTTGGTGGCGATGATGAGCCGGTCAATCGGCAGGCCCATGCGCTTGGCGGCATAGCCGGCGAAGATGTCACCGAAATTGCCGGTGGGTACGGTGAACGAGACTTGCCGATGCGGCGCGCCGAGCGAGACGGCGGCGGTGAAGTAATAAACGATCTGCGCGACGATGCGGCCCCAGTTGATGGAGTTGACGCCCGAGAGGCGCACCGAATCGCGGAAGCGGTGGTTGTTGAAGAGGCCTTTGACGATCGACTGGCAGTCGTCGAACGTGCCTTCCAGCGCAATGTTGTGGACGTTGGCGTCGAGCACCGTGGTCATCTGCCGGCGCTGCACGTCGGAGGTGCGCCCCCTGGGATGCAGGATGAAAATGTCGGTGGTGTCGCGGCCACGGAAGGCCTCGATGGCAGCCGAGCCGGTATCGCCGGAGGTCGCGCCGACAATGGTGGCGCGCAGGCCGCGTTTGGTCAGCACGTGATCCATGGCGCGGGCCAGGAACTGCATGGCCACGTCCTTGAAGGCGAGCGTGGGGCCATGGAAGAGCTCGAGCACGAAATGGTTCGGCTCGATCTCGACGATCGGGGTCACCGAGGGGTGGCGGAACGTGCCGTAGGCGGCGGTGACGATCTCGTGGAGATCGGCATCCGGGATATCGCCGGCCGAGAAGCGTCGGATGATATCGAAGGCCACTTCGGCATAGGGTTTGCCGGCATAGGCCACGATCTCGGCGGTGGAGAGCTGGGGCCAGGCCTCCGGGAGATAGAGACCACCGTCGCTCGCGAGCCCGGCGAGCATGGCATCAGAAAAACTCAGCGCTGGCGCAAGGCCTCGCGTCGAAACAAACTGCATGAGTTGGATGCATCCGACCGAAAAGTGGGTTGCAACCTAGAGAAACGGGCGGTGCGCCGCAAGTTTCATCTGTCCTTGCTCCGCCCGCGCCGCTGCCGCCAGATCCAGAAGCCCAGCATGAT
>Ga0182743_1004254_pt1 | contig 10957 bp, 6 predicted proteins | sample eDN3rd30CKraftOP_FD_128522 | JGI IMG/M metagenome (GOLD analysis project Ga0182743, IMG submission 128522) | Enriched Organic Plus compost microbial communities from Emeryville, California, USA - eDNA 3rd pass 30_C Kraft OP (version 2) (version 2) ... | reverse complement strand
TGGGCCAGGGCCGCCAGGTTCCAGTGGGCGATGGGCACCTGGTTGTTGAAGCTGTAGCGCCCGGCGTCGTCGGAGTGGTTGCAGATGTGCTTGGCGTCGAAGTCGTCGAGGAAGGCGTAGGGGCCGTAGTCGAAGGTGATGCCGAGGATCGACATGTTGTCGGTGTTCATCACCCCGTGGCAGAAGCCGTAGGCCTGCCAGTGGGCGATGAGTTCGGCGTTGCTTTCCACCACGGCGCGGAAGAACGCGGCGTAGGGTTGCGGCTGCTCCAGGCACTCGGGGAAGTGGTTGGCCAGGACGAAGTCGGCCAGTTCCTTCAGCTTGTCGTGCTGCTGGGTGTAGTAGAAGTACTCGAAGTGGCCGAAGCGCACGTGGCTTGGCGCCAGGCGCAGCAGCATGGCGGCGCTTTCCCTGGTCTCGCGCCACACCGGGGTGTCCGAGCCGGTGACGCAGAGCGCGCGGCTGCTGGGGATGCCCAGTGCGTGCAGGTATTCGCTGGCGAGGAATTCGCGGATCGAGCTGCGCAGCACCGCGCGGCCGTCGCCCATGCGCGAGTAGGGCGTCTGCCCGGCGCCTTTGAGGTGCAGGTCCCAGTGCTGGCCGGCGTCGTTGACCACCTCGCCCAGCAGCAGGCCGCGGCCGTCGCCCAGGCGCGGGTTGTAGGCGCCGAACTGGTGGCCGGAGTAGACCATTGCCCGCGGCTCGGCCTCGGACCAGAGCTTGTGCCCGGAGAAGATTTCGGCGAACACCGGTTCCCCGGCCACCGCCGGGTCGAGATCGAGTAGCGCCATCGCGGCGGGGCTGGCCACCACCAGGCGCGGCTCGGCGATGGGGTCAGGCAGGACTTCGGTGGAGAAGGCGTCGCCCAGGCGGGCGAAGCGGTTGTCGAAGGTCAGTTCGTCGAGTTGTTTCACGGTCACAGGCGGGCTCCGGTAAGTCCGAGCATTGTGCTCGGACTTGTCCGGAGCCGTCCAGACTCAGGGCTTGCTGCCGGGCGGCAGCGGCGGGTCCTGGTCCTTCAGCGGCGCGCCGGGCAGCGCCAGGGGCAGCTGGGTGACGTTCTGCGCCAGGTGGATTTCCTTGCCCTCGCCGTTCTTGACGAACACGTCCAGCTGGTTGAAGGCCATGTCCACGCCGTGCTCGCGGAAGCTCAGGGCGATGGCGGTGAGCAGTTCGTCCACCGCCGGGTTGCGGTCGCCCAGCTCGCGCACGTGGAAGCGCAGCTCGTAGTCGAAGGTGCTGGCGCTGATGGCCAGGAAGTACAGCGACGGCTCGGGGTCGCGCAGCACCCGCGGGTTGCCGCGGGCGGCGTCGAGCATGAGCTTGCGCGCCAGGGCCAGGTCGCTCTCGTAGGCCAGGCCGATCTTGATGGTCACGCGGGTCACGGTGTCGCTCAGCGACCAGTTGATCAACTGCCCGGTGATGAAGGTCTGGTTGGGGACGATGATTTCCTTGCGGTCGAAGTCGGTGATGGTGGTGGCGCGGATGCGGATGCGGCTGACGGTGCCGGACAGGTTGCCGATGGTCACGGTGTCGCCGATGCGCACCGGGCGCTCGAAGAGGATGATCAGGCCGGAGACGAAGTTGGAGAAGATCGCCTGCAGGCCGAAGCCCAGGCCCACCGAGAGCGCCGCCACCAGCCACTGCAGCTTGTCCCAGCTGACGCCCAGGGTGGACAGCGCGCTGACGATGCCGACGCCGCTGATGGCGTAGGACAGCAGGGTGGTGATGGCGTAGGCGCTGCCCTGGGCCAGGGTCAGGCGCTGCAGCACCAGCACTTCCAGCAGGCCTGGCAGGTTGCGCGCCAGGGCCACGGTCACCGCGGCGATGACCAGCGCCATGAGCACGTCGCCGAGGCTGATCGGCAGGCTGGTGGCGCTGTCGCCGCTGCCGCCGGTGTACTGGTAGAGGGTGACGTTGTCCAGGTAGGCGGCGACGCTGATCAGGTCGGCCCAGACCCAGTACAGCGCCACCACGAAGCCGATCAGCAGGCCCAGGCGGATCAGGCGCAGGGACTGCTCGTTGATCTGCTCGATGCCCAGGGTCGGCTCCTCCGCGGTCTCGTTGCCGTCGACGCCTTCCTTCGGCGGGTTCTGCCGCTTGGCCTGGGCGCGCTGGTAGGCCAGGCGCCGGGCCGCCACGCTGAGGCCGCGGACGAAGGTGGCCTCGATCACCACCCAGACCATGAGCAGGAACAGGGTGTCGATCAGCCGGTCGCTCAGGCGCAGGGCGGTGTAGTAGTAGCCGAAGCACACGGCGACGAAGAGCAGCACCGGCAGCGCGGTGAAGAGCACGCCGACCACCATCTTCACCACCGACGGCCGGCTGGTGCTGGGGCTGGCGAAGAGCATGCGCGCCATCAGCCAGGTCATCACCGCGAAGCCGCTGAGCACCACGGCGATGCCGATGACGTCGTCGGCCAGGCTGCCGGGTTGGCGCTCGGCCACCGTGACCACCGCGGCCAGGGCCATGACCACCACGCCGAGGCGGCGGATCAGCTTGCTGCTGAAGCGCACCTGGGCCTGGCTCCAGTGGAAGTGCCGCTCGGCGATGCCGCCGGGGCTGAGGATGCGGTGCGCGGCGTAGAACACCAGCCAGACCTCGGCCATCTGCAGCAGCGCGGCGCCCAGGGTGGCGTTCTGCCCGCGGGCGTCGAGCATCAGGGCCAGGCCGGCGATGGCCAGGGTCAGGGTGCCGGGCAGCGCCAGCAGCAGCGCCAGCAGCAGGGCCAGCGGCGTGTGCGCCTGGCTGTCGCGCTTGAAGTGGCCGATGTCGTCGTTGATCGAGGCGAGCTTGTCGTAGAGGTAGCGGCGTTTCCACAGCAGCCCGGCGATCAGCAGCAACAGCGGCAGGAACAGCAGCGGGCGGTCGATCAGGCCCTCGCCCAGCTCGACCACCGCCGAGCCCCAGGGCACCTCGGAGAGCTGGTGCTGCAGCAGCGTCGGGGTCATCTTGAACCAGGACAGGTCCAGCGGGCGGTTGCTGGGAATCCAGAACATCTGCTCGTCGAGGGTGGCGCGCAGGTTGTCGCTGGTGTCCTTGAGCTGCTTCTGGTTCAGCTGCAGGGTGATGGCCTCGTTGAGCACGGCGTTGAGCTCGTGGTTGAGGCGCTCCATCAGCTCGCTGCGGGTGTCCACCAGGGTGGACAGGTCCTTGCGCAGCTGCGGGGTCACGGCTTCCTGGGGCTGCTGGGCGAGCAGGTCGTCGATGTACTGCTGCGGGTTGGCCAGTTCGTCGCGCTTCTGGTTCAGCTCGAACTGGTACAGGCGCAGGTCGGCGATCTCGTCGGCCAGTTCCTGGTCGGTCTTGATCTTCGGCAGCGACTGTTTCTGCTGGTAGAGCACCTTGGACAGCAGCAGGCTGCCGCGCAGCACGTTGATCTGCTGGTCGAGGGTCTGGTCGAGCTGGGTCAGGCTGTCCAGGTGCTGCTTGGCTTCGAGGTTGCGCCGCGTCAGCACGTTGAGGCGGTCGGTGGTGCGCAGCAGGTAGTCGGACAGGCGCAGGTTCTCGGCGTTCTCCTGGCTCAGCAGGCTGTCGCTGCCGGCGCCCTGGCTGCCGTCGCGGGCCAGCTCGGCGACGGTCTTCTCCGACTGCTCGCGGCGCATGCCGCTGATCATGGCCTGCAGTTCGAGGGTCTCGCGCTCGGCGCGGGCGACCTGTTCGCCCAGCAGGTCCTGCTGGCTGCTGGCCAGGTCCTGCAGCAGGTTGTTGCCGGCCAGTTGCTGGCGCAGCAGCTGGATCTGCGCGTTGAGCGCGGCCTGTTCGGCGAGCAGTTCGTTGCGCCGCTCGGGGGCCAGCGCCTTGCCGGTCTCCTTGCCGGCCTTGAGGATGTTGCCGATCTCCAGCAGGCGCGCCTGGGCGTTGCTGATGTCGGACTGGGCGCGTTCCGGGCGGGTCTGCGCGGTGATGTACTGGCTCTTCGCCTCGGTCAGCTGCTTCTGCCAGTCGGCCAGCTGGGTGGAGCGGTCGTTGAGCAGCATTTCCAGGCGGCTGACGTTCTCCCCGGCGTAGCGCTGGGCCGCCGGCTTCTCGCCGCTGCCCTTCAGGCGCGCCAGGGCTCGCTGGTTCTCCAGTATCTGCCGGGGGGCGTCGCTCAGGCTGGCCTTCAGCTCGGCCAGCTGCTTCTCACTGTCGTCGCGGGCGCCGAGCAGCTTCAGGGTGCGCTCGAGGCTGGCCTTGGTGGCCTTGGCATCGGCGTCGGCGAGCTTGCGCTCGGCCAGGCCGTCGAGGCTTTGCTGGACGGCTTCGGCGGACGGTGGCTGGTTGCTGTCCTCGGCGTGCGCGGGCAGGACGGCGAGGCAGCCGCCGAGCAGGGCGGCGGCGAGCAGGGTGCGCAGGGATTGCATGGTCGCGGTCAGCGGCTCTCGGTAGGTTGCAGTGAGGGTAGTGCGCCCGGTGCGGCGCCGGCAAGGCACGGCCGACGCGCCGCCGCGGAGGGGGCGTGGGCTGGCTTGGCTAGCGTCCGTGGAGGTGGTCTGTCAGAGGAACAACCCGGGGCCCGGGCGACCTTCGGGGAATTTGACCCCCACCTTGCGGATCTTGTTCCCGTCCAGGGCGGCCACGGTCCAGGTCAGGCCGTTCCACTCCACCTGGTCGCCGATGATCGCCTGGCCGCCGATCTGCTGGGCGATGAAGCGGCCGAGGTTCTGCTCGCCGTCGACGCCGTCGAGCTTGAGGCCGTAGAGCGAGGCCACCGCCGAGAGCTGGGCGTCGCCCTCCAGCACGAAGTCGCCGAAGAAGCGCGCGCCCAGGCCGCGGTCCGGGGCCTGGCTGAACAGCTTGCCGAGGGCCGACAGGTCGTGCTCGTGGCCGATCACGCAGAGGATGTCGTCGGCCTCGAGGATGGTGCTGCCGGAGGGGTGCAGCAGCTGGGTGCCGCGGAACAGCGCGGCTATGCGGGTGCCCTCGGGCATCTTCAGCTCGCGCAGGGCCGCGCCTATGCACCACTTTTCCTTGCTCAGGTGGTAGACGAAGAGCTCCCACTCGCTGGTCGGGTGCACTTCCAGGCCGGCGCGGGAGATCGGCGCCGGGTCCGGCGGCACCACAACGCGCAATAGCTTGGCGGCCCAGGGCAGGCTGGTGCCCTGCACCAGCAGCGAGATCAGCACGATGAAGAAGGCCACGTTGAAGAACAGCTGGGCGTTGGGCAGCCCGGCCATCAGCGGGAACACCGCGAGGATGATCGGCACCGCGCCGCGCAGGCCGACCCAGGCGATGAACACCTTCTCGCGGCCATGGAAGGCGCGGAACGGCGCCAGGCCCACCAGCACCGACAGCGGCCGGGCGAAGAGGATCATCCACAGCGCCAGGCCCAGGGCCGGCAGGGCGATGGGCCAGAGGTCGTGGGGCGTGACCAGCAGGCCGAGGACCAGGAACATGCCGATCTGCGCCAGCCAGGCCATGCCGTCGAGCATGTGCAGGATGCCGTGGCGCGAGCGGATCGGCTGGTTGCCCAGCACCAGGCCGCACAGGTAGATGGCCAGGATGCCGCTGCCGTGCACGGCGTTGGACAGGGCGAAGATCAGCAGGCCGCCGCTGATCGCCAGCAGCGGGTAGAGGCCGCTGGCCAGCTGCATGCGGTTGATCATCTGCAGCAGCAGCCAGCCGCCGCCCAGGCCGAGCACGGCGCCGATGCCGAACTCGCGCAGGAAGTGGGCCAGGAAGCTCCAGCTCATCTCGCTCTGGCCGTGGGCGAGCATGTCGATCAGGGTGACGGTGAGGAACACCGCCATGGGGTCGTTGCTGCCCGATTCGATTTCCAGGCTGGCGGTGACCCGCTCGTTCAGGCCCTTGCCGCCGAGCAGGGAGAACACCGCCGCGGCGTCGGTGGAGCCGACGATGGCGCCGATCAGCAGGCCTTCCATCCAGCTCAGCTTGAACAGCCAGGTGGCAGCCAGGCCGGTGAGCCCGGCGGTGATCAGCACGCCCACCGTGGCCAGCGACAACGCCGGCCAGAGCGCCACGCGGAAGCTCGCCACGCGGGTGCGCAGGCCGCCGTCGAGGAGGATCACCGCCAGCGCCAGGTTGCCCACCAGGTAGGCCATGGGGTAGTTGGAGAAGCCGATGCCGCCGGGGCCATCGGTGCCGGCGACCATGCCCACGGCGAGGAAGATGACCAGGATCGGGATGCCCAGGCGCGAGGACAGCGAGCTGACCAGGATGCTCATGCCCACCAGCACCGCGCCCACCAGGAAATAGGTGTTGATCGAGACGGCATCCAAGGCGGCGGATCTCCTGGCGGGGCGAGGGGGGAAGCGGCGGCGTTGACGGGAAGGATGCAGGCCGCATGCCAAGGGATTCTAACCTGCGGATTTGCAAGGCTGTCAAAGGCTAATTGCAGTGCCTTTCAGCGAGCTTTCAGGGGGCCTTTCATCGATGCCGGATCCCCCTGTAGGAGCGAGCTTGCTCGCGAACCGCCGAAGGTTCCAGGATGACACCTGGCTTCCCGCGCATGCCGATCGGCCCCCTCTCCCTTCAGGGAGAGGGTTGGGGAGAGGGGCGGAACCCGACCCGGCACACCGTTGCAACCGGGATACTCCGTTCGCGAGCAAGCTCGCTCCTACGAAAGGCAGCCTGTCGCCAGGGGCTGGCCCATAAAAAAGCCCCGGACGTGACCGGGGCTGGAAGGGGCAGGCGGGACTAGAACCAGGCGTCCCGCATGCTGGAACAGGTGTCGTCGCGGCTTTCCAGCAGGGCCAGCTCGTGGTGGCAGGACGGCACTTCCCAGGTCAGGAAGTAGCGCGCCGCCTGCAGCTTGCCGCGGTAGAAGTCCTCGTCGGCGGGGTTGCCCCCGCCGTTGTGGAGCAGGGCCAGGCCTTCCTCGGCGCGGATCGCCTGTTCCAGCCAGCGCCAGCCGATGACGGTGTGGCCGAACGCCTTCAGGTACAGCGCCGAGTTGGCCAGGCCCTGGGCCACCTTGCCCTGCATCAGGTCGCCGAGCAGCGCCAGGGTCACTTCCGACAGGCGCGCCAGCAGTTGTTCCAGCGGCTGGCGCAGGGCGTCCAGCGACGGGTACGTCCGGGCGCGTTCGCAGGCCTGGTGGATCAGGCGCGTCAGCTGCTTGAGGCCGGCACCGCCGTTCTGGCTGAGCTTGCGGCCCAGCAGGTCCAGCGACTGGATGCCGTGGGTGCCTTCGTGGATGGGGTTGAGGCGGTTGTCGCGGTAGTACTGCTCCACCGGGTATTCGCGGGTGTAGCCGTGGCCGCCGAGGATCTGGATGGCCAGCTCGTTGGCCTTCAGGCAGAACTCCGAGGGCCAGGACTTGACGATCGGGGTGAGCAGGTCGAGCAGCTCGTGGGCCTGCTTGCGCGCCTCCTCGGTGGGCAGCGTCTCGCAGTCGTCCACCAGGCGCGCGGCGTACAGGCCGAGGTCGAAGGCGCCCTCGACGTAGGCCTTCTGCGTCAGCAGCATGCGCTTGACGTCGGCGTGCTCGATGATCGACACCTGCGCCGAGGTCGGGTCCTTGGCGTCCACCGGGCGGCCCTGGGGGCGCTCGCGGGCGTATTCCAGGGAGTACAGGTAGCCGGCGTAGCCGAGCATGATGGCGCCCATGCCGACGCCGATGCGCGCCTCGTTCATCATCTGGAACATGTAGGCCAGGCCGTGGTGCGGCTTGCCCACCAGGTAGCCGACGCAGTCGCCGTTGTCGCCGAAGTTCAGCGCGGTGGAGGTGGTGCCGCGCCAGCCCATCTTGTGGAACAGCCCGGCCAGGGCCACGTCGTTGCGCTTGCCGAGGCTGCCGTCCTGATTCACCAGGAACTTGGGCACGATGAACAGCGAGATGCCCTTCACCCCGGGCGGCGCATCCGGCAGCTTGGCCAGCACCATGTGGACTATGTTTTCCGAAAGGGGATGGTCGCCGCCGGAGATGAAGATCTTGTTGCCACGGATGCGGTAGCTGCCGTCGGCGTGCGGTTCGGCGCGGGTGCGGATGTCGGCCAGGGACGAGCCGGCGTGGGGTTCGGTCAGGGCCATGGTGCCGAAGAAGCGGCCTTCGATCATCGGCTGCAGGAACAGGCGCTTCTGCTCCTCGTCGCCGAAGGACTCGATCAGGTGGCTGGAGCCCATGCTCAGCATCGGGTAGGACGAAGTGGCGATGTTGGCCGACTGGAAGTGGGCGAAGCAGGCGCGCGCCAGCAGGTGCGGCAACTGCATGCCACCCTGTTCGAAGCTGCGCGAGGCATTCTGGAAGCCGGCTTCGTTGAAGGCGTCCACCGCCGGCTTGACCTCGGGGATCAGCACCGCGGCGCCGTCCACGTACTGCGGCTCGTGCTCGTCGTTCTTGCGGTTGTGCGGGGCGAACAGCTCCTCGGCGATGCCGCGGGCAGTGGCCAGGGCGGCGTCGAAGGTCTCGCGGTTGTGGTCGGCGAAGCGTTCGCGCTGGGTCAGGGCCTCGGCGTCGAGCACTTCGTAGAGCTCGAAGGCGAGGTTGCGGGAGCTGAGCAGGATCTCGGACATGGTCGGCCTCCAGGGGAATGGCCGCAGTCTAGTCTGGTGAATGAAGCAGGCACAGCAACATCCATGAGCGTGATAAAGGCCTAAAACAATGCCGGTGCAGCTAAACTGCACGCCTTCAAGGAGTCTGCCGTTCATGAACTACCGTCACGCCTACCACGCCGGCAACCACGCCGACGTCCTCAAGCACTTGGTGCTGTCGCGAATCTTCGCCCTGATGGTGCGCAAGGACACGCCCTTCGCCTTCCTCGACAGCCATTCGGGCATCGGCCTGTACGACCTGCAGGGCGACGAGGCCAGCCGCACCGGCGAGTGGGAAGCGGGCATCGGCCGCCTGTGGCAGCGCGATGAGGTGCCGGAGCTGGCGGCGGACTATATGGAAGTGGTGCGCGCGCTGAACCCCGACGGCGAGCTGCAGTACTACCCCGGCTCGCCCGAGCTGGCGCGGCGCCTGACGCGCTCCCAGGACCGCGTGCACCTGAACGAGCTGCACCCGGAGGACGGCCGCCTGCTCAAGGCCAACATGGGCGGCGAGCGGCGCATCGCCGTGCACCAGAACGACGGCTGGCTGCTGCCGCGGGCGCTGCTGCCGGTGCCGGAAAAGCGCGGGGTGCTGCTGATCGACCCGCCCTTCGAGGAGGCCGACGAGCTGGAACGCTGCGTCATCGCCCTGGAAGAGGCCATCGGGCGCATGCGCCAGACGGTGGTGGCGATCTGGTACCCGATCAAGGACGAGCGCCAGCTCAGGCGCTTCTACCAGGGCCTGGAACGCAGCAAGGCGCCCAAGCTGCTGCGCGTCGAACTGCTGGTGCACCCGGCGGACAGCGCCGACCGCCTCAACGGCTCCGGCCTGGCCATCGCCAACCCGCCGTGGCCGCTGGAGGAAGAACTGCGCGAACTGCTGCCCTGGCTGGCCGAGGTGCTGGCGCAGAGCGAAGGTGGCTGGCGGCTGGATTGGCTGGTGGAAGAAGGGCGCTCTTCGTAGGCGCAACTATCTTGCCCGCTGCGCCGGGGTGCTTTTCGTAGGATGGGGTGAGCCTTGGCGAAACCCATGCGGTGGCGGCGATGGGTATCGCTTCGCTCAACGCCATCCTACGACGGCTCGCGAACAGGGGCCGTTCGTGCCACCGGGGCGTCCGGCGTGGCCGGTGAATCCAATCGCGGACAGAGTCCGCTCCTACGCCCGTGCTTCCTGTAACCGTAGGAGCAACTGTCTTGCCGGCCGCGCCAGGGTGCTTTTCGTAGGATGGGTTGAGCCTTGGCGAAACCCATGCGGTGGCGGCGATGGGTATCGCTTCGCTCAACGCCATCCTACGACGGATCGCGAGCAGGGGCCGTTCGTGCCACCGGGGCGTCCGGCGTGGCCGGGGATCCAATCGCGGACAGAGTCCGCTCCCGCCCGTGCGAGCAACTGTCTTGCCGGCTGCGCCGGGGTGCTTTTCGTAGGATGGGTTGAGCCTTGGCGAAACCCATGCGGTGGCGGCGATGGGTATCGCTTCGCTCAACGCCATCCTACGACGGATCGCGAACAGGGGCCGTTCGCGCCACTGGGGCGTCCGGCGTGGCTGGGGATCCAATCGCGGACAGAGTCCGCTCCTACGGGTCGCGTTATGCCGGTAGGCACACGCCGGTGCCGCGCAGGCCGCAGTAGCCGTTGGGGTTCTTCGCCAGGTACTGCTGGTGGTAGGCCTCGGCGTAGTAGAACGGCGGCACTTCGCGGATTTCGGTGGTGATCTCGCCGTAGCCGCCGGCGCTGAGTTCCTTCTGGTAGGCGGCGCGGCTGGCTTCCACCGCGGCCTTCTGCGCCTGGTCGTACCAGTAGATGGCCGAACGGTACTGGGTGCCGGTGTCGTTGCCCTGGCGCATGCCCTGGGTCGGGTCGTGGGACTCCCAGAACACCTTGAGCAGCTGTTCCAGGCTGGTCTGCTGCGGATCGAATACCACCAGCACCACTTCGCTGTGCCCGGTCAGGCCGGAGCAGACCTCGTCGTAGGTGGGGTTGGGCGTCAGGCCGCCGGCGTAGCCCACGGCGGTGACCCACACCCCCGGCTGCTGCCAGAAGCGCCGCTCGGCGCCCCAGAAGCAGCCAAGACCCAGGACGATCTGCTGCAGGCCGCCGGGGAACGGCGGGCACAGCGGATGGCCGTTGACGTAGTGGGTTTCCGGCACCGGCATTGGCGCTTCACGGCCGGGCAGGGCCTGGGCCTGGGTGGGCAGTTCCTGCTTGTTGACGAGTATCTGCGAGCGAAGGGTCATGGCCTGGGTCTCCTTTGTCTGGGTGGCGATAGACGCGCGAAGACCCTGGAGATTACAGCCTTTATCGGGGCTTTGGAGCTTTTCAGTCGCCGCGGCAGGGGTAGCGTTGCAGGCTGCTGGCCAACTGGGCGCCGGGGATCGGCTTGTCGAACAGGTAGCCCTGGCCGATGTCGCAGCGGTTGCGCCGCAGGAAGGCCAGCTGGGCGGCGGTCTCGACGCCTTCGGCGACCACCTGCAGCTTGAGGTT